>VTLG01007524.1_pt1 | contig 53136 bp, 53 predicted proteins | sample 4694571 | NCBI WGS metagenome assembly VTLG01 (sample SAMN12604809, study PRJNA352737) | marine metagenome | biome: ENVO:00000447; feature: ENVO:00000209|ENVO:00000569|ENVO:01000036; material: ENVO:00002151; isolation source: viral sequences binned using virsorter ... | reverse complement strand
CTTGGAAAGTTAAATACACTATTAGGAATAGCTATATGATAACCACTGCCACTAAAGTATGCTTGTATAGCACTATCTTTATCAACACCTAAGTCGTCTAATCTATATATTATAGCTCTTGCTTTATCTAATGTATATTCATCACTATTTCCTGATTTATCTATATCTAACAATATCCAGTCTATACTTCTTTCGCCAAAGTAATTCTTTAGCCCACCGTTTGATTCGGCATAATCTACTGCTTGTTTAGTATATAAATAAACTGACCTAAATAGTGGTGTATCAGATTTTATATAGTTTACTAAATCTTTTTTTGCGATAAGTCGCCCTCTGTGACGAGGGCTACCTAACGCTATTTCGACATAGTTGTGCACTATAAATTACCGATACCACTTGAAGACATTTCTACACTTTGTTGTGGTGTAGCCATATCTGATTCACTAGCTTCTTTTATAAAGCCTTTTGATTTGAACCATTTAACATCTTCCTCTAACTTCTTTCTGCCATCTTCATCATTCTTTTGTATTCTGTAGAATACTCTAGAATAAACCTTAGCTCCAGCTTGTTTAGGTTTTTCTTTATAAACATATGCTAAATAATTATATTCTGGTTCTTGTCCTGGCATTACTAATGATGCGTGTCCTTGATTTAATTGAGCTGCTATACTAGCAATTTTATTGCCTTCTACATCTTCCCAATCACCATCTACATTTAAGCCTGATTTTTCATCAATAACATCAAAGAATCCATAAACTCTTTTTAATGCATTTCCACCAGTTATTTTATTATTAGCATCTTTTTCAAGATTACCTGTTATTCGTAGCTGTTTAGTATAATCACTACCTTTTTGTTTTATTTCAACATCAAGATATAAATCAGCCCAATCAAATTCTGAAGATTTGTCTTCAAAACCCATTAAAGCTATTTCAGTTATACCATAAAAGTTAGAGCCACTACTTGTTCCTTTTGGCCTGAATATTGCCATTTATTTACCTTCACTTTCTTTTTTATATATGTTAGACCAATCAAAGTCAATACATTGGCCACGTAAATGTTCACATCTACTACCTGCTTCTATAGATTCATCTGCTTTAAATGAAACCATTAATTTATCATCTTCTCTTAAGACATAACCGATAGCATCACAATCTGACATAATCAGATTCTTCAGTTTACCAGTTATATCTAGAGATTCAGGTTCAACTAGGGCTTTGCCATCTATGACTGCCCTAGCAACCTTTCTATGTCCAACGATAATTAAGTGGTCACAACAGTCTCTAAAAGCGTTGATAGTATTCATTACTTTTTCACGAGCTAACGCATAACCTTTACCGAATGTTAAATCAGCAATAGATGCTACTTCATATTCTGCACAAACAGCCTTTTCAGCCCATTCTACAACCTTATCAATAGTATCTATAGCTATGTATTTAAATTCGTGACCTTCCATAGCATCTTTAAGAGTTTGGATTAACTCTTCTCGGTTATTTACTTCTTGCACATAAGCTTCAATCATGTGCGTTCCTTTTTCAGTATCTACAATCAGACAGTTATCTAGTTGTGAGAGCATAGTAGTTTTACCTACTTTTGGAGCTCCATACAATAGAAGAACTTTCGGATTCAGAGACACTGGTTTGCGTTTCTGTTTCTTTATCACTGTTATTCTCCTTGATTAAGGGGTTTATTTTACCGTACTCTTTAGTCATATACGGTGCTAACGACTTCCAAATATACGAATAATATGACCTTTGATGCAAGACATTAAATATTTGTGACAACATAATGCCAGCTATTATATTAGCTGTAAATATTGTATGCTTTGCAGTACAAGGTAAATCAGGTATATCTCTACTTGGTTTCCAGTTACTCATATAACTGTCATGAAGTGCGTCAACAGTGTGAATATCCATTGACAATGCACCCATACGTCCATCTACAAGAACTTTCCTGTTTGGTGTACGTATCCAATTCATATATACCATCTTTCTAACTTCCATATTATCTGGAGCCATCATTGTACATGGTGTTAAGCTATCCATATAGCCAAACCTATCATGTTCAATTATTTGTGTATCACAACCAAAGTATTTTACCATAGCTTTAGCTGCTTCTGTCTTTGATTCACCTAGATAACTAGATGGATACATTGTAGTGCTTAAATTATGTTCTTCAAGCACATCAAAGTCCCATACATGAATCTTTTTAAAGCCCATTATAGCAGCTGATAGTATTAGTGCAGAACCAACACCACCAGCGCCTATAATTGTAAGCTCTTCAAGATTCTTTTGGTCAATCAAGTCCTTATTTCTTAAGAATCTATCAGCCATTTATACCCATCCTAACTCTTGATTGTAGCCTTTTTCTCTACAATAAGCATCAAGTTTAGCTTCGGTATTAACAGCGTTTATTCTTTTTTTTTCATATTCAGGGTCATGATTAATATCAGAACTAAAAAACATAGTATCAGCTTCTCTAAATTTCTTTAAAAGTTTTTGATACTTTTTATCTTTAATGTCATCTTTATAATCATCAGTAAATTCATTAGTAGTTGGTTTATATAAACCTGTTCTATTATATAATCCATTATTAAATAAACTACCTTGACGACCATTAAAGTAAGTTAAATGACTTGTAACTTTCTTTTCTTGTTTCTTTAAAGACTCTAAACAATCCTGAAATAATCCAGAAGGTTTATAACTTGTATAATCAAGCTTTACACATCCATCTTCTTCTTCAGTCCAATGTATTTTACCTAATTGGTCTACCCAACTAAATGAAAATGCAAATGGACTACCAGTAGAATCATCAGCAACAACTAATGATGGATAACCTACTTGATTAGCGTTTTCTTCCATATGACCCCTATCAGTTCCGCTAAAGAAAGCTCCACCACCTAAAGTATGATGACTATGTATTAAGCCTTTATAACATTCTTTAAGTTTAGGATTCTTAGCATATGCTTTTTGAATCATTTCTATTTGGTCTTCACCACTAAATTCAGTAGCAGCACTACTACCTAAATCAATAGGATAAAATGCTACAAGCTCCCAATTAGTTGTCCAACCAAATTTATCTGGTTCTATTTTATTATAAAATGCTACACCAGACCATTCTGTTTTTTGATATAGTGATATAAGATGTTTTATTTTCTTATAAATTGAGAGTGTCAATTTGCACACTACTTTTTCGTTGTTTGCCATTTGTAAGCCTCCTTAGCTCTGTTTCGTGAAACTCTATTATTAGTTTATCGTAAATTTTATCAAGAACTTCTTTTATTTCTAAAAATCTTTCTTGATATTTGTTCATTATATCATCTATGTTACTGCATTCATCTGAATCAAGCTCCCAGTTATTAACCCATTTTATAAATTCACATTCATTTCTAAACTCAATATCACTTAAGTCTTTAAATATTCCTGCAAATTCATTTAATAAAGTGTTTCTAAGAACGTTTATTGATGGCTCATCATATTCCAAGTCATTTCTATAACCTTCAGCTCTATCCCTCATATCATGTATTTCATTAATCAAGTCTCTACATTCTTCCCAACTATCTGGATTATCAACTTGTTTATTTAAATACCATAAATAAGAAGAATTATGTGTTGAGAATCTTTCTGGATTTTCTTTGAATTGGTTCCTATAATGATACCATGATTCAGTAGCTCTATACCATATTCCTGACATATTACTATGATTTTTTGTCCATGTACCTTCTACATTTTTAGATACTAACTTAGCTTTATCATAGAAGTTATTATACATATGGTTAGCAAGAACCAACAGTTCTTTCATAGTTAATCCTTCATTGTCACCTATATGTTCTTCTATCCAAAGAGCTAAATTATATAGTATTATATGTCCTTGACCTAATCTACTATATTCTAATTTATCTCCATTTAAATAGTTTGTACCAACAATTAAATGATATAAAGCTCTAGAAGCAGGTTCAGGGTCGTATGCTTTCTTTCTTGCTGTAGTAAGCATTAATGAATGAAATTGATAACCTATACTATGAGCATCTAATGACCAGCCATTCATATTAAATACACGATTACTACTTTCTCCTGGTTTATCAAACATTGTTTTAACATCATCGTATTTAAATATCTTAGGATATTCAAACCTTTCAGGATGATGATGTGGACTTCTAAAATTCCATGAATTTAAGAATGTTCTCATTCTCCATAAAAATCCATTGAAGTTATAGTTATTTATAGATGCTCTTATACCTGTCTCCATACTTGCAAGACAAGCTTGACCTCTACTTATATGAGGATGCTGTGCTAAAGCATATTCACTTATAAGCTCTTCACCTTCTACTTTTGGTAATTTGATATAAAATAACCAACTCCATTTATCAAAACCTGTATTTATTAATCTCATATAATAATCACCTGTTCTAAATATTTTCTTTCTTTTTGTTTTTACATCAAAGAACTTAAACCATAGCTCAACAGTACCTTCTGGTAAGTTTAAGCCATTACTTTTTGTCTCTTCTGTATGAATATGACCATGACTGAACTCACAATTTATTTCTGGTTCTTCAAGTTTTAATAATTTATTTGCTAAGTCCTCTATATTTTCAGGTGGTCTTGTATAATCTTCTTCTTTATAATCAAATTTATCTACTATATGAGTGATAGCTTCATTATCTCTTTGGAAGATTATATTTAGTAATTCTATTAATTGTTCTTTCAATTGTTACCTCTTTTCTCTTTGTATTAAAAGAGAGGTGCGCTAGATGTCTTAGTAGGGAATCGCTGTTAAGCAACATCACCCATACCTCTCTTTTAATTGTTAATGGTTATTTACCACTTTTATTAGATGCATTTTGAATATCAATTTCATCGTTTTCTTCTATAGCGGTACCAGCTGCTACAGCTTTAGCGTTTCCATTTTTATCCTTAAACATTATAACAGCATTAGCCATTGAAATGTTTTCAGCCTCTAATAATTTACCTAATGTAGGATAATCTGATACATTAAGTGGTGTTACTCTACCTTTTGTATAGCTATCTAGGTAGAATATTGGTATGTTTGTTTCTGCCATATATGACATCCTTTCTTGGTGTTTCATTACAAAGCGGGCCTGATAAGTAACACCAATTATTAACTTATCAGACCCTAGAGGCAAACTGGTTTGTCCGCCTAATTCTTGGCATACATCGCTTTGGACCACATGTGTCTTAATCCTCCGCCCAGGGTATGCCAGCCAGGTCTTTTTTAACTCAATCATTTGTTTTATCAAAATAATCTCTAATTCTTTTTCCCCACCCTTTTCTTTCTATTAATATTCTTTTTCTTTCACTTTGAGGAAGGTTATAATTACATTTATCACAAAACTTTATATGTATAGTTCTTCTCTTTTTACCACAATAATAACATTGCATTGTTTCTCCTTTATAGTTTAATAATTTAAAAGCTGTGCATCAGTCTATATGAATTGTGTGCAAAGATAAGAAGAGCCAATGCACAGCTTTATGTAGCGAGTATCAAAAAGGAACTTAACATCAGGCGCTTATAACATACCTGTCAATAGTTGAAAGGATTTAACTACTATTGAATAATCCTCGTCGGACCTCACGGTTACCGCTCTCTACTCTTTTTTCTACCAAAGAATATTTCATCAGCAGGGTGCTGACCATCATATTCTATTACAAGAGGTGGGTATGTAGGTTTGTCATCAATATGAATATAATCATCTTCGACAAATTTCCACTTCATACCATGTTTTTCAAATGGCTTTATAAATTGTTCGTATCTCTTGCGTTCTTTTTCTTTTATCCTTTTATTTACTTCTTTATCTGAATGATAATGCTCCGATTTAGCCCAATGTGCTTCTTCTATCCAAATCAGAGCATTTTCATATTCTTCCTTAGAGCGTGCCATTATGTACACGCCATCATTACAAAACATATAGCAAAAACTGCTGATAATATTAATATAGTAGTAGAAATACCATATATTATAAGTTCAGTAATATCTCTCATTTATCATCCCTTTCTGCTACTTTAGCCATTTGTTTATCCATAGCCTCTTTTTCAGCATTAAAGTTTGGTTCAGATGGATATTTCTTTACATCTTCTCCCATTGCTCTTTTATACACTCCATTTCTAAACTCTTCTCTTTGCTTTTTAGTAAGCCCCCATCTATCAGGTTTAGAGTCTGGTTCATCAGGATAATTTGCCTTATGCTCTGCATACTCATCTTTAGCTATTCTTTTATAATGTTCTTCTCCATCTTTATACCATTGAGCTTCACCTTCAGACATTTCTAACCTTGCTTGTAAATCATCTAATGATACCTCTTCTTCTTTAGTAAGAGGCTTAAAGGTTAATTCACTATTCTCTGATAGTAGTTTATCAACCTTTGCCTCAAGAGCTTCAATCTTAGTTGATATATCATTATCAATATGGTAATGTTGGATAGTTTCAACCTTTTCCTTTAAACTCTTTAAAGAACTATTTATAGATAAAACAAATCCTGAGGTTTGACGAAGTTTATCCATTCTTCCATTGAGATATTTATAGTCATCTTCAAGAGCTTTGACTCTATCAACCATAGTCTTATTGAATTTAAAGAATGTACTTATTTTACCTTCAATAGCTTCAACCTTTTCCCCAAGTTTATTAACTCTTTGAAAAGATTCTACTTCGTTATCATTGATAAGTTCTAGTTGATTATTTATTCTATCAGATAACTGTTTTAACCTATTCTTACCTGATTTAAGTATCCAACTACCTTGTTGTTTTACTTCTTTCTCAATATCTTCAACCTTTTCCCTTAAAGTTAAAATATGACCATTTAACTTTGTAGAGATTAATTTCTTATCAACTAACTTATCAAGTTTATTAATTCTAACAGATTGACATTCTTGGCTTAGTTCACACTCATTTATCTTTCGTGTTAACATATCTATTTGAGACTGATAGTTATCATGCTTATGATTTAACCCTGACTTATCATCAGGGTTATCATCTACAACTATAAAGTCATCATCATACCTTCTGTTTTGACTATGATTACAACGCTCAAATCTACGCCTTTTAGAAAGGTTTAATAGTAGTTTGAGCGGTAGCGAAAGCGGATATAAAACTACCTTTAATATATCTTTTATCGTACCTACTATGATACTTGATATTAACTTTAATCTTCTTGCGAAGTTGAATATTACTGATTTAATTAAATACATTTAATGTATCCTTTCTGCACCATTATGATGCTGTTTATTTACTGTTTAAAAATACTTTATGTGTAGTAATATATAAATAATGCTGTTATTTACACACATATAAAAAAGAGTGAGGGGGACAGAGTCCCCCCCATAAAGCTAAGCATATCACTAAGCGTTAAGACTTGCGAGCAAGTCCTTATCAGCGTCTGATGTGCGTGCTTTTGGAACGAATATCGCAATAGATGCGGGTAATTCTGTTTTGATAATGTTATCATTATCATCAACAGATTTCCTGACATCCTTATCGAAGAATTTAGCCTCACGGTTTATACCGAGAGTTGCGATTTCTTCGTTAAGTTGCGATATGATATCCTCATGCTGTTCGCAAACTGAAGACGAAAGGTTGGTGATGTTAATCCCATTACCTTTCGAGTTCACTTTAAGAACAGGATTAGGTATCAGTGAATGTATCAATTTAATTAAAGTTTCCATGTAGTTTACTCCTTTAAAGTTTAATTTAATTTATACAAGCACGGAATTATGCTTGCATAATTAGCAGGGGCAAGAGAGAACGATAGCACACATTAACAAAGGGAGTAGCATATGGGCATAAATAAGGCTTTTCAACAGGTTTAATGCCCCATAGCCCCTTTTTTGATGGGGTGCCGTTCAACATATCTCTCACACACCCATTCTCATGCTATTTTTTTGAAAATCAACCTATTGTTATCCGTATTTATCTAAAGGTTCTCTTCATAAAAGCTGTGTTCTGTAAAAATTTTTTAATTTTTTTATCCAAAACACTTGCTTTTTACCCCATAAAAGCCTTAAATTCGTACCTCCCCTAGAGTAACTAGGCTAGTTCATCGGATTAACACTGCACAATCAGCATATATTCTACCTTAAATAAACATTTTAGCTAGTACAGCGATAATGAAGTGTACTACCCCCTTATTAAATAAATTGTTTGGATATTAGCGTAATATATGCTATATTAAGTTGATAAAAATTATATAATTTAAACAATTGGGGACAATATGAGTGATTTAACGATAACAAATGCTGGGGTAACGGTAACACCTAAGTCTCCAGGTAGTGTTATATCTACAGGTAGACAAAAAATAATTAGAGTAACACCTACATGTACGACAAGTGCATTAGGTAGTGCATATGATGTTATATTTAATGGAGCAGAAATACCAAATGCAGTAAGAGAAGAAGGTGGTTCTTCTAAATTAATAAAAGCTTATGTAATAGACTATACAGGAGCTTTGAATGATTTGCATGTAGTATTTCATGAAACAAGTGGTATAGACATAGGGCCTACCGATAGTAGTGCAACTGCAAATATTAGTGATGCAAATCTAAGACTTTTAAAAGTTACAGGAATGATGCAAATGGATGCTGATAATGCAGAAACAGACTTAGGTGGCGCAAATATACATTCATTTTTAGGGCATAGTCTTACATCAACTAGTTCAACTGATAATCCAATTATGCTATTTCCACAACTACTACAAGCTGCGTCTGGTAAAACTAGCACATATTTCTCAGCAATGACAGGAACTGCTGAAACATTTGCAGCAGATTCTTTAGAATTTATATTTCACATAGAATACTAGGAGATTAGATGGCTTGGGATAGATTTCATAAAACAATTAATAGTGATGGCAAGGTAGAATGTACTACTGGCTATATGTCTGAAACAATAACATTAGGTAACAATGCAGACTCAAGTACTAGTTACATACCTGGGCCATTAAACTCAGATGTTACTATATTAGCTATATTTAGTGCTGATTTGGGTGGCGATACCTATGTTCAGGTAGAACATAGTATAGATAACTCTACTTGGGTTAAATCTGGTGTGTTTGATTCAACTACGGTTGCAACAACAGATATAAGCCACGATATGTCTAAAATAGCTCTTATAGACGATTCTGCTCAAGGAGAAGATGATGGAGTTATGATGTTATATCTTTTAGATTCTCATGGAGCAGGTAGATACACAAGATTTACAGTAAAAGCAAATGGTGTTAATGAAAGTACTAAGACTTGTGCTTTTCATATAATACCACATTTTTAAACAACAGGAGAAACAATGGCTAACAAAGAAATATACCACATAGACCTAACTACAGGTAAAACTTCAGTAAAACACTCGAAGGTATCTAAAGGTTCTAAGGGTAAAAAGGGTGGAAAAAAGAAATCAACAGGAATATCAAGACCAGGTGGCAGACCAGGTGGCAAAGGTAAACCTTAAAATTGGCTAGAGAAAACCCAGAAGACATTATGCTACGTAATGCAGTAGCAAATTTGGATACTTCTAATCCTACTAATGTTATATTGCAAGATATAATGTATAATCAAATGTATAATCCTAACGCAAGATTTGAAGCTGAACAGCAAAAATCAAATATCTGGAAAAATAGATTTGGTTTTGGTAGTCAAGATATACTCGAAGATGAAAATCTAGAGAATTTATTTGAAGAAACCTATGATGGAGAACCTATTACTAAGACTGACAAAGATAAAGAATCAACAAATTTATCTAGTGATTTTAGTTATGATAACTATTCTCATCCAGATTACCTTGATAATGTAGCTGGAAAAACTATAACTATGCCAAATGGAGAAGTAAGAACTTATTCTTCTGATGGTACATCTTATAGTATTCCAGCTGAATCTTGGATGGGGATTGGTGACTCAAGTTATAAAATAACGACGCATAATCAATTAAGCGGCATGCCGTATGGAGAGCCTAGTAAACAATATATTGGTTTAAGTTGGGACCAATCAGAACCAGCTGTAATGGCAGCAGCAACAGGGCAACCTAGCTGGGCTGTTTTGGGTTACGGTCTTAAATATGGCGGAAGTATTTTGGATTGGATGGGGTTTTTTGATGAACCTAAACCTGAAAATAAAGATAAGATAGGTTTTGGTATGAGTTATGACCCTTTTGGAGTCAAAAATTTACCAACAACTAATTAAGTAGGAGTATTGAATGTATAAATTTGGAAGTCGCTCTAGAAAACAAATGGAAAATATACACCCTGATTTAAAAAAGGTGTTAAATGAAGTAATAAAATATGTAGATTGTTCAGTATTGGAGGGGCAAAGAAGTGCTGAAAGACAAAATAAACTATTTGAAGAAGGTAGAACAAAGGTTAAATACCCCAACGGTCGTCATAATGCTAATCCAAGCAGGGCTGTTGATGTGGTTCCTTATCCTATCGATTGGGATGATAGGGAGCGTTTTCATTTATTTGCAGGATTTGTTCTTGGAATTGCCAAATCTATGGGAATCAATCTTAGATGGGGTGGAGACTGGAATCAGAACTTCGAAGTAGATGATAATCAATTTGATGACTTTCCACATTTTGAAATAAGATAATGTACACAATAAATATAGACCATAAAGATAAAGGTCTTACTACATATAGCGTATATAGAAAAGACGAAGCTGACGAAAAAGGGATAGAATATGTATACTGGAAAATGGTTCAACCTGGGGGATATGGGTTATCTGATGATAACTATGTTGCTAAATGCATTAAAAGAAAGGCTTACCCTTCTAACCATAACAAAGATAATGTATACCTTCGTTTCCCTTGGGGTTACACCTTTTTTAATCCTAAATATGCTTCTAAGAAATTAAACGTATCAGGTAGGAAGACTAATACTACTATGTCTGGCAAACCTATGCTAGAAGTAAAGTCAAAGCAAGATATGATGAAAAACCTTGCTAAAGCCTATTCTGTTACTTGGGACTATAACTTAGCACTTGACATGGTTCTTGGTAGCTATACACCCACTGAATTTAAAAAGTGGAAACGAATGATGAAAACGGAGGTTTTTGAAAAGATGATAAAAGAAGAACTTGCAGACTTACTAACAGACCATGGATTAGATAAAACATATACTTTAGACCTATTTGCTAAAGTTATATCCATGGCTGAAGATAAGAAAGATGTTACTAATCTTATGCGTGCTGTAGAAAACCTACAAGGTATGCACGGTATGAAAGAAAAACAGCTTGTTAAAACAACTGAAAAATTAGAAGCTATAAGCAACACTAAACTTATAGATGAACTAAGAGAAGAGGAAGACAAATTGATAGCTACTAAAACTACTACTGAGGAAAAATAATGACCAGTAGTTTGCTAAATCTGTTACTAAAGTTTGCAAAACCTGCTCAAGCCAGCAGACAACTTATGAGAAATACCATTAAAGATTCTTTGATTACTAAATCTGCAATGGAAAGATTTAAAACAAATGCCATAAGAACTAGAGAATTAACTAACCCTACTATATCTAAAGAATATTATGAAAGATGGGTTAAAGATGCCGTAGCAGGACGTACTGTACCTCCACCTACTAGTCTTGAAAGATATAATAAAATTGTTAAATCTAGAAATAAAGAAGTAGCTGACTATTATAATAGTCCAAAGTTTGCTTTGGATTATAAAAACCAAATGACCAAAAATATAGACGAAGTTCCTATTAATTTTTTTCCTAGAGGACATTCCGTTCTGAGCAGTGGAAGCTCTCGAAACGTTGTGGGGTCTTATTACCCCCGTGGAATTACTCGTTTAACTCAACCTGAGATTGTACTAATGAAAAATTCTCTGGGAAACAAATTTTTAGGTTATAATAGAGCAGCACAATTGTCAACTGGTGTACATGAATTAAAGCATGCTGCTCAGTATGGAGGAAGATTTCCATGGAGAGTAGATATGCCTAATCTTATGTACCCTGAAAAAGCAATAAAAGAAATTATAAATAAAAATATGATAAGAATGCCTAGATTCGCTACAAAAGGTCATAAAAAATACATCGAGTATCTTAGAAAACCTCAAGAAGTTTCAGCTAGATTAGAAGAAATAAGGGCTATGAGAAAAACTGGTAGTATACTTGAAAGGTGGCGTATAAATAATAGCAACGCAATGCTAGCTTTAAAAAGAGTATTTGGTAGTGTTAAAAAGGTTTTAGAAGTGGAAAAACAAATTTGGGGATTAGCTCCAATAGGTACTGCTGGGTTATTAAATAATTCTAAAGAAAATTAATGGATTACGAAGAACAGTATAGTCAAATGCAAGCTTTAAAGAAGCTTCGTAACAATATGGCACTGTTCGGAAGGCACTGCTTCCCTACAGCTCTGAGAAAGAGTACACCCCCCTTTCATAAAGATGTGTACTCTTATCTAGCTAACGACGACAAAAGGAGGGTGTTAATAGCAGCACCTCGTGGTACAGCGAAGTCTACGGTTACCACCCTCATCTTCCCTTTATGGAGAGTAGCATTTAAAAAAACAGATGAAGATTTATTTATAGTTATTATATCAGAATCACAAACTCAGTCTATAAACTTCTTATCTCGTATAAAGTATCATTTAACTCATTCAGATAAATTTACAGATATATTTGGAGACCTTGGTCCTAATACTGCTAAAAGATGGACTAATAATGATATAGTACTAGCTAATGGAGCTAGACTTATAGCTGTTGGTACAGGTCAAAGAGTTAGAGGTTTTATTGAGGGTGATACAAGGCCTAATCTTATTATAGTAGATGACTTCGAATCAGAGTTAAATGCATTTACTCCAGAAGCTAGGGCTAAGAATAGAAAGTGGGTTACTGAAGCTGTAATACCATCACTATCTGATGAAGGTAAGATAGCTATGATTGGTACGGTAATATCTGAAGATTGCTTTTTATACTGGGCTAAAGACTCTCCTGCATGGCACGTTTTATGGTATTCTATATGGGATGAAGATGAAAATAGTATATGGCCAGAAAGGTTTCCAAAGTCAAGAATTAATGAAATAAAAAAAGAGTTTGCTTCCGTAGGAAACTTAAATGGTTTTTATCAGGAGTATATGAATATAGCTCAATCTCCTGATATGGCCCCATTTAAACCAGAGTGGATAAAAATGCATCATTATGATTTTAAACGTATAAATGGACAAAACTGTCTAGTTAAGGAGAAGGGTGATGAAGAAGAGATTAAACCAGTTGAAGTCTATTGTGGAGTTGACCCTGCTAGTAGTCTTTCTTCCACTGCTGATTATTTCGTGGTTACTACAATTGGTATTGATTATGATAATAATAAGTACATTATTGATATATTCAGGGATAGAATATCTCCAGCAGAGCAGCCTGCGAAACTTATTGAGGTTTTTAAAAAATATAGGCCTAGGAGAATGATGATTGAAACAGTAGGTTATCAAGAGGCATTAAGGACCGCAGTTAGAGAACTTATGTTTAAAGAAAACTTATACATACCTGGTCTTGAAAAAGGTGTTAAACCTAGGAATAGAAAGAGTGAAAGACTTTTATCTCTTGTTCCTTTATTTGCAAAGGGTACTTTTTATTTTAGACCACAAGATAACATAGCACAACAAGAGTTTCTATCATACCCAAGAGGAAAGCATGATGATGTTATGGATGCAATATGGACGGCTTTACACGGAGCAAAGCCCTCTAGAAAGAAAGAATGGGAAAAAGTTGACGAAAATAGCTTAAATTCAAAGAAAAAGCTTGATTGGATGACTTTATAGTGTTATATTAAATTGATAAAAAATAGGTGAAAATGGAAGAAAATAAGACACCAGAAGTAGTTACCGAAACAATACAGCTTTATAAAGATTATAGTAAAAAGCGTGATGCATGGGCTATACAAGCCAAGGAAGATAAAGAGTTTCGTCTAGGTAGGCAATGGACTAAAGAACAGGCTGAAGTTTTAGAAGCTCGTGGTCAAGCTCCTATTGTTATAAACAGAATACATCCTGCTGTAGAATCAGCTAAAGCTATGCTTACTTCTAAAAGACCATCATTTAGATGCGCCCCTAGAGAAGATTCTGATAATAAGGTTGCTCAAGTAATGAGTAATCTACTTACTTATATGTATGATATATCAGATGGTGAGTCTGTAATTAAACAAGCTATAGATGACTACTATGTTATGGGTATAGGTTATATAAATGTATATCAAGACCCAATGATGGATATGGGTAAGGGTGAAGTATGTATACACGATATAGACCCTCTTGATGTGTATGTTGACCCTAATAGTAGAAACAAATTCTTTGATGATGCTGAAAATATTATAGTTTCTCGTTTATTTAGTAGAGACCAAGCTAAAAAATTATATCCAAAGTATAAAAAGCAAATAGATGATGCTAATAGTGAACAAGATTTTAATGCTCCAGAAACTGGTAGAAATAATGAAGGTTCAGTGTTCTTTCCTGAAGATGTAGGATTACTTCATGAACAAAGTGAGTACGTTAGAGGATATGAAAGATACTATAAACTAGAAGTACCTAAAATGAGAGTGTATGAAAAATTCTCTGGTAAAGAAATGTTAATGGAAGAAAAAGAGTTCCAGCAGTATATGCAAAGACCCGCTTGGATTATAAATGGTAAAATCATAACTAGTGAAAAACAATCTAATGAATTAATTATACAATTACAACAAAAAAGAGAAGAACAACTATTCCAAGCTAAAGCCGCTATAGGTCAACAAATGTTAAATGAAGGTTTTGGGCCTGCAGCTGAAGTTCCAGAACCTGATATTCCTGAAGTTAGGGTAGAAAAGGTAGACTTTCAATATCTTATTATGAAAAAACAAATAGACATGGTAAAGATAATGATAACCAGAATTAAACAATGTATAATTATGGGTGAAACTTTATTATATTCAAGAATACTTCCTATAGAAGATTATCCTATAGTACCTTTGTGTAATTTACATACTCGTACTCCTTATCCAACATCTGATGTTAGAATGGTAAAAGGTCTTCAAGAGTATATAAATAAAACTCGTTCTTTAATTATAGCTCACGCTACTACAAGTACTAATACAAAAATACTAGTTCCTGAGGGTAGTGTGGATATGAAAGAGTTTGAAGAAAAGTGGGCACAACCAGGTGTAGCTATACCATATGACCCAACAGATGGGCCTCCAGTATCGGTACAACCTAGTCCATTACCTAATGAACTTTATTCAAATGAACAGTCTGCTAAGACTGATATAGACCATCAATTAGGTCTATATGAATTAATGCAAGGTAGTGCAGGAGCTGCTCCAGATACATATAAAGCTACAATAGCATTAGATGAATTTGGACAAAGAAAGATTAAATCTAAATTAGCAGATATAGAAGCTGCTTTATGTAGAGTTGGAGAAGTAGCTGTTCCTTTAATGCAACAACTATACAATACTCAAAAAATATTCAGAATTGTTCAACCAAACAATTCAATGAGTGAAAATGTTATAAACCATAAACTTGTCGATGACAAGACTGGTGAAATAAAAGTTATAAACGACATAACTATTGGTAAATATGATATAAGTATAGTAAGTGGTGGAACTTTACCTACAAATAGATATGCAGAATTAGAATTTTATATGGATGCTTATGCTAAAGGACTTATTGATAAACAGGAAGTTCTTAAGAAAACAGAAGTATTCGATATGGAAGGGGTACTTGAAAGAACAAGTACAATTGGTCAATTACAATCGCAATTAAAATCTGCCCAGGGACAAATCAAAAAACTTGAGGGTGACTTGCAAACTAGAGATAGAGAAGCAGTTAATCTTAGGAAAAGAGTCGAGGTTGAGAAATTTAAGACGAAACTTGACAAAGTTTCAAATAAATCTGAATCAGCTGGTACCTTATTTGAAAAACGATTGGATGACAACTTAGCTACAGTTAAGCGTCAGATTACTGAGGCTACTAAAGAGACAGGTTCACCCCCTAGTAGCAAAGGGGCAACCAAGAAAAAAGGTAAGAAATAATGGCACAAGACGAAACTAATGTGGATACCCCTTCGCAGGGCTCCAACTTATCAGTTGAAGAGGCTTTCTTTTCAAATAATGAAGGTACGACAACACAAAGTTCAACAGAGTCAACAGAACCTGTAGAACAAGTTGTAAATGAGGATGTTAGCACTCCTACTTCAAACCCCAATGAAGGTAATGACGAAAGACGTTATCAATATTGGCAGTCTGAAGCGGATAAAACTAAAAATGAGAACGAAGCTTTAAAACAACAGCTTCAACAAACTCAAGCTATGCAAGCTCAAATGGCACAACAACAGCAAGCTATGCAACAGCAAGCTCCTATGCAAGCGCCAATAGAAGAGCAGTTCCCTCTACCTCCAGACAGACCAGAAAAGCCTGGTGGGTTTAATAGGGCGGAAGCTTTTGAAGACCCTGGTAGTCCAAGTGCAAGGTACCTAGATGAAGTTGAAGCTTGGCGTGATAATATGACAGAGTATACGCAGCTTAAAACAGAATATGATGCGTCTATTGTAAAAGATAGAATGGACAAACAAGAGGCTCAAAGGGTTGAAAATATCAAAAGAGCACAACATCAACAACAAGTTAATACTCAAGTGAACCAGATTTATAATCAAGTTCAAGGTGAATATGGCTTAAATTCTGAAGAAGCAAAATCCTTTGTTAATGACATGTCAAAACCTGATTCATTATCTATGGACAACCTAGTTGAACTTTGGAGGATTAAGAATGGTAGTGGTGCTCCAGTAAATCAGCAACCTGCTCAACCTAGCGATGCTTTTACGCAACAACAGAGAGCGCAACAAGTTGCATCCCCTATGGGAGTTTTACCAGCACAACAATCCGAAAATACTCAATCTTCTGAGGATTCAATTATGGATTCAATGATTAGTGGTTATAAAAAAAATAACCCTTGGTAAATAACAATTCCTACTCGAAGGTCTACGCGACAGCTGAGAGAGGATTAAATACGGAAAAGAGACTAAATAATGGCAACAGTATATAGTAATAATCAATACAATACGTCCAATGCCAGCGTTTCTCTAGATGATACACGTAGAGTCTTTAATTTTGGGGATAGAGTTGCAGAACTTGCTCCTCAACAAAGCCCATTTTTTGTTTACTTAAATAAAGTAGCTAAAAAGGCGACTAATGACCCTGTATTTAAATTTTTAGAGCAACGTCATCAATGGCAAAGACGTAGTTTTACTGTAGATACAAATATAACGGCAGCATCTTGGGATACAGGAGCTGAAGTAGCAGGAACTGCATGTGATGCAGGTGCTGATTTGTATATTTCATGTAAATACGATAGATATGGTAAAGTAACATCGGCTGATAACCCTTGTTATTTTATACTCCCTGGTCAAGTTATTGCAGTAGCAAATGACGATGGAACAGTTAGGAAATTCAGAATAGACCCTGATGCTGCGGTAAGTACAGTAACTAGTAACTATTCTGATGGTGATGCAAATGGTAAATATATCAGACATTTAGAACATTCTACTGATTTATCTACTGTTATTACATCAGAATCATTAATTCCTTTACAAGTTGTAGATGCTGGTGAAGCTTTTGCAAATGGTAATAAAGGACAAGTAATTGGTTCTGCATTTGCTGAAGGTACTGACTCTCCTATTGGTTGGGAAGATAAATTGTACGACAGAGAAGGTTATACTCAAATCTTTAAAACAGGTATGAATATATTCTCTGGTACATCTCTTGCTACTGAGTATAGAGGTATCTCAAATGAGTTCCAAAGAATTTGGACAGACAAATTAATGGAACATAAAATGGACATAGAACAAGCTATGCTTTTTGGTGTAGGTGCTGCTTCTAATGAAACAGCTTCTGGTTCTGCTCCAATTAGAACATCTTGGGGAATTTTACCTTATACAGAATCATATGGTAAGGTATATAATATGAGTTATGCTTCATCTGGTTATGATGCTTTCTTAGATGCAATGGAAGATTTCTTTGCACCTGAAAGTGGAAACTCAGGTAATAAACTTGTATTAGCTTCAAGAAAAGTAATCACTTACTTAAATAAATTAGGTAATGGTTCTTTTATGAATAATTCTGTAGGTTCATCTCAGTATAGGTTAGATGTAACAAGTGTTCCTGGAGCATTTGGACATACAGTAACAATGGTAAATACTATTTTTGGTAATTTACATTTTGTTGCTGAACCTTTATTAAGAGGTCCATGGGAAGATTACTGCGTAGCAGTTGACCTTGGTAATGTAGCTTATAGACCACTTGTGGGTAATGGTGTGAGTCGAGACACTTTCGTAGAAACTAATATTCAAGACAATGGCGTTGATGGTCGACAAGACCAAATCATCACTGAATCTGGCTTGGAAATTCAGTTACCAGAAACTCATGCAATTCTTAAGTTTTCTTAAGGGGAGGTAGAATATGGCTAAAATAATGTTTGGTGGAACTACAGTTATTACTGATGGTACTACTCATGCAAGTTCATATGAAGGAACATGGTCAGTTAATATAGAAGAAGGAGTTCAAACTTTAGTATCTTCTACTAGTGAGACTATGACCGACGTTGATGCTGAATTAGTAGGACCACCTCTTAAAGAAAGTGTAGTTCAATTAGGAGGCGGCAAAAGGCTTATAGGAGTAAATATTACTACTGCTTATGCTGATGTAGCTTCTGACTTTGGGCTATATGGTTCTCATGATGGAAAAAACTGGTTTTTAGTAACAGAAATGTCTACTGATATTACTCCAGATGTAGCAGGAACTCAAATGTTTTCTGTTGATTTAAGTAATTATCCAGCAGGCAGTGTTGCTTGGTGGAGGTTATCATTAAATGATGAGGCAGCTACACTTGAAGCTGGTTCAACAGGAGATTGTAATTTCCTAGTAAGTGGGTTCGATAAAAATGTATCATTATCACCAGATAATATTGGTGGTATAGGACCTGACCCATCATAATGGTTAAGTAACTAACAAATTATAAGGGGTCTTCGGGCCCCTTATAAGGAGAAAATATGGCAACAGTATATAGCAGTAGTGTAGGAAATAAACATAATTCTGGTGTTAAACCAAGTACCAGAAGAAAACATAAAGTAAAGAAAAAAGGTAAATAATGGCAGCAACAGGTTCAAATAGACCAGCAGCACCAGGTTCATTAATTGGAATATCTCCTATAGATGATACAATAGGAAGTAGTTCCTTTAATTTTGGGGGAAAACCACCAATAGAATACATGCAATTTCTATTAGGTGAGGAGATTTTTACTTTATTTGGTGACTCTATGTTGAATGAAGCTTTTGAATCTGCTTTTAAAACTGTATCAGAAATTATAAGTGAAGACGTTATTTTAGAAAATTTAGGTGAATCAAATAAATATTTTATAAATATAACAGCAACTTATAATGCTCAAGGTTTTTCTTATGGAAAAAGAATTTTAAGAGTATTAAGGCAAAATACAACAGATGAGAATACTAGTGATAGTAATCAATATTATTATCCTTGCAGAAAAATAGGCCAACATAATGATAATGCCTTTAATCCAAATAGTATATATTATGAGAATGACCCATTTGACCCTGTATGGTATATAGCTGATGATGGTGGTATATTAATAAGTCCTAAAGATTCTTCTTCTCAACCAGTAGGTAGAGTTTATTATATGTCTTTTCCTAAATTTGGTATAGGAAAAGAAGAAGATGAAAATGTTACTCATAACTTAGGAAATACTAGTGGTTGGCATAATTTCTCTTTAATTGGGGCAACTGATGAAGGACAGATATTTCATGGACTTCCTATTGAAGCAAGGGTTCTTGTTTATTTAGATATGGCTTTAAATCTTTGTATGGGCTTTATAAGTAACCATGTTCAAGATGATGAAGATACTGAATTGGTTAATCTATTAAATTCTCAAGTACAATTTTTATCTGGAAAAAGACAAGCTGAATTACAAAGAATAGCTGGTCAATTTGGTATAAGTAAAAATATAGGAATGCCTAATGAATAAACAACAGATAACAGAATTATTAAGACTTCATCATAAAGATGTAAGTAATAGACAGTTAGAGATGTATATAGAACAATCTGCTGATATAATAGCCGAAAGAACTGGTGGTATTAAAAAAACATTTTTATTAGGTTCTGTAGCAGGTCAAAGATGGTATAATTTAGATAAAAGTGTTATTAAAATAAATAAAGTTGAATTTAATGATGTTAGAATACCTAAGTTTATAGGAGAGCCTATAATAGAAGATGATGAAATAGTTAACCCAAATGATAGTTCTGACACAGCATTAGCCACACCTGTAGCAAATGCTAGTAATAAAAGGTTTTGGATGATTAGTGATTATGATTCTAGCACCTCTACTACAAAAACAAAAAGATTAGGTATAGTTGAAAAGGTAACAAATGCTATAACAAGGGATGGTAGGGTAAGTAATTATCAATCTTGCTCTATAACTGGAACAGCAAATATAAGAATTTATGCTGATACATTTGGAAGTCAATTTACATCTGCTGCAGTTGGCACAGATGAAGATGATGCTATGTTATCAACAGTAGGCCCTTTAAAAGATATACCAGAAGCATTTCATCAAATACTTTTAACTGGAGCTATAGCTATAGGATATAAATATCCACCTAGTTTAGATTTTCAAATTGGCCAGGCATTTGAGCAAGAATTTGAAAAAGGTATAAGAAGAATTAGAAAACACGAAAGAACCAAAGTCTCTACAGGTTTTATTAAACCTCAAGACTTTTAAATAGGAGATACAATGGACTTAAAAAATATGATAGTAGACTATATCTTTAATGATGAAATGAAAGAAAAAATTGTTAAAGAATTAAATGATAACGTAGATGTACCTATTATATCAGAAAAAACAGAAGAAAAAATACTTACAGCTATTTATGATTCTGTTGAAGAAGTTATTAAAAAAGCTATTTTGAAATAATGATAGACAAGTTATTTGTTCTACTTAATGATATTACTGATAGAGATAGTGGTGATATTTTAGATAAAATAGGAGTAGAAGATACTAAAACTTATGAAAAAAGACCGACAGAATGTCCAAGTTGTGCTAAGAAATCTATGGCTGGACTTGAAATTCTTGGAGCATATGATAGTAGTTTAATTTGGCAGTGTATGAAATGTGGAGATAGGTTTTTAAAGTTAAGTAGAACAAGAACATTAAACCTTTTGGAAGACGCGACTTCCGCCTGGACCAACCCAAATGATTGGGGAGTAACTAACAAAGAACTAAATTAGGAGAGTCTATGGCAAAAGACAAAGGTGTATTAAAGCGTGTGATTGTCACACCAGACAAACATGCTCCAATACACGACAAAGCAGCAATAAATGTTGTGAAAAAAGCAATAGAAATAGTTAAACCAGATGCTTATATAGATTTAGGCGATTTGGGAGAATGGAACAGCGTATCACATTGGCAATGGAAAAGAAAGAAAATGCCACCTCTAGAGTATATTATACCTAGAATAGACAAAGATGTGATAGGTGTTAACGAGCTTCTTGACAGTATAGATGAATCTTTAGATAAAGTTAATTGCAAAGAAAAGTATTTATGCGGTGGTAATCATGATGAGTGGTGTAATATGTTTGTAGACCAACATCCTTATTTACCGCAGTATAAGTTTGAAAATAGCACAAATTTAAAAGGTAGAGGGTATAAGTATTACCCTTCTGATTTAGAGCCTAAAAAGTGGCTTAAAATAGGTAAGTTACATTATTACCATGGGCATCATAAATCAGGTATGCATCACGCTAAAGCACATTTACAATTAGGTGCTAACGTAATGTATGGACACCATCATGGATTGCAACAAGCATCTGTGACTCACATAGACGGACCTAAGTCTGCTTGGAGTTTAGGGTGTTTAAAAGATATGAGTCCTGAGAAGAATAGATGGCTTGGTGGTAAAGCTATTAATTGGGCCCATGCTTTTGCAGTAGTTGATTACTTTAGAGGAGGTTTATTTACTGTACATATAGTACAAATAATTAATGGCAAAACCTCATTATGGGGGGAGCTAATAGATGGGAATAAGTAATGGATATACTTACAATCTTGGAACAATTTGGAATACCCGTTGCAATGACAATAGCATTCGGATTTTTCATATGGAAACAAAACAGGTTCATACAGCAAACTCTAATGCAGGAAATGGACCAAGACTTCAAGAGATTGGAAGGTATTATTATCAAGCTGATAGACCAACAAAAGTTAGTGCAAATGGAACAAAAAAAACTAAACGGGATATTTAAAGCCCAAGTAGAAATAATAGCAAGACTATCAGGTAATGGACTAAAAGATAAGTTCCTTAGAATGATGGAAAAGGGAGGAATGACAGATGATTGATACAACTATAAGTATAGGCAATATCTTTACTATAGTAACAGTAGCGGGGACTTTATTCTTTACTACAGGAACTTATTCAAGTAAAATAGATACTCTTGAAACGCAGTCTGAAAAAACTGTTGTAAGAGTTAAAAATAATGAAAAAGAAATTACTGATTTAAAGGTAAGTGTTGCTAAAATAGAAACACAACTTGATACTAGATTTGATAGATTAGAAGAACTATTAATGGACTTAGAATGATAATACCTAAGTTACTTATAAATACAGTTGCAACTCAAATGGTAAAACATTTTAAGTTGGATAAGATAATGTCATATGTATTTGATAAGAACGAATTAGATACAAAGGTAGAAGAATTAGAAAGAAGAATAAAAGTGTTAGAAAATTTAAAGTGTAATTATAATAAGGAGGAAGACAATGGCTAGGTCATTTTCGACAGCCACATTAACTGTAAAGATACAAGAAGGTATAATACTAGGTGGACAAGATATGGGTTCTATGAACTCATTTTCTGTTACTGGTATTAAGAATGTTGTAAAGCGTTTAATGACTGCTACAACTGATTTAATGACTATTATGACGTTTCATGCATCAACAGAAGGAGCTGGTCAATATATTGAAGGTAATGTTAGGTACATAAGGATAACTAATCTTGATGATACTAATCATATATGTTTAATTTTTGTAAATGAACACAGTGATGAATTTGCTGTAAAAGTTGATAAAGGGCAATCATTTATATTTAATGCTGATATGTCAGGCGGTGTTGTTGATGTATTTGATGCTAATGGAGCAGGAAGCGCAACAACAGGCTCAATAGCAGATTTAACAACTATTAAAGTACAATCTGATACAGCATCTTGTGATATTGAAACTTATATAGCAACAGCTTAATATGCCTAAAGAATTAGAAGAATTAAAGGGTTTTCAACAAGGAATTATAAGTTCAGCCTCTACTTCTGATATTCCAAAAGAAGCTGCTACGCATTCTTTAAATGTTGATGGTAATATTGCTCAAGGAAATTTAACTGGTATATTTGAGTCTAAATTATTAAATACTAGTGGATGGAGAGAAAAAAGATACTCTAAATACGTATTAACAATTAAAGACCATGCTGGTGCTTTTGCTACTAGCGTTTATGATTATAAATTTTTTATATGGCATACTTATAATGCAGATTACTTTGTTTGGTTTAATGATGATACTTCAGTAACACAATACAATGATACTACTGCTAGAAATGAAAATTATCAAGATTTATTAAATTCTTATCCTGGTCTTATAAGTGTAAAAATCGAGACTAATGGTTTAACAGATACTACTCAAGTTGCAACAAAAATAAAAGATATTTTATCTGCTTTAGGTCCAGCTTCTGGTGGTAACTTAAGTACACAAGTATCTCAAACTTGGTTCACAATAACACAATCTACAAATGTTCTTACTTTTTTAAGTAACTTTTTAGGTGTTATTCCTAAAATTGCAACAGATAGCAGTTTAACTGATGCTATAGATTCTACTTATTTCGAGACTTCAAATAGTATATTAGGTTCAGGTATAATGAATTTTCAACATGAATTTTCTTGGATGCATTTTGTTAATGATAATGTGTCAGATACATTGCTAGCTATAACAAAATTTAATCAGTTAATAAAAATAAATGATGCTTACTCTTTGGGTAGTACAATAAGTACAATTTCAGATAGTTTGGCAAGCGATGGTGTGAATAATATTTCAGCTCAAAATAGAAATAACAATTTATATATAGGAACTGGAAATACTGGTTTAACTCAATCAAAATGGTTTGGAAGGATAAATAGAAAACAATTAGGTGAAAATATTAATGGGCAATTTTTAGAACCAGCAGAATTAAAATCTCCTGATAAATTTATGAGAAAATACGATTTTGATAATGTAGTAGTCCCAACATTACATAGTGGAATGAATAGTACTAATAGTATGATAGCAGGTGCTGCTAGTTTATACGGAGATGCAGCTGTCGGTACTAATTTTGGAGGAAATGATGTTGATGCAGAAGACTTTAGTGGAGATAATTATAGAAGTTTAAATGGTTGGGTTATGCAATGTTTAAAGAATGCTGGTATTGCATTTCAAAGTGATGGTATTACCGCTGCTGATGATGATAGTAATTTTCATTGGGATTCTTTAAAAAGAGGAATGATACTAAGAGTTTCAATAGGTGATGATAATGTAGACCAAGCTTATTCAGCTTATCATGCTGGAACTCCTGCCTCTGGTACCGCTGTAAAAGAACTGCAAAGAATTAAAGAATTTGGTTATTGTGATATTTCTGCTGCTACTGCTGCTAGTGAAGGAATGGAATTGCATGATGGTGATTTATTCCAAGTAATATCAGTTCCAAGTGGAGCGGCAACAGATGATGATGCATTAGCAAAAAGTTATGATGATATAAACGAATATCCTAGACTTATGTATGTTGGTTCATTAAATGGTGATAATACAGACCACAATAGTACTGATGCTTTTGTTCCAGCGCCAGCTTGGGCATATGCTCATTATAATAATGATAGTGTTATACATAGAATCTCATTAGCTGAGTGTAGAGATTCTACAATAACAAGTGCAGAAACTTTAAATACATTTTCTACTTCAGGAGCTACAGGTACTACTATAGATAGTGCTGATTTTAATTATAGGGTAACCTCTATAGATTTAATGGAACTTTTACCTAATAAAAATTTTAAAATAGGAACTATATCTCAATGTTTATCTACAGATGGTGAAGGTGGTATAGGTGGAAGAACGGGGACGTTAAAAAAAGGTTATATTACTGCAGTTGCAGTTAGTGGAGAAAATGTTACTTTTACTGTTCAAGATGCTGCAAGTAGTGGTTCTAATCTAACTCATAATTGGATAGTTGGAGATTGGGTTACTATATCTGATTTACATTCTGGCCATAATGGAATACACCAAATAACAGCTGTACCAGCATCTCATACATTTACTTGTGTTACTGGAGGAACTGATACAGGAGATACTGCAGGTAGAGTTGTTTGTAATAATAGGAATTTTTATGCTGGACATGGTAAGTTATGGGTTACTGGTTATCTTGATATTTTTAACGAAAACGCTGGGAAAGAGATATATTTAATAGATGTTTTAAATTGGACAGGAATCGATGTTAATAAACCAAAAATAGACGTAAAAAGAGTAAATTTAAATTTTACTAGAATACACCCTTTTTTAATTTCAGACGATAATGGATATGGTTTATTAGAAGAATTTTCTCATGGCAATATAGGTGAAAGCTCATATTTAGATAGACATTGGTCACCTTTTCCTAAAGACTGTTTCATAGGTGCTGTATGTGAAACTTATTCTCATCAACCTCATTTAGATGATGGAGCCAGTAATGGAAATGGTACAGGTAGTTGGAGAGTATGGACAGCTTATGAAAAATTAGAAGGTTATACATTTTTGGATTGGGAATTATTTTTATATAATTTTAGACCAACAGAACTTTATAAAATAGATACAAATGTAAGTGATTCTAAAGTTGTACATATGTATGATAAAACTCCACCTTATCAAGAATGTGGCCTTATAGATTCAGATGAAGGTGATGCTATTTATTATCCTAAAGGAAAGTTTTTTTTACAAAATAACACACCATTTGAATGTGGATTAAATCAAACAAATCCTGGTACTACTACTGCAGCAAGAGAGAATCAATGGACAGCACTATCTAAAATAACAGATTCATCAAATCAAAACCAATCTCTTAGTACAGCTGGTTGGTCTTGGTTTTATAATTGGGCTGGAGATTATGATGGTTTTTATAAAAAAGAAGAAGTTTGGAATTATGGTGAAGGTTTACAAGATTTAGAAGCTCCTGATGGAAGTATTCAAAATTTTTCTCATCTTATTAATGCTGGAAGTGGAAATACGAGTTGTCATTTAATTAGAAATGCTGGATTACATTTAAAACTAAAAAATATTAACCATGATAATTGGAATACATATAATTCTAGTTCATCAATCCCTTCAGTATTAACTGAAAGTAATCCACTTAGTTCAACAAAAATGGCATGGCCTAATTCATCTGACCCTACTCATGCTTTAGGGGGACGAGAATTTGGAAATGGTTTATTTTACCAAAATCCTGCTATAAAAGACCCATCTGGTTATTGGCATATTCTAGAAAGTCCTTGGATGAATTTTGGAAGAATAAGTCAGAAATTTGAGAACCATAGATTTCATATGGGATATAATATTGGTTGGACTAAAAGTATTTCTAGAGACACAATTGATTTAAGTAATGAAAGTGGTAATTTTGGAAGAAGTTGGCAATTAGAAAGACATTGTATGATTCCTTATTACAATAAATGGTATTGGACAGGTGATGGTTCTACTTCCGAAGTTACTCAAGATTGGGGTGCTCACAAAAATAGTTCAGATGCTATAACAGATTCTAAAGTTGCTCATGTAGTTCAATTTGTAGGAAAGTTAGAAGGAAATTTTGTAAAGGATGGTGGTTTATTAATAACTACAGAAACAGATAATTGGGGAACTATTTGGGGTTTAGGAAAAAAATCTGATACTGAGGTTTTAAGTATCTCAACTCCTGAAATTTATGAATATATTATGCATGATTCTCCTGTAGCGTTTTCACCTGCTGGTACCGATAATGTTACTGGAAGTACTTTAACTGATTGGTCTGGAGCTGAAGTTCAAGGAAGGCCAACAATTCATACTGATGATACTGCTGATTCAGCGGCTAAAAAAGATGTGAAAGCAGATTATTTAACTGATGTAGCTGTAAAACCATCACTAGGGTATTCTGGTTATAATCAATACAGATGGGGACATCAATATAATGGAACAGCTAGTATATCTACTGATGCAAAAACATCAGATGCAATAGCTGATACTTGGAATACTTATGATGGTTATTATGGTCAAGATGGTTATGGTCATTATAATATGGTTACTACAACTTGGGATAGTACTGATATAGGGTTTAAAGGGGCTGTTGAAGTTAACGGATTATTAGATGAGCAGCATTTAGGAAACGGCATTCATCCAGACCAAGTAAAACATCATAGAATGAGATTTCATAACATGTATTGGGCTTATAATTGGTTTTCATCAGATTATTATAATACCGATGGTAATTTTTGGCATGATACCGACGATAATGGAAATAATGCTACATATACTTTAACGGATGGTGGAGAAGGAGCTGGGTATTTTACTTACTATGCTAATAAAGATTCCCATACTTCAACAGGAGGAAGTTGGTCAGGAGATGGACATTTATCTAATACATTCGATGGTTTTATTAGAGGGCATTATCCTTCTAATAACTATGAAAATGGCTCTACATTAAGTTATGGAGATTTACCAGCTGGTACTGCTGAAAATGGATTACCTTTTGGAACTCCTTGGGATTCTAGAAGAATAATAACTTGTAATAGTGTTATAAATGAAGGTACTCATTTATACCATAGAATAGGTTTTGGTAAAAAATCAGTTTTAACCAATCCTAGATGTACATTTAGAAGATTATCTGGAAATTTTGATGACTATGATGAATCAGGTGGCTGGGAAAAAATTAAAGATGAAAATGTTTATGCTGTAGATAGATTACCTATATTTACTGATTCTTGTATATCAAACGGTTTTATTGTTTATTCAAAAATAAATGATAGTATATCAGCAGATAATGTACCTAGAACAAAGGTAACTGCTTATTATGGACCAGTTGGAAGACATGGAGGATTAAGAGAGCCAGGAACATCTTATTTAAATACACTTGATGAGAATGCTAGACCTTTTTATCAATCCGTAGATGGAAATTCTAAGGTAGTTTATTTTAATAATCAATTTATAGGTAAAAATTTATGTGAATCCATTTTTCATAAAGGCAGTGACTATGATATATATTCTCCTATAATTGTTGGTGACACTGGAGATAATAAGAAAACATCTATTAATATTTGGAGAAGAAGTTATTGGGCTACATTAAGTTCTACTTTAACTAATTTAGATGATGTGACTGCGCCTTATTATAATTTTGATAGATTCTTTAATGCTGCAGCAGTCGATAATAATTCTCATGGAGGATTAGATAATTGTTCATCCAGCTCTGCTTCATTAACAACTGATTTAAGCCTTAGATTTCCAACAGAAGCTATAGGTTCACACTCTGGAACAAATAATGCTGATACTGATACAGTATCTGGTGCAGCAGGTGACGCTGGTTCTCACCAAAAGACTACCTTTGATAATTTTGTAACGTCAGAAGGATTTACATCTGGTCAAGATGGTACTAAATATTCTGGAGAATTTGAGCCAGGGGATATTTTAGAATATAAATTTTCATTTTTATATGACGGATATCAAGATAGCCCTTTATCTGAGTTTACATGGACACATCCTGGTGGCGGTACTGATGATGCATTAAACTCATCTGATTTTACAACTGTTGAAGATGTAATAGCAACTGGAATAAATAGAATAAGATTAACTATTAGGTTACAGCCACCAAAGAAAATGAATTTAAGTAAACGTATTACAGATATTATAATATGGAGAAGAAATAATAATTCTGATGATTATAGATTTATCGAACAAATAGAATTAAATAAATTTAGGTTTTCTGATTTAAATTCAGATGGAGAATACATAGTTTATGTAAATGACAAAAAAGCATTTGAGAGTTATGAAAATACAACTGGAATAAGTTCGACTACTACTAATACTTCAGTTAATTATAGAATAAGTGCTCAAGTAGAAGATTATATGTTTGTAGCAGATACATTTCACCCTAAGTTTGATGATACTAAAAATGTAGTATTTAGGTCAAAAAACCAAGGTAGATTTTCAATGTTTGATTGGACATCAGACTATTTGGCTATGCCAGAAAGACCTTTAGCTCTTGCTTCTTTTGGAGGTAAATTATATGTATTTACAAGGGAAAAATTATACAGAGTTAATCCTAGTTCTTTATTTGTTGAAAGTGTTATGGAGGGTGTTGGTATATTAAATCAAAATTGTGTTGTTGTTACAGATTATGGAATGTTTTTCTGTGATGCAAATAATATGTACCACCATAATGGAACTGAACCTAATATTATAAGCGGAACAGTTGCTTATAATCAAGATAATCCAGAATGGGCTACTGGATACAAAAGAGCTATCGCTAGAGCTGTAGAAAATAATTTTAATGTATTAGCACAATATGATGGTAAAAACCATTGTGTTTATTTTATAGTAAGAGGTTATTCAGAAGGTGTTTCTTCGTATGTTTCTAATAAATCTAGAGCTTTTTGTTATAGTATCAAAAGTGGAAGATTTGATATTATGGAAATGTCTCCTATAATCTGTTCTACACTAGGTAAAGATGGAGATGTTTTACTTGCTGATAATCATCAAATATACTCTTTTAGAAAAAGTTTAAGTGTTAAAAAGAAATGGGATTGGCATAGTAAGTTATTTGATATGGGTACTATTTCTGTTAGTAAAGTTTGGAAATCTATAAAAATAGCTGGTTCACCTACTATCAATAATATCTCTGGAAATTCATCTGATGATATTTTAGTTTACGTAGATGGTATTCAAAAAACTATGAAATTAGAAAATAAAAACTGGACAGCATCTAAGCCAGTAGCTGGTTTTACTGCTGACCAAAATTGGAATGGAAATAATGGTGCAGATACAGGTGCTATATATGCTATATCTAAAGCATTGCCAGGTTTTGAAGAAACTACAAGTGGTTTAACAAATTCAGATTCGTTTTCTTTACTAACAACTTCTATGCCAGAATTTGTTTCTGGAGAAGAAACAGTTCAAAATAATCCTATAACAGAAGGAGAAATTGAAACTTTAAAATACATATCTAATGGACAATACTTATTAATGGAAATTAATCATAGTGTTACAAATAGAAGTATAAAAGAAATAGTTAAAGTTTCTTCTGTTAATTTCATATGGAATAGTGATAACAATATATTAAGAGTAGAAGTAAAATGTGAAAGAGGACAACTTGGTACACAGGCCTTTGATTTTGAATCAGCTTTAAGAGGAGATTCTAATTGGGAGCATGCTTCTATAAGATATATTGGTCCCTCATTAAAGTTTCCTACAGGAACAAAAGGTTCTACTATGCAAATTAAATTAAAAAATCAAGAAGGTTCAGTTGAATCTATCTCTTTTGTATATAGAACAAAAAGTTTAAAATAATGCGTAAACTATCTCCACCTTATTTAAGAAATTTAGATTTAAGAACAGTAAATGATGCTATTATTGAGATATATAGGGCATTAAATGTGATAAGTAAGAGTGCAGATGAGGTTACTTTTAGAAAAGCTAAAAATGGTTCAAAAGAACTAGTTATAAATGATAACAATAAGAAGTATATAGATACATCAAAAAACGCTTCATTTGATGCAAATTTAAAAGCATTAAAGACTAAAAATATAAATAATTTAAAGAAAGAATTATCATTAGATAAAGTAACTAATGAATCTAAAGCTACTATATTACACAATCCTACAATAACAGGTGCTGTTGATGGTTCTGAAGGTAAACCAGTTATAAATACAGAAACTTCTAATAAAGTTATTTTGGGATTTAATGCGAATGATGAAGATTTTTATCTTAAACTAATAGGTTCAGGTGGAGCATACGATAATGGAATACAATTTTTTACTGGAGCTTCTGCAAAATGGGCTATGGGTTATGTTCAAGATTCTTCTACTATATTTAGAATAAATGCAGGAGCTAATTTAGATGCTGATGTATTACAATTAACAGATGCAGGTAATTTAACTATTGATGGTAATTTAACTGCTGCAGAAACAGCTGCTTCTAGTGAAACTGCTAAGATTGCTGTACTTGATAGTGGTGCAATTAAATATAGAACAGCCGTACAGATGCAAGCAGAAGTAAAAGCTAATCTACATATTATGACACATAACTTTGACGCAGCTGGTACAGGAGCGGTATATATTCCTTTTGGAGGAAGTCAAATGGAGTCAGCTTTTACTTCAGATGCACTTGATGATGAAACTAGATTTATAGCTCCTTTTGATGGAAAATTAATTAGGCTAATATTTCAATCAGCATCTGCAGGAGGAGCAACTGATGCTTTATTACGTGTTAATGGTACTGATGGTAGCGGTATGACAAGTACTCCTATAGCTGGAGCAAATACAACTGTTACTCTTACTATAAATTCTAGTTCAAATTCATTTAGTGCTGGTGATAGATTAAGGGTAAAGTTTGACCCTACTAATGCACCTGATGAAATTGCAATGACTAGTGTATGGGAATTTACAAAAACATAATAAAAAGTTTGGATTTTAACAAGGAATGTATTATATTAAAATGATGAAAAGTAAGGAGTTTTTATGTGGCCACAAATAGCACTTGGTGCTTTAGGTCTATATTCTAGTTGGCGTGGAGCTCATGAAGCTACAAAAGGATTAGACAAAAATTTAGAAAAAGTAAAAGGGTATATGGCTCCCTATAAACAACAGCTAGAAAGATATAATACTTTATCTAATGAGTATATGGATTCTGATAGCTCAATGAACCAAAAATTATTAGACCAGTATCAACAAAGTGGAATGGATTTTTCTGCAGCTCAAAATAGAATGGGTTCAAGAAATTTATCTAGTGGTGGTATGGGTGGATTTTCTGGTTTACAAAATGCTATAAATCTATCTGGTACATTTAAAGCTCAAAATCAAGCCATGGATGCTTGGAGACAGAATTTATTGAGTAATCAACAAACTGGGTTAACTTTAATGGATAAATATGTTCAAGGTCAAAAAGGTTACGGAGAAACAATGGCTCAAGGTTGGATTAATAATGACCAAATGAGAAGACAATCTCAACAAGCTATGTGGGGTGGCCTTGGTTCAGGATTATTAGGAATGATAAGTCCAACTGGAGGAACAACATAATGGCTATTAATTTTGGTGGATATAATCAATTAGGTGCAAACATACAACAAAATTTGCAAAATACTGGTTCTCAATTAGGGGGACTTTTAGGTAATGTTTGGGGCGATAGTAGTGATAACCCTGAATGGATGACTGATGATAAAGGTTTATTTCAAGGTGGTAAATATGGGAGAACTTTTGGTAGAATTAAAGATGCATTAGGTATGGCACCTACTCAAGCATATGATGTTGGTCCAGAAGAAGCACTCAAAAATCAAAAATTCTATGATGACTACCATGCAAATTTAGATGATGAATATAAAGATTGGGATTGGGATGATAAAAATTTAGAGTATGAAGATGACCCTGTTGAAGATGACCCTGTTGAAGATGGTAGTGTTATAAACTCTGATAATGTTCTTCCTGGACAAAATAGATTTGCAAGTAGTATACCAGATAATCAACTTAGTGTTAGTAATTACGGTAACCCAAATAGTGCGTTTGCTTTTACAGGCTTGACACCTAATACTAGTTGGGGTGGTGGCATGGGTTGGATGCAAGGTTATGACCCTAAAAACACAGTTCATAATTCTGAAGTTCTTGCAAATCTTGATGACCAAACGAAAAATTTATATGGAGGCGGACCTGTAGAAAATCCAATTGAAGTAACTGGTGGAAATAAATTAAGCTTCAGTGGAAGTAACACAAATTATGACACATCTAATCCAGCTTATGTAAATGCTCTTGATTATACTAATAGTTTATTAGGTGGAATACCAGGGTTTAATTCTGGATATGAAAACACAAATCCATCATCAGTAGATACAGATTTAATGAATGACCATACAGTCCGTGGTCAAGGTTGGAATACTGGTGGCAACCGAAACTGGAGAGGAATTTAGATAATGGCAATAGATTGGTCAGGATATCAAATACCAAGTTATTTAGCAGCTCAACAATACAGAGACACAGGTCATGATGTTGGTTCTGCTTTAGGTGGTCTTTTTTTAAAAGGTACAACTAGACAAGATATTTCGACAAAAAATATGGGTGAGGCTATAAGAGGTCAAGGTAGAAGTTATTATAAAGACCATGTTGACCATGCTCTTTATGATGATTATGATAAGTGGCTAAAAGAAGAAGGTGGAAGATATTTATTGGCGGCTGAAGGTGGGGCAGAGTTTCAAAATGTAGGTGGTGAATATCAAATGAAAACACCAGGTGGTGAATGGGCAACTATGGGAACAGAAGGTGAAGATGGTAAATGGAATCCTTATGGAGATTCTACGGATTTAAATCAGTTTGAAAAATCATTACAACAAAAATTTCTTGGTGATTGGATGGGTGGAGAATACTCATATAGAACACCTAAGTCAGCATTAGGTGCTTTATTTAGCAAAGAAAGATACAAACCAGTATCTAATATTTATCAACAGCTTGCAAAGGACCAATTGGCCCAAAGACATGCTGCTAATCCAGGAACTTATGATTGGTCTCAATTATCTAATGAACCAGCTTCATTAGGATGGTATCCTGGTAAATATTTAACGGGTAAGGGTATATTAGGTAAATACATTATGAATATTGGTAAGAATAAAAGCTCTGGTGGTACCCCTTCTGGTACCCCTTCTGGTACCCCTGCTGGTACTGGGTCTGGTACTAAACCTAATGTTAATATTAATCAAAATGCTAATCAAAATGTTAATCCTAGTCAAACGGTTGCACCTTGGTCTTATACAAAAGGTGGTGTTACACAAACTTTACCTACTCAAATTTCAACCCAATTAGCCAATTCAGGGATGACTTCTGAACAATTTACAGAAGATTATGAAAAATACTTGCAAAGTGCTGGAAGTTTCCCTATGAATCAATTACAGTACGCTACTTATTTAGTGAAGAATCTTTAGGAGGATAAATGTCTGAAAAATTTAATATATTACAAAGATTTGGCAGAGGTATAAGGGATGTAGGTAGTGCTGCTTATGGTTTAGCTGATAAAGCTACATTTGGAGCTTTGCCTATGGGTCCTATACAACAAGAGCACAAAATACCGCTTAAAGCTTATATAGAGAAAAGAAGGATAAAGGGTGAAGTATTAGATTCATTACGAGGTGATGTAGAATATTATATTAGAAATGGAATGCACCCAGAATTAGCTGTTAAAACAGTTCTTCAAAACAAAAGAATTGATTTTGAAAAAACATTAGACCCTAATTCAGAACAAGCTAGAGCTATAGCAGAAGGTGATACTAAATCTCCTTTAGGTAAAAACGCTCACAGAAGTGCTAACATATTCAAATATTTTGAAAATGCTTCACCTAAAGAGTATGCTAATATGTTTAAACCTTATGATATTACAGATGGAGATATGGTAAAGGGGTATTTTACTTTACCTGATACTGGGTATTCTGAAGAGATAGACCCAAATTATGACTACACTGCTCAAACAGGAGAGTCTGATATGATAAGAATGCCTTCTTTAAAACATTTACCTTCTCCTGAATTTAATAAATTAGGTTTAATTCAGAATGAAGCAGGTGAATGGGTGCCTGGTAGAAATCAACCAGTAGGTGGTTATGGTGCTGAAAATTCTAGGATAAACAGAGCTAATCCTAATGCTGGCCCTGAAGTTGGCTATCCAGTTTCTTTAGGACAAGGAACTCCTACTACTGTTGTAGATAAAACCAAGACTCAAAAACATAAACCAATAATATAGGAAATTACTATGGCAATTGATTGGAACTTTAGTAAATTAAAACAACAAGCTTTAGCTAAATATGACCAACAGTATTGGGGTAATATAGCTAGTACTTACACTAATATGGGTGGAAGAATAGTATGGGATAATAATACTGGAAAAGCTTCTTATAATTCTCCAAATGTTCCACTTCCTTCTTTACCAGAAATGTGGGGACAGTATCAAAGAGGAGCTAAATCTAGAGGTGCTGTAGCTGATTTCATGACATTTAAAAAATATTACGAACAATTAAAAGCAGTAAAAAATCAACAACTTATTGGCTCTTTACAACAAGCACAAATATCGGGTATACCTATGGATAAAATACACGATGCTATTTCAGAAAATCCAGGGTTTAGGGATGAGATTGTAAAAACTATTTCAAATACAGCAGATGAAAACCAAAGAGCTGCTTTGGCTGCTTTTGTTCCTCCTATTGAAAAAACATGGGGACAAGTATTTACCCCAGGTGTTCTAACAGGTCTTGGCGCTGCTGGTCTTGCTGGTTATGGTTATTCTCAAGGAATGGTAGATGACACTCCTGAAGGTATAAGACAAAGACAAACAACACAAAACTTTGCTGATAGACAACGATTAAAAAATTATATAGCTAATAATCCTAGACCTAAAGCTCCTGTGGAATCAGATTATAAAACTTCTAAAGGTAATTGGAAGAAAAAAGGGAATACTAAGGCTAAGTACAATAAAGACCAAGCTACTTATCGAAAAAAACTAGATGAATGGAAAGCTGGTAGACCTCAAACTAAAGTTGACACGCAAACTACTAGAAGTCAAACTTGGAAAAGAAGATTTGGTGGACCGCAATCTACACAATATGGTGCTGTTAAAGGTGCTGCTGCTATGTTTGCTCCAGAAGCTATAGGTATGCTTGCTAGAAATGCAGGTTTAAGTGAAAAGTCTGTAAATCAATTACAAGCAGTTGTATCTGGTGGAATAACAGCTGGTTATGGAGTGGGTTTTGCAAAATCTGTAAGTGATGCAATGAAAAGTGGAAAAGGAGTTAAAGCTTTGTCTAAGTTTGGAACTTATGGAAAAGCTGCAGCTTTAATAATTTTTGGAGCTCAAACTCTTGGTTATATAAATCAATCTACTAAAGCAACTGAAGCACCAGTTGACCCACCGAAGAAAAAATATCAACCAATAATCTAATATGGTTTATCCATATTTTGATAATAATAAACCTTATGTACCTATAGGTGATAATGCTACACCTGAACAAGGTTGGCAACCTACATTATCTCCTCAAGTTGTACAACAATATATAGATTTATATAAAAAATCTCCCTCTTTTTTAACTCCACAAAAAGTAGATGAAATACAGAAGCATGCTGTTCAATATAATATTCCTTTTTATACTGGAGATTTTAGTATTATGGGTGCTTTATCAGAGTTTGGTAAAGGTGTTGTTTCAGGTTTTACAACATTAGACCCCTTTGACCATCCAGATAATGAATATGAAGCAATAGTACGTAATGTAGGTCATTTAGTAGGTTTTGCACCAGGTATTGCTGCAGGGCCATTAAAAATGTTAAGAGTTCCTGCATTAGCTAAAGCAGCTCAAGGATTAAGTCAATACTCAGTTCCTATGATAGGTGCTAATTTCTTAACAAGAAAAGCTAAATCTATTATTAAACCTGCACTAGCAGGCGCTACAGAGGGAAGATATGAAGCATTTAATACAGCTACTAAATTTTTAACTAAACGTAAAGGTGCACATATAGTTGAAGGAGCATTTCATCTTGGAGCTGCTAGTGCTATAAGTAGTTGGCAACAGGGTGTAGATGGAATGCTTCAATCTGCATTTGGTGGAGCTATAGCTGGTGGTGGTTTTAGAGCAATAGGAAATTTTATCAATACTGGAAGTAAGGGTTCTGATGTTGCTGTTAGAACTTTAGCTGGTTCTTTATTCCAAGGGTTACCATCTACAATGAGAGGAGCTACTACTCCTGAGCAAATATATGACTATTTATTAGGTGCATATTTTGGTGGTAAAGAAATGCCTTGGTATAAAGCTAAAGCATTTAAGGGTATGAGTAAGATGGAAAAACAAGCTCAAAATGACCCTCATATGAAATTTACAATGGACCCAGAGCTTTTAAAAGAATGGAAAAGCTACGAGCCTGAAGTACAAAAAGAACTTATAAAGTTAGCTAAAAAAACATATGGAAGTCCAGAAGAGAGACATGCAGCTATAAATTTAATGGCTCAAAAATTAGGTATGATAGACACAGAAACTGGTTTACCTACACCTGAAGGATTTAAAGCTATAAATACTTTAGTAGAGGGTCAAGAGGTTGTTAGATTAGACTCACCAAATCCAGTTGTTCATCATGGAATATCTGGAGCAGCACAAGGTGCTGATACTCATTTTTCTAGGATAGGTTTAGAATACGAAGTTCCATTTGCACACTACACATTTAAAGGACACAAAGCTAGTAAAACAGCTGCAGGATTAAAAAGACCTTTAAACCCAAAAGAATTAGATGAAGGTGGTGAAAAAGTTAAAAAAGCAGATGAATCTTTACAAAGATTGCAAGGGAAAAGAACTAATCCTCATGTATTAAAATTATTACAGAGAAGTTGGTTTCAAGTTAAAACTGCTAATGGTGTATATGCTATAGGTGAATTGCAAAAAGGTGGAACAGAATTAAAAGGTGGTACTGGTTGGACTGTTCAAATGGCTGTAGACGCAAAGAAAAAACATATATATGCTTTTGATATAAAAAATAAAAATTGGCATCGTTATGACTATAAGTTAAATAGATTTAGAATGATAAAAGAAACACCTAAGCTTGTAAAAAGATTTGCAGGTATTGGTTCTAGAAAAATTAAAAAGAATAGTGTTGGTTATAAAGCTATACAAGATTTATATAAAGTTACTTTTGGTAAAGGCAAAGCAAAGGTGTCTAAAAGTAAAGAAGCAGTATCAGAAAAAGAAATAAATATTCCAGACCCTGCACAATTAAAAGAATATCATAAGTTAAATCAAGAACTTACAGAGTTAGAAAAAGAATTAGATGTATTTCAAACAGATGCTAAAGATACCAGTTTACCAAAAAGTCAAAGAATTATAGCAGATAGAGAAGCAAAATTAACTATACAGAAAATTACTCCTATAGCAGAAAAAATAAAAGATTTAGAAAATAACTTAGATTTTACAAAAAAAGAAGAAGGTGTAGAACCAAATCCAACTGAAGATGGGAACGATATAGGAATGATAGCTAAAGCTATTGAAAAGAAATCAGTTCACTTTGTAAATAATTACTTAAAAGATTTATGGGATGTAAAAGGCAATTCATCTTCTATGAAACTTATAGCAAAAGCTCAATATTCTTCACTACTTCAAAAAATTATGAAGGAATCAGATTATGTGGGTAAAAATGAAATAGTAAATGAAGAAGCTATTGCAAAAGAATTTGAAAAATACTTATTAGATAATATGGGCTTAAAGACAGAGATAAGTAATGAAGGTAAAAGAAGTTTAAGACAATGGCTTACAATGAAAAACTTTGGTAATGAAGTAAGGTATTTAAGAGTTGACGATAAAGGTGTGAATATAGCTAAGGAAGGTGATATATATACTAGAGCTGGAAATAAAGAGTATGTTGTTGAACCTACAAAAGCAATAGAAGAAGTTTATGAAGCAAATCAATTAGTCTTAGGAAAAAAATTATCAGAAGACCCTAGTATTGTTGTATTTAAAACTGTTACACATACTGATGCAACTGGTGGGTATACTGATATGGAGTTATCTAGATACAGAGATTTTCTAAAAAGAGAGAACAATGGAGATACTGCACCTTATTATAATAAGATGACAGAAATATTTAATAAAATGTGGGATAAAGGTTATTATCCTTTAGGTGGCAAGAGTGATGCTGATGCTATATATTTTGTTAAAACACACCCTTTAGTAGGAGCAAAAGAAGGTGGCGTAGCTTTAAAAGAAATAAGTAAAGCTATAGGTAAAAAAGACTTAAAAACAGCTGAAAAAAGTATGGGGCTTTTTGAAGACCTTTATGGAATGAATAAATCTAAAACAGCAAAAATGATGCTATCTAATATGTTATACGATATAGATTTAAATGGCATGAGCCCTCTTTTAAACATGGATAATACAAAGGGTGCATGGGGTACCGCTATAAGTAAATTATTGGGTAAAACAAAGGATTTTCAGACAATAAAGAATGCTACAGCTTGGAATAAACGACAACAGATATGGTTTACTCCTGGATATAAAGCATCTCCTGAATATATACAAGAATATCTTAAAAAATCTGGTATTACTGATTTAATTATAGACCCTAATGACAGTAGATTAAAGTTTAGATATATAATTAGTAAAGATGTAGAAAAAGATTTTAAAATAACTATCAAGAGTAAAAACAGTGAAGATGAAACTAGTGTTGATGGTATGACTATTGTAAGAGACGATGTTATAGATGCTTTACAAAGAGATGCTGGTATGGAATCTAATACTGGTCAAAATAAAAACTTTATTGTTAGTCCTGATTATAAAAATGGTGCATTACTTGGTAAGCATATGATGCATTCAGCTGGGCCTGAGATGTCTGCTGCTATGAAGAAAAAAGGTCTTCATATGATAATACAAGAATCAGCAGCTAAACAAAGAGGTGGGCGTCAATTAAATAATTATGGTCGTAATAGTGATGGAACTATGTTTTATAAAAATAACAAAGATGTTTATGATTTACCTATAGATGATATAAAATACAATTACTCTGTTATACAAGGTAAAGAAATGTTAAATCCTAAACGTATTCCTAAACAGGTTCTTACTCATATGGCTCAAAATACATTTAAACCATTTACTAAAGATATGATGAAAGACTTCTTTGATGATACTGTTATGCGTAGATATGAAGGTGAGCCAGAAGCTAATAGAAGATTAGATAATTATTTAAGAGCCCCTAATGATGTTGATGCTGAATATGTTGTTAAAAATATAGATAAAATAGGTATATCAAGATTATTGCAAGCTATAAAACATGGAACACCTGAATTTTCAGATGCAGCTTATGCTAAAATAATGAAATTCAATAGAGATATAGTAAGAGATTTAGTTTCTTCTGGGGAAATTACTGAATCTGATGTAGCTAATATGGAAAAAGAGCTAGTTGATTTTGAAACTCCAGCTCAACGTATGATAAAAGAAGGTTCTATATGGTCAAAACAAGAGAAAGCTAAAGGTAGAAGTGGCGAAATAAATCCTATTTTTCTACATAAAAATGTTAGAAACTTTAGATTACAAGTTATGAGAAACTTTGTTATGGACGCTATATCTAAACCTACAGTTAAAAACTCTGCTGCTGCTCGTATGAGAGGTTATGATGAATGGTTTAAAACTGATAAAAGGTTTAAAGATTTAGAAACAAATGATAAATTATTTTATCTTGATAATGGATTTAAAAACTTAAGAATTAAAACATATTTAAAAGGTTATGAAGATACAACTTTGGGTAAACTATGGGCAGAGTTTAATAATAAAAAAAATAAAACGATGTATCAAAATCCTGAAGTAAAGGAGATATTAAGAGCAGCAACAGTACGTGTACCTATGGATGCTGCAAGTGGATTACAAGTATTAGAATTTAGTGGGTTCACTGGTAGAAAAGGTCATGGTATTCTTATGCATTCAAGAGCTATGAAAGCAGAAGGTGGAGCTGACCTTGACGGAGATGAATCATTTGTGTTCTTTGGTGGACGTAAAGGTAATAAAGGAGAGGGTTGGAAAAAAGAATGGAAAGATTCATTTGAAGGTAATAAAGAAGAGTTCTATGAGAAGGATGGTACTATATATAAAAATAAAACACCTGAAACAAGAAAAGAATTAACCTTACAGGACTCTGAAAAAGAAACTGGTATTGACCCTAAAGTTAGAGATAGTGCTATATGGAAATATAACCCAGGTTGGAGAGTAATGATTTCAGAAAGAGCTAGAGATGGAAGGAATCAATTAGGTTCTGCAGTTACTATGACTCAAATAATGAAAGCTTATCATAATGAATTGAAAAGTGCTAAATCAGATTTAATAGTATTTAGTGAAGAAGGAGAGAGAGTAGTTTTAAATGTAACTCCTAAGAAGGCTACAGAAAAAGCTAGGAAATTGTCTTCTTCAATGATAGCGTTTGCTTCTGACCCAATGGATGAAGCTGGATTAAAAAATATAGATGTATGGTTTAGTAAGTTACATAAAGCTTATTTTAATTTAACTGTAGACGGAAAAAAGGCAACTGATGTTCAAAGAGATACGTATATAGATAGGCTAAGATATGGTGGTTTATATAATAAGTTTAGAAAAGTTAATCAAGGTTTATACAGTAGAAACTACAATGATAATAGAGCTTTTAATATGCAAGAAATATCTACTTTATCTAAAAATTCTTTAGATTTATCTGAGAATAGTATGTTATCTAAAATCGGTAAATTAGCTCATAGTATTGAACTAAACGATGCTATTTTAAAAAGAATAAATCCTGATGGATTAGAAGGTATGTACAAAGAGCATCTTAAATTTATAAAGGAAAACCCTGAGTTAGCTGATTTATTAGAAAGAAGTACTATAGCTGTCGAAAAAGGACCTATAATTGAAAAGATAATAGACAATAATTTAATGCATGATTTTATGTTAATAAAAGCAGCAAAAGACCCAGTTAAATTTTGGTCTATAGTAGATAATACTATATTTAAAAAAGATGTTAAAAATGATAAAATTAGATTAGATAAAGATATGTGGCCAACTAGAGCTAGAATTTTAAGAAAGTTTGTTCAAATGGGTGAAGATTTTATGACAAATGATGTTACTGATATGGTTTCATTTGGTTTAATAAATAAGTATTCACAAGGTATGACTAAATCAGATGTAGCTGCTATAAATAGATTTGCTCAAAGAATAAAAAGGGATAGTTGGTTAGCTGCTAAAGAAAGAAGTTCTTTTATAAGGTCTTTAGGTGCTATGAAAAATGAACCTATAACTGATAAATTTGTTAGAGAACTTAATGAAGCTTGGTTAAAAATGTATGGACCAGAGCAATTAGGTGAAGGTATGAAAAGGAGCATGTTAAGTCCTTCAGAGGAGTTGTCTTCTTTAAAGGATTTAGTTGAAGTTAATGCTGAAATAAAAGATTATAAAAAAACTCTTAACTCTCAAGGTAAAAAACTACTTGATATGATGATACTAGGTTCTGCTAATAGGGGTAAGTTAAAAACTATAGAAAGATTAGAAGAAAAATGGGGTAAAAAATTAGCTAAAGATGAATTACATAGAGATTTATTCCATCATTTTAAAATGCTTTCAGCTAAAACAAGCACAAGTATGTTAGGTTTTAATGCTGAAGCTGTCGAAGGTGCAAGTGTTAGAGAATTTTTAGGTGAATTTTCTACTGTAATGAACAAGTCTTGGAAACCACCTAAAGATGTAAGTTTTGAAAAGGACTCTAAAAAAGCTAAAGATTTAGAAAATGAATCATTCTTAGAGCCTGAAATAGATATAAATATAGAAGGTAAAACATTACCAGAAGTATTTAGTGGCTTTGAAGGTGTAACTGGTAGACCAGATGCTAAAGTAGAATTATCTAAAGAACATAGAGAAGCTATTACAGAATTAGCAGACAATTTAAAATTTTATAATAATAAACTAGGTAAAGAATTAAATGAAATTGTTAGAGGTGTGTTGAAGAAAGATTTTAATGCAATGAATTTACAAGATTTTGTTGATTTAAATAATTACTTTAAAGAATTAAGAGGTGGAACTATTTGGCAAAAACTATTTAAAGAAAAAACACCTGATATGAGACGTAGATATTGGCTTCAGTTTCCTGAAACTGTTAATAGGGAAATGATGAAATATGATATTATGTTTTTGAAGAAAAAAGGTATGTTTTTAAATAACAAAGGTAACTTTGTTGAAGGTGATATTAGAAAACCTACTAATATATTAGAGGCAGCTCAAAATATTGTTGGAAGAATGAGTGAACAAGGACAAGAAATGTCTGAGGCTTATATAGGTGAATTAAGAACTCAACTTAGTTTTTTAGATGGTATTGTAGATGGAGAAGCATTAAGAAGAATTGCTGTAAGAGAAGCACAGTTATCTGAAGCTGATAGAGTTATGAAGGATGAAGGAAAAAGTTTAACACAAAGACAAATTATAGCTGCAGATTATGTTAACAATTATAAAAACTCAGTTAAAAAGCATGATTATGAAAGGATAAAAGATGAAAAGTATTATATATCTGAAGACCAAGTTGATGGGAGTACTAAACGTGTTGAAATTACAGGTAAAAGTATTGTTGATAGAGTTAAAACTATTTATAAAAACCATTTTAAAAAGATGTATGAGACGATAGAGGGTACTGAAGAAGGTAAGAAGAAAATGAAAGATAGATATATAATAGGATATTACGATAAAAAGACTCAATTAGACCCTATTGTTAATCATGGAAAATTTATAAGAGATGTACAAAGAGACTTTAATTTGGGTAAAGGTATATCTATGGATATTGGTTTAACTAATTTAAGACGTATAGCTAAATCAATGATGATAGAATTAGCTCCTAAAGAAATGAAACAGTTTTTATTAAGTAAAGAGATAAAATCTGTTGGTGAAATAAGAGAAGGATACTGGCCTCATATGCATTTTAATAGAAAAGAAGCTATGAAAGCCGTTAAAAGAACTTATGAGCATATAAAAAATGATATGGAAATGAGCGAAGAAGATAAACAGATTGCTCTTGGTAGGCTTCTACAAAAAAGTAAATCTATTACAGGAGACTGGTCTTTGGGCACTGAAGATTGGCAAGCTTTTGATTTGGCTGCAGCTAGATTGAAAGAAGGTCAAACATTAAGAAGAGAGACTGTTTCTTGGCCTGATGCAAATCAAATGACAGGTAATATGCAATCTAGAAGCACTCATATAGGTGGTTATTCTGTTGATGCTCAAGCAGCTGAATCTTATACTCGTAATCAAATTAGTACATTTTATAAACAAATGTCTCAAATAATGTCTAGACAGCTAATGCATAAGTTTAATGAAAGAGGTAAAAAGAATGGTTGGCATAAAATAAAAGATTATGGTGATAACTTTTCTTTACTTGACAGATGGAATAACTATTTAAGACTTTACCTTCAAGATGCAATGGGTAATCCTAGTATTGTGCCTCAGGAAATGATTGATTCTCCTGAAATGAAACTTAAAGGAACTCCTTATGCTTGGTGGGCTGATAATAAAGTAAAAGAAAAAGTTAATAGAATAGCTAAAAAATTAAACATTAGAGGTAAAAATCTAATGGTAGTTAAACATGACTTAGAGCGTATAGACTACCAAGATATAAGAAATTGGTCTAATATGGAAGCTAAATTTGAATTAATGTCCTTACTTGCTCATCCTAAGTCAGCTGTAGCTAATATATTTGGTGGTAGTTTACATACTGTTCAATCTACAGGTTTAAAATATCTTAAAAAAGCTAGAGATATAAAAGAAATACAAAAAATATTCCCTCATATGAAGTCTATGCAAGATGTTGATGATTACGTTGTAAGTAAAGGTGTTCTTCCTGAGTTTATTACTGCTGAGTTAGGTATGTCCAGAGAAGCTCAATCAGCTAATGCTAAAGCATTTATTAGAGATTTAGGTAGAAAGATGACTAATTCTGGTGAAGTTGATAAAACTACTATAAGAACATTAGGTAGGCAACATAAAGTAGGTGAAAAAATAATGAATACAGCTGCTAAATTTATGTCAGTACCTGAACGTATGCTTCGTAGAGATGCTTATATGGCTCATTACATACAAAATTGGGAAAGATTTGGTGGTACAATAAAGAATCCAGACCATCCATTTTTAATTGAAATGGCTAAGAAAGGCGTTAAAGCTACACAATTCTTATACAGTGCTCCTTATCGTCCTGCGTTTGCTAGAACAGCTCTTGGTAAAGTAATGACACGTTTCCAACTATGGTCATGGAATGCTGTAAAATTTAGAAATGATGTTATAAGAGAAGCTAGAATAAGAGGTTTTAGACAAGGTACTCCTGAGTTTGAAAGATTTAAAAGAACAATGCAAATAGATATGTTTGTACTAGCTCTTGCTAATGTATTTGCTTATAGTTTATTTGATAGTGCTTTACCAGCTCCTTATAACTGGTTAAAAGATACTTCTGAATGGGTGTTTGGTGATGAGAATGAAAGAAATAAAGCTTTCTTTGGAACTTGGCCTTCTGCTGTAGCTCCTTTACAAATGGTTACTCCTCCTATTATGAGACTTCCTGTTGCTGGTTTAAGAGCATTCTTAGATAATGATGTTGAAAAGCTTGCTAACTACCATGTATATACAATGATGCCTTTTGGCAGGATGGTTAGAGATGTCTCTCCTTTAGCAAAAGGTAACTTAATTGATAATCCTCATAGATTATTAGAAAAATTAACTGGATTTCCTTTAGGTGACACAACTAGATTAAGAAAGAAAATTAAAAAACGTGAACTTTATCATCCTAAATTTGCATTTTAATTATGACTGAAGCAGAAAAAATATTACAACAAGTTATTAATAAAGACTATACTATGTCTAAAGACCAAGGTACTATAGAAGCTTTTAGAAGTACTTTAACTGGCTCTAATAATCCTATAAGACAAATTGCTGATGTAGCAACTAAAAGTAATAAAAATATGATAATATCTGCAGCTTTAATGCTTGGTGCAGGTTTAGTATTAAAGAATGGTAGATTAATGAAAAATGCTGCTTCTAATATGAGGAACTTTATTGATGGTTATTATAAGCCAGGTATAGGAAAAATTGGTAAATCTGGTTTATTAGTTAAAGAAGGTATTAAAGGGACTTTAAAAGGTACTAGAAAATTACGTGATATTAACATTGATTTAGCAAAAACCCAAACTGGTTTAGAACCTGCTATTAAACAATCTCTTGATGAAATTATAGGTGCAAAAAATATTATATTAAAAAATAAAGTAAATTGGATTGATGGTAATATAGCTGGTAAATTAACAGATACAGCTAGAGCCTCTATTACTAATCTAGATAAAAAATTATTAGGTGAAATTAATAATGCGTTTGCTTTAAAAGTTAGAAAAGAAGGTATAGAAGCAGCTATGAAATCTTCTTTGTATAATGTTATAAAGCCAATGGCTACTTATAAGCAATATGGCAAAGCTTCTGGCAAAGGTGCTTTTAATTTACTTGCAAAAGACATGGGTATAAAGGATTATGAAGTATTAAATACTGGTTTAGCTCCTTGGAAAAAGGGATTAAAAAATGCTTTAAAAACAGGTAAATTAAATGTAGCTAATTTTAAAATAAATCAATTACAAAATCCAGTTCAAGATATAATGATGAGTAAACAAGGTAAAGCTGCTTTTTTGGCTTATGAAAAAGGTTTAATGAAAAAAGGTGCTAGTGTTAAAAAATTACAACAATTTTTTGTAGATGCTGGATGGAAACCTATAAAAGATTCTAAAAATAGATTTTCTATTGGAAAAGGTAAATACGAACAGTATATTACAATAAAGAAAACTGGTAAAGGTACTACTCATATTCAATTTACCCCAGCAAGAAAAGGTAATTATCATTGGGGTGGTTTTAATGGTAATCTAGTTTTTAATGAAAAATTACATAAGGGTAAAGTTGGTGTGTTTGGTACTGATGTTTATGATGTTCCTTTAGATAGTTTAGGTAAGTTAAGACCTACTACTTTATTGAATGTTTCTAATGCTAAATATCTTAAAGTTCCTACTATTAAAAGCAAAAAAGTTCCTAAATTTACTGCTCGAAATAAAGTTAATACAAATTCTTATAATAAAAAAGTAAAAGAAAAAATTGTACCTGAATTAGAAGAAGTTAAATCTAAAAAATATGGTATCCCTGAAACTAAAGAGTACTCTAAAGATGTTGAAGAATATTTTGGTATTTTTGGTAAATCTACTAAAGATAGGGCCCATTTATCTCAATACACTAGAGCTACAAAAAGTTGGAATCAAGATGTTGCTGATTATTATAAACATTATACCTCAGTTACTAATGGTACAGCTACACGTAGTCAAATTCTTGAATTTAATAAAGCTAGAGCTAAATTAGGATGGGATGTTATTGGGCCCCCAGTTGTAGGTACAGCTGCTTTAGCTGCTTATTCAGTTTCTGATAGAAACGAAGATTAGTTTTTTTTTAAACTATTTAGTATAGTAGATAAAACTTCTTTATCATTTAAACATTCAATATGTAATATCAAAAATAGGTCTTCAAAAAAAGACTCGTCTTCATTTGTAAACCCATAACTAACTTTAAAGCAAGGTTCCAAAGTACTTATATCTTTTTCACATTTATCGCATATATCCATAGTTTAATTTAATCAGTTTTTTCTTTATTTGCTAACTTTTTTTCTTCTTCTGCCTTTTTTTCCATTTCTTTATTAAATTCTTCAACTCTTTTAGTGAATGCTTTATCATCTTTTTTAAATTTAATATATAAGTCTAAAGCTACTTCAGTTGATTTAGCATAACCTTCTAAAAATTCTATTTTTTTACCTATATATTGTAAACCTTGATAAAGATTTTGTATAGCTGTATCTATATCTTTTCTAGTTGGTTTACCTTTAGTATTTTTTCTAGCCATTATTTTCTCCTTCTTTCGCAAGAAAGCCTTCGAGCTCTCTGTAGTAGCTCTCGGCTTTCTCCCGAAGTTGTATTTCCCCCTTAATTCTACGCTTAAGGTTCATTATTGTTTTTTCCTTTTGTCTTAGCTCTATTGATAAATCTCTTACTTTATCACAGCATTTGTTCAAGGCATCGTTCAGCTCCATCTTGTTCAAGACTAAACACCTCCTTTAATTTAGCTTTTTGTTTAGGCCAAGGTTTTCCATAAGGAAAGTTTAGGAAGCACCACAGTTCATACACTTTATCATGTATATCTGTGTCCGTTTTGAACTTCCTAAACCCATAGCTTGGTTCTTTTATCCATTTACCTTTAATGTATAAACCATATATATCTTTTACATGGTGCTTTGTTGGAAATATACTATTCCATAAGTCTTTATACATTAATTGTTGAATTTCATGTGATTTTCTGTAATCTCCAGTTTTTATGTCTATTATAGATAAACGTCCATTAACTTCAGCTATAATATCTGGAGTTCCTGCCCAAGGAATGTCTTTGTGGTAGAGAAACAGTTCTTTCGCTTCCACTCTTGGCTGGGTATCGGAATACCACTTCTCAAATGACATAAGTGACTTTTGAATAAATTCGTTAGTTGTAGTTACCTCTTCCTTGTCTAGCAGCTTTTCTACTGCCTCATGCACCTCGGTCCCTCGCTCTGCAGCTTCGTCCCTCAGCTGCATCGCATTTAATCCATTCTTCATTAACCATTCATCAAAGAACTTACCTTTTGCACATGTTTCACCTATTACAGTTGTTACAGACGGTTTCCAATTGCTTTTTCCCCTTCTGTACCACCTTCTTCCTGCATCTAGTCTTTCTACAGACATCTTTAGATACTCTGTTATGTACTCTATTAGTAGTTTGTTCATTTAATCTCCTTAACCACTCTTTGCTTACCCCTTGCATTAGAACCTCCAGTTCTAGGTGTAATATCGCTTCAAGTTTCGCTGTAGCCGCATGTCATACATACGTAACCACAATCGCCACCTGGAACGATATTACCACATTGTAAACAGTTATTTATTTCCATAATTTCCTATAAATAGTCCTTGTTGATACTTTAAAGAGTATCGATAATTTACTAGGTTTATAACCTAATTTCCAAAGAATATTTATAAGAAATGTTTTATAACTATTTAGTTTTTTCATTTAGTTTTCCTACTCTGTCTAGGGTTAGCTATTAATTGTTGATAAACCCACCAACATCGACCATTGTCAGTAGCTTTTAAAATTCGTTGTTTCTTCTTGTCATTCAACTTATTCATTGTTTTTTTTTGCTTTTCTGTAAGCGCCATTCTATCTCCTAATTAAATACATCTGATTTTGCTAGTTTTCTTAAAATGTAACTTCTAACTCTATCATCTTGTTTACTAATCCATTTAATAAATGTCCTATACTCTTTATCAGTAAGTGGACCTTTTTTAGTATTACAAGATGCGCATATCATTTGAAGATTGCTTTTAAATGAACCCCCTCCAGATGATATAGGATGTTTGTGGTCACAAACCATATTAGTTACATCTAATTTCTTTTTACAGTATTTACAGGGTCTGCTGTATGCTAAATAAAGCATTTCACGTATTTCTGTTAATGATATATTAAACTTAACTTCATACTCTTTACTTCTCTTCTTTAATGAAGATTTTAAAGTAGAAGACTTTTTCATAAGCCTATGAAACATTCTTTTAGCATGTGTCCCATGAGCGGGACGAAGCTTACGCATAAACTTCGCTTCCCACTCTTTAGGACTACGCGACTTCCGATTGGAATTAGTACTCATAACTAGATTGTTATTTACTTATTCTTTGTCCAGTCGGAGTTTTCATCATTTGGTATCTACCAAAACCCTTATACTTACCTCTTGTATTGTGCTTCATATCTATCTCAAAGCCTTTTTTACGCAAGTTATGTATAACTGCTGATAATCTCCAAGCTCCGAATAATGTTGCTGCTTGTGCTTGATTTAAAGTTTTACCTTTAAGCAGATGCATTAATATTCTTTGACTCTTTGATTTTCTGTCTGGTCTTCTTGCCATGTTTTGTTTCCTTTCCGATAGCTAGAGCTATATGAAAACTCAATATTTTTATATTTAAACCTATTGAATTTATTGATAACCCTGTATCTTTTGTGATGCAGATTCTAAGTATATTAAATAATTCTATACCTTTAGCTTCTGCTAAGTTAATGATATTAATCATACCTTCTCCTTAATCTAAAGCTTGGTTGCCATTCTAATTCAGTTTTAAACAATTCACCATCAGTATTTTTTAATACTTCAAGTGTTTTATTAGATGAATTAGCTTGACCATTCAAGCCTATTACTTTACGTGATGCATTTTCTATTGCACCTGAACCTTTACCTGCATATAAGTCAAGTACTTGATTTCTAGAGTATTCTCTAGATACCTGTGATACCTGTATTATAATTAAGTCATTATTTACTGCCATAGATGATAGTGAATGTGATATATATTTAATTTGCTCATATTCACCTCTAACTGAAGGTGGAGTTTCTATTAAATCTATATAATCCACTACTACTAATGCAGGTCTTAATTCCTTAACTTTTGCTTTTATTTGTTCAAGTGTAGGAGGTATTGTTTGAATAACCATGTGATTTAACTTTTCCTTATGCTGTTGATATACAGCTTTAGGATTGTCATTTATCTCTTCTTTTGTTTTGCCTGATACTATTTGCATATTACGTCTATGCATGTACCAAGCTGACAACTCTAGAGATAAATATAATGTAGGTATTTGCCACTCTGGATTAATATCATCGTTTTCAAAGTCCACACCCAAAGCTATACACTGAGCAAGTGTAGTTTTACTTGAACCTGTGGGTCCAAATATAGTAACTAACTCGCCTGGGAATATCTCTGAGTCTGATTCTTTAACACCTAACATATCTGCTATAGGTATAGAACGTCCTGCAAAATCTGCTGACATTCTTTCTTCTAGTTTAGCTTGTAAATCATCACTGCTTAAAACATCAATTAAGTAGTCTTTTCTTTTGAAATGTATGCATCTAGTCTTACAATGCTTTAACATTATTTCATCTTGACAACCAAATCTGTATCCTCTATTGTAAACATACTCAACTTTCTCTATTACACTATTCTCATTTAAAGAATTGTTATTCCAATGTAATATAGCAGTTTTAGCAAATTCACTTGGTATACCATGTCGATAGAAATGGCTAGCTATTCTTATTAGCGTTTGATTTCTATTGCCCTCTTGGGGGCCATTTGTCAACATTTCTTGTACACACGGGATAACGTCCCTTGGTTCTACTACTTTTGATACTTGGGCTATTCTAGGGGTTGTACGCTGTATTTGGCTTTCTAACTCACCATTACCAACTAACTCACTGTATGCAAATTCAAGTCTAGGCTCTTTTGCCCATTCTTGTATTGTTTCTGCATCTTTATTTAACAATTCTGCAACTGTTAAAGGTATTTTATGTAAGTTTGTTTTAAGGTTTACAGTATGTTGTACTCTGTATATTCCAGTTCTCATAAATATTGAACTATCTATAACGTCTCCAAATATATTCTTTAACGTCCCCTTTACCAAGTAATGTAGATTATCACTACTTGGGAAATTAAATACACTATTAGGTACAGCTATATGATAACCACTGCCGCTGAAATACGCTTGTACAGCAGTATCCTTATCAACGCCTATTTCATCTAGCTTGTACACTATGCTTCTTGCTTTATCTAGTGTATATTCATCACTATTGCCACTTTTATCTATATCCAACAATATCCAGTCTATACTTCTTTCGCCAAAGTAATTCTTTAGCCCACCGTTTGATTCGGCATAATCTACTGCTTGTTTAGTATATAAATAAACTGACCTAAATAGTGGTCTATCAGGCTTTATGTAGTTTACTAAGTCTTTTTTAGCAATAAGTCGCCCTCTGTGTCGAGGGCTCCCTACTGCTATTTCTACATATTGGTCCACTATAGATTTCCAACACCACTTGAAGACATTTCTACACTAGCTTGTGGTGTAGCCATATCTGTTTCAGTAGCCTCTTTTATGAAACCTTTGCTTTTAAACCATTTAACATCTTCCTCTAACTTCTTTCTGCCATCAGCATCATTCTTTTGTATTCTATAAAATACTCTAGAATAAACTTTAGCTCCAGGAGTTTTAGGTTTCTCTTTATAAACGTATGCTAAATAAGTATATTCTGGTTCTTGGTCAGGCATAACTAATGATGCATGTCCTTGATTTAAATGATGAGCAATATTATCTATTGCATTATCACTTGCATCTTCCCATACACCATCTACATTCATACCTGCTTGTTCACCAATTACATCAAAGAATCCATACATTCTTTTTAATGCATTTCCACCTGTTAGTTTACCATTAGCATCTTTTTCAAGATTACCTGTTATTCTTAACTGTTTAGTATAATCACTACCTTTTTGTTTTATTTCAACATCAAGATATAAATCAGCCCATTCGAAGTCTGAAGATTTATCTTCAAAGTTCATTAAAGCTATTTCGGTTATACCATAAAAGTTAGAACCACTACCAGTTCCTTTTGGCCTAAATATTGCCATTTATTTACCTTCACTTTCTTTTTTGTATATGTTAGACCAATCAAAGTCAATACATTGGCCACGTAAGTGTTCACATCTACTACCTGCTTCTATAGATTCATCTGCTTTGAATGAAACCATTAGTTTATCGTCTTCTCTTAAGACATAACCGATAGCATCACAATCTGACATAATCAGATTCTTCAGCTTACCAGTTATATCCAAAGATTCAGGTTCAACTAGGGCTTTGCCATCAATGACTGCCCTAGCAACCTTTCTGTGTCCAACGATAATTAAATGGTCACAACAGTCTCTAAAAGCATTGATAGTATTCATTACTTTCTCACGAGCTAACGCATAACCTTTTCCGAATGTTAAATCAGCAATAGATGCTACTTCATATTCTGCACAAACAGCCTTTTCAGCCCATTCTACAACTTTATCTATAGTATCTATAGCTATGTATTTAAAATCGTGACCTTCCATAGCATCTTTAAGAGTTTGGATTAACTCTTCTCGGTTATTTACTTCTTGTACATATGCTTCAAGCATATTTGTACCTTTTTCAGTATCTATAATCAGACAGTCTTCTAGTTTTGAGAGCATAGTAGTTTTACCTACTTTGGGTGCTCCGTATAATAGAAGTACTTTCGGATTGAGAGACACTGGTTTGCGTTTCTCTTTCTTTATCACTGTTATTCTCCTTAATTAGAGGGTTTACTTTACCGTATTCTTTAGTCATATACGGTGCTAACGACTTCCAAATATACGAATAATATGACCTTTGATGCAAGACATTAAATATTTGTGACAACATAATGCCAGCTATTATATTAGCTGTAAATATTGTATGCTTTG
>VTLG01005185.1_pt1 | contig 53137 bp, 78 predicted proteins | sample 4694571 | NCBI WGS metagenome assembly VTLG01 (sample SAMN12604809, study PRJNA352737) | marine metagenome | biome: ENVO:00000447; feature: ENVO:00000209|ENVO:00000569|ENVO:01000036; material: ENVO:00002151; isolation source: viral sequences binned using virsorter ... | reverse complement strand
GGTGATGAAGCAGATAGACCTGCAAACATAGTTACAAGTACAGCAGCATCGTAAGCATCTTTCAATGCGTATGCAGCAGAACTTGAAGCAACCTCTTTAAAGTTAACATGTGACATATTTGTTTCAATATCATCTACGATGAATTTAAACGCATTAGCACTATCAACAACTAAAGATGTTTCTTGGTCTGTTAGTCTAGTTTCTGTAGTATCAGTATTTCTAGTATACGCTTCTACAGAGATAACGGGTTCTTTGATAATCTTTACTGAGTCTCCGAAAGCAGATATTTCACCCGAATAATCGGTATTTGTAATAGATTCTACAACAGACGATTTTCTAAAAAAGTTTAAAACCTTTTTTGAATAAACCGAAGGTAAAAAGAAACTATTAGTTTGTCCACTTACAGAGTTTGCAAAGTTAGCATTAGTATCCGTTGAGGGTTCAAAAAATTGAGCCATGGGATATTCTCCTTTAAGTTAATTATAGTTTATTTTATGATTCTGCCTTCTTGCATTGCATTTGATATTTCTTCTTCGAATTTATCAAACTCTGCAACACTCATAGCAGTAATCTCTTTTTCAGACCACACTCTTTGTTGCTTTGGATCAACACTAGTTGTTTTAGTGGAAATCATATCAGCAGCAGATTTTGCAGTCTCTTTAGAATTTGACGTAGATTGTGTAACTTGTTGAACATCTAATCCAATATCCTTTTTAAATAAATCTAAAGCTCTACTAGCTAAAGTTGCATCATCTGGGTTATTAAAAATCCAATCTTTAATAACTTCTGGTTGCAACTCAGCCCACTCTTGAAATTCATCGCTGTTTCTAATTTCATCAAAATCAGGATGTGTTTCTCGTAAATCCTTTTCAGCTTCTCGTTTTAGTACTTCTGTTTCCCTTTCTTGTATCGCATCTAATCTTGTTTGCAATTCAGCAACTTGATTTTCGCTTTGTATATGGGCAACAGACTCTACTACTTCGTAAACATCAGGATATTCTTTTTTAAACTCTTCTAGTTCTTCAGCAGATTTTGGAGCTTTATACTCTGGTCTGTTTGAAACAGCTTCTTGTATTAACTCTTGTTCTCTAGCTTTGAACTCATTAAGTCTAGAATCATAGTGTGCTTTTAAATCATCGTATCGTTTTTTATAGTTGGGTTGCTTGTAAGGTTTATCCTTAGTTGCTTCCACTTCTTCTTGTTTTTCTGCTTCAATAGCATCACTTTCGTCATGCTCAGTTGTAGCAGTAGTATCAAAAAATAAACTATCTGACGATACAAAAGGTTTATCTTTTACATCATGCCAATCTTTTTTTGCATTATAAGGGTTGGCTTGTTGTGGTTCTTGGTTCTTGGTTATAACTTCTTCAGTCATTTTCTTACCTCCTAATCAGGGCTTCGTTAACAAGGTCGCTACGTTGTGCACAGTAGGGCTTGTCTTGTAAAGGTCGCCTTTCGGTTATTGTATATGATATAGTGCCTATAAAAATTATAGGGTCGCTTTATCTCTTTTAGCCACTTACAGGAACATAATATCTACGAGGACTTGACTTTAACATTTCTTCTTCCACCTGACGAGATTGTTTTACAACATTAGGTACATTACCTTGTGCTGCTCTACTTGCCGTAGTTGGAATAGGAACTGCTTGGTCTTCCTCATCAATCATGCCACCATAAGCGACACCTTGTCTTTGATCTGCTGATGCTTCTGCGTCTTTCATCATAGACATTAAAGTGTCTTCTCCGATTTCTTCAGTTGCTTTAGCAGTAAAAACAAATTCTCCATCCGATAACCTTGCGGGTATCGAATCGGATTTCTCATTGCCTGGGCCTTCAATAGGGCCAGAGCCTGAAAATTCTGTTGCACTCTCGACTACTTGATCGAATATTTCGCTTAGTCTGTCGTCTTTCTCAAGAGCACTTATTAAATAATTTCTATCTTCATTAGACAATGTTTCTTCCATTACATAGTCTACATAATCTTCTTCCATTTGTTCATCAGGAATCATTGGCATTTCTTCATCAGGAAGCATTGTTTCATCTACAGGTTCTTCCATAAGCATAGACATTTGTTTATCCATTGGCCCACCTTCAGCACTAACAACTCTTCTAGTTCCTCTACTTCCTTCTGTACCCGCATTACTTCCTGCTAAAGCTTCAACTTCTCGTTGAAACATAGCATCTCCTCTAGCTCTTGATTCATTTCTAATTCTTTGTGTCTGTTCTGCTCCTCTTTGAGCATCTCTAGCTTCTCTAGCTAATTTTTCTTCATAGGTTTCTAAATCTCTTGCACCTCTTCTTTCTGCTCTTCTTGTTGCTCTTTTTGCTTTTCTTTTTGCTCTTCTGTCTTGACGGCTTTCTTGTCTTTTAGTTCTTCTTTCTTGACGACCTTTTTTTCCTATACCACCAAATATACCACCTCCTTCTTCAACAGATTCTATAGCTTTTTCTGTTGCTACTCTAGGTGCATTTAAAACAGTATCTGCTGCATCTGATAAAAAACCAACTCCTTTTGCTATAGGTGAAATAAACGAATCTAGTGCAGGATAATTGTCTACAGCTTCGTCTAGTTTTTGTATTGGTTTATTATACATAGTTACAGGGTTAGCTGCTGCTATTACTGCATCATAACCTGACTCTAAAAGAGATGATCCAGTTGCATATTTTTTACGTGTGTTTTTATTATTCGGCATTTTAATTATCCTCTTGTCTATTTATTGCTTCTTCTACTTCAGCCTTCAACTGCCCTAGCCGTTCCAGAGAATTGATCCTCCCCTGGCATCGGTACATTTCCAGTTCCGATGTTGCCACCGCCAGTACCTGTAGTTCCGAGTTCTTGAGGTACTCCAGGTGTTCCACCAAGACCTCCCATTCCTTCCCCTTCACCAGGAGCACTAACTTCCGAGCTTGTTTCTTGTCCAACATTATTTTGCATTCCTATTATTTGTGCCATGATTGCAGCCTCTTCAGGATCGTTGAGTATTTCATCAGGATCAAGGTCAAGACTGTAGGCAAGTTCACTAATTAATTTAGACATCTTAACAAATGGAGCAATAGCAGGATTCTGTGCAGTTTGTAAGAACATAGTTAATCGTTGTGACCTAACTTCTTTCTGCATTAAACTATTCGTTCCAGAAGCATTAACTTCTAAATCACCTACGACTCCTAACTTATTTTCTAAAAATTGCATATTCCATTGAAAGTATGCTTCTCCTAAAGGTTTAAGTAAGAAATCATCCAAGTTCTTAACAACTGTTTTAATGTTAAGACTTGCTGCACCTAATAACATAGACATACCTGAAGCAGTCCTAGTCATACTTTGTACTCCTGTTTGGCCATGAGAGTAACTTGGTATACCTGTCTGCTCATCTGCAAGCTGTCTAAACTTGTCGAACATCATCATATTTTCAGTTGATGTATTTGGAAATTTAACTCCATGTATAGCTTGTCCTGGCATTCCCGCTTGTCTACGGAATATTTTACCAGGATACATTTCAAAACTTTGTCCACCTACTAATGCAGACTCATCTACATCAAACACTAATGAACCTGATAAAGCTAAATTATCTATAGCCATTCTTGCATGGCCATTCATAATTTGTTGAGAATCATCCATGTTCTCAGCTACACCAACTCCAAAGAAACTATACGGATTTTTTTCATAAGGAAAAGCATTGTATGGTATTCTATATGGAGTAAAAGGATTAATAACTGCTCGAAGTATTTTACCATTACTTACCCAAGCATTAATTTGTACTTCGTCTAAATCATCAATAGAATCACTTAACTCTATACCTACTTCTCTGGCATATTCTGCATCCATAATTCCCCAATATTCTAATACCTCATATTGTGTTGGAGCATGGTCATCTTGTTCTTCACTTCTTATTTGATCTTCGTAACTACGTTTTTCGTAATTACCACCCATCATTAAACATTCTCTAATTGCATCCTTATCAAAATAAGGCATCTTACTAAGTGCTCTAAACTGACTTCTATTTAGTCTATGTCTATGAACAATGTATTCACATTCTTCCATGGATGTAGCATTTGGATCAGGAAAGAAATCCCAAATACTTACAAATTCTATTCTTGGTACTCTAACTTCTAAAGGATTGTATGTTCTGTTACCTTCTTCGTCTTCATCCCATCTGTTTAAAGTTTTATTAAAATTAAAAGGGCCTTTAATAATTCCTGTGCCCATCATAGATGATTCAAATAAAGCACTTCGTAATTCAGATGAACCATTTGATTCTTCAATTTGGTCGTGAATTAATTTTTCCATTCGTCTTGCTGCTGCTTGAGCAGGACTTATTTCTAAATCTGTAGGGATTGGACTAAGACCCTCGACATAATTTCCTTCCATCTTAGCCATTTCTTCAATGAACCTTTCTTCAAACTTTCCTAGTCCAAGAGTTGCACCAGGCTTTAATGTTTTACCATCACCTTCATATCCTACATCATATGGATTTTCTTCGGGTTCTTGTAATTCAAAAGGATCAGAAGGTGTAGTTTCAATTCCTGGAACTGGATTTTGTGAATCAAGATGAGCGTGAGATACTTCACCTTCAGGCATTTTAGTTTCTGAAATTCCAATAGGAAACTTACCTGTTCCAAATATAACATCTATAAGTTGACCAAATGCTGCAAGTACTTTAGTCTTAGTAACTTTAACAAACACTCTAGATTTTTCAGATTCTCTAAAACGAATCTTTTTACCATACAAACCTCTATAGTTTTGATAAGCAGTCAACCATCTAGTTTCGTGTGTTCGTCTAGCATCTTCAGCAATTTGAAATCTACTAGCTATTAAACCTGCTAAGTTTAATTGTTGATCAGGTATTAAATTTAAGCTTTTGCCTGATTCACCTTCTACTTCTTCGTAGATGTTATCAGCGTTTAAAAATGTATTATCGTTGTCTGCCATATATTAATATCCAAATGTATCATCTACTGGTCTATAAACAGACTCTCTATGATACTGCCGAAGATTATCTATTGGATTATTAATTCTCGGCCTACTCATAATAAGATACCGCAGAGCATCATAAGCATGATCTGCAGCATGTGTGTCTACATCTTCAGGGTTACGAGTATCTAATGGTATACTTTGTAGTTCTTTTATTAAGTTAGGGCAAGTATTAAATATCTGCAATCTTGGTCTACCACTTGGTTGTACTTTTAAATATTCGTGAATCTGAATTTTACCTTGTATTCTATTTTTATCAGCTCGTCTAAGTTTGTGTCCTTGTCTGACGAGAGACTCTCCAACAGTTGGCCCAGTTGTGCCCGTCTTTGACCAAGCAGACGTATCTAGCACTCCTGAAACAGAAAGAGGGTCTTCCATTTCCATATCTGTTATTATACGTCCTAAATCTTCACCTGTCAAGCCTTTTCGGTATAATTCTCTATAAATTATTAAAGTACCATCAGACTTATCTACTGATCCCCATATACAAGCACTCTCAGAAGCATAGCCATAGTCAATCCCTTTTACTCTTTCCCACGTAATAGGAATAGAAAAAGGAGCTACAATATGTACATCTGGATCAAATTCTACAAAGGCTGCACCTTCATTAACATCCCAATTACCTTCTAACAATTGTTTACGTTGTACAGGTGGTAGAGACATAAGCATCTGTTCATAGACACCATCATTTGCTAAATATGGATTATCAGTTAAACGAGCAGGAATAAATTTTCTAGTTAGTCCGTCTTCTCCTTGAAAAGATTCATTAGGTGTGTAAGCATCAACATATCTTTTCTTAACCCAATTAGCACCAATACCGCCAGGGTTAGCTGTACATCTTAAATAAGTTTTAATAGATGGGTCTGTTGTTCTAAGACGAGAAGCTAAATAGTTCCAACCAAATTCTGTAGGCAAGTGAGTTATTTCATCAAAGCCTATCCAAGAGTACGCTTGTCCTTGGTATCTATAAACATCTGCATCTCTTTCTAAGAAACCAAACTCTATCTTTGCTCCACTTGGAAAGTTCCATACTTTCTCAACTTCCCTAAACTTACAGCCTGGAAATGCTTGTGGATATAATTCTCTGGATTTATCTATGAGTTCTCTTAACTCTGGCATAGACCTTCTAAGTATTAAAGCTCTGTGTGCTTTCTTATGTGCATACCTTAATGGGTCTACTAACATGGCATAGGATTTACCACCTCCCGCAGCTCCTCCATAGAGAACGTCTTTCTCATCGGCTGCTAGGAATTGAGTCTGTGGCCCTTCATTAGCATGAAAGACTACATGACTTCCTTTATCTATCTCAGCTTGAACCGCTTTAGGTATTGACGAAAGTTCGTCTTCTGTTACTACCTTCCCCTCGTTTGTAGGTTTCTGCGATTCGTCTTCAAGTTTGGAGAGAACTTTTGTGGTTTGTTTGAGTGAGTTCCTCTTTGATTTGAGTTGCCTCTCCACTTTTTCGATTGCTTTTTGTTTACTCCTGACTGATCTTCTTGCTGCAAGTTTTGCTTTTTGCTCATGTGAATAATTATAATTGGACTTACTACCTTGTGGTCTACCTCCTTTCTTTTTTGGAGTACCATCTTTCTTTAGTATAAAGCCTCCATCAGAATCTGTCAAGTAGAGATGTGGATTCTTTTCCCAATCTTTCAAGTCGTTGTTGTCGTTTTCCATATTTTTTATCTATGTGTTTCTTTAATCCTGGTGGGCTTATGCGTCTTTTAGTTTCATATTCTATCCAATCACAAGCATCTTGTAGAGATATTGATTCACCTACTACTAAATCTTCAGCAACTTTTAAAGTTTCAAGTTGTTCAGGAATTGGTTTTAAATAACCTTCATCTTCACTTTCTTCATAACCAAAAGGAATTGTTGAAGTCTTTCTTTTAATATATTCGTTTTTCATTATTGATTATGTTTTCTGTATGCTGTTTTACTTTCCCAATCTTCAATAGCTTTACATATACTTTCTTCAGCTAACACACTACAATGTAGTTTAATAGGTGGTAGTTGTAAAGCTTCTGCTATGTCTTTATCTTTAATCTTCTTAGCTTCTGCTACTGTTTTACCTTTAAGCATATCTACAAACATAGTACTAGATGCTATCGCAGAACCACAACCATATGTTTTAAACTTAACATCCTCTATCAAGTCTCCGTCTAGTTTAAGTTGTAGACGCATAACATCACCACATGAAGGTGCTCCTGTCATTCCTGTCGCTACGTTAGGATCACTAGGATCAAACCTACCGACTGAATGTTTATCAGGGTCTTTAAGAACACTATCAAATCTGTCAAGTACTTGTTGTGAGTATGCCATTACTTCTTATCCTTAGAGAAAATTCTATCAAAGTTATCACGATACTCTTGACTGTATACACCAGGTCGTGCTCTAGAGCCTTTACCTGCTATTGTTTTTCTAAACATAACAGGCTTTTCATCACTTCCTAATTGTTTTCCTTTCTTTACCATTTTACTTTATGTGACCAATATCTAGCACTAAACTTATCAGGACTAGAATCTTGTGCGTTGTGTCTAGCATAGTAAGATTTCTTACGTGCTTTATCTTTTGCAGTCTGAGGATTCTTACCTGCACCACGTACACCTTGTTGTCCAAACCTTATAGTTTTAGTTTTGTCACCTTTCTTTGCAACGACAACATGTGATTTAGTTTTGTGGTTAGGAGTACGTTTAGGTTTATTATATCCTGATACACCTGCCTTTACTAATTTGGGGTCTTTCTTTTTAGCCATTATCTTTTCTTTCCTTTATGTAGTCCATGCTTTGCATGTTGTTTACCTTTTGCAGTAGCTGCTCGTTTCTTTTTATTAGCTGCTGCTAGTTTCTTTCGACCTGCTGCAGTTGATTTAAGTTTCTTTATCGTAGCTGCAGGTGCATAGACCTCTCCAGTCTTTGAAGACTTTTTACCACTAGGAGTTCTCCATTTTTGTTTAGTCCACTTCTTTAAAGACTTTTGAGATTTTTTAAGTGCCATTATTGTTTATGTCCTTTGAACTGTTGTTGTTTAATTAACTTCTTCAGTTCTGATTTAGTTTTTACTTTTTGATTAGTTTGAGCTACCATTACTTATAACCTCCACCTTTAGCTTTGTATTGTTTAGCAAGCATCTGTGCTTTTCTAGCACTCCATTGGCCTGCTTTACCACCTTTAGTTCCTGCTTTAATCCTATTAAAAAGATTCTTACGCATGGTAGGTTTAGTATAGTTACCTGCTTTATTTACTGTGCTTTTCTTTTTCTTTGCTGGCATTATTCTTCCTCTTCATCATTAACGTCTCCCACATCATATTGTTGGAATCCAACTTCTGTTTCATCGTAGGTGTCTTCTTCTTCATACTCTACATCCTCTGCTTGTACTTCGATTGGTTCTTTTTCTGGAAGTATAAATATACCTCCTACGGCTTTATGAGTTACATCTAACTTATCACTCTTAGATACTCCTACTCTATCTAGAATAGTTTGAGCAGCCGTTAGTTTATTACCTACTTGAGGGATTGGAGCATCACTATTCATTATTTCAACAAGTTTGAATGCCGCTTGAGGTGCGGAACGAGCAAGTACATCCGAGGCTAACTCTATCACTTCTTGTCTTAATGATTTTATAACTTGATGATAGTTGCCTGAGTATCCTGCAAGCTCGGCAGCTTGTTTGGGATCGCCTCCTGTTGATATAAGATTGTCTAAGAAAGACTGTTGTTTATCAGTAAGGTTTCTTTCTTTGACTTCTGTTAAGGGTAAATAACTCATTCTTAATAGTATAGGTCTAGTTTATGGAGTTGTCAAGTATTTAAAGTTTTTAAAGTACTTGACAGATTGTGAATCTGTATGTATAATAAATCTTACAGATGCCGACACCTTTACAGACTTAAACGGGGCCACTAGTTAACGCTGTAAATTCCCTAAAAATGTATATGATTGCTATATATACCCCATACCCCTCCCTGTGCATCTTGCCCCCCCATACGTCAAAGACTTTAAAGACTTCAAAGACTTTAAATACCCCCCATATAAAAAAACTTCAACAACTTTAAAGTGTTCAAAGTCTTTAGAGTTCTAGTTAATGACAAAAGAGAAAGACTTTTAAGTTGTTACAGTAACTTTAAAGACTTCAAAAACTTTAACAACTTCAACACTCTTTATAGTTTTTATAGACTACCAACCTTATGTTAAATAGTTTTATAAACTAGAAAGGAGCGAGCTCGCTGAGCGAGGGGCGAGCTGAGGGGCGAGCTGAACGAGGGGCGATCTAAATACTTCAAAGACTGTAACCAATTTTAAAAAATCCAGGTCTGTGGCCCTGTGTTATAACACTAACACACTAACACAGTTGGCCTATGTATATTTATACATGCTGTATATTTATACAGTACATCCAGGATAATTAAAAATAATTAAAATAACTGTTGACTTCTCTAGTCATTACTATATTATGTGTATTGTTAATAACAAAAACCCAAAAAGGAGGGTAAATAAATGAGAATATCAAGTAAAAATTACACAAGTTTTGAAAACGCAACACCTAAAGAAATTGCAACATTTAAAATAGAAGAAGCAATTTTATGTGGATTGTGCAACATAAGTAATGATATGGCACTAAACGAGGAGTTTACCGAAAGACAACAAGAAATCATTATGGAACAAGCTAAAAAAGTAGCACATAGATTATTAATTAAATTAGATGCTTCTTGGAAGTATAACGAAGTATCTTACTAAAAATAATAAACCTAAAGGAGGGTAAATAAATGTTAAAGAAAAAAATAATAAATTATAAAGATCAAGAAGTTTGGTGTTATGGTAAATTAAATGGGAGCTTTACAGAGGATTACGATATTTACATGGTTAGTTCAGAAGTTCAAAACTTTGTAGATAATTACAATTACATCACAGAAGCACCTTTTAAAACATGGACTGATTGTGTAAAATATTTAATAGACTTAGATAGATTTGGAACTATTCACGAACTTGAAGCAACCAAATAAAGACTAACTGATGATGACTTCAATAGTCGAAACTAACTCAAGGAGGGGTTAGTCTTAGTCAAAAATAATAAACCTAAAGGAGGGTATATAAATGACAATTAAAAAAGATGTAACAAGATACGATTTCCACGAAGCATTTAAACAATGTGGAAGGGGTGACCAATTCAGTAATGAAGGTTTAGATTTAATCTATGACCATTTAAACGATTACGAACTAACAGAAGATAGTAATATAGATTTAGATGTTATTATGATCTGTTGCCACTTTGCTGAATATGATAGTCTTAAAGACTTTCAATGTGATTATGGTGATGAGTATGTTTCTATGGATATGATTGAGGATAATACAATCGTATTACAGAATAAAGATTCTAACTCATTCGTAATAGAACAATTTTAAAGGAGGTAAACAATGACTAACATAGTTAGAATAAAAGAAGGTGAGTATTATCCTTCTAAAGACTTCAAAGAAGTTAAAGAAGTAATACAACCCAAGCATGAGCTCATACAACAAAAGGCCATTTCAGTCTCACGAATGAGTAATGGCAAGTTAAGGTGTTCTAGTATGTCAAAGTTACTCTATAAGAGTGGTTTTGAAGGAGGGCAATATATAGACTTTAAACAAATAGAAAAAGGTCTAGTTGTCTACGCAAGTAGTAGAGATACAGAACATAAAATCTATTCAGTAGTAAATAAAGGTAGAGAGTTAGGCAACCTAGAGATAAAAGGAGATCTATTGGAAGGCTTTACTGTAGGGAAACACACTATCCAATACTTTACTAATGGAAAAATAATTATAATAAAGGAGGGTTGAAGAATGAGAAAGTTAAAATTAGAACTTTTAGATAGTGGAGCAAAAGCAATTATTATTATAGCTTTAGTTTGGTTGTGTGCTTTTGTATTGTTAATGTTATCACTTGTTATATAGGAGGGTTGAAGAATGAAGAATATAAAAACATTTAAAGAAGATACTGTTATTTATTTTGATAGAACTGAATTTAATCTAAAAGGTTATAGATATTATATAGAGAGAGATTATCTCTTTATATATGAGAAAGACTTACCAAGATTAAAGACAGAACTAGGAGATAGACTGTATGAATGGGCAGTAGATTTTATAGGTGGAGACTATGATAGAGTTGCAATAGGAGAAGAAGATTTTATTTGCAATGAAACATATTTTCCTTTCGGATAAAAGCAAATCCTGGCTAGGCCTAGCTTGGTGTAGTCGTTTAATGTATAAAGTAAATAATAAAGGAGGAAAGCACAATGCTTAATATAGAAAGAGATAATAATAACTTTGAAGAACTTAACTTTGAAGAAGATGATATGATGTCCACAGAACAAAGGGCAGATTATGAATCAGCAAAGGAGAGGGATTTAGAACTTAAAACTAGAGAAGCAATCTTTAATGGTGGTGAGACTGTTGAAGATTACGCAATACAATTTAAAGGAGATTTAATATAATGAGAAAATCACATCATACACTAGAAATAACTATGGGAGACTTTGAAAAACCAATAGTCTTAAACAATGGCGAAGATGCTAAAGCATTTGTAACGAGTTTATTAAACTCTAAAACTTACAGTAGTAAGTGGAGAGGTAGAGGTAAGCGAAAGCAACACGCTATAGCGAATGGATTAAGGGCAAGAGGTTTTGACCAAGACTTACCTTTAGAATTTGCTGAAAGGCAAGTGCTTTACTTAGATGTTAGACCTAATACAAAGAAAGAGAAGGAAGCTATACGTCTTAGAGAAGCTGATGCAAAGATAGATAGGTATAGATACAATGTTGAATACCAACTTAGTCTTGTTGAGGAAAAAGAGGGTAACTTAGAACAAAGTAAGATCGAACTATCAGAACTTAGAGAAGAACTGAAAGAAGCTATCAGACATAGAAGTACGATAACTGATACTGTTAAGGAGGTGTAGTATGGATAAAACAGTTAAAGAATTTGAGCTCATACGAACAACGATAACTTATGAAAGACTTTTTGTTATGGCGACTGATTGGGAGGAAGCTGAAGAAAAAGGGTATGAAGAAGAAGCAGATTGGGAGGAGTATGATAGTAGACAAGATGTTGATGTAGTATATGAAATGTAAATCCTGGCTAGGCCTTGAAATTTATTTTAATGAGAGTATAATTCCCCTTACACAGGGGTCAAAGAATAAATACTTTAAACAATTTTAACAATTAATAGGAGGGTAAATATGAAACAAATTAACTACACGATAGATGAAATATTAGTAGAACTAAAACTAATAGCAAGGAGAGATCAAAGGTTAGGTATGAGTAACCTTAATGGAGTATTAAACTATTGCAGAGATATTAACAATGAGGAGGAAACCAACAATGGATAAAGAATATGTAAGAAGTTATTTAGGAGATAACTATATGAATAGTAGAGATATACTTGATAGAATTAAATACCTTGAATCTGAATCTGAATTAGATGATGAAGATAAAGATGAATTAAAATCTTATCAAGACTTACGAGAAGAAATAGGTAAAGAATACTTTGATATGGGAGTGACCTTTATCTTAGATGATTATTTTTCAGAAGCTATGCGAGATTATTTCTTAGAGGTTAATTCAATTGATGAAGCGTTAGAGTGTTACATAGACTTTGATGCTTGGGAAAGTAATTGTATGTATGAATATACAGAAACAGATATAGGTAACTATTCCTATTTTTATAGCAACTAAAGGAGACTGACAATGAGTGAGTATGAAAAATTAGAATGGTTACACAGTCAACTTTCTGAATTAATAGATGGAGTTGAAGTTGATTTAGAAATGATGCAATGGTTTGTAGAAGATTTAAGAGAGCCATACTTAAAAGAAATAGAGGAGGCAAGACAATGAAACCTGATTTTAAACCAATATATATTTACAATCATAGTACTAATAAACATTACCATATATGTCATAGAATAGAGCTAATAGCTTGGATAAACGATTCGGGTTGGGAAAATGTTTGTCCAAATCATAGTGCTTTTGATAGCCTAGAACAATTAAAAGAGGAGGTAACCCATGAGTAATCCAACAAGAGAAGAAGCGATAGCTGAACAAGAACAACTAGTCTTTGATCTTCTACATCAAGAATTTACAGAGCTAGGCCAAGTTGATGAGGAGGTTGTAAACTATTTAACAAGTAGAATAAACAACTCATTTCTAAGAGAGGAGGTAGCTCCAAGTAATGTTGAAGTTAGATTTGAATTGTTCTTTATACTTGAAGAATTTATCCAACAGATATTTGTGCAACCTGATGAAGAAGATGAAAGATAAAGTAATCTTTGGCTATGATAACAATGGTACTAACATTGAGTGGTATTGGAGTGACCAGGAAAAACAGTATTGGAAAACTTGGAAACCTAAAGTAAAAGATGTCCTGGTCATAGGGTTGACCAACAAAAAAGAAAAGCGTATAATACAACAAGAAATTTGGGAGGGTTATATGGAATCAGAACATCCAAAGAAAGAAAAGTTAACAGGAATGTTTAAAGAGAGAGGGTATAGATAATGGATAAAGTAAAAATAGGTTGGTGCAAAGTACATTATTTAGAAGATGAACAAGAAACTTGGACAATAGGTAATGTTAGAGAGGTTGGAAAAAAAGAAAGCAGAGTAGAAGTGCCACAATGGAATGAAGAAACTTGCATAGAAACAATAGAGGAATGGCATGTTCCTAATGAATTTATTGAAATGAGGGAGAAAAGCTAATGGAAGATTTTGTACTAGATATACAAATTAATGTGAACGATACTGATGAAGTTACACACATTAAAACTTTAACTGCGTCTGTGCTTGAAGATGAAACTTTAATTATGGTTATGGAAGATGTTGCAAAACATTTAAACGAGGAGAAAAGCTAATGAGAGGACTAGAACAATCCTGGTATGAGGAAGGCTATGAGGTAGGAGAACTGAAAGGATTTGAAGGTCTTTCATTAGAGCTCTTTGCCGATAGCTATGTAGAAATGAAAAGGAATATATATGAAAGAGAGTTTATGGCTCTTACTGAGAAAGAGAGGTTACTTTACACATGAGAAAAGCTAGACTTAAAGTAGAACACGTTTCAAAAACGGGATCGAGAGGAAAGAAAACCCACATAGGTAGAGGTAATGTAGGATTTGCCACGATGCCAAAGCGAAAACGTGCCACGTTCAAAAAATATCGAGGACAAGGAAAATGATTGACATATCAAGAGCAACACTAGATGTTATTGAAGCTATTAAAACTAACCAAACTATAAAGTTTAACTATGGCCACGATTCCGTTAGGGAAATAAAACCTAGTGGATTCTTTGGAGACTTTGAAGGCTTTGAAGGAACAGACCAGGATACAGAAGAACGAGAGTTTAGGAGGTTTAGATTTAATAAAGTTACAGATTGGGTAGGGATAGGTGAAGATAGATTACTAAACTTAGAGCTCGCCTATTCAGAAGCTATGAGTATAACTAAAGATGCTAAACATTTAAGCTATCCTGTTACTGAACTACAAGTCAAACTATCTAACCTTGCAGACGATAATGGTTTAACTTATGAAATGGATTGTTGTCTTGATATAGTAAGTGAATTGCAAAGTAAATTAGAGAGTGCTTTCTTTGAGTGCGACCAAGTTTTCCTAGACGCTATTGAAGATGAGAGACTTAGGAGAGAAGAAGATGACTGAGTATGATGTTCACGAATTACACAAAGAACTTTTTGAAAGAGACAGAATAACTTCGCTTCATGCAAATGACGGAGTGTTAGAACTTAGATTCGCAGACGGAACTAGTGAAATTTGGAGAAGAAGAAAAGGATTGCTTGGTAAATTATTACCTAAATTTATAAAGTTAAAGGGCAGAAACTATGGCCAAAAGGACATTCACGACTGAGGTAAGAAAGGATTGGCAAGACATGATAGCACAAACTTTAAAGGCTATAGATCGTCATGCAAAGTACAAAGACACAGACGAGTTTCATGCTAGAAGTTATTACATACTTAAACATTACTTAGAAGATTTAAAGAGTTGGATACAAACAAAAGAAAAGAAATTAAAATAGTTTATCCTGGTCTTGACTTGAATTGTTGATTAATTTTTGATAAGGTAACACACATGACACACAAAGTATTAGATTTATTTAGTGGTATTGGAGGGTTCAGTCTTGGACTTCAGAACACAGGCGGATTTGAGACTGTTGCATTCTGTGAGATTGAACCCTACTGCCACAGAGTTTTAAACAAACATTGGAAAGACGTTCCAATTTATAACGACATAAAGGAGTTAACTTATGACACACTACAAGCAGATGGAATTGAACCTGATGTCATCACAGGAGGATTCCCGTGCCAAGACATCTCAGTTGCGGGAAAACAAAAAGGAATCATCGGAGAACGATCATCTCTTTGGTCGGAGTATGCAAGGCTCATCGAAGATGTACGGCCGAAGTGGGCGATTATTGAAAATGTACCAACCCTTCGATCTAAAGGACTTACATTGGTCTTACAAAATCTCAGCGAGATCGGGTATCATGCAGAATGGCATTGCATACCCTGTTCCGCAATTGGTGGGTTACACAGAAGAGATCGCATATGGATCATCGCCTACCCGTTGGCCAACTCCCGATGCACATTCGGACAGGGGAGCATCATCGAAGGAGAGAATGCAAATGAAATTGGAGAAGAGTTTACCAATCAGTATCAACGATCAAGTAGCACACCAGGAAATGATACAGGAACACAAGGAAGAGAAGAGGAAGATGTGGTCAACTCCAACGGCATTCGATGCCAACACGATAAAGAATCCAAGAAAGCCTCATCCTGGAGGAGGTCAGAAACCTCCACTTCAACAACAAGTTCAGATGTTTCCAACTCCATGTGCGAGGGATTGGAAGGGAGCGAGTTCAGTTCAGACAATAGTGGACAAGATGAGCAAAGGTCTAAGAGCTCACATGGGTCAGCTTCCAAACCGAGTGGCATTAGAAGAGAGCCTGAACTTATTGTCTCAAGAGGACAACTTGAACGATACACCGACTATGCCAAAACCCAATGGGCAATTGAACCCAACGTGGGTAGAGTGGCTTATGGGATACCCCGAAGGGTGGACAGATTGCGAGGACTAGGCAATGCCGTGTTACCTCAAATCCCACAGTTTTTAGGAGAATGTATTTTAAATTTTGAAAAGGAGAATATATGAAAAATTTAATAACTTCAATTATTACAACAGTAGTAATTGCAATATTTGTTTCTTTATTTAGTGTCAAATTTTTTACGAATTTGTATATAGATTTAGAAATGCAGAAGTCTTATGGCCAATTACTTAGTAGGGTCAATGCCCTAGATGAAAGTAACTTAGGTGTAAGCCAGGAATTTCAACAACTTTTAACTTCCCTTGAGGAGTTAGATTACTCAGAAGATATAGCTAATATAACCAATAGAATAAAAGATTTAGAGGGAGTAGCTTCTTCTATAACAGGTAAAGTTATAGACCTTGAAGACCAAGTGTATCTTTTATCTGAACCTATATTACCTTACGAACCCTCCCTTATTGATAAGATTATTAATCAATCTACAGGACAAGTTATTGAAGTAGTTGAAGAACCTACGCTTCCTATTGAAGTAAAGACGTACCCTACGGCTATAAGATGTGTAGAAGATAGACTATCTAAACCTTCTACAAAATCTCTTGCTCGTTCTTTATCCAAAGCTAGATCAATAGGCTCATTTACATTTGATGTTTCTTATGATGTATCTTCTAAAGGAGAAGTAGCTAATGTTATTGTAGATTTTGGAGTACCTTTAGATATAACACAAATTGCTAGTAGATACGTTAGTAAGTTTGAATATAAATCAGCAGACGTAGGAGCAGTTGGTTGTAATTACACAATGAAATTAACTGTTAATGATTAAATCCTGGTCAAGACTTTATTTTAATATTCATTCGTGTATAATACGCACTAAATTAATAGACTTGAAATAATGATGGGAATAGAAGACAACACTTGCGTTCTTAATAAAGAACAATATCATAAAGTAGCATCTAATTTTGACATAATGAATGAGATGTATGAGATGAAGTTAGGCCATGAGTTAAGTTTGAATGGTGATAAGTATGTGATGAAGTTTATAGATAGACAATCGTTTGACGTATTTATGGCATACATCTATAACCCTTATTTAAAGTCTTGAGATACAGAATGATTACACCTCAATATCCCCTCCATGAGAATCATTCTATGCTACGTTGGTTAGCTCTAGTTTGGGAGTCTAGAATCTCACTTAAAACTCCTACAGTTTTGTTTAATAATACGGAGAAAAAAATATGTTGCTAAATGGAAAAGCTATGTGGGCACGAATCACATCGGTTGGGCAAACAAAGTATCCTCCCGCTAAGTACTCAGTTGATTTAGTCCTGGAAGACGGACTTGCTTCTGAACTTAAAGAGCAAGGATTCAATGTTAGAGAAGATAAGGAGTACTCTCCTTTCATCACTATTAAGAGAGATGAGAGAAGGAAAGATGGTAGTCCTAATCCTGTGCCTAAGTTGGTTGATGCTGACAAGAATCCTTTAGATGTTAACGTAGGTAACGGATCGGACATTACTGTTCAATGCCGAGCTTACGATTGGACGTTTGGTGATAGATCAGGTAAAGGCCTAGACTTACAAGCCGTCCAAGTTAATAATCTAATTGAGTATGAAGGTACTTCTTTTGACGGAGAAGAACTTGGAATTGATAACGAAGAAAACGAATTGGAGTTTTAATTATGAATGCAGAAGTAAATAATCCATCACCTTTTATAACTATTAATGGAATTGATATATCAATAGAGGACTTGCCTGAAGAAGGACAAGCAGTTTTTGGTAGACTTCAAAGATTAATTCAAAAGAAAGCTAATCAATCTTTAGATTTAGAAGAGACTAATGCTGCAATTAATTTCTTTTCTAATCAGATAGTTGCTATAGTTAATGAAGGAGAAGAACCTAATTCTGAAGAAGCTGAATCTGAAACTGTAGAAGTAGAAGACGAAGACACTTCAGAGTAGTGTGTGCCGAGAAGGAAACTTCTCTTGTCGAAACGAGTGGGTAGTCTCTAAGTAGTAGTACTATCCACTCACCTAAAGGAGGATTTATGCCATCAGACGGAGTAGCTAAGACTCATCAATCATGTCCAATCTGTAATCATCATAAGTGTGTTACAGTATTTTCAAATGGAACGGCTTGGTGTCATAGTCATAATGTTGATGGCGATAAACCTTTTCGCTACAACGAAGAACATATAGAAATTAAAGAAACTAAAAAGATGGAAACTACTGATGCTTCTAAATACTCTTTTGCTTCCATAACAGATCGGAACATATCTGAAGAGACTGCCCGTAAGTACGGAGTTAAAGTATTACACGATCAACAAGGTAATATTGTTGAACATATGTACCCTTACTTTTCTGAGAATACTTTAACGGCTTCAAAGATTAGAACAGTTGCTACTAAAGATTTCAGATGGACAGGAACGAAAGGTGAAGTAGGTTTGTTCGGTGAGAATCTTTTTAAATCAGGAGGTAAATACTTACTGATTGTAGAAGGAGAGCTCGATGCTTTGAGTGCTCATCAACTTACAGGGAACAAATGGCCTGTGGTATCTATTAAAGATGGTGCGGGAAGTGCAGTTAAATCTGTAAAGGAAAACTTAGAATTTGTTGAAGGCTTTGAGTTTGTAGTTATTTGTTTAGATAAAGATAAAGCAGGTAGAGAAGCTACTAAGAAGTTAGCTAGGATACTTAAACCAGGAAAGGCTAAGATAATGACATTGCCTAATGGTTTTAAAGACCCTAATGATATGCTTAAAGCCAACGCACATAAACAATTCATACAGGCTTTTTGGGATGCAAAGGTTTATACCCCTAGTGGTGTCATTAATATATCTGAATTAAGAAGTAAGTTTCATAATAGAGAATATAAAGAGAGTGTTCCTTATCCTTGGCAAGGACTTAACAAAAAGTTATATGGCCTAAGACAAGGTGAGTTAGTTACTTTAACAGGTGGTACAGGTCTTGGTAAGTCTTCAGTTACAAGAGAGATTGAACATCATTTAATAATGAACACTACTGATAACGTAGGGGTGATAGCTCTTGAAGAAGATTGGAGAAGAACTGTTGATGGTATTCTTTCTATTGAAGCTAATGCTAGAATATATATAGACCAAGAAAGAGAAAAGTTTTCAACTGAAGAACTTGATAAATTATTTAATGTTCTTTATGACGGAGAAAATAAAGATAGGGTGTGGGTACACGCTCACTTTGGTACAAACAGTATTGAAGAGATATTTTCTAAACTACGTTTTATGATTATAGGGTGTGGTTGCAAATGGGTAGTGGTAGATCACTTGCACATGTTAGTATCTGCCGTGCATGAAGGCGATGAAAGGAGAGCCATAGATGATATTATGACTAGACTCAGGAGTATAGTGGAAGAGACAGGAGCTGGACTTATCCTGGTTTCTCATTTAAGAAGAGTATCCTCTGACAAAGGACATGAGAATGGAATCGAAGTATCCCTTAGTCATTTAAGAGGAAGTCAATCTATTGCACAGTTGAGTGATTGTGTTATCGCATTGGAAAGAAATCAACAAGCCGATGACGAAGAAGAATCTAACACTACTCGTTTGCGTGTATTAAAATCTAGATATACAGGGGATGTAGGGATAGCTTCAGCTTTAATGTATGACCACGACACAGGAAGACTTAATGAAGTTTCTTTAGAACCTTATGAACTTGATAGTACCGATGAATTTAGTATTTGATATAGAGACTGACGATCTTAAAGCTACTAAGATACATTGTATCGTGGCTCAAGATGTAGACACTAAAGAGATTTTTAAATTTCCTCCAAATAAATTAAAGGAAGGCTATGCTTTTTTAGAATCTGCTAATAAACTTATAGGCCACAACATTGTAGGTTTTGATATACCAATGGTTGAAAAGTTTGGAGGGGTTAAGTTAGGAGGTAAAACTGTAGTAGATACTTTAGTATTGTCTAGGTTATTTAATCCTATTAGAGAAGGAGGACATAGCCTAGAAGTATGGGGATCAAAGTTAGGATTACCAAAGATAGAATTTGAAGACTATCAGAATTATAGTACTGACATGTTAAACTATTGTGTAAGAGATGTTCAATTAAACACATTAGTCTTTGAACAATTAAAGAAAGAGAGTAAAGGTTTTTCTAAAGATAGTGTTGATTTAGAACATGAGCTTGCTCGTATTTTAAAACAACAAGAGGTTAATGGCTTCTTGTTTAATGATAAAGAAGCTGAGTTATTACTAGCTGATTTACGAGAGAAGATGGGCAACATCGAAAGGGAAGTGCATGAAGTATTTAAACCTAAGATGATAGACCTTAAAGAAGTTAAACCTAAATTAAAACAAGACGGAACATTATCTAAACAAGGATTAACAGATGAGGAGTATGAGGAGAGAGTCAAAACTAAAGACATTACTCCTTTCATGCGTAGAAAACTTCAAGAGTTTAACTTAGGATCACGAAAACAAATAGGTGAATACTTAGTTGAATTTGGGTGGAAGCCAAAGAAGTTCACTCCTATTGGTCAGCCTATGGTTGATGAAAGAACTTTAGCTAATATAAAGGAGATACCTGAAGCTAGATTAATAGCTAAGTATTTATTATTACAAAAGAGAATAGCACAGATAGACTCCTGGTTTGAGGCTCAAGAAGATGATAGTCGAGTACATGGCTTTGTTATACCTAACGGAACTATAACAGGACGTATGGCACATAGGAATCCTAACATGGCACAAGTACCTAGTTTAAAGAGTCCGTTTGGTAAAGAGTGCCGTTCATGTTGGATAGTACCTGAAGGTTACAAATTAGTAGGTATTGATGCTTCAGGTTTAGAATTAAGAATGCTTGCACATTATATGAAAGATGAGGAGTTTACAAATGAAATCATTAACGGAGACATACATACCTTTAATCAAAAACTTGCAGGACTTGAATCAAGAGATCAGGCAAAGACATTCATCTATGCCCTTATATACGGAGCAGGAGATGCAAAACTTGGAAGCGTGGTTGGAGGAAGTAAGAGAGATGGTCAACGACTTAGACAACATTTCTTTGATAATAGGCCAACATTTAAGGCTCTTGGAGATAAAGTTAGACGAGCATCCCAAAAAAAATACATAAAAGGTTTAGATGGTCGGAAGATATTTGTAAGACATCCACATGCTTCTTTAAATACTTTACTACAAGGTGGTGGTGCTATCGTTATGAAGAGAGCTTTAGCAATGTTAGACTCTTTAATAACCTTACAAACTTTAGACGCTAGATTTGTAGCTAACATTCACGATGAATGGCAGATGGAAGTTAAGGAAGACTTAGTAGATTTCGTAGGTAATCTTGCAGTTGATTGTATAAAGACTGCGGGAAATTATTATAACCTTCTCTGTCCAATGGACGGGGAATACAAAGTAGGAGATAATTGGAGTGAAACACATTGAAGGTAATAGAGTAGGAGATATGGCAGAACATTATGCTACAACTTGGTTATGGGATAATGGCTATGAAGTGTTTAGAAACTGTGGATGTACAGGAGGTGTTGATCTCATTGCTATATCTGAGACAGGAGAACTAAAACTAATTGATGTTAAGTCTTATCGAAGTAAGAAAGGTAGGTCTTATGCCGACTATAAACCTACAGGTAAAAGAACTAAACACCAAAAGAAATTAGGAGTACAGTATTTATATTATGATGCTGAAACTCGTAAATTAAAATTTGTTAATCATAGAGCCTAATGAGTAAAAAAAATCTAGACACGTTAGTAGATGACATCTACAAAAAGCTTTCTGTTTTAGGAGAAGGTAAACCTTTAGCCGTGTCTGATAAAGACATAGATGAATTAGGGGAATCTATTAAGGTTGCATTAAAGAGTTGGGCACATCCTGAACCCAGGAATAGCACTCCTACTTTAAGAATGTCAAACATTGGTAGACCTGAAAGGCAATTATGGTATGATTTAAAATTAGAAGATGGTGATACTCCTATAGCTCCACATACTTTTATTAAGTTCTTATATGGACATCTATTAGAAGAAGTGGTGTTGTTCTTAGTTAGATTAGCAGGACATGAGGTAGGAGATGAACAGAAGAATGTATCTGTTAATGGTGTTAAAGGACACATGGACTGCACTATTAATGGGGAAGTTGTAGATGTTAAGACTGCTTCAGGCTTTGCCTTTAAGAAGTTTAAAGACGGAACTCTTGGTGAGCAAGATACGTTTGGTTATATGTCTCAGCTTGCAGGGTATGAGGAGGCTATGGGTACAAATGGTGGTGGGTTTCTAGCACTTAATAAAGAAAGCGGAGAACTTGCGTTATTTAGGCCAGAAGAACTTGACAAGCCTAATATAAAGACTAAAATAAGTAGAGTAAAGAAATCTTTAAAGTCTTCAAAGCCTCCTCAAAAATGCTATGATCCTGTACCCGATGGTACGTCAGGCAACATGAAGCTACCCCGTGAATGCTTTTACTGTAAGCATAAATACGAATGTCATAAAGATACAAACAACGGCAAAGGTCTGCGTATATTCCAATACGCTAAAGGCTTGGCCTATTTTACAACTGTGGTTAAAGAACCTAAAGTACAGGAACTAACTAATGAATGGACAAAAGGCAAAAAAAATAAGAAGACACGCAAAAGAGTTAATGCTTGATTGGATAAAAAGTGTAGTAGATGAGGATGAAGCAAAGAAAGTTACGTTTAAAAACCTAGCTCAGTATGTGCCTAACCAAACTCACATCTATGCTAATCAACAACTTAGAGTTTCTGCATATACTTTACGTTGGTTTGAACAAGGTATTAAAAAATTATTAACAAAAGATAAAACAATAACACGTATAACATTAAAAGATTTAGAACATGACTAAAAATATTGATCTTGTAGTTATAGACTTAGAAGAATTAATCTTAGTAACAGGAAGTTTTTTTTTCTCAGGCCATACTTTAGAGGAAGTAGACACAGACGTTATTAGAAAGTTAGTAGAGTTATCAGAAGCAGAACTAGAGTATCGTTTAACAGGGATACCTACAGATGAAGTTATACATTAAAGGAGAAAAATATGAGTAATGAAAATTATCCACCAGGAAGGTTTGGTGGAGATATGGATAGAAACGAGGTCGAAATTGATCTTAATAAATTCATGGAACTTTTACAAGAAAAGTCAGCATTGAAAGATAGGATAAGAGAATTAGAAGATGAGCATAATCGTAACCCTTATCAAAAATTAATCTTTGTTGCTGAAGCAGTAGATAGTTGGAGAATTATTCCAAGAGCATTTTTAGGTGTGTATGTATATCTTCTATACTATACAACCTTTTGGTTTATGGAACTGCCCAATCCTACTTTTGAACAGTCAGGTTTAATATCTATTGTTGTTGGTGCGGGAGCTGCTTGGTTTGGACTTTATACAAATTCATCTAAGTCTAAGAGTGATTTTAATAACGGAGGTAAGTAGTGAGTTATAAATTTAACGAAGAAAATATCATACAACAAATACAAAGATATGTTGATGGTACATACGAAAGACATTATGCACAAGGTAAGTATCAAGCAACCGATATGATTATTGATGCAGGACATGGAAAAGGTTTCTGTATGGGTAACATTATGAAATATGCTATGAGATGTGGTAAGAAAGAGGGTGGTGATCCTGAATCAGATTTACTTAAAATTATTCACTATGCTATAATAGCCATAGCTTTAGAAGATACTGAGTATCATTTGGGAGACACAGATGATTGAAGACAAGATAGGCACGAAGCCTTATTTAGGAATAGTAATAGACTACGACAAGGAAAAAAAATTAGATAAGTTTAGTTTAGATACATTAAAAGATAGATATTTTTGGGAAAATGAAACACATGCACAAGAAGCTTTAGCTAGAGCTAGTGTATTTGGTGCAACATATAAAGGAGAAACTGACTTTGACTTGGCTCAAAGACTTTATCAATACTCTTCTGATATGTGGTTTATGTTTAGTACTCCTATATTAAGTAACGGAGGAACTACAAGAGGTTTACCTATTAGTTGTTTTTTAAACTATGTTCCTGATAGTAGACGAGGATTGTCAAATCATTACGATGAAAACATTTGGTTAGCTAGTTCAGGTGGTGGTATCGGTGGTTATTGGGGAGATGTAAGAAGTAATGGTGTTTCGACTAGACATGGCTCTAGGTCTACAGGATCAATACCTTTCATGCACGTTGTCGATTCTGAGATGTTAGCTTTTAATCAAGGCACGACCAGGAGAGGTAGTTATGCAGCTTACTCTGATATATCACATCCTGAGATTGAAGAGTTTATTAACATGCGTAAAGAGTCAGGTGGAGATATAAATAGAAAATGTTTGAATATTCACAATGCAGTTAATATAACTGATGAGTTTTTAGAGGCCGTTAGAAATGACGAGGAGTGGAGGTTAATTGATCCCAAGTCTAATGAAGCTGTTAAAACAGTAAGTGCTAGGGATTTATGGTGGCAGATGCTAAATGCTAGAGCAGAAACAGGTGAGCCTTACATGGTCAACATTGACAGATGTAACGAGTTCTTACCACAAGGACAAAAAGATTTAGGTTTAAAAGTAAATCAAAGTAACTTATGTTCTGAAATAGTATTACCCACTAATGAAGAAAGGACGGCTGTGTGTTGTTTATCTAGTGTCAATTTAGAACACTTTGACAAATGGAAGAAAGATGAGCAGTTCATAGACGATTTAATAACTATGCTTGATAATGTGTTGGAACATTTTATCGAAGCAATTGTAGACACTTCTTTATTGGGTGGATACAATGCAAACTTTAAGAGGTTTAAAAATTATGTTAAAGAAGAAAAAGAAGGAATGGTTAAAGCAGCTTATTCAGCTTATAGGGAGAGGTCGTTGGGTCTTGGAGCGATGGGCTTTCACGCTTTTCTCCAAAGTAAAAACTTACCCTTCCAAAGTTTACAATCAACTAGTAACAACCATATCATGTTTTCGCACATCAAAGATAGGGCGGTGGAAGCTACCCGAAGACTTGCCGAAGAACGTGGCGAAGCTCCTGATATACATTCTAGTGGGCATCGCAACTCTCATCTTTTGGCTGTTGCTCCTAATGCCAGTAGTTCTATTATATGTGGGGGTACTTCCCCTAGTATTGAGCCATATCGTGCTAACGTATACACGCACAAAACTCTCTCAGGCTCGTACCAAGTACGAAATAGATATTTAGAAAGGCTACTTAAAAAGAAAGGCCTAAGTAAAAAAGAACTTGACTTAGTATGGAAAGATATTATAGGACATAATGGTTCAATACAACACATGGGTCATGTTTTTACAGAAGAAGAAAAAGAAATATTTAAAACCGCACCTGAAATAAATCAAATATATTTAGTTGAACATGCACATATGAGACAGGATTATATTTGTCAAAGTCAAAGTGTTAATCTTTTCTTTACTATGCCAAAGGCTACAGAGTCTCAAGAAGTACATAACGATTACTTACAGTATGTAAATGATGTTCATTGGTACGCTATGAATAAACTTAAATCTTTGTATTACTTTAGATCAGATGCAGCTAGAAATGCTGAAAATGTAAATATTAAGATACCCAGGATTAAGCTAGAAGATGTTGAATGTTTAAGTTGTGAAGGATAATATGGAATCTACTGTAGAAGAATTAAATATAGCAGTACATAATCTACCTGCCGTAATTATGTTAGAAGTTTTTTTACCTACAAAATTAGTAGATGATTTGAATACTTACCTAGACGAGTATAGAGAAACAGCAGAAAAGAAATCACTTGCTCATACTTTAGTAGGACAGATTCATCAAGGAGAACAACTATTAATGGATCATAAACATGATATACTAAAAGATTACTACCAGTTTATTACGAATATGGGAGTAACATACTTACAAGTTTTTGGAAATATAACAGGACACTACCATAAAAATAGAATGGTAGATATAGATGAATTATGGTCGGTACATAGTTATGAAGGAGACTATAATCCTATACATGATCACGGCACGAAAACTATCATGGGTATATCTACAACTACATGGACTAAAGTACCTGAACAAATAGGTAAGAAAGGAAATGCTCAACAGAATCCCAAAGAATTTTCTTTATATAATGATTCAGGAGCATGTGATGGTTTTTTAGCGTTTACTTATGGACGTAATGAGATTATGAATACTGAAAAATTAAGACCACCGCAATCTATATCACTACAGCCTATGGTAGGAAGACAATTAATGTTTCCTTCGTGGATGCAACATATGGTGTACCCTTTCTTTGGTGAAGGAGAACGAAGAACAGTAGCTGCTAACTTAAACTGTTGGCAGACAGAACCAAAAGGAGAAAAGAATGAAGACAGTAAATCAAGGTGATAAATTATATGAAAGTAAGTATGATGCACTTACAAAACTATACGAAGGACAGATAGCTGTAGCTAAAGCAGAGTTGTATGTTTACTTTTCTACATCAGTAGGTGTAGCAGAACATCCTGAATTAATTACTTCAATGGATAACTTAATGGATAAGTTAACTGCTGCTGAAGAAAAACTTAAATCTTTACAGGAGAATTTTTAATGGACAAAGCGTTTAATCAATTTTGCACTCGTATGTGGTTAGATTATTGTGACGAAACTTCATCCTTTGGATCAATTACTTTAGACAAAGAAGCGTATATAAAAAAATATAACAGTTGGCTACTTCAAAAGTATGCCAAACAAGTGGAGAAAAGAAATGAGCCTATTAAGTAACAGAGATTACTACAAACCTTTTGATCATCCTTGGATGTTTGATAAGTATGTAGAACAAAACCAAATGCATTGGTTGCCTGAATCAGTACCGCTACATACAGACGTAAAAGACTGGCAGGAACTTAGTGATGAAGAAAAGAATTTATTGACACAGATATTTAGATTGTTTACTCAATCAGACGTAGATGTTGGTTCAGGTTATATAGATAAGTACATGAGAATATTTAAGAAACCTGAAGCGAGGATGATGATGTGTGCTTTTGCAAACATGGAATCAATACATCAACATGCGTATAGTTTACTTTTAGATACAGTAGGTATGCCTGAAATAGAATACAAAGCTTTTTCAGAATACGAAGAGATGGCCGACAAACACGATTATATAAAAGATTTTAAACCTACTATAAGAGATAAGAAAGCTATTGCAAAAACTTTAGCAGTTTATTCAGGATTTACAGAAGGACTACAATTGTTTAGTAGCTTTGCAATCCTATTAAACTTTCCTAGATTTGGAAAGATGAAGGGCATGGGTCAGATAGTTACATATTCTATACGTGATGAATCATTACACGTTGAAGCTATGACACAATTATTTAGAGAGTTTATCCAAGAAAACATAGAGATATGGACGGATAAATTTAAAAAAGAACTCTACCAAATATGTAGAGAAATGGTTGAGTTAGAGGACAAGTTCCTCGACCTCGTTTTTGAAATGGGAGATATGCCAGGACTTACTAAGAAAGATATGTATGCGTACAATAGATACATTGCTGATAGGAGATTACTACAGTTAGGTTTAAAGACTAACTTTGATCAGCGAGAAAATCCTTTACCTTGGCTTGATGAAGTGTTAGGTGTTGAACACCAAAACTTCTTTGAAGGTAGAGCAACTGCATATATGAAGGCAGGTCTTAGAGGCAAACAAGAAAAAATTAATTTTGCGGAGATATAAATATGAAAGCAAAGGAAGCGAACATATTATCGTTTCGAGTTTTGTTTGATACAAAAGGAAATTTAGTTACAGAAGTAGGAGGCCTTCCTATTGAAGATGCAAACAAAGTATTTAAAGGTACAGATTTAACAATAGTACAAACTATAATTAGAGAAGGACGACAAAAAATATTTGACATCCATCGAGATATTGAGAATGAATTAGACGCTTTAAATTCTACTATTAGTTAACTAGAGGATTACTATTTTCATCTTCTAGTTTAGCTACGTCTTTTTCTAATTCTCTTACAGCAATTCTAAGTCCTTCAAGTTGAGAGGTTAGTACGCTTAAAGAATCTATCTTAGCTATTACTCCTGTGTTTTCAGCGTCAAGACTTTTATTAATATACGCAATTGAAGTCTCTAAAGCTTCAAATCTTTTTTCAATTTCTCCTAACCCATCATCAGTTTCTTCAGCTTTTTCTATTTTAGTTTCAAGATTTTCAAGTCTATTAACATAAGTAGCTCCTGTATACCCAAACCCCGCTAGAGTTCCTACAATAGATACTAACGCTATTAGTTGTGTAGTTTTATTTTCAAACCATTCCATTTTTTTTCTCCTGTTTATTATGTTCTTTCCAAATTTTTTGTATTTCTTTTGTTAAATCTTTTGATGATTTAAAACCTTTTTTAGGTGTTTTACTTTTTGGCATTATAAAGTAGGTTGTAAACTCCTCATCTCTGTTAAAGTATTTAAACTATCTCCTGCCAATCTATAAAAAGCATTTACATTATCCTGGATAGTTACGTCTGCATAAATAGATTTAGGTTCATACCAATTAGTTTGAGTTGGTATATCTCTCCCATAGTAATCTGTAAAGCTTGCGTTGTATCCTAAGTAAGCTACAAATACCGACTGGTCACCATACTCTCCTGTTGTGTCTTGAGAAGCTTGTACTTGTTCCTGTTGTTCTTTTAAATTCTGTGCGACTATTTGATCTGCAATTTGATCAGCTTCAGAAGCTGTATTAACTTCAGACATTGCTGTATCTATTTGCCCTTGCATATCTTGTACCTGTGTATCAACTGTAGCAACTTCAACAGTTGTGTCAGTTGTTGGCATTGGTGAAGATGTTGTAGTTACATTACTAACTGAGCCTGTATCTCCACTCATAGATAATATCGTATTAGTTTGTACAGACGCAGCAGCAACTTGATCTGATATACTTGGAGAATTACTAGTACTAAACCCACCACCACTTGATGATGAAGCGACTGCACCAGTCATTCCTAATCCACCACTTGATGAACCGCCATAAAATGAAGTTCCTCCTGATGCTCTAGTGTGCCCTGTCGCATGAACAGAAGTACCTGCTGTCGTACCACTTACACTATTAGTAGCAGCTTGTACAGTACTAGACACTACGTTAAGGGCTGTTTCCATGTTCATCGAGCTTCCTGCTTCTCTGTCTGCTAACAAACCTACAGTTTCTAGTTCTTCTAATTCTTCTAGAAGTGTTTCTTCTTCGGCTTCGGCAACCCACTCTTCTTCTAAGTCTTCGTAGATTTCTTCAACGGCTTCTTCTTCAAAGATTTCTTCTTCGGCTTCGGCATATAACTCTTCAGTTTCTTCTTCCATGCCTTCAAGCTCTTCTTGAATTTCGTCCATCTCTTCTTCGAACCATTCTTCAAGTTCTTCCAAGTTTTCGAAAGCCAAGTAGTTTTCTTCTTCTTCATAAGGTAACTCCTCTCTTATTATTGTTTCGAACTCATAAAGTTCGGTTAGTTCTTCAGCATCAAATATATCTAGATGTTGAATAGGTTCATATTGTTCTTCATAAAATACAAACTCTTCTTCGTAATTATAGTTTTCTATGTAGTCTACAATATCAATAGTTTCTACAAAGGGGTCTTCCCAAAGTAGTTCTTCTTCCCACATGTAATCTTCTTCAAACCAAATATTTTCTTCGTAGCCATAGTCGTTTTCCCATACAAATTCATTTGTTATACCATAACTATCAGTAGTGTATTCATCTTCGTATCCATAATCAACTTCCTCGTCATAACCATAATCAAAGTTATCTTCTACAAAGTAAGCTACCGAAGCTTCTTGTGTGTACCCCGCACAAAACGGAGCGTACTGAGAGTCTTCGGCACATTGTTGATCATCGTAGGCTTCCCAATATAAAGGACATGACGTACTATGTAGTGAATCTAAACCACATTGTTGTGTTAAATAAGCTGCTGCGTATCCTGAACAACTTGCGTTATTTAAAGGATCACTACAGTCTATTGCATTACCTGAACCTTCTCCATATAAACTACCACCATTTTCTAATAAAGTATTACTAGCTGTACCATTCCAATTAGTGTTAACACATGTACCTGAAACATTTGTTGTACCTGTATTACATTCATCGTGAAAAAGGTACGTGTAAGTTTCTGTTGCACTTCCTTGTTCTCCTATTAGTACATCGTGGTTAGTTATATTTAAGCCACCATATCTATACTCAAAAGTGTCATTTGGCCATAGTATTACTTCAAAGCTGTTATCAGTATTATTACGTCCATACTCTTTCATGTTATACCAACCAAAAACAGCCTTATCAGTAAAGTTTTTTGCAAGCATCTTTGAACCACCATCTCTAATAAGGTCAGTCCAAAAAGGATATAACGTGTACGTAGTATGTGGTAGTGGATCAGGTGTATAATCTCCACAATAATTATTGTAGTTTACATTACCTGTTCCTAATCCAAAATGAAGACAACCATTAGTTGCCATTCTAGCAGATGTAAAGTCTTCATCATATAAAGTAAACGTAAAGTCTAAATTAAAAGCACCTGATAACTGATCATCACCAGTATTAAAATTCGTAGTGTTTGTAAGATTAGTTAAATTAAAAAGGTCTTGATTAGCTTCATAGATGTATTCAGCTTTAAGTTGATTTACTCCTAATGCAAATAGTCCTGATAAAATTAAACTACTTATAAAACACCAGGTATTAGCACTAGCTGTTATTAAATTCTTTATCACAAGTACGTCTTGATTTCTTTTTTCCGTTTTGATTACGTGTATTTTTACACTTACTTATAAATTTATTTCTGTGTTCTTTGTAGTCAGGCCTATCCGATTTGTTTTCTTTCCATCCTGCAGCAGCTTCTTTACCTACTTTACCCATATAAGGACAAGGAGTACCTGCCATTTCCATAGCTTTAAAAACCCGTGAGTCTTGGCAAAGTATTCCTACAGCAGCAACCTTCATACCTGTATCATATAGATACTTAGAAAGTTTTAAACGCTCACAGTTTTCATCTCTTACTGTTCTACCTGTTGATATACCAAAGACCTGTCCTTGGAATGCTCCTGATCTACCAACAGTACAAAGGTCTTGTGAATAGGACATTATACTTGGGGCAATTGCAGAAGCAGGAGGAGCTTTACTTGTTATTTCCTGTTTGATTGTTTGTGTTGAATTACTTTGATTAATGTTTCTATTTGTATTATCACTAACTGTATTGTTATTATTATTGTTTGTGTTGTCAGTAGTTACATTTGATTCTGATTCAGACTTATTAATATTTGTATTGGTGTTAGTACTTGTAGAAGTATTATTATTTGTGTTTACGTTAGTATTAGTGCTTGTACTTGTACTTGTGTTGTTGTTGTTTACAGTTTGATTAACTGTAGAGTTAACAGTTGATGTCGCTGTTGAAGTACTAGTGTTAACATTTGTATTAGCATTAGTATTAGTGTTATTAGTTGTAGCTGTTGATGTAGCTGTTGAAGTATTTACGTTAGTATTATTGTTAGTGTTTGTCGCAGTCGTAGTATTTACGTTAGTATTCGTATTAGTATTAGTATTTGTGTTTGTGTTTGTATTAGTATTGGTGTTAGTATTGGTGTTAGTATTTGTATTTGTATTATTAGTTGTGGTAGTATTGGTAGTTTCTAAACTATTTTGTTCACAATATTGTTCACCTGCTGTACAGTTACCTTGTTGTTCTGCGTATCCGAAACCTGTAAATAAACTAAGAGCTAGTAGTGTTAGTATCTTTTTTTTCATATGTGTGTGTGCGTTGTCGTTTTTTTAATTCATTCCATCGAAGAAATGTTTCAGTTTTATAATCCCAAAACAATCCCTGATAACAAGGATCATCTTGAGATTTTGTTGTGCCCTCATTGTACCAGTTCCAACGGCTGTTATGAATACTTTCCATATCAGTAATAATATCTTTAATTGTTTGTAGTTTACCTTTTTTTGGGTACACTTATCCTACACCTCTGCATTGTGAATTAAAAATTTGTTAACTAAAATCTGCTATTATATCTAAGATAAGATAAATAAAGAGAATGTACATAATGACCCTATGCCTACGAGGGCGATCCATTCCATATCTCTCATTCGATCGTTTCTTTTTTTTAATCTCCGATTCTGTGTTGTACCATTGTCCAGCCATTTCGGAACTGAGTCCATCTAAGTTTCAATCTTAATTGTTTTAGGTTTTTTCTCTTCTGGAATAAACCTAGTTAAGTTAATACATAGAAGGCCGTTCTTCAAAGTAGCACCAACGACTTCAATGTCATCAGCCAACTTAAATTGTCGTCTGAAAGAGCGTTGGGCAATTCCTTTGTAGAGTTTGCCTTCCTCCTTTGTTTCAGACGATTCGTGCATTATTGTTAAAGTACGTTCTTGAACTTCAACATCTATGTCGTTATCGTCTAGCCCTGCGAGAGCCATTTCGATAGTGTAGTTTTCTCCATCTCTACTCACATTAGTGGGCGGATAGTTAGGTACTGATATTTCAGTAGCTCTAGATAAACTGTCAAACAATCTATCAAATCCAACAAACATAGATGTAAACGAGGGCGAATAAAAATCCACCAAGTTATTTTTAATAACCATTTCTTTCTCCTTATTTAAGCGAGTTATATAAAAACTTAGGCACTTAAAAAGCTACCTAAGAACTGTTGCCTTTACAGGCTATTTAGATTTCTTAAAGAAACCTAAAATCTTTTCAAACCATTCAGGTTTTCTAGTGTAGACTATAAATCCTACTAAACCTAAAATGATTAAATATACTAAAAATTCCATAGTATCTCCTAGCGTTTTACTAAACTACCTCCAAAATACATACCAACTATAGCACCTACTAAGTTAGTATCAAGAGGAGTTATTACTAAACCTGTTAAAGCTTTCCATTCCATTACTTCTTTTTCAGGAATAAAGAAAAAGCCAGGTCTAAATTCTGTGTAGCCAACTGTTACTGCTACTTCTGGATAAAATATAGCTACGACTTTAGGAAGAACAACAATAGAAAATATTGCTGTTAATGCTATTATCCTTCTTGTCCATTGGAAGCCTGCATTTTCGTACTCTCTAGCTTCCTTTACAGTTTCTGCTTGGAACTTAGCACGTTCCATTAACATTTTTTGTTGAGCTTGTTTAGCTTTTATAGCTTGCGACCACATGCTCATAAGTCCACCTAATATAGTAGACCCAAGCATTGTTATAATTTCAAAAGGTATTCCCATCTTCTTCTTCTTCGTAGACTTTGCCCATTAGTTCTTCAAACATGTTCCTAAAATCTTCTAAGGACATGAAGGGCATATCTTGTTTAACTTGGTGAAGTCTGTATATGCGGTAACAGTCTTCTAATTGTGTTTCTAAGTATAATATCATTATAAGGGTTATTTGTTAGTTTGTCAAGTTTATTCTATTCTAAATTTTCCTGTTGCTAAATCTTCCAACATTTGTTCAGTAGTTGTTCCTGTAGCATACTCATATTGTGCTATTTGTTTAGCTTTTTCAAATATTTCAGAATCTAAATAAGTTTCTATTCTTTTTCTAGCCGCTACTTTTTCTTCATCAGTCATAGCTTCTGTTTCTCTATTTTCTTCTATGATAGTTCTTTTGACTAATTCATCAATACCATTTAAACCTTCTGCTTCAGCTTGTAAATATTCTTCTTTAATTCTAGTTACGTATCCTTGTGGGTCTTCATTATCTATACCTGCTCGTTTTAACCTTTCTTCATAAGTTCCTGTACGACCACCTCCTAAGTATTCTAATATAGCATAATCTACACCGAACTCTTTATCGTTTTCATATCTTTCAAACTTAGCCATATAATCTCTTCGTAAAGCTCTTAACCCTGCTTCAGGAGAATCGAAAATAATAAAAGGTTTTCTTCCATCTTTAATTTCTTTTCCTTCTGCATCTTTAGTGTGTTCTGTTCCTCGATGATTAGCATAAGTATTTCCTGTATCCCCTGCATATCCTTGACCCCTCTGTTCTAAGTTACCAGGATTCCAATAATTAATAGTAACTTCTTCTAAGTCTTCAATTACTTTTTTACCTTCACTTCCTCCATCATTATATTGCTTACGTACTGCACCACCATTGTAGTACAAAGCAGTATAAGGCTCACCTGTAAAAGGATTGATCCTTTCTTCTGGTTTTTCTTTAACATTTGGTACTTCTCCTTCTCCTTTTATTAACCCTCCTGTTGCAAAAAACTTCTTACCTGATTTAGTAACTTCACCTTCACGTTTTTTAGAGCCTTCAGGAACTACAACACTTCCTACTAGATATTCTTTATCTAATTCTCTAGCAGCCTTTAAAAGTTTATCATATGTTTCTCTATGTGTACTTTTTAAAGTTACAACAAAAGGTGCACGTTTTAAAGCTGTCTCTGCAAGTACACCTCTTTCTACAAACGCACCTAAATAATCAATTAAATCAGTTAAGTTTGGCCCAGTAACACTACCCATAGCTGCTAAAATTTTACTTTCATATCTAGATGCAAGTTTAAATCTAAGATAATATTCTACAGGGCCTAAAAGACCTGCGTACTGTAAACTTCTTTCTATTAGGTCTTGCTCTGTAATTTTACCTGATTCTAAATCTTTAAAATTTTGACCTCCTGTTCTTAAAGTATAATTAAGTAGTCCTACATTTGCCATAAATACAGCACCAGTTACAGCTCTAGCTGAACTAATTCTTGTTCCACCTGATGAAATAGTTTTAGCATCTTTAGTTAAATTACGAACAGTTCTTCTAAGAGGCCCGTTTGAAAAAGCCGTAGGGAATCCCATTAAACCATATATCCATTTTGTAGTAGCTAAAGAATGAACAAGTGGTTTTTGAGCCGAGGCTGCTGTTGGGTTCATTACTACTTCATTTGTGTATCTATTAGCTGCTGCTCTAACTTCTTGTAAATAAAATCTATCTGTATGTAATCCACCTCTATTTAACCAATCTAATCCTTTCTGTACATCCACTCCTAACTCAGCTAATTCATCTTGTATTCTAGCTTTATTAGCTTTATTCATGTTAGGGTTGTCTGCAATAGTTCTTAAATTTTTATAAACTAAATTCTTACCCATGTCATAACCAACAAGCTGTACGAATCTTGTCCAGTCATGTAAGCCAATAGTTTTAAAAAAGAAATTTTGAATCTTAGTTGCCGTCTTTCCAACTGCTTGACCATAAATTGCAACTGCTCTATCTTCCGCAGCTAAATTTACAGAAGTCATAAAAGCGTTTAAGTCTTGTCTATTAGCAGGTCGTATATCTACATTAGGATCACCTACACCGAAGTTTTGTTTTTGTTTACTCCACCATTCTTTACCTTGATCAGCTACAGCTTTAGCCATAGATTTACCACCTATCTTAGTTTGCGTTCCTAGTAATAAAGGAACTCCAATCTCTGCAAAACTTGTAAGAGTAGCTAAACCAAGCATAGATGTCTGCATAGTTACTGTTAAAGTATCGTGAATACCTGCACCAATTTTACCTGTTGGTATTAAATCAAAAAAATCTCTTCTACTTCTATTAATTCTACCTCTTTGTCCAGTAGTAACTTCATATAAAGTTTTTAAATATGCTTCTTCTCTTGTACTTAAATTTAATCCAGATTCTTTTATAGGATTAATCCATCTATTAACAAAGTCTTCTGTATTTTCTCCAAGAAGTTTTGTTCTTGTAATTAAAGCTGCTGATTCAGCATAATATTGTCTTAACACACCTTCAACATCATTGTTTAAAAACTTACCAAACTCAGCATCATCAAGATTATTTAATAACCTTTCAGATTGTAGTCTAGAACTTAATCCACTTGCAGTACTAGATTCAGGTGTTCCTTCTGTAGCTAGTTTCTTCCACAATTCGGTTGCAGCTTCTCTTGTCGCACCTTCTGAAATCATTATTTTTTCAATAAACTCGTCAGGATTAGCCCTTATTATATCTATTCGCCACCCTCTAGGAAAATAATTTATAGCTCTATTGGGTTTTAAACCTGCTTTAACTGCTGCGTTATAAATAGAATCTAATTCTTTTCTAATTTCTTTTCCTGCTCGAACTATGTTCGCATCTATTTCAACTATTTGATCGTTAACTTTTTTAAAATTCTTACCTGATCTAATAACATATGCTAAGTTATCATTAACATCATCACTTAGCCCAGAGTTCATTAGCCAATTTTTTCTGTCTCTAGAAGTAAACCTATTTTGAGAAGTATATAATTTATGTTTTTGAAAAATTTTTGTAAGTTTTTCATTTTTACCTCCCCAAAACTCTCTTAATTGAGTATCGTAATCTTTAGCAAGAAGTCTTTGTTTTCCAAGAGCAGGTGCTACGAACCCTTCCATTGCATCGTAACGTATAATTTTTAAAACAGATTGGAGTAGTTCGTTTTCTTTAGCTTTCTTTCTTAAAAAAGTTGTGGGTCTTAAAGGTAATGTTGTAAGTTTTAAAACTTCACCAACAGTTTTAGTTCCTTCCACCAGTTTACTAGCTGTTCCTTCAACGAACGTACTTTTGTAATTTTCATTGTGGTCTATTTTTGCAATACGTTGTTCATTAACACTACTAACCCATTTTGGAATTTGACCAGTAGCTTTAAAACCTCCAATAACAAGAGGAGCTGCCACAGCACCTATAGCTCCTGCTGTAGCTGTTTCTAAATAACTCCTTTCATCTCTTCGTCCTGAGTTTAAATCTATAGATTGATTAACGTAGTTATGCGTACCTCCATAAATAACACCTTCAGCAGATGCTACGGCTAATAATTGTTTTGTGGATAGTGGGCCTTTCATTACTTGCCCAGGTGCGTTAAGCAGGGTACTGCCTATTTTTTGGCGAATGCCTAATTTTGTAGCTTGTTTTAATGTTTGTTTTGCAGCTTCACCTCCTGCTAATCTTGCTGCAACAGATGTACCTCCTGTCCAAGGTATTAGTACGGCTGAAAGCCAGTTTAAAGGATCACTTAATAATTCTTGGGTTGCGTCAACACCGAGCTGTGCTTTTTCTCTAAAACTACCTACGTCTGCATTATCAAATTTAGTTCGTAAATAATTATAATCTTCTAATTGTTCGTCTGTAAAGTCTTTAGCTTGTAGGGCTATTTTAGTAGTATCAGCAATATTCCAATCTGATCCTCTAAAGTATTGGTATAAGTCAGTAACACTTTCCCCTTCACCTAAACTTTCTAAGAATCTTTCAGTACGTTTAACAACTTCATCATCATTTCTTAAATCTGTTAAAGTATATCTGTCTTTTGCTTTTTCTTCCTCTTGAAACTTATATACTGAATCGGTTGAAGAAGTAGAATTTTTATTAACTATAGGCATAAAATACTCTAGTTACCAATATATTCATAATCCCAAAGTAATTGTTCAGGACTTCCATCAGGAGCGATATTAATTACAGAAAATTCATAGTCTCCTTCAATAAAAGATTTACCTATTTTATTAGGACTTAATGTGTCTTCACTATCTCCTATAGGTAAATTTTGAATATACCTATGATTGTTCATATAATACACAGCTAATCCAGCATCGTCTTCAGTTTTAATTTCTCTTTCCATATGTCTGTATGCATTAATATCTACATATTCATGGGCATGAGTTTCATCACTAAACCATGTGCCAACCCTCCAAAATGAAGAAGGGTCTTCTTGAAATTGATAAAAACCTATCATTTGAACACCAATTGTTTGTCGAACAGCATCTCCAAAACCTAATCCTTTTTGTTTTTCCATAGCTAAAAGTGCTCCTTCAATAACGTGCCTAGTTGTAGAATCTTTAGTAGCTTGTGAAATGTGATCATTATAAATTTTTTCAAGTCTCGTATCTTTTTCAACTTCTGAAAGTATAGCAGCCTCAACAGTAGCTTTTGTATTTTCATCATTATAAAGTTTATTTACATCGTCATAATCAACAGATGGTAACTCTCTCATTTTAGCTTGAGTTAATCTTAAATTTTCATCTGAATTTTGTCTAGCGTTTAAGTCTTGATTAGTTGCTATAGACCAAACTCTTCTTTCAGACTGATTTAATACACCTTGATCCCAAGGATTTTGACCATTAGCAATGGCAGCTTTAACTTTAGTAGAAGTTTGAATTAACAAATCTCTATCGCTTGCTAGTAATGATGCAAGTCCTGAAAATCCAGGCACAGGATAATTTACTTCAACTGCTTTATTAATATCATCTACTGTAAGTTTGTAATCAGGAGCATTAACTTTTTTCATAAACGCATCTTTATCTAGTTTTAGTTGTTCTTTATTTGTAGTTAATTTAAACTCTTCGGGATTGTTTAATGAAGGCATAGAGTTTAATATATTGTTGTTTTTAGCATTTTTGTCAACAGTTGAATTAATATTTTCTTCTTCTTTATCTCTTGGGTCTGTAACACCAGTTACCATATTTTTTTGTGCAGTCATTAATGCTTCACTTTCTTCACGGGCATCTATTAACTCAGCCCTTTCTGCCATACCAAATCTTTTAGTTCCATCAGGAGCTGTTCCAAAAATTTTATTAAATGCTGCTCTAATTAATCCTTTTTTAGTAGGATCATCTTTAACTTCAGCTAGTGCATCTCTGTAAGCTTTTTGAGCTTTCTCATTAAATTTTGTAAAAGTTGAAATACTAACGGCAGGATTTAACCCTAGTTGTTTAACATCGTATTCAGCTTTTTCTTTATAAGCATTAAAAACTTCAACTGCTCTATCATAAGATTCAGGAGTTAATTCGTTTGTATTAAGTTTTTTAAAAGCATCAAAGCCTAATTGATTTTGAATACCTGGATCATTATTAAATAATTCTTGAGCTGTTTTATTTACGTATTGTGTTTTGTCAGCTATATAACTTTGATACTTAGCTCTATTAGCAGCTTGATTTTGATATAGTTCTTTATTATCAGTAAAAATATCTGTATACTTTTCATTAACATCATTAGCTGCATCTACAATACCTTGCTTCTGTTGTAATTGTGCAGCTCCTAAACCTTCAAAGATTGCTGAAGCTAATAAAGCTCTTCTAAATTCTTTTTTATCTCTCTTTCTTCTACTTGCTAATAAAGAACCTGCAACTTGTCCAAAGGCTGAACCTGATAAATAATCTTCTTGTGCCATTAGGAATCTCCTTTACTTAATAAACTTCTAATTTCTGGGCCTTGCTTTTCAACTCTATCAAGAATACTTTGAGGCACAGCTCCGCTTTGAATTTTTTCAGGTTTAACTCCTTTAAGAGGAGCACCATTTTTTATATCTGAAAAAACATTTTTAAATTCTTTTAATTTTCCTTCTACTTCTTCATCTTCATCTTCTTCATCAAGTTCATCTAAATCATTACTATCGTCAATATTATATTTAATATTAGCTTCTTCACCGATTGCCATAATTACATACATAATAGGTTCTGCTAATAATAAGAATACGTCTGGATTAAATTTACCTTCTGTGAATTTAGTGTATAGTAACACCATTGCAATATCTGCAACTGATGCACCATTAGCTAATCCACCTACAATATTTTTCATTACTTCTGGTTCAAATATAACAGTTACCATGTAATCTAAAGCCTCTCTAGGATTAGAAAACTCAGCAGGTTTTTCCCAAGGATAAGGTTGATCTGGACTATTACTTAAACTTTGTCCAGGAACTGCACCACCTTTTGAAGTTACATTAACAACTTCATCTAAAGCTTCTTGATTGAATCTAGCTTCTCCTCTTATTTTAGGCCCTTTATCAGGAGCTATGTCTTCAATATCTAAACCTGCATCTAAAGCATCTAGTACAACTTGGGAAGCAGTACTACTAATACTATCTGAAACAATTGGTCTTGGATTTCGTTTAGCTTCACCCATTACACTACTCCTATAGTTTCTTGTTTAAATAAAGGTGTCATTCCTGTTTCAAGAGTGTTACCAAATGTAAAGTGTCGGTACATATCGTCAACTGCTATACCTCGTTCAGCAGCATAAATTCTTAATGGATCAAAGTTACTAGCAGATTCTACTAATAATCCATCAGGACTTACACTATATTCGGGATCGCCTGCAAGACGTTGATTAATAGCTCCCGTTAATACTGATGTGCCTACTCCTGTAGCTATATTAGTTGCTATAGGATATCTTTCTGCAAAACCTTTAGTTGCTGTTTTTGCATATTCAGCTTCTGTTGGATATAAATGTTGCGTATCTTTTACTACTTGTTCTACTACATCAGGATTCATTGTTTCAAGCATTTTATCTATGTCTAATGGTTTAACATATTTTTCAGGGTTAAGTGAATATGCGTCAGGTAAATTAGAAAGTTCACTTTTAGTTAATGCACGTACATTTCCTGTTGCATCTGTATTTATCCAATTTCCAGATTCGGGATTATAAGATACAGTATCAGCTACTTGCATTTGTCCAGTAAGAGCTTCTCTACTAAAAGGTGTTGGAGCTGAAACAGCTTCAAATGCACCTGCAGGGCCTGATTGAAATGCAGGTAAGCCTTGGCTTATATTAGCTACTACTCTAGCACCACTACCTAATGCACCTCCGACTGCACCAAAAGGTTTAGCAACAGTTTGAGTAAGAAAGTTTCCTGCACCTTGAGCAATTTTACCAAGTGTAGTGGTGGCTCCTGTTCCAAATAACGTACCACCTAAAACTTTACTACTAGCTGACATCATAAATGATCCTAGTTTACTTGTGGCAAGTGCTCCTGTTCCACCAAACGCTGTAAGAGCTGCACCTCCCGTTACTACAACGGCAGCAGCAATAGCTAATGCTTTTAGTATTTTACTTGAGCCAATTTTCTTAACTACTTTCTTAATACCTTTAACAGTTTTCTTAACAACTTTTTTTACAGCTTTACCTATTTTTTTAAAAGCCTTTTTAATACTACTACCTATTCCCATAACTTTCTCCTTATATTCCTGGGGTTCTAGGACTTAATCCCATAAAACCACCAGTTGCACCTTGTAAATCTCCTGATATTATTTTTATTAAATTTTGTAAATTTCCTAAACTTGAATTATATTTATCAGGGTCGGCTGCTAATGCAGTATTTACTAATTGTGCAATTCTATTTTTTTCATTTTCACCTTCTCTAAAATCATAATCAGCTTTGTCTCTTAATTCTTGCCATAAGAATGACATAGCAGTTTGAGACATAGCAAAAGCATTTTGAGCATTTTGCATATTAACAGCATTTTGAGCAGCAGTATTAGCTACGTTTGTTTGTCTTCTCCATTGAACATTAGAAGCTTCAACTGCAGCAGAATTTTGTGCATTCCATTGATTAAAAGCAAAATCTTGATTAGCATTAAATTGTTTTACTTGTGTTGCTAATTGAGTATTAAATTTGTTTACGTCTGCTTCACGTTGAGCATCTCTAGCAGTTGCTGCGTTTTGTTGTGTAGCATTAAATTGTTCCATAGCATTTGTTTGTGTAGTATTGTATTGATCTACTTGTGATTTTAAACTAGCCATAAATTGTTGTGTTTGATTTTCAGAAACCATGTTTGCATTTCTAGCAGCATTCTCTGATGCTTGATTACTTAGTAATCTTTGTTGAGTTTGTTGAGCTCGTAATACATTTCCTTGTTGTTCGTTTGATAGATTGGTTAAATCCATTTGTAAGAATGCTTGAGCATTTTGTATTTGTGCTTGTTGATTAAAATTAGCTTCAGCTAAATTTGCTTGAGACATCATTATAGCATCTTGCATAATACCTTGTTGTTGCATACTTGCGTTAGTTAAACCTACAGTTTGTAAGAATTTACTATTAGATAAAGCTATTTGTTGATCTGAATTAAACTGAGCCATGTCCATTTGAAACACAGTACTAGCATTTGTTAAAGCTGTTTGTTGTCTTCTTTGTGCGTTTGATTCAGCTTCTCTAGATTCTATATCTCTTTGCTGTGTTGCAGCTTGTTGTAGTGCAGTAGCATTACTTTGAGCCATTGGTAAAGCTGATTGTAATATAGCATTAGTTAAAGAAGCTCTACCTACAGAAGATGCAGATAATCCTCTAATAGCTAACATTTGTTCTACTTGACCTACTGCTCCTTGTGCCCATAAAGGTATTTGACCTTCTTCCATACCATCCAATAGTCTACTCATTTGAGCATCTACTAAAGTATCGGCATCAACTCCTGCAATTATTCCTCTTTGTTCTTCTGTGAAATCGTCTAGTCTATCTTCTAGAGTTTCTATATCATCTCCAATTTCACCAATCTGATCTTCAGTTAATCCTGCTTTTCTTAATTGTTTTTTAGCTCTTGATAATTTTCTTAAACTTGATCCTGTGTTTTGAGCAGCTAAAGATTTAGCTTCATCACTAAGAGTTCCTACAACTCTGTCTGTTAATGCTCCTATTGGTACTTCAACTTCAGCAGCTTCAATAGTAGGAACTCTATCTACTCCTGCTGCTTCTGCAATTGCTTCATCAGATACAGTACCTGTAGCTACATCTACTTGTGCTTCAGTATCAACTTTAGCTGCTTCCATTTGAGCTGCTCTAATTTGTTCAGGAGTTTGAGCTTGTTGCACATCTCCTCTAACAACTTGCTCTGGTGATACTTGAGCAGCTTCTTTGAGTTGAACCTCAGTAGGTTGTGCCATTTCTGTAACTTGTTGAGGTGCTCCTTCTTCTACTTGTACAGGATCAGGGATTCTAGTAGCTTCAGGTGTAATTCCCTGTGCTGCATCATATACTATATCTTTAGGTCTAGGTCTTTTCTTTATCTTACCAAAAAGTTGACTACCAGGAAGAGTTGTCGGTGATGGTACAGTAGGTCGAATAGACCCTGCACCAGGAGGTAATGTTACAGGAGCACCTGTAGGCATACGAACAGTACCATCTAGAAAAGGAGCAGTAGTAGGTTGTTGCACAGGTTGTTGCACAGGTTGTTGCACAGGTTGTTGCACAGGTTGTTGAGGAAGCCTTCCTGTTTCAACAGGAGGAGAATCAAGTTGATAAGTTAACTCTTCTTCTTCTCTTCTAGGGCCACCACGTTGAAAAGCCACACGACCACCTTGACGATAATCTTGTCTTTCTACAAATTTACGTGCTCTACGTTTTGCTCTTTTTTTATTTATTTTATTTTGCTTTGCCATTATTTAACCTCGAACAATTTGTCCAGTTTCTCTTCAATCTTATCTAACGTATCAAAAACTCTATCCATACCATCTGATAGTTCTTTTTTAGTTACGTATTCTTTTGCCATTTCTTCTCTCGTTTTATTTAAAAGTATGTCAAGTCTTTTTAACTCTGATGTGTTAGACCGAATACTGTAAAGTATCGGAGCAACAACTAATGTTAGGAATATATTCCATAACAAATACATGGTATATCCTGTTAGTTCCATGTCTGTTTAAATTTTAAGATGGTATTGAATAAGCGTTATCAGGTACTGGATGTACTACAGGATTTGTAATAACCGAATCAACCTGACTAGCAAACACAACATCCCACTTTGAAGTAGGGCATAAAGCTTCTAATTGAGATTTAGTCCAATCAGCTTTAGCTTTAGCTGTAAAATTAGAAACTGAGTTTCCGTCTTTATCAGTTTCAGTTGCTACAACAACTTTATTAAAAATACTTTTATAATATGTAGCATCTCCTTCAGAATCATTCTCATATGTCATTGCTAAATCCCACTTTTCAACTTTACTATCCTTTTCAAAAGGAATAGCATTAGTTAGTGTTTTAGTTACTGCCATTTTTATTTCTCCTTATATTAACTTTCTAATGCTGCGACTCTAGTAGTCAAAGCATCTATTTTATCATCAGCTTCTTGCAAAGCTTTAACTAGAATTGGCATAAGTTCTCCGTCTGCTAATCCTTGAGTTCCATCATCCATTTCCATCCAAAGATTAAAAGCTTTTGAATTTAAACTGTTACTATCCATAACAGATTTTACTTCTTGTGCAATAAATCCATGTTTTAAATCTGCTGTTTCTGAGTCTTGATTAACACGCTTATTTGAACCTTCTTTGTAATATGCTAAAGAATTGTCTACATCCTTTTGTTTTTTCCAATTATAAGTAACTGGTCTTAAAGCATTTACAAAATTTAATCCTAAAGTGTGGTCTGCAATGTTTTCTTTTAACCTTGAGTCTGATGTGCCAGACCATGATGAACCACCCGGTTGTATATATGTTCTATCAGCACCATATCCTAGTGTTATATATATACTTGAAGAAGAAGCAGCAGATGTACTTCCTCCAATAGTTATCGAACCATCAATATTTTGTGAAGTAGTTTCAAAACCTATAGCTACTTGTTTATCTGCTGTAGTATTGTTTATTCCTCCTCCAGTTCCTATTATTACATTACTAGCACCAGTAACATTTCTACCTGCTTGTTTACCTACTCCTGTGTTATTACTACCAGTAGTGTTGTTCTCTAGTGATTCGTTTCCTATTGCTACGTTACCATCACCAGTTGTAACATCAAGTGCTGATGCTCTACCCATAGCAGTATTATCTGTACCAGTTGTTAGCTTACCAAGTGCTTCATAACCTAGTGCAGCATTATTACTTCCTGTAGTTATGGCATCACCTGCACTAGCACCAACAGCCACGTTTTGTGCTCCTGTTGTATTTGATAATAAAGCAGCAGAACCAACGGCTGTGTTGTTTGAAGCTGTGGTATTGCCTCCTAACGCTGAATTACCAATAGCAGTATTGTCTTGCCCTGTGGTATTTGCATCAAGACAATTTCTTCCGACTGCTACATTTTCAGAACCAGTAGTGTTTGCTCCTAAAGCACCATATCCCATTGCTGTATTATTGGATGCTGTAGTGTTAGCGTCTAATGCAGCATGTCCTACAACTGTGTTCTGAGCACCTGTGGTATTAGCCCCTAAAGACCCATATCCGACTGCAACATTGTTTCCCCCTGTGGTGTTAGCATCCATTGAATACGTACCAACTGCTGTGTTTTCACTTGCTGTGTTTAGATATAAGGATTGATAACCAATTGCTACGTTGTTAACACCTGTGGTATTAGCTTGTAAAGCCTCCATACCAACTATTGTATTTTGTGCACCTCCCGTAATACTATCTCCTGCTGCACACCCGACTGCTGTATTGTTAGAAGCTGTGGTAAGTAATTTTAAAGCAGCACTTCCTACTGCTGTGTTAGCCCCTCCTGTCGAAACTGTTAATAAAGCATTTGTTCCGATTCCTGTATTACTAGCCCCTGTAGTGTTTGCTTTAAGAGCACTAAATCCAACTGCTGTGTTAGCATCTCCACTTGTTAAAGCTGCAAAAATATCAATACCTAAACCTGTATTATTGTCTGCTGCATCTATAGTTCCTGTACTTGCATCTCCAATCATTATAGAGCCAGTACCAAAAGTCTTAGCATCTGATAAATCATTTACAGCAGAAGCTCCACCACCACCACCTGATGCATCTTCCCAAGCTACTCCACTTCCAGTTGAAGTTAGTACTTGTCCATCACTACCTTGTGCTCCACCGACTGTTAGGTTATCTGTTTCTAGTGTTCCATCAATATCTACATCACCACTTATATCTAAAGTAGCTGCGTCTAGTTCACCTGTAATTGTTAAGTTTCTTAAACCTGTGTAATCTTTATTAGAGTCTAGTATAACTGCTTTAGAAGCTATAGCTGTACCTACAGCAGTTGAACCTAAATCTAGTGCATTAATTTCACCAACAACAACTGTTGCTCCATCAAGTATGTTTAACTCTGCTGCTGTGCTTGTGACTCCATCTAAGATATTTAATTCAGCAGCCGTACTTGTAACTCCATCAAGAATATTAAGTTCAGCAGGTGTTGAAGTAATAGCAGTTGTTGTAGCTGCTGCCAAGACTGGAATATATCCACCTTGGTTAATTAAATACTGTGTATGGTCTGAAGTTGGGTCTACAATACTAAGTGTAGTTTCGTTTGAATCTGCTGTAGCTCCTTCAAAGACAATAGCATTTGAAGCTTGCATAGTAACTGTATCTGCTGTAGTGGTTGTTCCTGCTACAGTAAGTTTAGGAACTAATAGTTCTCCTGTGCTTGGATTATATCTTAAAGCACCTGTATCATCTAATAATGCATTTGATTCATCATGGAATACTACAGGGAAATTAGTGTTAGCTGTACTATCGGTAACTACTACTTTAGATGCAGTACCTGTAGTATCTTGATTAAGTGTGCCAATTACGAAGTCTAATGTATTATCACCATCTTCATAAGTTACAGTAATACCTGTTTCAGTATTAGAGCCAACCATAGCTCCTACAGTATCTGCTATATATTCGTTTAATGCTGTGCCATCTACTGTAATTGCATCAGCTTCTAAAGTTCCATCAATGTCTGCGTTTCCTGAAATATCTAAACTTGTAGCGTCTAACTCGCCTGCTACTGTTAACACTCCATCAGCAAGAGTCATTAAATCTGTATCGTCTGTGTGGCCTATTGTTGTACCATTAACTATTACATTATCAACTGTAAGTGTTGTAAGAGTTCCAAGACTTGTAATATTTGATTGGGCTGCACCTGTAACTGTAGCTGCTGTACCAGAAGCATTTCCTGTTACGTTACCTGTTAATGCTCCTGCAAAAGCTGTAGCAGTTAATGTTCCTGAACTCGGATTATAAGTTAAATTACCATCTGACTCTAAACCTAAATTACCACCATCTACATCACCACCTGCTGTAAATACCACAGCATTTTCTTCGTTTGTACTTTCATTGTCTGTTATAGTAACTGTAGTTGCAATAGCTGCAGTACCTGTAGTATCCTGGTTAAGTGTTCCAACTGTAAAGTCTAATGTATTATCTGCATCTTGGTAAGCTACTGTAATACCTGATTCGGTATTTGAACTAACCATAGCTCCTACAGTATCTGCAATAGTTTCTGCTAAAGTAACTCCACCAATAGTTATTGCATCGGCTTCTAATGTACCATCTATATCAGCATCACCTGAAACATCTAGTGTAGTTAAATCTAACTCACCTGCTATAGTAACATTACCATCTGCTAAAGTTATTAAATCAGTATCAGAAGTATGTCCAATAGTTGTTCCATTAACTATTACATTATCAACTGTTAAAGTTGTTAAAGTTCCTAATGAAGTTATATTAGGTTGAGCAGCAGTTGTTACTGTAGCTGCTGTACCTGTTGTATCTTGGTTAAGAGTACCAATTACAAAATCTAAAGTATTGTCTGAGTCTTCGTATGTAACTGTAATATTTGTTTCTGTGTTAGAGCTAACCATTGCTCCAACTGTATCACTAATTGTTTCTGCTAATGTAACACCACCTATGGTTATTGCATCAGCTTCTAGTGTTCCGTCTATGTCAGCATCTCCACTTATATCTAATGAACCTGCATCAAGTTCTCCTGTTAATGTAATATTACGGAATGAAGCAGCATCTTTATTAGAATCTACTACAACAGCTTTAGAAGCTGCTACAGTTCCTGCTGTAATTCCGTCAAGCATTTCAAGTTCAGCTTCTGTTAATTCTGCACCTGATCCTAATGTAAGTGTTCCTGTTACTGTAAGATTATCATTTACTGTTACTTCTGAAGTTGTATGGCCTATTGAAATTGGTACACCTGATGTTGCAGTACCTATAGTAATTCCATTTGAAGTATTAGAGTTATCTATATTTAATGAAGTTGTTGCGTCTAATGAAATTGTTGTTCCGTCTACTGCTAGTGTTCCATCTATATCTGTGTTGTCTAAGTTAGCAGTTCCATCAACATCTATATCACCTGCTACATCAATTCCTGCAGCACCTGCTAAAACTAAATCATCTGCTGATGTATCCCAAAGCATATAAGCACTTGCTGTATCTCCAAAGAATTTAACATCATACCCTGTATCATCTACTCCAACAGTTATTGTATTATCTACTTGAATAGCACCATCAAGGTTTGTTGTTCCTGAAACTGTTAATAAGTCTGTAGTTATTGTTCCATCAAAGTATGCATCTTTAAATTCTAATGAGCTTGTACCTAAATCTATATCGTTATCTGTTACTGGTACTATTGCTCCGTCTTGTATTCTAATTTGTTCTACTGCTGCTGAAGATACTTCTACAAATACTCCCCATCGGTTGTTTGTGCTGTCTGCAACTATTTTATTAAGGAAATCTAAATCTCCTATTGTGTGGATGTTACCACCATGTCCTGCTGTTCCATCATGCCTGTGTCCTGTAGAACTAGCACTACTTGAACTATAAGTAAATGCGTTTACTAATTGGTTATATTCATCATTAAATAAAGATGCTGTGATAGTATCACCATCACTCATTGAACTTTGTCGTGTATAACTCTGTGCCATTTTTATTGTCTCCCTGAAGGTTCGTAATCTATGTATATGCCGTTAACTGTATAAGGGTCTTTAGTATCATCACTAAAAACTCTAAAATAATTGCTGTGTCCACTACCCTCTACTACTTGTCTTGTTATAGGATCAGAAGCTGCTCCAAAAACGTAGCTACCTGTGGTAAATGTTGCATTACCAAATAATGAAGGTTTGTCTACTGATATAGAATAATCGGAGGGTTGTGGATTATCTGGATCATCAAAATTATATCTTATTCTTAAAGTAGATGAAATTTCTCCTTCTGGTGTTGCTGAGATTTTAACGTATTTTAAAGTCTTTAATGTTCCTAAATCCCCGTAATCTAAATCTGGTGTTTGATATTCTGCTTTAATATTTGTTTCTACTTCCGAAGGATTAAAACTATTACCTGTATCGTGATTATACACATAGCCATTATAATCTCCATGATAATGCTTTTCAACTCCATTTGAATTAAAACCTGAAGCTGCTGCTGCACTTGCATCTATTCCAAAAGTTTCTGCCCATTGAAAATTTGTAGCTCCTTGAGTATCTGTTTTAAGTGTTCCTATTATTCCTTCTGATGCTGTACCAGTAGAGCTTGTACCATAGTATAAGCGATATTGAGATTTATCTCTAATAACAATACTGCTTATATTAAAGCTTGAAATATTATCAGCAATGTCTTTCATTATTGGTTGTATAGCTCTACTAACTGTTCCTAACTCTACGTCACCAATTCTTACTGTACCTGCTAATGTTCTTATTCCGTCTGGTGCTAAAAATACTAAGTCACCACCAATCTCTTGAATACTTTTTCCATCTAAACAACCTATGTTTTGTGTAATTGGTTGTATAGCTATTGTAGATGAATTATTTATATTTACTAACTTATAAATACTATTTTTACAAAAGATTATTAAATCATCCCTAAAACTTTTTAATCCTACTACTTGATCATCTAATACAATACTACCTGAACCTGTAGAACTAAAATCATCTATATCACTTGTGCCACTATAAAAAATAGTATTCGGTGCTGTAGCTGCTCCTGCTACTACTAAGTGTTTATCATGTATTGTACAGAACTTAGGATAGTGTGTTCCACTTACTGTAATCTCTTTAGCATAATAAGTTCTATCACTTAATGCACCAGTACCTGTCATTTTGAAGTAAAAAGGTTTAACACCTGATCCTTCGTCTGTAATTATAACTTCTCCATAAGTTGTATCACCTTCGTAAGTTATAAAATGTGCTTTACCTTGTGAAGTTCTTGCTAAAGCACTACGTCCTGTAAAGGTACTGTAGTTATCCCCACCACCTGCTACACTATCTCTATTAATCTGTAACCAACTTGTTCCATCTAAACTAAAATAAATATTAGTACCTGAACAAGCTATTACACCATCTGCGTATACATGTAAGCCTAATACTTGATTAGTGCTATTTGGTCTAGCAGCACTTCCTCCTCCTAATACTGAAAATCCATTAATTCTTCTATACCCACCTGCAACATCAACCTCAAAATTTCTTAACCTTGTTGCTGCTCCAGGTCTACGAAGTAATTCAAAAGAACTAGAAGCTTTATCTAGGCCTCCTTCACATGCTAATGCGTATGGTTGTGTTGCCATTAGAAATAAAGTCTATCGTCTGTTATATAATTTGGTTCAGGATTTAAAAAGTTTGAACGCATTTTCTTTAATCCTTCTTTGTAATCTTGTAATGCAAAAGCTGCCTGTTGTGGAGAATCTTTAAACTGATGAAAATGGTATCTTGCTCTAGCCATAAGAACAGATGCATATACATCAGGAAAAACTATTGTATCTCCATGAGCATCTAATGCTGTAGGTAAATCCCAAGCAAAAAACCATACTCGATATACTTTATCAGGTATTGGACTTAAACCAAATTTTCTTGTATCAGGACTTCTAATTACATGTGTAGGTTCACCATAACTTTGACTGTCCGAATCATCTGCATTTTCTGATTCTCTTCTGTATCTTACCCAATCAGGAGAATTTATAAATTTTAAATTTTGACTTGTGTATGGAGCACTTTCTCCACTTACACCAATAGTTGTAAGATAAAAATTATCCCAATCTATTGCACCATAGTCTGTAGTAACACTAGAACTGGATGATTTTAATTCGTACCATCTAGTTCCTGCTACTGTTTCAACATACACATTACCATAAAAAGGATCAGTTGCTCCACTTTCTCCTGTAGCTAAAAATCCCCATTGAGGTTCTGCCATTACTATATCATCATATGCTCTATTGACGCAATCTTTTGCGTGAGCTTGAATACCAATAGCACTACTAAAATTAGAAGATGTTAAAACAACTTCGTTAAGTTCTCTTAGTAATTCGTTAGTAAGTTGTAAATAGGTTGTTGCCATTATTTTTTACCTTTAGCTTTTTTCTTAGCTGTTTTACTTAAATCTTTAAAGTGATATAATTTTACACTTGTTTTACCATGAGTTTTACCAGAATGTAAATCTCCATTGGGCATTTTATGAGTTCCACCTTTATGTAGTGTACCATCTCTTTTGTAATGTTTTACACCTTTCATTTCTTTACTTTTGTATAAGCTTCGTTTTGAAGAGTAGTTGGATCGTCTTTTTTATAAGTTCCTTTTTTAGTTCTTGCACGAACTGATTTTGTTCCAAAATAATAATCCATTCTTTTTGTATATCGTTTGAACCAGTCTTCTTGCCACTTTTTAAATTCTGTTTGATTCCAAGTTGTTATCATTTTATTTTTTTTTATATTAACAAGGTTTTGCTTTAGGCATAGCAGTACCACCTTTGCTATATGCCATTCGTTTATTCATTGATCCACCACCATATTTTTTTATACGAGGCATTTTACCTTGTGCAGCTTTATTTCCTAAATTATTTTTGTAATCACCTTTCATGTTCATATTTGTTCCTTTTTAATTTAAAGTGTAAGGGAGAAGTGAACATAAAATTCCTTCTCCACTTACGAATCAATACTAGTCAATGCTGTAGACTATACTACTAACCCGCTTGAGTTGTAGTAATTCCGTCTTGAACTTTGCATTGTCCATCAAGATACCAATTAGTACCATCAGACCATACATGAACAAAATCTCCATGTACAGCTTTGTTAGCTACTAATGAAATAGTATCTGCATCTGTTACTGTAGCTACGCTTCCTGCTGCATCTTCTGGAGAAGACACATTACCTACAATAATATTAGCACTAGATGCTGTTACTATTGTATGTGTACCTGTAGGTTCAGTTGCTCCGACATAAAACCAATACTCTAAACCTGCTGCGGGAGAAGGTAGAGTTTGTATTCTAGCTGTTGCAGTATTCATAACAAAACGAGTGCCTGATTCGGCTGCTGTAATTGTATTAGCTGCAGTTATTGCTTCTGTGTCTGAGGGCTTTTGGACTTTAGTTGCGAGTTCACGAACATCAGATACTCTTGCTGAGTTACGACCAGTATCTCTTATATTTACTATTGCCATATTATTTACCTCTGTAAAATTTATGTGTTAAAAAAAGAGGAGGAGTCCGAAGACTCCCCCAACTTAAATGTTAGTCTATTCCGTAGAATGCACCAACTAGAGCTTCATCTCTAAGTACTTTCGCACCAAAAACATGAAGGCCTCTCACAATGTCACCAAACGATGTTGGGTCTCTCAACACTTCTGTTGATAGAATTGTGTTTGCAGTCGCAGTAGATGATATGTGACCTGCCAAACATTTACCTGCAGCATTAGATGTGTCAGCTATGTTGTTTGATTTGTACATGTCAAAACCACGAAGTTTTCCACTAGAAACTAATCCGTTTCTAATAGAGCCTTGTCCTGCATTGTAGTCTACTGACAACAGTTTAGAACTAGAGCTTCCTAGAACTTCGTAGAAGTCAGGGCCTGCAACGAACCATCTACCTTCTTCAGGTACGTTTTGGTCGTCTAATAGTCTTGCCATTCTACCCATAAGGTCTAGAGGGTCGTGTTCACTAGAATCAAAACCTATGTCTAGGTTACCTGTTCCATCAAAAGTTCCTGCCGCTAAATCAGTAGCGTTGTCAGAACCTAACACGTGGTTAGGTGATGAAGCAGATAGACCTGCAAACATAGTTACAAGTACAGCAGCATCGTAAGCATCTTTCAATGCGTATGCAGCAGAACTTGAAGCAACTTCTTTAAAGTTGACATGTGACATATTTGTTTCAATATCATCTACGATGAATTTAAACGCATTAGCACTATCAACAACTAAAGATGTTTCAGCATCTGTCAGTCTAGTTTCTGTAGTATCAGTATTTCTAGTATACGCTTCTACAGAGATAACGGGTTCTTTGATAATCTTTACTGAGTCTCCGAAAGCAGATATTTCACCCGAATAATCGGTATTTGTAATAGATTCTATAACAGACGATTTTCTAAAAAAGTTTAAAACCTTTTTTGAATAAACCGAAGGTAAAAAGAAACTATTAGTTTGTCCTGCTACGGAGTTTGCAAAGTTAGCATTAGTATCCGTTGAGGGTTCAAAAAATTGAGCCATGGGATATTCTCCTTTAAGTTAATTATAGTTTATTTTATGATTCTGCCTTCTTGCATTGCATTTGATATTTCTTCTTCAAATTTATCAAACTCTGCAACACTCATGGCAGCAATCTCTTTTTCAGACCATACTCTTTGTTGCTTTGGATCAACACTAGTTGTTTTAGTGGAAATCATATCAGCAGCAGATTGTGTAGCCTCTTTAGAATTTGACGTAGATTCTGTAACTTGTTGAACGTCTAATCCAATATCCTTTTTAAATAAATCTAAAGCTCTACTAGCTAAAGTTGCATCATCTGGGTT
>VTLG01003996.1_pt1 | contig 53137 bp, 65 predicted proteins | sample 4694571 | NCBI WGS metagenome assembly VTLG01 (sample SAMN12604809, study PRJNA352737) | marine metagenome | biome: ENVO:00000447; feature: ENVO:00000209|ENVO:00000569|ENVO:01000036; material: ENVO:00002151; isolation source: viral sequences binned using virsorter ... | reverse complement strand
GGAGGAGCGGCTGGGGCTTGGGCACTCAGGTGGCTTCGGCGGGTTTGGGGCTCCTCTCCCAGCTAAAGCACGTGACATCAGGGGTGGCCGAACGGCCAAGGGACGAGCCAAGGGCTTCGGGGCTTATTATCAAAAGGGCGGCAGGGTCGATCAGGGTTTGCCCGTGGGCATTCGCAATCCCAAACTGGCCCCGCTGAGAGCAGCCGGGCACTTGCTGAACTGGATGTTCAGCGAAAGCGACGAGGAAAAAACCGAGCGGCTAGGACTTGGGCACTCGGGTGGCTTCGGTGGCTTCGGGGCTCCTCGCCCAGCGAAAGCACGCGGGTCCATGGGTGGCCGAACGGCCAAGGGACGAGCCAAGGGCTTCGGGATGTACAATCGGGGTGGCTTCGTTCCCGGTTACCAAGGGGGTGGAAATGTAGACTCAATCCCGGCCTATCTTACTGCGGGCGAATATGTCATGCAAAGAGAGTCGGTTCAAAAGTATGGCGATAAGTTTATGGATGATGTTAACCGCCTAAAATTTAACGGTGGCGGCCGCACGGGCCCTCCGGTCGGAGGCACTTCCAGCAACGTTGGTCAAGCAAATGATCTGGAGAGAGGAGCTCAGCTTGCTGCCGACAGTATTATAGGCGCCTTCACCAAGGGTGCCCAGATGGTTGGAGACGCTATAAGGGCGGCTCTTGCTCCTGAAAATCTGGCTGCTCAGCTAGGAGGCGTTGTTGGGCAGAAGATGAAGGAAAGCATTGCCGCCACTTCCATAGAAATGAAAGGCAACATGGGAGTTGACGTAAGACTCTCTGGTAACGGAGCTACGGGTGATCAGGCGAAGAAGACCCAGAGCACCATAAAGAACGCCATTGCAAGCGCATTTAACAGTCGAACTAATGTGGACGGGTCTTCCAAAGACCCCTCTATTAGTCAACCAAATTCTGGAGCATAAAGGACTAAAAAATGGCTCTACTATTTAATTACGGATCCTATAGCTTTAACCCAAAGCCGTTATTTACGATAGGGAAAGAATACATTAAGACCCCCTCTCAAATGGGTCTGGGAACGAGATACACGCTTACGCTAGAGGGGCAAATTATACCAAAGACTGGAAAACTTCCGGGCGGAAGTCCGCAGGCTGGACTTCAGGAAGTCTTTAGCGGAGTAGATACTCTTCGAGAGGCCTTTAACTCTGACTATCAGCTTCTCAGCCTGTATTGCGACGATGGTGGCGATCCTATCGTTAGCGGATATCCCCGTATCACCTCGTTTGAAGTAAATAACGCAAGCGATAATTATGTGGTTCGTGCCAACTATACCATTACGCTGGAGCTGCCGTCTCTAACAGGCTCTGGCTTTGATCCCGTAGGGCCCGGCGGGAATGACTTTAGTTCGGATGGCATAATTAGTTATACAGACGACTTCACCGTGGAGTTTATGGACGAGAGAACAGGGGGAACGCTCTCAGTATTTGGCACCGACGTACCGAGTCTCTTTTCGGTTCAACGTAATATCAGCGCTCAGGGGGATGCTCAGGCGCCCAGTGGGACCTACGAGAATCCGTGGGAGCGTGCAAAATTATTCGTAGAGGGCAAGGCAGGATTTCCGGCAGACGCGACGGGCCTTAGCGGTCTGATGTGTCCCGGCAGCGCATTCGCCAATAATTTTAGAAGCCTTAGTGTCAACAAGACCGAGGGTACGGTTTCTCTTAACCAGACCTTTATTGCTTTAACTGGTGGAACTGCGTATGAAGACTTTGAAGTCAACACCTCGCAGTCTCTAGAAGATCCTAATATCTCGATCACAGTTGACGGAACGGTTAACGGCATGTCTGTGGTCTCGTATGATGGGTGCCCCGCTAGCGGAACGCCAAAATTTAACAATGCGATGAGCCACTGGGAGGGCATATCGGGCTCCATGTTTGCTAGGGCAAACGCTGTATTTGGAGTTTGCTCTGGACTTTCCGGAATGCCACTTGGAACTTTAAATCCCAACCCATTAACTCAGACGTTTGGCTATAATCCTATAGCGGGAACAGTTACTTATTCATTTACTTACGATAATCGTCCCGCTCATTGTTATGATCACGCAATTACAGAAAATATCACCTTTACCGAGACCGAGCCTAACGACGTTTTTGCGTCTCTTACCGTTTTAGGAAAAGTATCAGGACCCCTTCTTCAAAGTATAGGAACCATAGGACCGCGTACCAGAGAACTTTCTATTGAAGCTATCTTGCCAAGACCCACAAGCTGCTACTACCTGAACGCCACCACCTACGAGAACGACTTCTACGATGCCCCGGACGCATACGATCAGTTTGTACTTAATTACGCTTCTATATTGTCTAATAATTATGAGCAAGTTTTTGTAACGGCCTCATCCAAGACGTGGGATCCCAAAACAGGAAGATTTAACCTCAATCAATCGTGGACTGTAGGAAGCTGCTAGATGGCCCATACCGCTACTCATATCTGCACCCCTGAGAATATTTACGGACCCTTCGAGCAGACAATGTTTTTGGGGCTGACCGTCATTAGCTTCACTGCCAATGCGGGTGTAAACGAGCAAAGCTCTGATCTTACTATAGAGCTTGTGCAGGACTTGTGTGCCCAAGAACCCCCTCCCGGCTTCGACCCTCAAAATCCGGTGCCATACGGGAAGGTCTATTTTAAAACAGAGGCTCGGGGTGACTTTTCCAAGTATTACTATGCGGGACCTGATCCCGGCTTTACAGAACCCGCTCCGGGCGCTCCCTGCTATTTCAGGGTTGCTAATTTTGAATATTCAGGAATTATGCAGTCGTGGAATAAGAAGAATGGCCCAGACGGCAACCCCGTTTACACGGTAAAGCTTACCGACCCGCGCATTCTTTTGGACAATGTTCAGGTAATAGTCGGTGAATATCAAGGGGGTATTCAAGGAGTTCCCTCGTCGCCGGACAGGCCTCCGGTTTCCCTTACCCATCAGCTTGGAAATATTGTTAACGCCTACGGGTTTTTAGATGCTCTTAATCAAAACTGTCCTTTTGTAGAAGTAGGGCACCCTTCCGACGACCCAGAAAATAAAGCTAGCTTTGGATCTCCGGCGGGAGGCTGGGGCACTTCTTCCGATATTGCTGCCGGTGTTCCTTGGAACTACCTAAAGAGGGCCGTCCAGTGCCTGCTCGGCAATTCGGCCCAAGCCAACGCGCCCAAGTTCTCCAAAGGCTACATTCTCGGACCTCCCGGCTCGCCTCGGACCGCCGGAAACCGTGGGGGGTTTGGCGAGCTATACACGGGGGGTGGGATTGGCAATCTAAATACACCTGCTGCATATATAATCGATTTAAGTGAAATTCCCGACGCTCCTGCGTTCTATCGGGTTAGCGGACCAGTTATCAGTACGTCGGAAATGATTGCGCAGGTGTGTCGGGACGCGGGGTGTGACTATTACATAGAGCTATTGCCAACGGCGAGGGCTCTGGTGATAAAAGTAAGAGTTATTTTGCGGACCAACCAGCCAGCCATGGGTGAGATTACGGCCTTTATTAATACCGCCGCCAGCCAAGGAGGAGCCACCAGTTCTACTATTGGTAGGGAATATCGCCCCAACCCCAATAACGCTTTTATTATTGGGGATAAGAAACGCTCGGTTTATCGACATAGCGGCACGATCCTTGGTGGGGATGCGACTATTCAACCGTATTGGGGCCGCGACTTGGACGGAAAGCTCAACCTTTCTTACCAAAGCAGCTGTGAGACAAGAGATACGACTAATGCGAATCACTGGGTTGGACCTCCCGACTGGAACATTCGGCTGGACTTTCGAGATATCAACGGTCAGCTTAACCATAAAATGACGACGGAACTGAGGCCTGATGGAACGCCCTATACAGCCTATCATAAGCTGCTTCCGGACGGCAGGGGTTGGGTATGGGAAGGGGAATTACGAGCAGCGATGGGCAGCCTTAATAGCTTCGTCAACTTTTTGCTATTAGGAAATACTTATCCTACCGGCTGCGTGTCTCCTGCCGGAGATAAGACCGTACTCAAGCTTTGGGCAGAAGACATAAACTTAGCGTTTCAAGGACAGGTCCAGCTGGCGGTCACGCCTTCCGGCGGATCTGGCAATCCCGTCGTTGCTCCGAATGCATCGTTCCTTTCGTCTATAAATACGATGAATATGACAAGGGGGCCAGTGGGCCCGACCGACCCCTATCTTAAGGACGCTCAGAAAGTTCACCAATGGCTACAGCAGTATGCGCAGGAACACTATGGAAGAAAGTGGCTCGTAGAAATACCGTTCGCCTGTTACGCCGGGGACACTGGCAACCCAGATCTGATTAGATGGTCCGACGAGCCCTCCACCGAGGGAGCATGGACAGAGGCTAATAACGTTCTAGATCTTGAACACTTCGGGGTGGGGCAGGGCGTTGCTATGGATCGCTTTAAGACCAGTGACGGTCGGCTGAATCCCATACTAAGGTGGACACAAAATGCCCCCCATGCCGACCCCTGTACTCGCCAACCCTGTGTAACGGGACTGGACTATGATCAAGTTCCAGTTTCTAACCTTCTTACAAATACCTACGACACAGCACAGGGCTCAGGAGCCGACCTCTATGTTTGGCAAAAGGCTGATATATCAGAAAAGTGGGTGACAGGATGTCCCTATTTAGACAGTGATCAAGACCGAGTATTTGCTCTGCTCACCTGCGATCCCGTGTATACTGGCTTCCCCGCCAATGATGGGAAAAGAACCCAAGAGACCTTCATGGTTCAGTCTGGGATGAGAGACAAGCCCGTCGTGTTTTCGACCCTGAAGCAGCCGATGGTGGGGCTGGGGGGATCATACGCAAGCAGAATGCTTCCCCCGCTGGCAGCCGCAGTTCCTGTTGTCAGCAATACACAAACATACGGGCCGTGGTGGAAAGAAGCAGTTCCACATAACGCCTCAATGACCTACGGGACTGTTCACGCAGAGCAGGACACCACTCTCAGCCCATGGGAGTACGGCGGAACTGATTTTATGAATGTAGGAGCTTTGTCGAAAGTCGAAAACGCTACTACAGCTATGAATGTTGCGGAAAGAGGAGAGGTCACTGTGGGGGGATACCCCACAAAAGGGCTTGGAGCCGCAATTAGCTCAAGCCTGACCCTTGCTCCAGCAAGAAACCTAGTAACCGCCGTATTCTTCGGTCTTAATTATCAATATGTCACTCTGGTTGCCAGCGCAGCAGGAGCGAGCATATCTAACATGAACGTGGTGGTAAGCCCCCAAGGGGTCACTACGTCTTATACTATAAGTACGTTTACACCAGTTTTTGGAAGATTTTCAAAGGGCAACGCGGACAGAATAAAGGCGATAGGACGGAACAAGCTTGCTGCTGACAGGGCTCGCAGAGGCAAGACAGCTAAGGACGCTATCAGGCAGATGAACGCGTCTGGACGAGGTCACACTCTTCTAAGCAGGATGATGGCTGGGCCAGCGTATTCTCCAAGCAGCGCAGGGGTTATATTAGCCGGAAGATTATTTGGCCAAGACGAGAAAAGAAAAGAAGTGCTCGTCGCGGACAAGAATACTTTTGCCTTTTATGATGACTACGAAAACACGGCAATGATGAGTATGGACGGCCTTATTAGGCCCGTTGCTAAGACTGGAGCCGCGATTCCATGGACCAACGGTGGCTTGCCTGCGATGAAGTCACATCAGAGTGGTCTCTGTCCGGGCGCTGGTATATCGGGATTGCTTGGCATTGACTGGAGTGGTCGCGGAAGCTGGCGTACTGGCACGGGCATCCCACAGGCAACGGGAGCATATTCTGGATTCGATACTGGCAATGTAAAATATGAAAATGTGGGCGGCGTTCTCTCCCCTCCCCCTCCTCTAGGAGGGATGACGGGGATAATTATTGCAGCAAATTATCTTGATCCGCTTGCAGATCCAGTTTCCAATGCCACTTTTTTGTCGGGAGTCCGATCCACTGGCTCGCTACACAGCTCTGGAACTTCGGGATCTCCTCTTTATCCCTATGCTAGCGGTCATGATATAGAATCGGTTGCTAGAGGGGACGCCCGTGGTCTAGAGGAGATAGGTAACTCTACGTTTACCGGACAGTCTATGATAATCGGGGGAATGAATGACAGGTACGCCGCCGGGATAGGGGGCACTGGGACGCTGCCCGTTTCCGACTCGGGAAGAGGCGACTACAGGTTTATGGCGTTACGCGGCCCACTTGTACTTCAATCGTGGGGGTATGACACCTATGGAAAGCCAGTGCCGAATTCACGAGGCTACTCGGGGGATGCTACCTTCCAGACGGGCGCATACGGGCTTTGGGACACCAGCAAAGTTGCGGACACCGGCAACGTGCACCAAAAGGGCCAGTCAGGGCTTACCGACAGATTTGCGCCTAACTGGCTGTCGGATGCTACCAATTGGCCTGTAGCGCCAGTGGATCTTCGCTATGATCGCGCCAGAGGTGTTTGGACAGCACCACCCCCTTATAGACTAATGAAGGTCAAGGCTATAGAGTCTATCCCGGCAGGATCAACGGGGCTAGTGGAGGTCCTGAGCGGCGGTGACATGTACGATAAAGACGGCGTTGGCTTTGCTGATATCGTCACTGTCCAGCCTACCGGGCTGTCGTCCGGTGCGTCGGGGCAGCCTATTGGTACGGGGCTTCAAACCGGAATACCACCCCTGATCAATTTGGACAATTTTCTGGGTAGCGATATTGAGAAGGACGACATTCTCGTAACCCATTATGACACGTACAGCTGTCAGCACTGGCCCTTGGGGGGCGGGGGAGGAGGAGGCGGTGACGGCGGATGCAAAGGCGGGATGACGCAGGGTGTTCGTTATGTGGACGACGTAGTGTGTGTGGGAGATATTCTTGAGGTGGAATACAAGCACATGAACTTCCTGTCTGGATGTTTTATGGGAACGAGTACGTAGAGAATAGGAGAACATAGGAATGGGGACCACTAAAGCGCTGGACTGTCCAGCATGTGCATGTTGCAACCAAAAAGAGTTCGAGCCATGCTCGTCAAAGTGCTGTAAATGCAGTAATAACGGAGGTCTTGACTTCGACATTATCGATTGTCAAGCCTATTATGTGGAAGAAAATCCAGATACCCTTATGGACAATTGGTATCCCATCGATTCATGTTGTTCGGGAATGTCCTTTACGATGAGTAGAAGTCTTGGCTACCTGATGTGTACTCAGTCGGGAATGGGCCCCGGCAATATGAGTCCAGATGGAGTCTCGTGCCTCACAACTGGAACTGGCGCTGGGCAGCCTACCGGCACTGGAATTGACACTTTAGATGAGCTGTGGGGGTTCAGCGGGACAGTTTGCACCTCATGCTCAGGGGGTCCGCAGAGAGAATCTGGCGTGGATCCAACATCGGGATGGGAGGATCCTCACTTTGCCGCCAACAACTGTGACGGCATGTGTCTAAGAGCGTCTTTTTGTTGCTGTCCAGATCCAGTTTCAGGAGCAAGGAATAATCACAATGTAGGCCCGGCAGGAGGTAAGTGCGCAGGGGGGAGTTCGACCAACTTGCCAGACAGAACTAGCACCTGTAGATGTGCTACCATGTGTTATAAATTTACAATGGAGTCCTTTGAGTGTCATGAAATTGACGCCAGTGTTCTCTGTCCCGTACAGACGGGAACTTTTATGAGCGCATGCTCTCCGTGCTCTTTTTTGCAGAGCCCCACCGTAACTGGCATTTTCGGCTCGCCGGGTATTGACGAACACAGTGGATGCACATGGGGGTGCGAACAATATGCTACAGCTACGGGAGCAAACATGGGATCATGGCAAACATGGGCGACGTGCCCTCCCGATGTTGCTCGGGGGTCGAGGGAGTGCGGGATGATCCCTCACACGGGGTCAGCCACCTGTAGCGGACAATGCCCTAGCGATTGCGTTCTGGACGGAGATGGGAATAGCACAAAAACTGGCTGTCTTGGGAAGCTGATGCTTATAGTAGATGGCGTTTACGAGTCTCAATGCGATTGTGCCAAGGGTCAGTTCAATCTTATGTGCGATCCCGACGATATTTACAAACCTTCAGGAGTAGGGTATATGAAATCCGTTTTCGTAAAATTTACCGGACTCCTTTCTTCCAGTGACTGAATAGGAGCCTATACAATGGAACTCGATATAGTGGAGTGTGGTAGTAAGTGTATTTGTTCAGGGCCGGGGCACTGTCCTTGCTATGGGTTTACGATGAGCGAAAGACTGCACTCTAAATGTAAAAGCAGTCAGGTGTGGAGAGACAATTTTTCAAATTTCTTCGAGGGGGTCAAAACCGAGGAGTACCGAGCAGAGGCTGCCGTTAGAGAAAAGGAGGCGACGGAAAGGGCGGCGAGGCAGCTGGCTGAGAGAAAGGCGCGAGAGCGAGGCTTGGACGAAGCGATGGCTGAAATTGAAGATAGAGCTCAGGGCTCAGATATGAGCGGTCTTGGAGATTTAATTGAGGGCGTCCTTACAAAGTTTGGGGTCACCTCAGAAAAGGTGGAGAAGGCTCTCGGAGTTCCGTCGTGCGGATGCAGTAAGAGAAAACAATTCCTTAATGAACTCTTTCCTTTTGCGAGAAAAAATGACGAGAAGAAAAAAGAAATCGACCCAGAATAGTTCTAGAAAAAAACTTTCCCCTAAGACGGAGAATCAAGGCGACTATATTCGAGATATGGTTGAGTCTCACATCACGGTGTGTTGCGGGCCAGCGGGCTCGGGAAAAACTGCGGTGTGTGTGGGGCTAGCCTGTGAGTATCTTCTAGATCAAAAAGTCAATAAGATAGTTGTAACTAGACCCGTAGTCGAGTCGGGAAATGGCCTCGGCTATCTTCCGGGTGGCTTCGACGAAAAGATTCAGCCCTATCTAGTTCCTATTATAGAAGAAATGAATGCCTATTTAGGCAGGGATGGCTTCAAGGCTCTAAAAGAGTCCGGATGTATAGAGATATGTCCTCTTGAATTTATGCGTGGAAGAAATTTTCATGAGTCTTTCATGATATTAGACGAAGCGCAAAATGCTACCTTTGACCAGATAAAAATGTTTATAACTCGAATAGGGAGAAGATCCAAAGCGGTTATTAATGGAGATGTGAGACAGACAGACCTGCCACTTCGAATGCAGGGAGGAATGGAGTTTTGCATGGACAGGCTTGAAGACCTGCACGGAGTAGCTGTTTGCGAACTGGATGATAGCGATATCATCAGGCACGATATTATTTCCAAAGTCCTCGCTCGTCTTTACGAAGAAGGAGAGTATGAATGACCAATCCAATCATTCTCAATAACGATCAAGTTTCTGATCTACTTAATATCCCTGATTGTATTGATGTAATTGAAGATCTTTTTAAAGAATACTATAAGCACGAACATTGTGGGCTAATACAAATGCCGCCCAAAGTCTATTTAGACATAGAGAATGGAGATTTTAGATCAATGCCAGCTTTAGTTAAAGGTACGGCGGGCATTAAGTGGTGCGGGGTCCATATGGACGACACGGGCACCAAAAGGAAGGTTAATATATTTGCCAAGGTTCTTATTAATGACGTTGCCACCGGAGAGCTTCTAGCCATTATGGACGGGGAGGTCATTACTGCCACGAGAACAGCGGCGGTAACTGCCGTGGCTACTAAGTACATGTCAAGACCAGACGCAAAGATTGGGGCCTTCATTGGCTGTGGAAACCAAACTCGCTCTCAGATAGAGGCAGTCCTGCGGGTTCGAGACCTAGCCAAGCTTCATCTATTTGATTTGAGCAAAGAAAGGGCGCAGTCTCTTGCAAAGAGATTCCCTGATCGCGACATCTGTGTGTGTGACAGTCTAGAAGAGTGCCTATACGAGGCGGATATTGTAACAACCCTAACTCCTTCTCGAAAGGGTTTTGTCCATCACGACTGGCTCAAGCCTGTTGTCCACATCAACGCAGTAGGGGCAGACGCAGAGGGCAAGAGGGAGCTCGACCCGTCCGTATTGAAGGGTATAGATCTTGTTACCTATGATGAGTGGGTGCAGTGCTCTCATTCGGGAGAAATTCAATATTTACATGAGCTAGAAGAGGAGCACACGATGGTTCAGTCATGGTGTCCGCTTTCTCACATTGTCGGAGGAGCCGTAGATCCTTCCGAGCATAAGCAAACACTATTTGACGCAACAGGATTGGCTATCGAGGACGTGGTTACGGCCCGGCTTATCTATGAAAAATATCGGGAGAGTCAGTAAAAATACCATCGACGTTCAGATTTCTCATTTGCTTCAGCCCCTTCTCTGTGTTTACTGTAAAGGCAAAAACTTTAAAGTCCATAGAATGGAGCCATTCTACCAAGTCCTCCTTTAGCAGCTCTTTGCTTAGATTAAGGGAATAAATCGGAAGTTGGCTTATTTCTTTCATGTTGCGAACAGTAAGTCTCTCTGATAAGTAGCTAACCTTCATTGTTGGCATATAATAATAGAAGATTTTTAGTTCTTTGAAGGAAAAACTGGAAATAACTATCGAATCCCACATATAATAAAAGGGCTGTAGAGCTTCTACTAGGCGTTTTGCAATCCCTCTTTCTGCTATCTCAATGTTAATCAGGCATCTGCCCCCAATTAGCGTCAACACTTCCTCTAGAGTAGGAATCGACTCTCCATCCCCAGCATTCAGGAGCTTAAGCTGCTCAAGATCCTTGTTACGGACCTTACCTCTTCCGTTTGTTGTTCTGTTAACTGTTTCATCATGAATTACAACAATTTTTTTATCTTTGGAGAGCCTGATATCAAACTCAATCATATCCACATTTAAATCTATGGCCTTTTGGAAAGACGCAAGCGTATTTTCAGGCTTATACGCAGACGCGCCCCGATGAGCTATATTGAGCATATGAAAATCCACTTTGATACATTGAAAGGCTTATCTCAGCACGTCTTTTTAAGGCTGGGAGTGCCATCCGGCGATAGCGAGACAGTCGCAGACGTTATAGCTACAGCTGATCTCTACGGATTTAAGACACACGGTGTCAGCAGGCTTCGCTACTATATAAACAGAATAAAAGACCGCGTCCAACATACATGTACCCCATTTCGCGTTCTAAGCTCTAAATTAACAACTGCTGTAGTGGATGGTGGTAATGGAATGGGGCAGGTTATAGCCTCTCGTTCTATGTCCATAGCAATTGAAAAGGCTTTAACCTATGGTCTTGGGTGCGTTGTGGTAAAAAACTCCTCTCATTTTGGTATTTGTAGCTATTATTCCTTGATGGCCGCAAAAGCTAACATGATAGGGGTTGTTTTTACTAACACGCGTCCTGCGGTAGCTCCCTTTGGCGGTAGCCTTCCCCTTTTAGGAACGAACCCTTATTCAATAGCTATTCCATCTACGACACACCCCTTCGTAATAGATTGTTCTACATCTATAGTTCAAAGGGGAGACGTGGAGGTCTGGGAGAGAGAAAAGCAGCCTGTCCCGCAAGGGGCTTCAGTCCCCTTTGTTTCGGATGCTTCCATTTTGCTTGGAATGCTGGAGAGAGGAGAGGCGGCTCTTAGCGCATTTGGAGAACACAAAGGATATGGTCTCTCCGTAGCAATCGAGATGCTTTGCTCTTCCCTTACTAACGGTGACTCTATGGAAGAAATTAGGGGCCATTACGAGGGATTAAAGAATAAACCGTACAACTTGGGGCATCTTTTTTTAGTAATAGACCCGTCTCATTTTATAGACATTAAAACATTTAAGAACAAGGTTTCGTCTATAAGGTCACGTTTAAGAAGTTCCGCAGACTCTGTTTTGGTGGCAGGAGATTTAGAATTTGAGGGGCTAGAGAAGCGTAAAAATGCTATAGAAATAAGTGACTATGTCTACAGTGAGCTTCAAAATATAGCCGATGAATTTGATTTTAGTTTGGAGATAGAGTCGTGACTGGTGTTAAAGACATAGAGTACAAGATTAGAAAATTTCAGAGAGGAGCGAGGGTTGCCGCTAAGACCAACAAGGCGCTAGAGAAAGAGCCCGCAGAGGCTTTTTTAGCGAGAAACAGGATGATTATTCGCGACTATACCCAAAAGATTATAGAGCTAAAACGATTGCTGTTCTCTATGACGGGTCGACACTCTCCTCTTTGCCCGAGGTGGCCTCTTTAAATAAAGCCTGTACCCTCTTGTCGAACGGGGCGTAGGGTATGTGTCGGTATCTTAGCACGTTGTCCTTTATTGTTGACGCCTCGCTGAAGTGGTCATCTAAAATAAGATCTGCTGCGGAGCATATCGGGAATGCGGTACACTGTTGCATAGCGCTAAAGAGCTTGCAATGATATACTATTTTTTCAATAATCTCGTCGTCAGCTTCAGCTCGCATAATAACTAGATCTGCAAGTGCCGGGCACGTGGTTCTAAATATATGCACCAGTGTCTCGTCACGCAGCTCACAGTCATTGATAAGGAATCTGACCACGTCTCTATGGCCAACATATCTTAGCGTCCTGTAGGCGCAATGCTTCACGCCCCTTCTTTCCATAGCACTAAGGGTATGAGACATTCCGCCGCTAGTATAAAACGCCTCTAGCATGCCAATTTTTGTATCAACATGTTTTAGCCCCTCCATGCCCGGAACAATTTTTTTAGCCCGGTGAGACAAGATCTCACAGTCGTCCCTGTACTCATTTATAAGGCCGTCATAAGACCAAGTACATCCATATTTTAAGAAATTATGGGGGTCTACGGGAAGACCTCCCACCATCATGTTGACACTTTCAGGGGGACGGCCTCGGAGCTTTGCAGCTTGGCGGTGGTATAGATGTTCGGCTACCATATTAACCCACCCCGGAGCTAGCCCGAGATCAGTCATTACTGGAGCTGTGCCTTTGGCGGCATATCTGTTAATTTCTTCGCTAACGTCAACTCTTCCCCCCAGATCACAATATTTTATTCCCTTGTCTATACAAAACTTAGCAACATTAAGATTCTGGTGGTAGGGGAGTGCGGATATCACAAGAGAGCAGTCAGCAAGGTCTGGCGTGGACTTACCCCACACATGCAGATCTCCCGAATCTAGAAGCTGCCCGCATTCGTATCGGCGCTTAACATGAGAGTCTACCAATACCAACGAATGGCCCATCTTATGCATCGCCCAAGCTATGACACGACCCATTTGGCCCAGTCCGATAATTCCTACTTTCTTCATGATGAAATTCCCCTATCGGTATAGCCTAGCCATATGTACCCTACGTTAGCTACAGCGTAACAAAAGAATATAAGTGCAAGAGCATAGTTTTTTCTTACAATTGCCAGATCCGCCGTTACTATTAGATATAGAACGGTAGATAATATTAAAGCCCAGAGTCCCATGTATGAGTGCCCTCTTTTCTTCTTCCTGCGGATTCCGAACATTGTCTCGCTCTTTGAGCAAGCCATTTTTGAGCTTCGTCTTTTCTTCCCTCTGCCCAGTAGTGGAGCGCCCCTCTTTGTAGTGTTCTTCCGAAGGAGAAAGAGATGTTCCATGGGAGATGGAATGAGTGACTTATCCGTCCAAGAATGTCTAGAACGTCTTCGTCTTGCTGTCCTCCGCTGAGAAAAGCAATAACTGGAACACTTGCGGGGACATGACGCCTGAAGCACTCTACAGTTTTTTGCGCCGCCTCTTCGTTGGAGGCCCGAACTGCTGAGCTGTATCCTGTTACTACCATGTTGGGCTTCAGAATAATCTTTTCGAGATCTACTCTTTGACTATCGAGAGCCTTAAACAACTCTGCCAGCGCGGTACTAGTTGTTTGGTAAGATATCCCTATCCCATGGGTTCCGTCCATTAGCACTTCCGGCTCGACTATGGGAACGATACCATACCCCTGACATCTCTTAGCGTACACGGCCATAACCATAGAGTTAATCTGGATATTTCCTAAAGACCACTCATGGGGGCTCTTGTAGCCCTTGGGCTTAATAACAGTTCTCCATTTAGCAAATGTTGCCCCCAAATCCCTGTATTGTTCCAGCCTGTCTGCAAGCCCGTCTAGACCTTCTGTCAGAGTGCCGTACCCATATTCTTTCGCCCCCGCGTCTACCTTTATTCCAAGCTCTATCCTTTGTGCTCTTAGCGGTTCTATGGTTAGACGGGAATTTATAGTTTCATCAAAAAGAATAACCCCTCCTATGAAGGGAGAGATCCCCGGCGTAGAAAAGATAGTGTGTCGATAGTCATGTCTAGTTTCTGTCGTCGACTCCATCTCTACGGAGTCAAATCTCTTTGCTATAGTGCCAGAGCTTTCATCTGCTGCCAATATACCTTTGTTATTAAAAAATATATTGTCAATCGTTTCCAACATTCCCATAATTATTCCTACTTAAGAAAGTGATAGCTTTGCCGCTTGGTATAATCCGTTAGACACTGCGAAAAGTGGCTGTTCTGCATGCTTTACTTCGGAAACAGGAACCGGGAAGTCGTCCCCGATCAGCTCACGTAGCCTTTCAACAAATCCTACCACCAAAGAGGTTCCTCCGGCTACAACAATAGGCATCTCTGTCGTTACATTTGGAAGCTGCTTTCTTGGGGTTCTTTCGTAAAGCTCCTTAAATTGCTCGACTACGTAGCTTAGCAAGGATTCATAATAGATAGAAATAGCTCTCTGTATTCCATTGGTCGATTCATAAAGACTGAAGTCAGCCTTCTCCTTAACTGCCGTCACTACGTTGTGTGTTTCATCTGTGTGCTGGGCAGCGTGGCCATCGATCCAGTCTCCACCTCTGCTCAAGCTGAATGAGAAAACGGGTATCCCCATAAATGAGTAGACAATATTGCACATGCCTGCCCCGAAGCTCATCCCGATTCCACTGTATTGGGTGTCAGCCAGTTCTGAATACACGACCGCCAGCCCCTCTGTCATAACGTTAACGTTTTTATATCCTAAGTCATCAAAGACGCCACTCAGAATCTGCTTGTGATACTCGACATCGAAATCTGCATCAATGGGCTCTGCGGGAACACAGTAATAAAGCACGTCGCTATCCGCCACGGGCTTGCCAGCAATAGCTTTCACAAGCTCTCCCACCATCAGGTTGGACACGGGCTGTTTGGGATTAAGCACCCCTTTTGCCATAGGCCTGAGACATTCTTGGTGAAAAAGATTGGCAAATTTAAACGCGTCGTCCCCTAAAACGTACAGGACACCGTCCACCTTTACATAGTGCGCCCCGGCATTTTTGAGCATGCTTTCTCCAAACTGATTTGCCGACCCTTCAAGAAATTTTGAGGGGTTAAGTTTAAAGAATGCATCTCTAATTTTTCTAAACTTTACATTATCAGCTTCCTTCTCGGCACAGGAAATAAACCCGGTGCCAATATCTACCCCAACTGCGCGAGCGCTGAGGGGAGGAGTTTCAATAGGATCAGTCATTTTAAATACCTCTTGTATTGGGGGGTGATAGGATTGGATGTGCTGGCCATAATAATCCCTCTCGTCTTGTATAACTTCTTGCTCTAAAGAAGGTTCTTCGGGAGGAGCTTCTGGCTCTATATCTTTGTGAAAATTTTGGGTGCTCTCTAAATCAATAAATGTTTCTTGCAGCCCTATTAATTTCCTAATCCTTTTCTTCATTCCCATGAACTTCACCTATTCTCTCATCTCCGAAAGAAGTTTCTATCTTTGGAGTTTTGAAATTTAATGCCTTTTCTGCAAGCTCATGCGCTTCGGGTTCTACATTCCTGATCTTTTTTTCCTTCTTCACCTTCTTTTTATAAGAATCGTTAAAATACGTGTTGAAGATGTAAAGACCCGCGATAAAGAACGCGAAGGGCCAGAAGGAATACGCTAGTGTGTTTAAGAAAATTTCAAACGCTTTTGAAAACATTACTTCATGCCTTGGGGGAATGTCAACTTGTCGTCATGATTTACTGTCCACGTTACTTCGTGGGTAACGGCCCTGAAGGTTCGAGCTGCTGAGGGATATCCGTTTCCAGATTTTTTAACCCCCCCGAATGCAACGTGAGATTCAGCAGCGATAGAGCCGCCATTCCAATAGCACATCCCATAATCGCACCGATCACGACAAATTCTAGCTTTCTTGAAGTCTTCAGTGACCACGCCAACAGCGAGGCCATAATCAGTATCATTGTAGATCCTGACAGCGTCATCAATAGTATCAAAGGGGATGATTGCAACATGGGGTCCAAACACCTCGTTCTTTAGGTATGGAGCGTCTCTCCACTCAGTTTTATACACCAGAGGCGTAACGAAATAGCCCGGCTTGTTGTACACTGGGGCAACCAAAACCTCAGCTTTTGCGTCGGCAATCACCTGATCATTAAAAGAAGTCACTCTTTCTAGTTGCTGAGAGTTTATAAGTGGCCCCATATAGTCTCGCTGGTTTGGCGTCCACGCCTTTCCTACGGTAAATCCCCCGTCCACAAAAGGGGGTCCTGTCGAGATTGAATTCTTGACATGCTCTGCAAAAGACTTACAAAAATCTTCATAAATCTCTCTTTGAACGATAAGTCGCCCCGAAGAGACGCATCTTTGCCCAGAAAGCTTAAAGGCGCTAGCGAGAGCAGATGATACGGCTAGGTCAAAGTTGGCATCATCAAATACTATCACCGCAGACTTGCTTCCCATTTCGCAGGAGCATGTTTTGTGCCAACTGTCTGCGCAGACCCTTCTAATGTGCTGTCCAACCTCTGCGCTTCCAGTAAAACATATGTGATCCACGTCCTTTTTGGCAAGATAGTCCCCTACAGAGCCATCTCCGTGAACTAAGTTAATAACCCCCGCTGGAATACCCGCCTCGTGGTAAAGCTTAATCGCTGCCTGAGAAGAGTAGGGCGCGTCTTCGCTAGGCTTGATGATTACCGTATTGCCCTCAACCAGTGCCGGAGCAGCGCACCAGAAAGCGCCAATGGCAAGAGGAAAATTCCAAGGACTAATGACAGCAACAACACCTTTAGGCTTACGTAGCATATAGGCATCTTTTTCAGATATTTCGGACGCAATTGCTTCTCCTTGAGGGGTCCGTCCAGAACCAAAAGCATACTGCGCCATATGAAGCGCCTCATTGACTTCTGCAATGGACTCGTTAAAGTTTTTTCCAGTCTCCCACGAGACAATTTCCGCGAGCCAATTGCGGTTTTCTTCTATAAGCTTGGCCATCTTGTAAAGATATTCTGCTCGTTGCACCCTACTTATAGATCTCCAGCTTTCGAAAGAGGATCTTGCATGGTCATACGCCTTGTCGACTTCCGCTTCCGTGCTGTTGAAGAAGGTTCCCAGCGACGTTTCAGTGCAGGGGTCTAGATTTTCAAACACAGACTCAGATTCACTTATAACAAATTCGCCATTAATGTAATTTTTAGCTTCCCACATATCTATACCTCTTTTGTACTGTTCATTAGGTCCTTAACAGAGTTTTGACAAAAACCTTTATCTCCCCGCTCTATAAGTTCGAAGATAACTCCTCCAGCCGCCTCAATGGGCTTTGTGAATATTTGTCTGAGGTCGTCTTCAGGGCAATCGATAATCTCTGCCGACAGAAATTCAATTCCCGACTTACGCCATTGCTTGACGACATCCTTGATATCGCTAACTTGATAGGCCATATGGTGAATGCCACCGACACCCCCTCTCTCCCTCACCCAGCTGCCAACAATTGAATCTCCCGTCCCGTCGCTTATAAATATTTCAGGGGCCAAGTGATGCTCTACTGGCCTCCCTACACCTGCGGACGCAACGCTCCATGGAATTGGGATAATCCTGTTCAGCTCGTTGTTCTTTTCCGGAGGCACCATTGCTATGCAGTCAGCAGTCGACCCATCATCGAATTGTATATCAAATTCTGTGCCTATGCTATACCCGAACAGCTCCGAAAACTTTTTTGCAGTTACGTTGCGATCTTGCACGCGATATGCAATATGGTCCAGTCTCATCATCTGTCCTCGTACAGAGCCCTTAGCATTTGTAGGCTGACTTTTAGCGAGTCATTGTCGCTGGCCTGACCCACCTCCTCATCTAGCCTTCTAGTAATACTCTGTGCATCTGAATCGCTTAAATATTCATTCATGATGCTGACTATCTTTCTAGCTTCATCATTACTTGTTGGCATTTTATCATCCTTGTTCTTTAGGTTTATAGATATACCAGCCGTTATCAGGTAAGTATCCCCTGTTCTTGTCGGCATAAGACTTTTCGTTTGCTCTTTGCTCTTGTTGTTTTTCCGAAAGCTGATCCCATTTAATTTTTGGGAATATCAGTCCTCCCTTTTTTGTTCTTCCAAACACAAGCTTTGCCCTGCAAGTTTTACAGCCCACTTCCAGCCAGTCGTTGGAGGAGCTGTCTAATCTACAAATGAATTTAACGTTCGTGCTTTGGCAAGCACCACACCCCTTGTGTTGAAAAATTTCCTGAACTCGCGCTATCTGTTTGAAGACCTCATCCTCTTGATCACCTTCAATTTCAAACCACAGATCGTCGGTAGCTCTTACTCTTGCCTTCATACTCAGCTCCTGTAAAAGGTATCTTTCCAGTTTTCATCATAACCGGAGACATTCTCATTTTCAATATTGTCAGGTTTGCGTTGAAATTCAGAAAGCTGAGATATCAGCAATCTCGCTTCTAAGTTATTTATGCTGTTAATATTTTCTGCCGCCTGACACTTCATCTTGACCAGACCCTCTACGTTTACGTCCAGCCTCTTACAAAGCTGGTTTATCGCTAGGATCTGCTGATCATTGATAGCCTCTTCGGAAACCAAGACCTCCTCTTCGCTTTCGCTCTGAAGCTCCTCGGCCGTTATCACTCTAATCTTTAGTGCCCTCCGAAGAGCCTTTCCTTCAGCACGAGTGTCGGCGGTGGCGACCAAGTGGTCTTTGAACGGGTAAGGGGTTTTGGAATGCAAAACATCGACGCACCCATCCACTTTCACAGTACGGAGGCTGCGGTGTTTAACGATAGTAAGTGTATGGCATATAGTGCAGCGTAATCCGTTGGTGCCGCTAGGGGCCTCTACGATGGTACTGCGAGATTCTACGATTTCACCAAAGCACTTTTCTGTAATTCTTCTAAGTCCGTCAACGGTGGGAGCCCCGTTTATAAGCTCGTGGTCTCCCAGCTGATCCAGAAGATACTCGGACCACTCTGCGTCGCAGTCTGAGGGCCCGCTATATTGAGGTTCGTCAGGGTATTCACCAGCCACATCAATATCCATGCTGTCTACAAGATCGGACAATTCTTCAACCATGTCTTCGTAGTTTTCCTGCTTAGTGGTGCTCATATTTCAAAGTACCTTTCGTTTTCCTTTGGGTATTTGTCCTGTATTTTTTTCAACAACTCAAAAAGCCTGCTCTCTACCTCTCTCTGATATCGTTGAGATAATTTTTTTTCCTGCTTGATTCTCACCATGACAAGCCCGCTTTCTAAAATTAGACCCGTCTTTTGCCTGTCTGCTTTCTGATTTTTAATTAAATTATCCACACCCCACACGGGCTTAAAGTGAGAGGGGCCATCAACTTCTATTGCAGTCCGGAGAGCTGGAATAAACAGGTCCACCTGTAGCTGCTTATTTCTAAGCCAATGGTCCTTGTGAAAGTCTACCCTAAAACCCTCTTCTGTTAGCCGTCTGAGCAAGAATCTTTCCATTTTGGAGCCAATTTTGCTGGACTCTCGGATGGCGTCCTGTGCCTTTCTGATCAGCCTGTTTTTCTCGTCGTCGCTTTTTTTATTCCAAGCCTCTCTCCCGTTGTCGGATCGCTTTTGCCGCTCTTCATCAGTCATCTCGTCCCAGATTTTACCCTGAGAGTCGCTGATTTTACGTTTAGTGGCCTCTGATTGATTTTTCCCCTTTGTCGGATGAGATGCTCGACCCTTTTTCAGGGCATTTTTTTGGGCTGCGCTCTTGGTTCGAAGAGGGACTCCGTTCTTGCGAAGAATCCTGCGAATTTTATTGGGGTAGGTGTTAAACTTTTCAGCCAGCTCGTAGGTGCTGTAATTACCAGAGTTATAAAGCTTAACGATGTCATTGTCTGTATTAGAGCTCATACTAATCCAATTCTTTGAGGGCTTGTACATCCCAATATTTCATTACATGGGCGGGTTTCTTAAAAAGGTCCGATATTATTTTTGCATGCGAATCACTTCTGGCTATGATTTCTATTTGGTCGTCCATGAGGGTGTTTGAGAGGTGGGAGAAGTGGAGGTCTTGTATTCTCATCCAGTCAAAGTCGTACAAATAAATATACCGCTTTTTGGCATATACCATATTCTTGAGCTCTTGAATCATCGAAAGCTCGTGGGTTATAATGGCCCCATTAAAATTAAATGCATGCGCTCTCTGTAGCACGCTAGTTTTGACGGGTACGCTAAAGTTTAAATTTACTATGTCACAGAAAAGACAAGAGTCTACCCCCTCGTCTTTAAGCTTGTTTATACTTTTTACTGCGAGAATGTTTTTGGGGCTATCATATACAGACCCCATGAGAACACCTATCATTTTAACAGCTCCTTCAAAAAGCTCAAAAGCGCATTTGAAACATCATCTTTTCCTATAGTCTTGAATATTTGAGAGCAGCGATGATAATATGTGTGGTTTTCTCTAACGTGTGTAGAAATCTTTCTCGAATATTCCTTTTTGCCTTTCTCGTCGACCAGAAGGTTTTTCACTAGGGCCATAAGAGTAGGAATATCTGAAAATGTTTTCACCGATCCAAGACCGCGAAGAGGGGGTCTCCCAAGGATAGCCGGGGTTTTTAGGTAGGCCGCATCTAAATAGTCGTAGGAGCCGAAGTCAACGAGAACCTTTGTTGACTTGATAAAGTTGGCCCTCTCAAACATATTCACTTTGCCCAAATAATTTGGTATTGGAACTGGAGCCTCTCCTATGATTTTAGTGCGGTACGTATGGCATAAAGATCTTACGCTGTCAAGAACAGCCTCGGTATTCGGCACTACGCCGGTTATAATGAGCACCTCAGATTCCAGCTCCTCTAGTTTTTGGGCGGCGTGTATTTCCGTTACCTTTGCGGCCGGGAGCAGTGTCATGACATTCTCTTGGTCCGTAAAGTTGTCCATAAAATTTTCTGAGGTTATTACGGCAGCGGGTTTTTTTGGTATTTGTGGGTAATCGCGAGACCCCACTAGGACGTAGTCGAAATTGAATTCCCTGCACAGAATATTAAAGGCTCCGTCGAGCTGACTTTCGTGCAAAAATACCAAGTCGGGGCGGATTTCGTCAAACACGTCTATTATGGGCTTCTCATCAGAATTCCACAAAAATGTTTGCACATTGGCTTCGGGCCCAACTGTCTGAAGACACCCCGCTATGTTTCGAAAATGGTAAAAATGTAAATTTGGAACTAAAACTTTCACGTCAGTATTCCTATTGCTGTTTGAATATCCTTAGAGGTATCTATATCCACAATCTTTATATCTTCATTGCGAATGCATCCGAAGGAGCCCCCTCTTTCTATTATACGGTTAATTATTTCAAAACCAAACTTTCTATAGTTTCTCTTATCCCAGCACAGCTCTTTGAGCAGGTCAAGCTCTCGACTTCTAAAGACAGCAATTTGTCCCCACTTAGCAGGCAGGTCGTACATCATGTTTGCCAGATTTCCGTCTTTATCTATGATGCAGCCAACTTCGTCGACACCCATATTTATATCGTCTATTATTATACAAGACTTATTTAAGTTTAGGTTTTCAATAGCTGCGGAGTTAAAGACAAGATCTCCATACACTACAACAACAGTCTCTGCATCTCTGATGGCCCGTAGGCCCATTCCAATGCTCCTGACGACATTGCTAGACTCGTAAGATTCATTTTCTATCTTTACTATACTATTTGGGGTCTCATTCATGAGCTTTTCTGCTCTAAAACCGCAGATAAGGACGATATCGTGAACGTCTATTTGGGATCTTATGGTGTCAATCTGAATATTTATCACGGTAGACTCCCCGATCATTATCAGAGGCTTGGGTCCATAAGACTTCATTCTTCTGCCTATACCGGCAGCTGGAATGATAACGGTGATTTGAGGGGGCGTCTTTTTGCTCATTCATGAACTTCTACTGTTAGCAGAGACTCCCCTATGTGGTATATTTTCCTCCCGTTACTCACCAGAGACTGAAGAACCTCTTTAAAGATTTCGGCGTGTTCTTTAAACTCGATACTTTTAGCAATGGCCCCTCTGACAAAGAAGGGGGTGTCGATGATCACTTCTGAGTGTCCGTAAGATACATATTCCGCTCCGTTTTGCACCTTTTTTACAACAGTATCTGCGGTGACTATCTCAATTCCCTCGTCACTGTTGAATACATCAACTATCTCCTGAATAGCTCCGGGGAAGGAATAGAAGTGGTTCCCTCTCATAAATCCACATATGTGAGGGGGGGCAGAGGGGTCTATTTTATTTATAGTGAGATTAAAAAAGTCGGGATCGGGCACCGGAGGGACCATGTTGTATTTTGTAACTATGTTTTCGTAGTTTTGTTTGGGAATTCGTGGCTTGGGGCCTGCCCCAACCGCAACTAAGACACTTTTAGGCTCGGACATAGCTCTTCCACCTTTCTTATCAAATTGGTCCCGTCATTATAATGAACTAGCTTGTCTTTTAGATCTATATCAAAACTGTTGCCACCATATTTTGCATGAGCAAGCTTTAGGACTGTTTTACCGTGACCCTCGTCCGCTTCCAATATCACGAAGCTTTGCATTTTTTCTTGAATAGAATGGTGGATCTCTTCCGAAAAAGAAAGAGGGATTGGTTTAGTAACTTCAAAGGTTGTGTAAAAAAAATACTTTTTCGACTTAACATTATCATAGCATACATCTATAATGCCCATGTCGGAATGGTCTACAGACTGCACTCTTTGAGTTCTCCAGTTAGCAAAGGAGTATTCGTTATGAAAAAGTCCTACAACTTTTGGGGTGAGATCAATCTTCGAATGAGTGCGGTCTATCACCGTAACAATGGCGGGCTTAACGTCCTGCCGGTCCAGTTCATCGAGCCTCTCTTTCAGTTGCTCTAGGAGCTCTTGACTCTGCTTCTCGGTTGTTATGGCCTGATGGTGATGCCTACTTGCTGAAGGGCGAGCTGGACGCAAGAAGACTATGGCGTGATAGGGGATTTTTAATGAAGCTTTTACGTCATCTAAAATCTCTTCGACACTCTTCTCCTTGGCTATTTCTGCAAACTGCTCTTGGTGGCGAAAATAAGCGCAGGCCTTATCTTTCACTAAAAAGAACTTTTTCTCCTCATCCCCGACAAACATAAGGTCTACGCCATTTTCTTCAAACACCTCAAACCTTCCCGCTGCACAATTTACCTGCTCATTATCGTCATTGTATTGCGCAAAGATGCACTGGCGGCACGAGGTCGTGGAAACCGACGCCTGTATTGCCAGACCCTTCGGTTCGTCTTTTTTATCTTGCATGGTCTCTCTCGTATACGAACATAATGCATGCTACCCATAGTAGAAACTCTGTTAGGTGAGAGGGGCGAAACCCACCAATCGCTGAGGAAACAAGGGCCATAATTGTCGCTATTCCGCTAAACCTAATCATGATCTTCTGGCCGTTATTCTGTAATAGACGCCATTCAGGGCCGCAAACTCTATTTGAAGACCGTTAGACTCCAATATAGATCGCGTCTGCCCTAGAGTGCTCATCCTTGCCCTTCCCCCTGTTAAGAGAGAGGAGGTATTTTCAAAGTCTACAGAACCTATTGCGAATTGTCTAAAAATCTCTTGCGCATCCGGGGAACGTATCTCTAAAGTCCCTCCCTTCCGCAGCTTTTTTAGAACGGTCGCGGTCATTTGTTCGGGGAGAAACTCGAAGACGTTATCTACCATGAGTTCTTTACAAGCGCTGTCTGGAATGCCGTTTATGCCTTCTGGATTCAGAGTGATGTTTTCGTAGCCCTCTTTTGACTGGGAGCTATCGACGATCAGATTAACTTTCATAGTACCGTATCCTTGTGGTTTATACTTGCGCCGTGTAATATTGACTTTTCATATAATTAAAAACACTTTTCCACTTAGAGGCAAAATCTTTAGGGGCAAGCTGTGTGTTTATCACCTTTTCCCTAGCTCTTTCGCCAATACTGGACCTTTCTTTTGGCGACAGTCTGTCGAGATTGCGGAGAAGGACTGGGATATCTTCAATTTTATCTACAAGAAAACCGTCAACCCCGTTTTCTATGAATTCGATAAGATCCGTCTTGGCAAAACAGATCGGAATATTTCCACACGACATTGATTCAAGCATTTTCACTGTCACGTGATTTTGGGGGTTAATAAAGTAGTCTCCTTGTTGATAAATATCTTCTTTATCTTTTATGTCAGAGTCGGTAGGAATTACCGTATACATTTTTTTCCCAAAAGCTCTAAATATAGCCTCGCCAACTTGAGGAGAGGTATTATTGTCGAATATTATTCGGTGCTCTGTCATCTCTATTCCGAAGGAGGCATGCAGTGGTCGTTTTTCTGGGATGTGAAATTTTTCAGTGTCAATTCCAGCTGGAATTACTAGGCGAAGATTTCCGCTTGGCCATGAGAGACTGACAGGCTCGCTGATGGGGACAACTACGCTAGGATTTTTGTAAAGAGCCTGTGGGTTGGAAAGAGCGATACTTTCAAGAGCGCTCGTGGGTTTTACAGCCGAGCTGGAGCAGTGGTCTATTAAGAGTATGGGTAGATGAAACTTGTTGGCTAGCGACGAAGCTAAATCATACTGTTCCAACCGATTGTTGCACACGATCATGTCGAAATAGGAAGTGGGCCACTCTTGATTAATTACCTGTAGATTTTCGGGCCTTGTTTCTATCTCCTTTTTCCAAGCATTTCCAGAAGAAGACCATAGGTAAAAGTTGTTTTCTGTCTGACAAACAAGTTTTATGTATTTTTCATTGTTTTCTGCTACTATCAAGACATTAAGAGGCCCCTCATCGGACCTACGCGACGCAGAACGGATTACATTTTCTATTAGGAACATAGTAAGTCTTTCAGGGTATCGTAATAGTCATCGCTTTCAAAAAGCTCTCTTGTTTTTTTGTTATGAGCCTTCTTCTTTTCACGCAAGAATTTATCAGTATAAGCCTCTCTCATATGACGGGACAGAGATCTTATCGTGGGCCTCATCGAGGTTTCATCGCATGTAAACATGTCATCAAAAGCTCTGTGGTTTAAAATGCACTTTTCCTCATAGGACTCCACCCCCCATGATCCACTTTCACCTAGAAGCTCGTAGGCAGCGGTTCCCTTAGTCACAATAGGGGTGCTTTCGGCAGCAACAGCTTCTAGTATGAGGCTGCTACAGTTCAGTGAATAGTCGGGAGAGATAAAGCAGTCCCCCTCCTTGTGAACGGTCAGCCTCGCTTCAATGGGAAGAGGGCTGTCTGGATTCATGATATGCAGCATAGGCCTTTGGTCTGTATTTTTCGTGGCACCTATTGCCTTAAAGCATCCGTTGATGAACTCATTTACAGTCGCAGGGTCGGCGCTGTTTTCAAGAACGTACACTAGTACAGAATTATCGGAGGAGGAAAATTCTGAAAGATATGCGCAGACTAGCTCCTTACAGCCTTCCCTTTCATCTAAAGACCCAATCGCATAAAACATAAACTTATCTTCAAATGCCCCCTTTCTAAGTATCCCTTCATCAAATCTACCATGTGACGCATCATTTTCAAGAGACGTGTCCATGTATGGCTCAATAAGAGAAATTTGTGTGGTAGAAAGCCTATTCTGTAAGTGCTCGTAAACCTTTTTATTTTCCACCCACACCTCGTCAAGAATTTCCATGCGACTGAGAGCCGTGGAAAAGATGGAATCATCTATGGTTTCAGTATTAAAAACCCCTATATTCTTCTTAAACTTCCCGTTATAGACTGCAAATGTAGGGAGTGTGAATTGAATCACCGAGTCGTAACTTTTACAGGTAGAAAATTCGGCTTCTTCGTGATACTCCCATCGCACGGGAGAAAAATATATGGGTCGAGAAGTTACCGTGTGTCCGGTTTTTTTCAAAGCACCCAGAAGAGCTCGGCTCTTTCTGCCCCATTCGTTATACTGCTTATAAGGGCCTACAAATAGTATATTCATTTTGCTTTATTTCCTTATCTTCTTGGGAAGTTTTGTAGGGGGAAGCTCATGAAAAGTTATGCCGTCGCTGCGACTGAAGCTGCCCCCTCCCTCCGATCCTTCGGGGCTTCCATTTCCGTCACCATCCCCACCCTCCCCTTCTCCCGGCTCGCCTCCATTTTCGCCCCTCTCCCCAAGGACGATTTTTCCACCTCTTATTTGAGTCAAGACGCCGTCAGCATCTTCATGCTTCTCCTTCGAGTAGGGCACTACATAGGCTCGGGGCTGTCCTTCGCCGGAAGGAGACAGGCTGAGAAAAAACTTTTTCCATCCGGAAGTCTCTGGGGTCTCGTGATCGCGGCTTAGGTCTGTGGCCCATATATAAATCGATCCCGGCGCCTTTGTCTTTTTATCCGGCTCTTCTACGACTATCCAGTGAACTATAAATTTGTCGGGAAGGCCGTCAGCAGAGGGCCATCCCGCGAAGCCTTCCAGTGAAAGGCCAATTGATATACAGAAATGCAAGGTCATCGCTATGACTACAGCCTTCAGGGCCCAGTGACCCCTTGATCCTATTATGAACCAAAGGATCAGTATAAACAGCGAGAAAAACACTAGGGGGATAGTCATGGCAACCTCATCGACCTCTGTTGATTGATAGAGGGGGAACGGTTTCTCTAGTTAGAGTCTTAGGAAGCTCATTAATGTCGCTCACTTCGCCCTCTTTGTCCACGGTGAAGCGGAACGCTGTTTTTTCGCTGCCTGTAATGTCAAGAACAACATCTTTTACCGTTACGATTTGGAAGGGGTTTATTTTATCTAGCTGAATCCTAACCGGAGTTGGGCTTTGCTCGCTTCTCTGCATATACATGTGGACGTTCACTACATATTCTCCTTCGATAGTTCCCCGCAGAGTGACCACTTCTCGGTTTTCATTATATTCCACATCTCCAAACGGAGTGGAAAGTATGTCATTAAACTTGCCGACATCGTCTCTGTCCAAATGCATTAGACCCTCTTCGCGACGCATAAAGGCCACGAGCCTGCCCTGTGGGTCTTCAACATAGGTGTCTACATCGTTGTTCAAGTCGTTGGGCCAAGTTACAGTAATGATAAATTCAGCTTTAACTTCTACGTTTTTATCTTGCTTGCTTGGATTAATAAGAATGAAAGACAAAGCAAAAAGAGCGGCAAAGCACAGGACCGTATTGAATAGCAGGTCCAAGAACGAAAGGCTCGTGTGGTAATTTCTTTTCATTTCCTTGCCTTATCGATAGCTTGACTCAGATTAAAATATTGTATTTTCAAAAGAGAGCTGCATATTAGACCTACTAGTGTTGTGTAAAGAGCGGTTGACATGCCGGAGCCTAGACCCTTGATCATGTCTTGTACGGTTGTCATGTCCGAGACATCTATGGTTGCAAACCCCGACATCATTGTTATGAAACCAATAACAGTCCCCACCATTCCAATACTGAGACAGAGGTCGCTCGCAAACCATCCCGCCTCCATTAATTCCTCAATTTTTTCAACAAGATATTTTTCAGTCTCATCACGGTCTAAAAATTTACTAAGCCTCCATGTTTTATAGCCACACCAAGCTGACATATGGGTGAATATAAGCAAAAGAAGAAAGCTCAGCTTCGTCTGGTCCTGCTCCCATAGAACGCCCAATCCCCCCTGTGTGGCAAAAAAGGCCCCCAAGGCAGTCACTGCTGCCATAAAAAGCCACCACTTGAGGAATAGCATGTGCTTAACCATTTTCTTTTCTCTTTCTGTTGTAGGCCTCGGCAATAAAGGGAGGATTTGTTATTGGGAGGAGGCCACATCTGACTCTTTCGGTCTGAAGCTTGTTAACGGCACGGTTTTTATACAGGTCAAAAATCTTTTGTTGATCAATAGGATTAAGAGACCCAAAGCTAATTTGAGCTCCAAAGTTTAGATCTCTAACGAGCTTTACGCCTTCTTCTTTATGAATCTTTTGTGGTTCCTTCATTACGTCGGAAAATATCCATTCTATGAATTCATTATGATTAGAAAAATTGTCCGGTTTGGCTTCAGGAATGGAGGGGAAAACAGGAGCGGAGTCCCAAACACCCTGTTTTTCAACAGGAGTGTAGTTGTCTATGTAGTTTTCCCACTGTTTGGCTGTGTCATCCCAGTCATACCTTGAAATTGCCCCAGCCCTCGCCTCCATTGACTTTTTAAGTCGCTCGGTCTCAGTGGACTGGAAAAATGCTAGCATAGTGTCTGCCATCACTTCGTTGTTTGGGTAGGCTCTTTCCGCATTGGTCTCAAGCTCTCTAAAGAATGTTTTAACCGGAATCGGAAAGCCCTTGGTATGATGGATTACATCCTCCATGGCGCTATAGTTTGTAGCAGCAACCGGAATTCCACACGCAGCGGCTTCGACTTGAGGCATCCCAAAACCCTCGCAGATGGCATATTGCGCATATAGATCGAACAGGTTGTAAATTCCCACTAGATCTTCTATTGTGACGCCGAACGAGACGGTTGGACAAACCGCGCTAAGATTATTGCAATGAGGGCACCAAGTCATGGCGTCATTGAATGTCTGGCAGGAAAGCTTTTTGCAGTTTCTGCAAAGATAGGTCATGAGTACCTTGCCCCCAAGACCATTTTGCATGATGCCGTCAGGGATGTCCCAGCCTTGTGGCTCCGGATAGCTGGTATGTAAATACAGATAGCTTTTATTGGCTATTTCAGGAGGTGCTGTGTCTAGAAAGATCCGAAAGGCTTTCATCAGCTCAAAAAAGAGCTTCCTTTTCTGGTTTCGCATGACCGTTCCAACTATAAAAGCGTCTGGGTCAATTCCTAGTGTTTTTCTATGCTCTCTTTTGTCTGCAACGGGCACGTAAACCGATGGGTCTATGCCGGGTGAAGCACATCCAATTACATTCACCCTCTTCTTGCCCTGCTCCTTCATAACTTTAACCCCAAACTCGGAATACGCAAACAGCGCATCGCATTCAGAGAAGCCATTTATCCACTCTTGGCGCTGCGGGGCCGAGTCCACGGTCGGCATCCACACCCAGTGAAAATATGGGCGAAGAGGCGAGTCTTTTATCCACATGTCCATCCACGGGTCTCGATAACATAAGACTATGTCGGGCTTAAAGTCCAAACATACTCTGTCAAACCTCCAAGCTCCGAACTGGTGGATGTTGTTGCGGTTGTATTCGTCAAGCTCTGGGCACGGAGAGTCGTTATCTAGCATGTTGGCATAAAATAGCCAGTCTGTATCATTTACGGCAGACGCCTTGCCGTAGGAAGCGAACTCCGCAAGCTCATACTTGCCAGTGTCTTGCAGCCTGCGAAGGATTTGCTTTGAATAAGTGCCAAATCCAGACGCTAAGTAGTGGGCTTCGCTTACTAGCAAGACCCTTTTTTTATCACTCATTATTGTCTCGGATCTTTTTTATGGCGCTGTTAAAGACCTTCTTTACTGACGATCTATTTCGGTCAAGCTTTTCGGATATATCTTTAAAATTATGCCCTTCGAGGCGTAGAGTAATTACGGCCCTCTCATCCTCGGTAAGACTGGAGGGCACAAGCTCCCAAAAGGACTCGGGGGAAAGGTATTCTCCCAGATTATCCTCATCATCAAGATTTAGAGAGACATGCTTGTGTTTCATGGCAGACCTTATCTCCTTCATAATCTCCCACCTAATAGGGTTCCATGCGTAAGGTGAGAATTTTGTGCCACGGGACTCGCAGAATTTTTCAATAGCTTTCCAGAGCCCTATTCGCCCGGCCTGTATAAAATCGTCTCTCTCGGTGGTATTTTTGGGGTTAAATCTATTGACTATAGATATAACAAGACCCATATTTTCTTCTACAAGATCCTTCATCAAAGAAGCCTTCCCTTCAATGTATTATACTTTCTAAAGTAAGTTTTTGATCGTAGAAACTGACTTAATTAGAAAACTTCCTCTTTTTAGATCTCGACTTCCTTTTAACAACAAGACCTCTCCCTCTTTCACGAGCTTTCGGTGTTTATCCCACTCTTCTGAAAACATAGTAGCGTTATCCATACTACAGCTCGCGTCACTTATTGTCAAAAATGCCATCTTCTGACCCTTGGCTGACCCTCTTTTAATTTTCCATTCTCTTATAGCTTCTATTTGTGCAGCTATAAGAATGCCGTTCCTAGAGTTAAACCCGTTAATGAACTCCTTACATGTACAGTTAGCGTCGCTTACGTCATACTCATCAACCTTCGCACAGGTTAATGCTGTTCCGAGATATTTACTTTCTTGAAGGGCAAGCCAACTGGGTGAGTCTACTAGATTATACCCTGCATCTTGCATGGCATCCGCAATACTTTCGACAACATCGACCCTGTCTTTTCTGTATATGGGCCTTTTGGGGTCATCCCACTCATTGTATCGAATCATATCTCTAATGCAGCCGAGGAGGGAACGGTCGGGATTATTTTTCTTGTAATTTTCCAACCAAGGTATCTCTCTCTTGCTAAGCTCTCTAAACATCTTAAGATCATGACACATCTTTGATCTAGAAAGGTTGAAGCAGTCAAGAGCTCCGCTTAAAATCAGCGCCTCAAAAGAGTCGATCTTTATGCATCTACCAAACCCTATTAGAAAAGTTTCCCAGTCGCAGCTATCTAGGGGGATGTTATTCTTTTTTACGCATTCTATCATCTTGTCATAAACAGAGCCCCCTACTCCTTTTATTTCAGTAATCCCGAAGGTGGGATTTTTTCCTATTAGGGAAAAGGACTTGTTCATCTTTTTGATATTTGGTGGCATTACTTCAATGTCCATCACTTTTGCATTATTTACAAGCTCTTCTATTTCGGCATAGGCGTCTGGCTTTCCAATCGAATTTTTGAGATATGAGGTGAAGAACTCGTGGGGAAAGTGCGCCTTGGTATAGGCTGTCAGATAGGCATTATAGGCATAGCTGACAGAATGAGATTTATTGAAGGAATACCTCTGAGACTTCTCGATCCATCCAAAAATCTCGACGGCCTGCTCTTTGCTTACGAGGCCCACTCTCTGGGCTCCGGATATAAATTTCTCCTTCAGGTCTGCCATGAGGGAGACGTTCTTTTTTCCAATGGCCTTTCTTAATATGTCTGCCTCTTGGAGGTCGAATCCAGCGATGTCTCTGGCAATAAGGAGAGCCTGCTCCTGATACACTAGAATACCGTGTGTATTGGAGAGAATCGGCTCAAGAGAGGGGTGTAGATAGTCAACGGGGTCTCGTTTGTGTTTTCTGTCTATGTAGTGATTGGTCAGGCTCTTACCATTGACCATAGCCTCCATGCAGCCGGGGCGAATAATTGCGACAAGATCTGAGAGCTCCTCTATATTTCTAGGCTGAGTCTGGCTGGACATACTTCTTCCAAGCTGAGACTCTAGCTGGAAAACCCCTTTGGTATTTCCTTCGCAAATCATCTCCCAAGTCGCTTCGCATGTAAGCGGTAGCTGGGAAATGTCGGGGGAAAATATAACGCTTCCTGCTGCATCTGTTTCAAAAGAGCAGCCACACATAAACTTTTTCATTTAGAAAACGCGCCCTTAAACTTTTCAACACTTGCTTGTCGACGATGGAACCGAAGAAACTGTACCATGAGCTTTGCCGAGTCAATGGTATCCGACAGGGCTTCGTGAGCTTGGGCTGCCTCTATTCCGAAAAATTTTCTAAAAGTGTCGAGCCTAAAGTTGTGTGGTTCTTCAAGATTTTCAAACCAATAGAACATAAGGTCCATTATATCTATCTTGGTCGTCTTGGAGAAGGGCATTTTTGTTTTATGTTTAGCGGCCATTCTTTCACAAATGGGGAGGTCAAATCCAATAATGTTGTAGCCAGCTGATATTGGTTCTGTGTACCAACTGCCGGGAGTTTTTTCAATGTTGAACTTTTTGCAGTAGTCGCAGAAGCTTTTCCATGCAATTTTTTCACTCTTGCCCTTCTTCCAACTCTTTATTATATCCGAGCTATCGACGCCCCTCTGCTTTGCGTGCCATTCAATGGTTTTTTGCCTTTCATCTGTAAAATACTCGTCGGTCCCGAAGCCATCTGGCTTGATGACCGTTTTGAAGGACCTGTCTTCCTTAATCTCAAGGGTGCGTGGGTCCACTGGAACAGCCGCAAGCTCTACCGGATTGCATGTGCGGGGGTCTTTTCCATCCGTCTCCCAGTCGAAGACAATAATCCATCGCTTATTCATTACAAAGCCCTTTATTGTTTGTTTTTTGAATCCTGTGCTTTTTGTTCTGTGCTGAAGGGGCCAACTAAGCCCGTATGGTCCCAGATATACCAGCCGGGGCCTTCGTAGCCCTTGATGCCAGATTCCGGGTAACTCCCATAAAAAGAGGGGTCTTGAGTAAGATAAATGATCATAATTGCCAAGCTAGCCGTTATCGGATCGTGGACCCATGTGGGGGTGGGTTCCCTCTGTCATAAATTCTACCACAGATTGATCAATCGCGTCGAAAAGAACGGTGGCATCGCAGATTTGACAAGCCTTGTCGGTTGCAGAAATTTCATTTTTACAGCTGTAGCAAAGAAGGGGGTTGGAGGTCATGAGAATGCTCCCTTTTGAAGAATAGTGGGGACTTCCATAATTTTATCAAGCATTCTGATTCCCAGAACGTCCAGTTTCAGAAGTCCTACATCTTCACAACTTGGTCCTTCAAAGCCTGCTAGGCGACTTTTGTCCTCTTTGTCTGACGAATGTATCATGGGGCAAGTCTCGGAGATGGGTACTGGGGAAACAACTACCCCAGCGGCGTGCTTCGATTGAATAATTTTGGTGTCTTCAAGCCTGATTGCTTGCTCAAATACTTTGGCCATTCTCCCTTCAAGCTTGCCGTCATCCCCTATCTCGCACCATTCCTTTAGACTGTCTCTTTTGTTTTTCAAGGCCCACAAAACTATTGATGATTCTCCGAGCTCTTCCTTCATGTCTTGGAGTTCGTCGGCTATCTTAGACTCGTCCATAATGTATTGGGTTATGGCATTCTGTTCATCGAAAGAAATATTGCCACGGGCTTGCATAACCCTTTTTAGGGAGGCTCTTCCCTTAAGTGTTTGAAAGCTGATGATCTGAGCAACATTTGAATCCCCATACTTTTTTTTCACATGCTCAATGATTTTGCCACGAGCTTCTTTGGGCACGTCAATGTCAATATCTGGCATAGAGATTCTTTCATCAGTATTGCGGCCCGCATTGTAGAATCTCTCAAAAACTAGATCATGCTTGACAGGGTCTATCTGTGTAATTCCGATGAGATATGAAACCATGCATCCCGCTGCGCTCCCACGACCGGGGCCAGTTAGATAGCCATTGGTGCGACAGAATTTTAAAATGTCTTGGACGATAAGGAAGTAGCTGCTTAGGCCCGCTCCTGCAAAAATGCTGAGTTCGTTGTCTATACGTTTTCCGTATTCAAGGAAGTCAGGGTGGGTTTTTTTTACATGCCCCATCTTCTCTTTCCAGCCATGACGGCAAAGCGACTTGAGGTAGTCGGCGTCCGACATTGACTGGGGACATGGAAAGGCAGGGGGGTTCGGGTGACTTAAAATGTCATAGTCATCGCAATCACTTGCTATTTTAACAGTGTTTGCGATTTCTTCGTCTGTATGCCATCGTTTCATATCTTCATATGAAGGAATATAAAAATTGTTTGATGAAAAGAATGGTGTTAAAGACTTACCCTTACCCCCCTTTATTTCCCGCTGGACTTGACCTATAGTCTTTTTGAATGCGGTGCATAAGAGAACTCTCTGATCCTCTGCGTCATCTTGTGTTGGATAGTGGGCGTCGGGGGTCGCAACGACATCGATTTTTGCCTTGCGTGCCACGTCCCGTAGCTGTTCTGCTACGATGCGAGAAGTCTCGTTATTTGCTGCATCTATTAATTGGATTTCGACATAAAAATTGTCCCTTCCAAACATATCTTGTAGTCGTTGAGCCTCGTAAACTGCGTCTTGGTCTTCTAGAATGCAGTTGGCCAAGTGGGATCCCAGATGGCCGCTAAAAGAGATGAGGTTTCCCTTGCTTGCAATGGCCTCCAGTTGCTCAAAGTCTATTCTTGGCTTGTAGTAGAAATGATCAGGGTGATTGGACAGAGAAACCAGAGAAAGAAGATCCTTCCACCCCTCCGAGTTTTTGGCAATTACAACCTGATGTAAAAGACTCTTGTTATCAGGGTGCCGATCCGCAGCGTTGCCGTCTTTGCATATGTAAAATTCACATCCTAAAATAGGCTTTTGGGAGGAAGCCTTGAGCGTCTGGTAGAAATCAACAGCCCCGGACACAGTTCCATGGTCGGTGAGGGCGCAGACATGCGTCTCCGTTTCCTCTATTCTTTTAGATATTTGAGAGGTCTTAGAAAGCCCATCGAGCAAGCTATACTCGGAGTGGACGTGTAGTGGCACAAATTTCATCTGCTTTTTCCGAATTGTTTAGGCTCTCAAGAACCGGGCTTATGTCTGATATCCTCATATTATACATGTCAACATGCGTTTTAAAATTATTGGAGGTGTCGATTCGTCCACTTTTCCAAAAATCGGCCCTTTCCCAAAAATCCTTAGCCGTCATATACCCGCACAGCCAAGCATTTCGGAGGCCGTGATATTCTTTAGGGTGAGTTTTCGTAGCTCGTTCAAATTCCAAGCTTATAAAAGCGTAGAGGTCGGGCTGCTGATGCTTACTGGTTTGTGCTACAGAAACGTCATAGTGCGGCCTAGGCGCCACGGTTCTTCTTTTTGTTTTAACTTCCACTCGGCGTCCATCTGGGAGCACAAGGTCGTAATTATATTTCTCTCGCCCCCTGTCGTTGCTAACAATGTCAGCTCCGAGGTGACGCGCCAACGCCTCCTCTCCTAGATAGCCAGCGAGATTTCCACGGCCTTCGGTGGCTGAATCTCTAATCCACCCTAAAGATTTCGCCTTTGAAATAGCGCTATCTATCATTTCCTGAGTTACTTCAATTTTTATCATCGCGTGATTCCTGTGCCTTGAGACCAAATCTATAAGTTTTAATTATTCTTCTGAACGGCTTAACCATGTAATGCCCTATGAACCCACCTATTCTGGACATCCCAAGAGACGTTCGTAGGTAATTTTCCAGTCGCGTGAGCGGACAGACTTCTCTGGTAAAGGTTACCGTTAAAATGAAGCTGTTAAGGGGCATCCATACCCAGAGAGGGTAAATAAACGGCAGCAAGAAGAAGGCTGCGATGTTTACGAATATTACAAAGAAGTGAAAGACAATCACAGAGTACAGAAATACAAGTTTAACGTGCTCTTTTCGGATCGGTCGGCGCTCATAAAATTCCCTTAAGGCTTTAAGGCGATTTTTTAGATCCTTGTCGCCATTTTTATCTGCCACCTCCTGTTCTAGTCTAGCAACCAGCTCGCGAGCCTGCTCCTCCTCTAAAAAATCATCCAGTATCTCCATAATACCTTGTATTTCTTTGGAGGCCGCACGAGACATCTTTATCTCCTTAAATTTCTCCGGGGGACTTGTAGGTTCCTATGGAATGTTCTGGATTTGAAAGATTATTGTTAGCCCAGTCTATACCATACTTATCGACCATGTAGCGTGTTTGTTCGCACTTTGTCATGGTCTCACCGTATTTTGTTCTTTTTCCAACTCTTCGCTCGGTGAGAGGCTTTACATTTGTTCCTTCAAACGTAGTCTTTCCTTGATGGCAAAGCTTAGAACATTTCCAGCATTGAGACGGATTGAGATCGGGTAAAGTTTGAGGCTCCGTTGTATTTTTAATAAACTGAAACTTATTTTTTAACATCTCCTCGGTTTTGGGAAGGTCCTCGTCTTGGAAATGGACTGTGTAAGCTCCTCCATCATTAATGAAATACACCGTTACAAGAAAAGTTTTCACATCTGGGTACAGATTCTTGATAGCATAATGATACAGCCGGAGCTGGGGGTCTTTAAACAGGTCTTTTTGCTCTTTCTTGTCACCAGTAGCCCAGTCAAGCCGTCTTCCAGTCTTCCAGTCTATAACTTCGTATACCCCGTCTCCAAGGTCAGTAATGAGGTCAACAGTTCCCTTCAGGGCAAGGTTTCCTGAGATGGTTTCCCCGTCTATCTCGTAACTATACGATGACCATTCTTTATCAATGGAGATATCAAAATGCGGTTCCGCCGCTATCACATTTCGGTTGCGGGGATCAAACATTCCGTCGTTGTACTCAAGAGCCTTCCATACCCACTTGACGCAGTCCTTCTTGTCTTTTTCTGTCCAGTTATGATGAGGGGTTCCCTCCGTATACTTTTTATAAACACGAGATATAACTTTCTCAAGATATTTGGGGTCCGGGTTGGAAGTGCTTACGCGACCGATGAAGTCGTCTACCACAATCTTTTTGCCCTCTTGAGCCCCCTTTTTACATATAGCTGCTATCTCAAGAACTTTGTGGACTATGGTGCCCTTATCTGCTTTTTGGCCCGAAGGTCCTCTCCACCCCAGCGTATATTCTAGATAATATTGCATCGGACAGAACCGATGACAATTGAATGAGGACGATCTAAAATATACTATTGGAATCATGAGCGGTTACCATAGCGATCTTTGCCAGCCAAATCAGAAACCTCATGCCAAACCTGAGACCAGCCGTCGTCGTCGTCCCCTGTAACGCGGGCGGCCTTGTCGTCGATGTATATGGCGCCAGCAGGCTTCCCCATGTATGCATGGTGGTATTTTACTCCGTGCTTCTCCAGCCAGTCCGTCCACTCTCGGTATCCACGCCCGTATTGCCTATGAATATTGCCATGCTCTCGATCCCCATAGCGGGCGGTGAAGAGAATGATGGTATAGCCCATGTCGTATAGCCTATTTACTTGCTCGATACCATGAGGAAGCGGAGCAGCCTTTTCGTATTCGCCACCATTGGCTTTATCGGCAATCACCCCGTCGCAATCTACGACAATGCTATTCGAAGAGTCGGTCATTGTTAATTTTTACTCCCATTTTGGAAAAATATTTAAATGTTTTGTTGCGTTATAAATTTTTTCATTTTGATCTGGAATGGCGAGGTCTTGATTATCTACAATCGCATCACATAATTCCAAACACCTATCTACGCGTGTCTCGCTATCGTGCATGTCGTTACTATGCTTTTGCCGAGTAAGACCCACCACGTACCCTCCGGCCTCCTGTATCGCCAAGACTTCATTTTCGAAACGAACGTCGGAAATAAGGGCGATTTCGGGGGATTCATGCTTTATCTGAGCCAAGCAGCTATCTACCCAGATATTGTCGGACATTTTTCGGAAGATGTCGGTGCCCACGTACTGGAGAACCTCTCGGATGCTCATTCGACCCTTTTGGGAAGGGCCCGTGGGCATGTCTTTCCATAGAAGGTCCGTCTTTGTATTTTTATCTTTGTCACTTCCAAAAACTAATTTTGGATCAAGATTAAAAAGGTCTATGGAAAGTTCTTTTAGCTTTTTTGCGAACGAATATACTCGTATAAAGGCTCCAAGTCTGTCTTTAAATAATGCACCAGTGTCTACGTCGGGAGATGAAAAGGAAAACCACTCTTTTTCAGGCACTTTCTCATTAAGAACGTCTGTGACTTCGATAGAGCCGTTATCTGCTAGTCTGCTGCTCCTAGCTATACCTAGTTCGACCAACTTTACCGCTAGAATAAAGTTGCATGCGGTATCCTTTCCCGCTTGCTTTCTTCCTGTGAAGCCTAAAATTTGAGTCATCTAACAAGCCCTTCTAGGGTGTCAAGAACTCCATCGGCATCAGAGAGGTCCTGCAAGAGCTTAATGCACTCCTCAACGATATCGGGGTGCTCGCCTATGCCAGCCGGGTTGTTGAGGTAGTTGTTAAGATTGGCAACCGCCTTATCTCTTTTTGCGACGAAGTGAGACCTCACCGCCGTGATAAGATTCTGCTGAAGGGTGGCGTATTGAATTTCATCTTGTGCGTTGGTTTCTTCCATCAGTAAACTCCTTCTATTTTAGAAATTAAAGGTTTGATATCGTTTGTAACCGCATCTACGTTCATGTCAGCCACATCATTAGTGTTAAGGGTAGGGAAATAGATTCTATACATCTTAGAGCACATCTCTTGTATTTTTTTTGATCCAGTTACCCCGGCGTCGTCATTATCAAGCAGACATACTATTGACAATGCCCCAGACTCGTCTATAATTTTTTTCTGGTTTTGGTTAAGGTGGGTTCCGAAGATAGCCACAGAGTTGTGTATGCCCGCCTCTTCTAATCGCCAGACATTCCCCGGAGATTCTACTAGTATTATAACCCCTGTATCTAGAACGTGATCCTTGGCGTACCAATAATTATACAGGCAGTTCTCCTTGTTGAAGCCAGCCGTATGTCTCCATTTGGGAGAAAAACCACATTCTTTTTTAGGGTCATGATAGTGTGCGCACTCGGAGCATTCATCAAATACGCTTCTTCCTGTAAACCCGAGGATGCTCTCGGCGTCCTCGTCATAGATCGGAACGACAGCTCTTTGGTATAGGGTCTTTCCCCTCCTCTTGCACGTTCCAACGTCATATTTATCCAAAACTTCGATAGAGAACCCTCTTTGGAGATAGTAGTGAGACGGTATCTCAACATGCTCCCTGTAAAACTCTCTAGTTATCCCCGTCTTTTTTTCGTCAGGCCTGTCAAAGCCATTTACCATTCCGCAGAATTTTGTTTTTTCTAGGTCTCCTAGCTTCTCTGGATCGATTGCAGAGAAGTTCTGATTAAAAAACCCTAAAAGGAACTCTACAGACTCATTAAAGGAGGCTTCGCGGTCCCCCACAATTCTCCATTTATATTTAAACCTCGAAAGAGCTCCTCTAATTAAACTTATTAACGAAGACCCGAAGTGATCTTCACACTGGTGAGTTCTGCACTTGTAGTGGACTCTAATGTCTGCATTATAGTAAAGGTTGAGAGCTGTTGGGTTGTCTCCTCCGTGTATAAAGCATTCAGACTTCATAAGGGTGTTGTTTTTATACGAGGGTTCTATCCCAAAGTATTCGTAAAGACTGTCTATATGCTCAGCTGCTAGGGCTGTTAGTGCATTAAGCTTTCCTTGGTCGTCGTATTTATACGAAGGGGATGTCGTCATCGCCATCATCTACCTCTGTCATGTCGTTGGTTGTATTAACGCCGTCTTCAAGCTCAAAAGCAGTTTGGCCTTCAATGAGCTTGCCATATTTCCCTATCATATTGACGTTAATGTAGTCTCTATCTTCAAGTCCCTCCCCATGTCGTGCAATAAGAGGGACTAACTTGCGATTTCCGTTTTCTGGGCCATCTTTAGCTATCTCTTCGTCCGACTTTCTTTTATAAATTGTGAAATTACTGCACAGCCAGATAATCCTGTCAGAGCCGCTCGCGGTATCGGTAGACTCTTTTGTTATTCCATCGCGATTAAGCTGTATAAACGCAAGGATAGGAACTTCGTATCGGATTGCAAAGTTATGAAGAGAGGTCATCAAAAAGCCAAGGGCTTGATACTCTTTCATATCTCCTTTGATTTCCGCAGCATCCATAATCTTTAAGTAGTCATAAATAATTACGCAATCTTTTGCTTTTCCCTGATGATTAAGCCCCACTTCTTTTGCCAGCCAGCGACGCATAATCGATAGCTGGTCTTCGAGCGGTTTGCCACCTATCGTTTTATGATAATAGGGAATGTTCTTAACCTGTTGCGCCATGTCTCTTAGTTTTTTGTCTTTATAGGCGCTATTGGCAAACTGCCCCGTTTCAATCTCATTAATAGGAACTTCGGTTAACATAGCTATTCCGCGATCCTGATGGTCCTGACGCATCATTTCTGTGTCAAGATTTAAGACTGGTATGTTTAGCTCTTTGGCTATATGTATGCCTGTATTTTCAGCGAAGAGGGTCTTCCCAACTTTAGGCCTAGCGCCTATGACATTTACAGTACCTCTTCTTAGCCCCCCACCGATGGCAAAGTCATATCTATCAAACCCCGTGGGAATTCCCACTTGGTCCAGAGGGCTTTCTGAAAGCTCATCTAGCCTCTCGTCTATGTCTCCAAAAACCTTTTGAGGCGAGTCTTCGTTATCATTGAGAAGGCCCGTGAAGTCAAAGATTGACTCTTCTGCTATTCCTAAGATGTGGGAGATCGACTCGTCCCCCTTTACCTCTAGGTATTGCTCCTTGGTCACCTCTAGTTGGTCGTGCATCATTCGCGCGATTTGAAGCTTGCGAATTTTTGCCGCAAAGGGCCTTGCATTTTTTAGCAAGACGGGGAATTTCATAATTGCAGAAAGATGCTGAACCTCGTGCTTGTCGGACACTAGGTCTTGCACTCCGACCTCTTTAGCGCTTGACAAGATGGTCGGAAGATCTATGGATTTGGAGACATCTTTGTCCATGACATGCTTTAAACACGCATAGATCATAGAATTGGATTCTATAGTAAAGCTTGTTTCATCAATGATGTCGGCAACGTCGTGATAAGCCTCTGAGCCATAGCGACAAATGGCAGATAGAACTGCCCTCTCAGCAGGCGCGTCGGATAGAATCATTTTCTAGCCCCGTTTAGTGTGGAAGCAGAAACAGACCCGGCTTTCTTGGCCTTGTCGTGTATCTCCGCGCATTCAGGACAATTCCAAGCTGGCTTGTTGTGTGGTTTGGCATAATGGAACACCCTAATCATAGTGTCCATAATCGTATAGAGTCTCGCGCTGTCCGAGACCATGAGGGTGTATACGTCTTCTGCGTTCCCCTCCACATCGGAATGGAGATCGACCAAGTCCTGCCTCATTTCTTGTTGATTTTGAAACAGCACTACGCTTTGGGCGGTGAAGGCCGCCGTCATCAAGACTAGCATTCCCACAACCACTTTGTTGTCTTTCATAATTTCTCCTTACCCTGCGCTACAGCAGCAGGAGTTGCATTTAAACCTGTCTTTTTCAGGTGGGACTAGGCCCGGAGAGACCCTCTCTGCCTTCCCACAAACTCTACACCGCATTTCTATTCTATTGTCACCCTTGTTTACTTTTACGGGACGCTCTCGCGGCTCGTGAGCCCCCATTTCCTTGTCCGACTTAGAGGCTTCTTCAAGCTGTTTTTTCTCCTCCACGGTCAACCTTAGCCCCTCAAGAAAATCTTCGTCGCCGGGGGCTTTCTCCTGTTGAGGCGACGACTTTTGCTGCTCTTCTCTAGCCTTTGCAGCTTCTCTTCTTTTACGTCGCCTTTTACCTCTTCGCTTTTTTTTCTTAGTATCTCTAGATGTAACTGAAGATTTCTGCAATAAGGATTGAAGTTCTTCTATTTGCTCAGGTGACAACGAGTCAAGCAGCGATTGAAGTTGTTCTTTTTTATCCATGTTTCATTGCCTTTGTTCTTTGGACTGCTAAAAATATGTCGCTAATATTTTTAATTGAGGATGCCAAATACGTAAGTCTGTCGGCACGCTGCTGGGCATATTTCTGAATAGCCAGCATCTTGCATGCATATCCATCTTCCCTCACCGCCTGATTAAACTGACTGTCCCATGACCCCTTGTAGGACTGCTCCCTGCCAGAGACTGTCGACTTAAGAGTCTGCTTAGCCCAGTTTACGCGAGCAACTTCCCGATTATAGGCTCTTTGCATATGAAACGATAGCGAGCCTAACAGCAGGGCCGCCTCTGCGCATTCTGATGGGGTGAGCTTCTCTATTTGACCACGCGAAAGAGCCATGTATCTTTTTGCCGAGCCGTCATGAAATTCGTCATTAAATTCAGGAATTCCGAGCGAGCGTTCGTATTCGTCCAAAACAGCGTCAAGTTTTTTTAGCTGGTCTGAGGCTGTATTCTTAGCTTCCATTCTTCAACGCTTTCATTAAAAGGAAGTTCTACGTAGTTTAGATTGTTGAGCTCACACCACTCCACTAGGGCTGCATCCCGCTTCTTTTGGTTGACAAAGTCCTGCGCACTAGTATGATAGAGTGTGTTGAACTTATAGTGCTGCGACCCGTGAACCTCGACTACTGTCTTTATAGTGTTAATGTAGAAGTCGAGGAAGCCAGACTGATTCCTGCGTAGCTGAAAAGGGACCTCCTCCATAATTTGGAGTGCCGGATAAAGGTCTTTCAAGAGGCACCTAGCTTTGAGGTGAAGCTTGGAGCGGGGACGCTGATCGTTTGAGCGAACAACGTGCCCCGCCGTTCTCCAAGTATATATATTGCCGTCTAGGTCTTTAATCTTCAATGGGTCGCCTTGGCAAAAATGGTGAGATCTGCTCAGGAGTTGTAGAATGTCGAAAAAGGAAGGGGAATCTAGCGGAGCCCGGCGAAGACTTGCCTTTCTTCCCGCCCTTCGAATCAATTGTACCCTCAATAGGCAGCTTTAGAATGTCCTCATAGGACGGAGTGGCTGCGTTTTGATCAAGAGCCCATAGAACGCCGTTTGACTTAGCATATTTACGCATACGTCTGACGGGAACGATAAGATTAAACGTTTCTCCCGCTCCTCTCACGAGCATCCCAACGTAGTGACCCTCGTGTCCCTTGGTCCTTTCCGAAAGAAAAACGCCACCTCCTGACGATCCGGGGAAGCCGGGGCACGACGTTTGGTCAAAGATGACTCCGTCACCAGTCCCTAGGTCCAAAACTCTGCCAATTTGTGACAAAATTCCTCGCGTCATCGAATTACTGCCCACTTGGCCGAGCAGACTACCTACGTGGTAGAGCTCCGTCCCAATGGGTACAGAATCGTCTGATGCATGGAAGATCGTGGTCTTATCGATGAAGCCCTTCTTTCTAATCATTAGGAGGGCCAAGTCTTCGCCGTTATCAGCATCAGAATATTTGATAACCTTGGCTTCCATTTTGATTTCGCCAACACGCCTGCCATTTTCAACAAGCTCCTTGACAATCTGTGCATCTTTAAATTCTACAATCTTGGTGGTACGCCCGTCCTTAATGACCGTTCTTACAGAGCGAAGGCCATCTACAACGTGTGCGGCGGTCCAGACAAAATTGACCTTCTCCTTTTTTCCGCTTGAGTTCGTGACCTCTCGCGTAACAATAACTCCAGATCCCTCTCCGGCGAAGCTCTTAACCGTCACAGAAACGTCCTGTAAGTGTTGATAGAGGTCCTTGTTGGGGGCCTGAGCCATAGAGGTACTCGCAAACAAAATAACCAGCGTCAAGCTCTTTCTAATCATGGTATTACCTTTCTATTCCTACCATAGAGAAAATTTCATCTTCAAATTTTTTGTATTCGTCAGGGTTGTCTTCTAGATATTTAGCCAGATTGTTTTTCCCCTGAACTTTCTCTTCGTTGGGAAGCTTGAACCAAGCTCCACTTTTTTGCACAAGTCCGAAGTCCACTAGGAGGTCTGCCAGCTCCATTTCTTTCCATATTCCACGACCGTATTTGATATGGCTAGATACTTTCTGTCCCGGCGCCCCTATGGCCGAAGTAACTACTTGCCAGTGAACAGTCTGTCCTATTTGTGTATCCCCTTGCATAATCGCTTGAGAGTGAGTCGCGTGAAGCTTTACATCCACCTGATACTTAAGGGCGCTGCCCGACTTCTCCACTTTGGTTTTACCTCTCCCGAAGCTAGAGACATTGGCCATCAGGTGGGTTATTCCAACTACTGTCACCTTGTTAATCGGAAGAACGTTGGATATCCGCCTGCAAAACTTGGCCAAAACTTTCTGAACGCTCATCACCTGATTGTCAGTGATGTCGCCTGTTAATTCCGACTCGCTGGACAATGCGGAAAAGGAATCTACGACACAAATGCAGTTGGGCTGAGTGTGGATGAGGTTGTCAAAAATGCCAAGGTATTTTTCCGCTGACAAGATATTACCCTGTGTTGAGCCGATGATTTCTAGATTATCAGACTCCATACTGAGGCCCACTATTCCTTCCAAGTCTCTCTTTTTTAGTCTTCCCTCGATATTACCATAATATACCTTTCTTTCAATATCTTGGCAGTTGGCACAAAAGGTTAGGGCGGTGACGGTTTTACCTACTTTTTCTGGACCTGTCATGATGAATAGCGAGCCTTCGGGAACGCCGCCCCCAAGAGCGATGTCGATTTTTGGACTTACTGGTATGACGGACAGCTCCGTGTCCGTGATGTACGAAGGATCGTGAAGAACATCTCCGTATTCCTTGATGATATCCTTTGTCATTCCAAGTCCTCTAGGTCCGAAAGTATCGAGCGCTTCCTGTTGTTGCTAGAAAAATTTTCTTTGCCGTCAAAGTCGTAGTTGGTATTTTCCTTAGTGTCCCTTGTTTCTTTTTGTTGTTTTTCGTAATGCTCCTCTATAATAGGTGTGAGAAACGGAGCTCTTAGGGAATAGGTTTTGTAGCAGCGCCTGTCTCTAAGAGCTGCTATTACCGCTCCTTCTCCATATTTTTTTACAAGAGAAGTGGCAAGGGTTATCTGATAGCGATAGAAGCTTCGCCACTCTTTAATCTCCCAAAATCTTATAGGAAGCTCCTTGCCTTCCTGCTGGGCTTTCTTTTCACATATAAGCTCTGTTATATACTGATACGAGGAGACCCACCCTTTCGGAGAATACCGAGAGGGATAATTGCTTTTATCCGATCTAAGGTTTGTCATATATCGTGTGAACCCACTTGCTTCTTTGAGTAGACTTTTTCGGGGCGTCCTGAGATCGCGCTGCATCAACTTTCATGGATGCTGCCTCGGTCATAGCTACAACGCCACCCTCTCCTTTGGCGGTCTTTCGCACCATCAGCTGATCTCTCGCTGCCTCTTCGGTGATTCGCTTTACTTCTTTTTCTACAACAGAAATGCTTCGATCAAGTTGTTTGGCCATATCCTCTTCCGGCACCTTGTCCGCAACCATTCCCTTGATGCATGCAATTTCTGTAGATGTAAGCTTACCCTTTTTCATGATAACTCTCTTTCTGCATTGTTTATATAAAACAAGTTCTTCGTTCTTAAAAAATTTACATAGAAATTAAAAACCTTTTCCTTTACTTCTTTGAGCTCCCACTCAAGCCTTCCTGCGTGGCGTTTAATTCTAGACTCCTGTCCCTCACTATAAAGACCAAGGGGATTGAAAAGCTTGCCGTAAGCCCCGCGTTTCACAAAGAAGCGAGTTCCGGCCTCCCCTTCGATCTTCATGGCATGAGCATATGGGTTGCTCTTTGCCTCTTCTAGAGCAACTTGAAGGCAGGGAAGTCCGGAGCCTTCTTCTATGTAATCTTCCTTTCCAATCATAGTGTAGACAGTCCCTGTACGCTCCTCTGGGGGTTCTTTAGAGGGGTCGATTACAAAAACATCCTGATGCATTTATTTTCTCCTACGCGGCTTTCTTTTTGTCTTACCCTCTTTTGTCCATTGCGGATTGCTGGAGGGTTTTTCCATCCGACTCATGCCTTCGGGAAGGTCTTCGTGAGAAGAGACTCTTTTGGTCTTGAAGTTTCTTTTCATCTCTTCAACCTGATCTTTACTGTACTTACCAGTTTGCTTTTCTGCATAGTGGCCGAGGGTTTTGCACTCGGATAGAGAGAGGACAACGGAACCTTGGATATTGTCAAAAGACATGTCTCGAATACCTTTCTTGTTGCACTCAGGACACTTGACAGACTTTTTTTTGGTGGTATATTCGGACATGCTGCAAGTTATTGAAAAATGAATTTCACACTTATCGCATCTAAATATATATTCAGGCATCGTTTCCTCCGGTAAATTTTACCCCCGATTCGTCACGGGGAGCTAAAAAGATAGATTAGAAGAAGAATTTGAGCAACGGCTATAATGGAGGTGATCAGGACGGTGTGACGAAACCTGAGCCTCTTTAAGGTCAAGATAATATAGAGAGCAGCCATTGTTCCGGCAAACTTAGCCGCCATAAAGAGAGAAACGTCTCCTCCGTCCAGCCCTATAAGATAGGTGCCGACCGGATTCTGCTCATGCTCTGCTATCACTGATCGCGTTTTACCTATCCAGTATAGATCTATAGCTGAGATGATCCCTATGATGAAACAGAGAGAATCGACGACGACATCACCCTTCTTTAGTTGCATTTTGAATATCCGCACTGAGTACAGGCTATGCAACCCTCCTGCCTAATAAGTGAGTCCTTTCCGCACTCCGGACACTCTCCCTTTTCCTCAGAGCCGTCCGGAATATACTTCTTAAGAGCCCTAGCCATGCACTTGGCAAAGGAGGTCATATCTCCTTTTACTTTTTCCAGCTGCTGAACTACATACTGGATACAAGCGCCGTGTCTCAGAGCAGTAGAGGTCATTCTAGTAAGGGCGTCCTCTTCCTCCGTGCATGTAGCATTTACGGGAGAAATCTCCAGACCATCTTCTAGTATAGCCTTGTAGACCCCCTTGGGTCGCATAAACTTAATCAGGATACCGTCCTTTATGGACTTTCCTATGAAGCCATTTTTACCGGCAAAGATCTCATAGGGGTCTCCCTCATGCATTCCCACTAAGACAAAGTAGGGCTCCCCTTTGACAGTTATATGATGTACATTACAGGGAAGCTCCCGAGGTCTCTCTGGTGCTTCTGTTTTTACTATTCTGGAAGGGGAATCGTCTCCTCCGAGAGATGAGGACTCGGCTAGTACGGAGGTCATGGTGCCTGTTCTGTAAGTAGTGAAGCCTTTAATTCCTCTTTCCCACGCCTTCATGTAAACAGACTTAAAGTCTTCGTAAGGATAGTTGTTGGGCAGGTTGATTGTCTTACTAATTGCAGAGTCTACCCACTTGGCAAAAATAGACATAGTGTCAATATGTGACTGCACATCTAAGTTCATTGCGCACGCTCCCCATGAAGCGTTTTCTTTCCACAGCCCGATCTTTTTCAGTTGAGACACGCCGTAATCCTCTATCCACTCTTCCTTAAGAAGCCCCCTTACTTTGTCCATCTTCCAGACTTTGCCGTCGTTAAGCTCGATTGCGAGAAGGTTCTCGTCCCCTTCGCGTACCCACTCCCACGCCGCCGCATCTTCTGCATTGTCATAGGTGTATTTTTTCTTTTCCCAGTCTATAAAATCGGGCGAGCTCAAGCCCTCTGGGTAATGCTGTTGTACAGATGTTCTAATATAGCCATGCATAAAGAGTGGTTCCAATCCCCCACTCACTAAGTTCGCGAAGACGGAGCCATTCCCGGTGGGCTGTATGGATGTAACATGAGAGTTCCTCATGCCGTTCATAGAAATTAGTTGTCGAGTTTCGCGACTTAACCGTTTGATAAAGGAGCCGCTGATATACTTATCCCTATCATAGAGGGGGAAAGCCCCCTTCTCTGCCGCAAGCACAGTTGAGGCTTGGTACGCCTGATTTGTTATAAATTCCATTAGGCTCTCAGTCATGAGGAGGGCCTTCTTACTTCCGTATTTTACCCGAGCCATCAGTAGGGCTGAGGCATAGCCCATAACCCCGAGCCCTATCCTTCGTTTGCTTTGAAGTTGATCTTTCTGTGCCTTTAGGGGCACCGACGTTTTGTCATTTACGTTGTCCATTAGTCTTACAGCGGTAGCGATAGTGCTCTTTAACTCGTCATATTTCCAATCTTTTTTGTCAGTATCTATAAAATGGACTAGATTAAGAGAGCCAAGTAGGCAAACACCTCCGATAGGAAGAACCTGCTCTCCACACGGGTTTGTGGCGCTGATATGCTCTTCGTAGTAGAGGTTGTTCATATTGTTCATCGTGTCGCAAAAAAGAACGCCGGGTTCATTTCGCCCATAGGTATTTGACATGACAAGGTCCCACAACTCTCTTGCGGAATCGAACGTGTAATAAGACTTTAGCCCGCAGTCTGAGTCGGTCGTGCCGATTAGACTTTTCCATGCGTCTAGGTCTCCGCTCCATGAGCTTTTGTATTCCTTCGGGTGTCTCTCATGGTCTGGGAATACAAGCTCCCACGGAGCATCGTCTATAACAGCAGTCATAAATTCGTCGGTGCATAAAACCGACATATTGAACTTGCTTAAGACTCCCGGTGTTTTTTTTGCATTGATAAACTCCACAATGTCCGGGTGCCAGCACGACAGGGTCACCATCTGTGCCCCTTTACGTATGAAGTTTTTTTCATCCTTCCTAGATTTTTTTCCGCTACCAGCCGTGATAATTTCAGAAGACTTGTCCCAAAGCTCTAAGAACTTTACAGCGCCGGGAGATTGATTTCCAATACCACCGATGTGAGAGCCTCTGGGTCGCATTACGTCGGCACAAAATCCGTAGCCCCCCTCGCTCTTTAAAATTTGAGCCTGTCGCGTAATAGTGCGATAGATGCCCTCAATTGAGTCTTGATCATTACCGGTAAAGCCATCAACAAAGCAGTTGATATATGTAGTCCCCTTAAGGCCTGAACCTGCGTTGGAAGTTATTCTGCCGCCGGGGACGAATTTAAACCCCTCTAGGATGGAATAAAATTCCTTCTCCCATTTTTTCTTACCCTTCTTTTCTACGGATGCAAGATCTCTGGCAACCCTAGACCACGTGTCTTCTACCGTCTGGTCATTTTCTAGCTTGTATTTTTGAAACCAAGTTTCTTCACTGAAAGAGTTTGTGAAAGCTCCTGACATTCTTAACTCCAATTATAATATAGCTTCATCGTATTCGAGAAGCGAGGTTTGACTGTGTGCGTAGAGCCATCTTGCCTCGGGTTGATAGTCTTCTTCTTGCTTGAGGCAGTAGACCGACCTGATGCCAGCGTTGATAATAGATCCCGTACATTGTATGCACGGCACCCCACACCAACAGAACATCACAAGGCCCTTGGCTGGTATGGGCAATTTGCTCAAAGCGTTTCTTTCTGCATGCTGGCATGAACACAATTCGGGCCTTTTTCCACCAGAGTATCCCAGCATATTGCGAGGGCAGCTGTTCTGGGTGGAGATATATTCGCATATCTGATGACGACTACTCTTTTCAGAGCTTTTCTCCCACCACCAAGAAGAATCAATCATTGACTCATATAGATTCTTCTTTTCTTCTTTGGTAAGCTGTGGCCAGAAAAAGTTTTGCAGAAAGCTGACCTCGTTGCAGTGAGGGCTTCCTTCGGGAGGCCCATTGTAACCGGCTCCTACTATTCCGTTGGTTGAGGGGTCTACGACTATCACTCCTACCTCGCGAGAGAAGCAGGGGTTGCGGTCAATAGCAATCTGACGCGCCAAGCGCATATATTTTCCTACGAACTTCTCCTTCATTCCTGTCGGTCCTTCCAGATATTTTCTAGCCGTACAGCTTCATATTACGAGTGACACACTTGCAATACGTATACGTTTTGTGGTTTGTGGTCCCCTTTTGGAACTTAACACCATCGGCGGGGAGGTAGGAGACAAAATACCCCTTTCCGTGGCATTCCTTGCACTTCCTACTATTATACATTCGGGCAATAGAGAGATCCACCGTGGTCGTGTAAAAAAATTCTTTTTCTTCTGACATTTCCATCCTACCAATCTTTTTGTAAAGTAAACTGATATTTAAACAACGCTGATCTGGCCAAGTCCGCAGGGCTAACCGAGGAGTCGGATAGGTACGGAACCGGGTCATAGTAAGCTGAGCGATACGAAAAGGCTACGGCGGTACTGCACACAAAGACTTCGCTAGGAGCCGTGTCCTTTACGTTTTGCTCGGCAAGTCTAAAAAACGGGGCGTAGTGCTTTGCTAGTTTAAAAAAATTCTTCCACCCATAGGGAAGCCCTGTCAGGTCCATCATAGTGCCTGTGACCTTCTGGGCTATGTCGTCCGTGAACTCTAGAGACATCTTACCTGTAACGTCTCCGGAGAGTTCTGACATCGCAAAAGAGTCATACCGAAGGCTATCGACGACCCTAAAAACGTCAATGGTGTCTGGATGACTTTCCACTTGAGTCTTTAGCGAAACTGATCGGCCTCCTTTAAATTCTCGAAACTCCACACACTGGATATGTTCCCCGTCGCGGTGAATCATACCCGCATGACTATGGATACCGCCGCTATATCTCTTTATAGCCCAGCTAACCGCACCAACCCCGCGAAACAAAAGCACATCTGCTTCTTTCAGGTGGGGAAGAGCCTTGGAAAATGGAACTAAAATGGTCATTGGTCTTTCTCTTCTAGCTTCTTCTCTATTCTGTCCAAGATGTCAGCTATTCGACGCTGATCGTTAACTATTTGGATCATAACCTGCTGCATCTCTTTCTGTGTTTCAGCCCAGCTTCTGGGGACATATACCAGAGGTGTTCCATCCGAGTCTTGTCTGGAGATTACTTTATAGGTGTGTTGTATCCAGTCTCTTTCCTCGTCCACCAGAATGCTCTTAGAGGGAAGGGCCCTTAGCACCAGAAGTTCGATAACCTTACCTAAGCCAACTACAATCGCTACAATAGCAGCCAAAACTGGAACGGAAAGGAGTTCGGATTCCATGACAGCCTTTCGGAAAGGGGAATGATAAAAGGAAAGTTAAAAAAAGGGGCCTTGGTGGATGCCCAAGACCCCTTCCTTGAAGTCGCACTACGTTACCAGTTGTAGCGTGCCGCGTAGCCAGTGTTGACCGGATTCGGACTTCCCTGCTGGAAGGTCAGGCGCCCCGGTTGGCTTTGACTAGGATTGGCAGCAACATCAACGCCAGAAGCCCGCATGGTTCCCGCGTTGTCTACTTCGTTGTCAATGTTCCACGCGCCAGAGGAGGCGTTGCTTGGAACACTGGTTTCCCACGTGCCATTGAACTCGTTCCAATAGTTGTTGCGAACGGCAAATTTGTAGTAGTACGTTCGAAGAACATCTAGCTGGAGTGGAGTGTAGGCCACGTTAGCAGTATCGGACGAGCCACCCTGAAGAAGGGTGTTGGACTCGCCAGCGATTGTGGTCTGCGCTCTAACAATAACTTGGAGACCAGAGTTGAAAACTCCGGGGACTGCGCCTTCTACAGGCCCAACGCCGGAAACAATCGTTGTGATAGGATTGCCTTCGCCAAGAGAAGAACTGGCAAACTTGCCGGTCTCGGAGATGTTTCCAGCAAACCTAATGTTACCCTGATCGTTGTCAATCTGGCTGGGGTAACCATCGGGTCCATACACGCCGGTTAGCGGGGAAGTACCAGTCGTGAACGGCCCTGTAATGTTTGTAATAAACGCCATAGTAAATACCTCGTTACACGAAGCTCTCTGTTCCTTTCAGTCCGAACATATTGAGGTCCTTTCCTACTACTTATTACACCAAATCATTTTCATGCGGATCTCTTTTTTGAGATTTAACATGTTCTATCATATTGTCTCTTACTCGACTCATGACAGTGCGGTCTACAAACATTTTGCCAACACCTATCCGGAAGCGATAAGGGGTCAAAATGTCGAGAGTTTCCACGCCTTCGGTGGGGCCGATAATATTATAATAATCTTCCGTAAGTCTAAAGTTGGAGTGTCCAACCCAAAATTTAAACTTTCTGCTTGCTAGGGTGTCATCTGTAAGAGGTAGCATCCCATAAGGGGTCATTACCCCCTTTATGGGCACTAGCGACTCGCTTTCCTGATGCTCAGCTTGTGCGTCAAAATCGGTATCTGACCACCCTTCCTCTTCTTCTGAGTCCTCCTGAAGGTTGTCAATTACGTCTTCTGCCAATTCAAACGCATCCATCCATTTTTCCCAGTAAACGTCATGTCCGGTCGGGGGGGGAGGAGTAGTCATGTCGCACCTCACATCAAAATAGGGCTGAAATCAAGGCGGGGATGTGGATTGTAATTGTGAACTGTCGCGTGTTTTCTAGACCATTTAAAAATGCTGTCATTAAAGCCGCTCGTAACAATGGGAAGTTCTCTCGGGAATCTCTTTATCTGACTTTCCGCATCATCGATATGGGCTTCTCGGATATAGCAGTCTGCGAACGTTCCGTGTAACGCTCCGGGTTTCAGACCGCTAGCCTCGGAGAGTAAGAGCAGCAGCGTGGCGTATAATGCTATATTGATGGGGAGCCCACGCGCAAGCTCCGCACTTCTCTGATACCACGCAAGATTAAGGGTATCGTCGGACACTACTACATTCCAAAGAATGCGGTAGGGCTTGAGAGACATCTTATCCAGCTGCGAAGGATTCCATGAGGTGCAGAGCAGGGTTGGGTCAGCCGGGTCTTTTTGTAAAGTGTCAATTATTCGCTTTAGTTGGTCTACGCCGATATTGGCAGGCGTTTCGTCTTCAGGCCCCCACGATTGGTTGAACTTTCTCCATTGATAGCCGTCTATAGGTCCGAGCTTTGGGGATGTGACTCCATGAATAAGACCCTCTAGACCAGCCCACGCTAGGTCAATCGGAACTTCATTTGTGGTGAGAAGGGGAAAGCCACCTGACATATGATGTCTAAAAGATTCTCCGAAATAGCTGAGAACTCTGCCATTTTCAGATTCTTTCCAGCGCCCGTTGCTCAGCGTATTGTCCAGAATGTCGAGGTAGTTTTTCATGACTCAGGCCTCATCCGATAGAAGCTAAAGACATCTTTGGGGTCTACGGCATCTTTACTAGAGGACTCTATTTCATGGTCGTACACCTGTTTCCAGCAAGTGATGGAATCTAAGACGAACTTTATCTTATCTTCGTCGCCTTCAGAGCAAAGGCGAAGGGCTTCCACAAAATAATCCGATAGCATTCCTGCATTTAACAGATAAAGGGTCATCCCCAGAAATTCAGCATATTCTTTTTGTGTAGAAAAGCAATCAGCCCCTATCGCAAAGTTTCCGTTTTGATCAACCTGAACCACAAACTCAACTATGGGATCGTCTATTATATTTTCTTGAGAAATAGGCGTATCGCTAGAAGAAATTTTATTAAACTTTTTTCTTACGGTAGAAAGAATTTTTGCGAGCATCTTGAGCCTTTTATACCGGGACATGGTATTATACACCCAAATCGCCGGTGCTCTGGTCAAAGTGGGTGCGATTCACACGCACGAACTCTGAGCATTTTGCCATATCTTTCAAGCATGTGGCTCCAATGTAGGAGCAGGCTGAGCGTATACCTCCTAGAAGGTCCTGCACTACAAGCTTTACGGGACCTTTGTATGGAATCTTTTTAACACGACCCTCCGAGGCGCGATAATCTTTAACATCACCACCGTGCTTCTTCTGTGCAGAGTGAGATGACATCCCGTAAAAACACAGGGCCGTTTTAACCATCTTCT
>VTLG01002213.1_pt1 | contig 53144 bp, 46 predicted proteins | sample 4694571 | NCBI WGS metagenome assembly VTLG01 (sample SAMN12604809, study PRJNA352737) | marine metagenome | biome: ENVO:00000447; feature: ENVO:00000209|ENVO:00000569|ENVO:01000036; material: ENVO:00002151; isolation source: viral sequences binned using virsorter ... | reverse complement strand
CCTGTAGAGGCTATTGAAGATCTGGTAAATGAATATGAGCAAGATCCCGGCCCAATGACTATTAATGAAACGGCTTCTGGAAATCGTGGAGTTACCGTCATGACAGAGGCAGGATCTTATAGAGTAGACCACGCAAGAGAAAACCATAAAAACTCTTTGTCTGAAAACAAAAAGACAGAAGGCACAATACATAAAATTCATGAGTAAGAACAGGACTGAAAAAAGCAAATACCCGTCCAGATATTCTCCAGATGGTTGGGTATCTGCCCCTCAGTATATAACTGAGTTTGTTTGTGAGAAAAAGGCTCGTAAGGATAATAAGGAGCTCCCAATAAAGTTTTGGGAGATAGCAGAATGGAGAAAATATTTTCGCTATCAAATAACATTAGCGAATAAACTTCTAAAGGACTTCCCAGAAGAGGCTATTATAGCCGCTCTTAAAGATAACAGATGTTGGAAAACATATTCTCTAAGATCCCCTTTCCTCCACAGTATAATTAAAGAGAAGGAAGCTCTTATTCAGGAAAGAGAAAGTGTAGACTACAACGTAGTAAAGTCAGAAGAAGTCAAGTATAAGACCAATAATAATAAAAAATCCATTATATCAAAACTGAGGGAACTCGATGAATAAAGATATTATTAAAGAATACGGTGATGTCCTTCATGATGCAAGCTCCATAACGGAAAAGCCTCTTGAGGTTATTTCTGTTGGCCCTAAGCTAGACATGGCTCTAGGTGGAGGCGTACCTGAAGGATCTCTGTTTATCATGACAGGACCAGAAAAAGTAGGAAAGACCGTAACGGCGTTGAGTTTTTGTGCTAATGCACAGAAGCATTATGAGAGAGAAGTATATTACGCTAACATAGAAGGTCGTTTGAAAAAGCGAGACCTACAAGGTATAACAGATTTGAGCTTAGATCCAGAGCTGATGCAAATTATAGGTTCTACCGAAGGGAACATATTATCAGCCGAAAAATATCTGAGCATTGTTGATAATATAGTCCATACAAAACCCGGAGCAGTAACTGTAGTTGATTCCTTCTCTGCGCTGTCCAGTGAGTCCGAACTCACAGGAAATTTAGAAGATGTTCAAGTGATGAGCGTACAGAAAATTCTAGCTAAGTTCTGTCGTCGTATCTCTAACGTTTTGCCTATCAATAGAGTAACGGTTGTTGGGATAACCCATTTAATGGCCAATGTGCAGAGGTTTGGAAGGGGAAAGACTAAAATTGAAAAGTCTGGAAGCGCTCTAAAATATCAAGTAGACGTTAAACTCCATGCGACCCACTCCGTACCGCTAATGCAGGGCGACACTCAAATTGGGCAAACTATTCATTGGCAAATAGTAACATCTGCTATTGGACCTCCGGGACAAAAGGTCGAGAGCCATATTAGATATGGCAAAGGAATCTGGAAAGAGATGGAGATAGCAGACTTGCTAATTGATTTTGGTCTTATTACTAAGGCTGGCGCTTGGTTAAAGCTTCCTAACGGTGAAAAGATTCAAGGAAAAGTTAAACTAGCTCAGTATCTAGAGGAAAACCCAGATCAGTATGAAACGTTTAGAAACGAAGTGTTTTCTATGGTTGGGCTAAATGAAGACTAGAGGACTTGACGGTCAGGTACACAACTGGAAGCTTCATGGGTATGTGGTTAGGGCTAGCGAAAGCAGACCTCGATCCAAGCTACACTTGAAAGCCAGAACCATTCTAAAGGATATTTTTCCAACGGTTCAAATTCTTGAAGAGGTAGCTGCACCTATAACTAGAACTGAGAAGCTTTTCTTTGATTTTTATATCAATACAGTTAAGCTTGTTGTCGAGGTTCATGGACAACAACATTACAAGTTTAACACGCTATTTCATAGCTCTGCACAGGATTTTGCAAATCAGAGAAAAAGAGACCGGCGAAAAGCAGAGTGGTGCGAGTATAATAATATAACGTATGTTGAATTACCTTACAATGAGGATGAGGATCAATGGAGATTCCGAATAAACCAAAGGAACGACTAGATCAGATAGATAAAGTCCTAGATGAGTATGAGTCAAACTTGGGACTCGGTTCATACGCTGGAGACTTTCATGACCAGTCGGTTAAGCAATATATGAATATGCCGAGACAGCAAATGGAAAAGCTCACAGTTGATGAGTGTGCGGAAGCTGCTCTACTGCTTGGGGGTTTTTCTTTTTATCTACAAAGGTCTTACAACAGAGAGATAGCTCGTGTTAATTGGGCATCCTCCAACCTTAAAAGGATGATGTCTGGCAGAGAATTGCAATACAAAGGATCTTGGGACAGCCAGTATTACCAAGCGATTAGAGAGGATGGCTATGCTTTAAAGCTTGAAAGCATCAAAACATATGCCCAGCAAAGAGCAGATAGACTAACATATCTAGCAAGCTCAGTCAAAAACCTAAGTGATTTGTTTGTCAACCTTCAGAGAGCAAAGATAAGTAGAGCATGAGTAAAGAAGAATTAAAAAAGATCTTAAAGAACATGTCTAAAGAAGATCTAATGGATGTCATTGTAGAAATGCAGTCAGAGGAAGGTGACCAACCTACTCATAAAATTGACAAGCAGAAGAAGAAAAATAGAAGAGGAAAAGGTAGCAGAAAGAGGAAATCTCACTCGACTAAGGTTTTTGGCAATGACAAAGGAAACAAGGCTAGAAGCGGAAGAGTAGACACATCTGGAGGAAGACCTAATAAGTTTCTAGAAATGATGGACGAAATGAGCCTATCTTCTGCTGAAAGGCAAGAGCTAGAAGAAGCAGCTGCTTCAGACAGACAAAATATGAAAGCTCGAAAAAGCCCTAGAAATAGAAGGCCGAGCTCTAAGGTTAATGTTAGATGCAGGATATGTGGAATCGAAGAGTCGGTGTCTCCGACTTTAGTGACTGATGCATCAAGATATATGTGTAACAACTGCTGTACGAGAAAATAATATGATTTTACAAGACTTACCTGCAGAGCGAGCCATCTTAGCGGGAATCTTTCGTTATGGTTCTGAAGCTTTTTTTGACATAGCTGATATTATTGACGAAGGTAGCTTTACTCTTGAGTCTAATATGTCTATATACTGCTGCATCAAGCATATTCTAGACAAGGACGACTCTACTAAGCCAGACATTCCACTCATTTTATCTGCAGCAAAAGAAATTGGGTTAAGTGATTTCTTTAATAATCAAGAAGTCTCACACCTATCATCTATTATTAAATTTCCAGTGTTGCTTTCTAACGTAAGAGGCTTTGCGGCTAAGATTAGAAAACTCCAGATCGCTCGTATGATGTATGATCAGTTGGAGCTTACGAAAGAAAAGTATACGGAGATTAAAGGCGACGAACCAATCTCCCAGATACTTGGAATAGCTGAAGAGTCGATCTTTGATTTTACTTCTATACTATCGGATTCCGATGATGCTCCTAGTAAAATGTTTGAAGATGTTGAGGACTACCTTAAAGAATTAGCTGAAGACCCTGTCGATCAAATAGGTATCTCAACAGGCTTTAGCAGATATGATTTTGCGATAGGAGGTGGCCTCAGAAGGGGTACAGTAAATGTGATCGGTGCTCGACCAAAGACAGGTAAGACACTCCTAGCCGATAATATGGGTGTTCATATAGCCCGTCAAGGGATTCCTGTGTTGAACTTAGATACTGAAATGAGGAAGGAAGATCATCAGAACAGATTGATGGCCATGCTTGCTGGTGTTGAAATAAATGATATCGAAACAGGCTCTTTCGCCAATAGCCACCTTAAACATGAGAAGGTGATGAGTGCTGCTCAGGAAATGAAAGATATTCCATACTACTTTAAATCTATCGGAGGAATGTCCTTTGAGGATCAGGTCTCTATCATGAGAAGATGGCTTGCCAAAGTAGTTGGGTTAAATGACAAAGGTAGAGCCAATGATTGTGTTATTATATATGACTACTTAAAGTTAATGGATTCTGCTGAGATCAGAGGAGATATGAAAGAGTTTCAGGTTTTGGGCTTTATGATGACCGCCCTCCACAACTTTGCACTTAGATATGAAGTTCCAATTCTTTCTTTTGTGCAATTAAACAGGGACGGGATTAACAAAGAAACCACCGATACTGCCTCTGGCTCAGACAGGATCATCTGGCTTTGCTCCAACTTCAGTATTTATAAACATAAGTCCGACGAAGAGATCGCAAAAGACGGCCCTGAAAACGGAAACAGAAAGCTTGTTCCTGTCATTGCAAGGCACGGAGAAGGACTTCAAGACAAAGACTATATAAACATCATGATGAATGGTGCTTACGCTCAGATAACTGAAGGTAAAACAGCATTTGAATTAGAGGATAATATTTACCAAGATGAACCAGAAGAATACTCAGCCTCAGAAGACATCCCATTCGTATAAGTATGGGGACTACGGAAAACTAAAACAATTATCTTCACTTGCGGCTCAACATATTGATCAGATTTATGAATATTTCGGCATAAAAACCGGATATAAGAATGAAGTGCTAATAAAGTCGTGCTGTCCTATTCATGGAGGTGACAATCCAACAGCACTCAATATGTACTATAATGGAGACTATAAGGTTCATTATAAGTGTCGTACACATCAATGCGAGGAAATATTTGGGAATAGCCTTATTCATTTCATAAGAGCTTGCCTTTCTAGATTCAAATACAACTGGGAAAAAGAAGGGGATAAAGAAGCGACTTTCTCAGAGGCTGTAGAATTTTTGCTTTCTTTTTTGAAACAAGACTTCGATCAACTAAAGAGCGAAACTGTCAATATAGAAAAGATGAAGTTTGGCAGTTTAGTAAATTCTATATCATCTAAAAAAGCTAGAGGTCTCGGTATAACGCAGGAGCAGTATCGCCAAAAGTTAGAGGTTCCAGCAAAATACTATGTTGATAGAGGTTTTGATCGTTCTATTTTAGAAGAGTATGACGTAGGCTACTGCGATACGCCCGGAAAACCAATGTATCAAAGGGCTGTTGTGCCTATATATGATAATGAGCATAAATATATAGTCGGATGCACTGGAAGAAGTATATTTGAAAAGTGCAGCAAGTGCAATAATTATCATAACCCAGACCATAAATGCAGACACTTCCCTAAATGGTTGCACAGCAAGGGCTTCCAAAAGGAAAAGTGGTTGTATAATTACTGGAAGGCAAAAAATTATATTTTAGAAACAGGAGTTGCAATTTTAGTTGAGTCTCCGGGCAATGTATGGAGGCTCGCTGAAGCTGGGATTCATAATGCAGTCGCTATATTTGGGACTGCTTTCAACAATGACCAAAAGCATTTATTGGATGAGTCCGGAGCTCTATCTATAATTTGTTTGATGGACAATGATGATGCGGGAAAGAAGGCTGCAGAAAAAATAGAAGAAGTCTGCGGAAGGCTTTACAGGCTATATTTCCCCAACTTTAGCGCAAATGATGTAGCTGATCTAAATGTAGACAGTGTTACATCTGATATTAAACCTTTTATTCAACAAGCTATGAACGTTTATAAGGAGATCTAGAAATGGCACATAAGGAAAATGCTATTAATTATTTGGTAAACAAGGCACTTACAGACAAAGCGAAAGCTGAGTTGTCTTTAGAATTACTATTGGAAAGTGCTGTCGGAATTGGAGATCATTCGACTGGCGACTTCTATCAGAATTTAGACGAAGCTCTTGACACTTTAGTTGATGCTATTGATAGACTAGAAGTTCTTGAAAAATATTATGGAGCTGAATAATGACTCAGATTGTTGGATTTGCAGGTAAGAAACAAAGTGGCAAGAATACAGCCTGCAATTTTGTAGTTGCTATGAAATTGGCAGAGCTTGGCATTTGCAAGGCCTCTAGAATGTCAGACGATGGACTTGTAGAGGTGACTGATGTATTTGGAGAAAACCCAACTAGTGAGGAGTTTTTTCCTTTTGCAAAACCCTATGTCGATGTTGATGCTCTCTTTGACAATGAGTTAGGTGAATTCATTAAAGTTTATGCCCTAGCTGATACGCTAAAAGAAATGTCTGTAAAGATTCTTGGACTTAGAGAAGAACAAGCTTTTGGTAGTGATAAGGACAAGAATAGCAAAACAAGCCTAAGATGGGAAGATATGCCCGGAGTTATAAGCCCCGGAGAGCTTAGACACAAAGGTTTCACTAGACAACAAGCAAGTTCTTTAGGGCTAATGGTGCATGCTAAAGGCAAAATGACTGCTAGAGAAGTTTTGCAGTATGTGGGAACAGATATTTTTAGAAAGATGAACCACAATGTCTGGATCAATTCTTTTTTCTCAAAGGTCAAGTCTGATAACTCGGAAGTTGCTCTTGTTTCTGATGTTCGGTTTACAAACGAAATTCAGCAGATTCAAGAAAATGGTGGCTACGTCTTGGGTCTTACCCGAGACATATATAAGGGTGGGGATAGTCACTCTAGCGAATCAGAGCTAGATGAGGCTCTGTCTATGTGCGACACAATAATAGACAATTCCAACTTAACATTAGCTCAACAAAACGAAAAAATTTATCGTTCATTAGAACACCTAGAGAATGTTTTGCCTTCTCTGGTTCCTCCAAAAAGTTAGGATAAAAATATGGGAATCCCAATAGTCTATTTTAGAAGCAGCTCCTTTAACTGCCATAGGATGTGTCCTATGCAATATTATATGGAGTATACTCTAGGCTGGAGAGGGACATCTGGCAAAAAAGCAGACAAAGGAACTATAGTCCACAAAGTTCTCGAACTAACTGCCTTATGTAAAAAAGCTCTACAAGATGGTTTTGAAACTTTCGACGATCATGAGATTGGTGAAATTCAAACAGCTAATTATGATGCCGAGTATCTCGATGAAATAATTGATCGAGTATATGAATATTATACGTCTAGACTGCAACACCATAAATGGATACCATCAGATAAGAAACACTGTCGTGCTTGGGTCTGGAAGATATTTGACGATCACGACGGAATGTTTGATCCTAAAAACAGAAACATTGTTGATGCGGAACCACACTTCGACTTTGAGATTGAGGAGGATTGGGCAAAATACAGCTATGAGCTTGAAGATGGAACTATACTAGAGGGCAACTTAGCCCTTAAGGGTACTATAGACTTGATAACAGATGTTGATGATGGCGTTTACGAAATCATAGACTGGAAAACGGGCAAGAGGCTTGATTGGGCCACAGGAAAACAAAAGACTCCAGCAAAGCTACAAAAAGACATTCAGCTTAGAATGTATCATCTTGCTGCTAAGAAGCTTTATCCAGATGTAGATACGTTCCTAGTCACTATACATTTTATGAATGATGGTGGCCCGTTCACGGTACACTTTCAGGATAGCGATATTCCGATAACTTTAGAAATGATCCGCAAGAAGTTTGAGCTAATTAAAGATACAGAATGTCCACAGCTTAATAAAAGTTGGAAATGTCGCAAGCTCTGCTCTTCAGGTAAGACCACATTTGAAGGCACAGATATTGATCCTTTAATAGAGCGTCGTTTTGGAGCAGTATCTAAGTATGGAGAGTATATGACCAAGTGCGAGCAAACAAAATATATGATTGAGAAACATGGAATAGAATGGGTTACTCAGAATATGATGTCTCCAGAACATGTAATAGGTAAATACAAGGCTCCGGGTGAAGTATGATCTCATTACCCTTCTCTCAGGAAATGATAGACAGCGCTAAGTTAAAAGCAAATTCTCTAGGATCTATCAACAATTCTATATTAAGAGGCGCTGGAAATATAGCTGGCTATTTAGGAGAAGAGGCCTTAGCTGCATATATAGACGCTGACATAGTTAGCAACAATAGAGGGCTTGATAAATATAATCATGACCTACTATTGGAAGATGGGCATCGAATAGAAGTTAAAACAAAGAGAAGGACAGTTGCTCCTAAGCCCCATTATGATGTCTCTGTAGCTAAGACTAGTAAACATCAGCAGCCAGACATATATGCCTTTATAAGTCTTGAATTTGATAGGGCAACTAAAGACCATCCTAAAAAATACTACGGCTTAAAAAGGGTCTGGTTATGCGGATTTATGGGAGCGTGTGACTACTGGGAAATGGCTAAATTGTGGAAAAGCGGACAAATTGACAAAAGAAATAATTTCAAAACGCATGTTGACATGTATAATTTACCTATACGAGAATTACATGAAAATATTTGGGAACTAGTAAGATGAAATACGTGCCACTCCATGTCCATAGTGAATACTCTCTATTAGATGGACTCTCACAAACAAAGCATATAGCAAAGCGTCTTGAAGAGATAGAGGTGGATGCTTGTGCCCTAACAGATCACGGAACAGTTTCAGGAGCAGTAGACTTCCATAAAACAATTTCTAATGGGTTTAAGCCAATACTTGGGTGTGAACTTTATCTTTCAAAACAAGAAGCTACTTTGAAAGATCCAAGCAATGCAAAGCTAATGCATCAGGTAGTCTTAGCAAAAGATCTTGAAGGCTGGAAGAAACTACTATCCCTAGTTTCAGAGTCAAACAATCCAGAGCACTTTTATCATAAGCCAAGAGTAGGTCTCGACACTTTTCTTGAGAGCGTATCACAGTCTAGCAAGCTAGTATCATTCAGTGGTCACTTGGGGTCTCACCTTGCAAACACTGTATTAGATAATCCTAACTGGAAGAATGACGGAATAAGACAAGCTGAGAGAATGCAAGAGGCATTTGGCAAAGGTAACTTCTATATTGAAATTCAGCTAATTGATTCTTTAATTAATAAAAAAGCAAAAGAGGTAGCTGAGAAGTTAAGAGAGATATCTGAGGCTACGGGAATTCCTTGTGTAGCAACTCCAGATGCACACTATTGTAAGAGGGAAGATGCCCATGATCAAAGGGTGCTACTATGCACTTCAATGAGAAAAAGTATAGGACAGGTGCAGAATGAGTTAAAGCAGGGCAAGTCAAAATCTCTTAAGGCATTTTTTGAGTCTGATAACTATCATATTCCAAGCTATGACGATATGAAAAGGTTCCATACAGATAAAGAGCTAGATGCTACTTTGGAAATTGCAAATATGTGTAGCGAATATAATATTCTAGGCCCTCCTAACCCTCCTGTATTTGACTGTCCTAATGGAATGTCTCCAAATGACTATCTTAGATACTTGTGTCGCGAGGGATGGAGCGAAAAGATGAACCACATAGATAAGCATCATGACATGTTTGACACTTATGGTTCGAGGGTGAATAAAGAGATCAAGATTTTTACCGAGACAAATCTATCTAGTTACTTCCTAATCGTTAGAGATATTCTTAAATATGCTGACTCTAAGGGCTATTTGACTGGGCCCGGTCGTGGCAGTGCTGCGGGATGTATGGTCTCTTACCTAATGGATATAACTAAAATTGACCCAATCCCGTACAATCTTATCTTTGAGAGATTTTACAATGCTGGGCGTAACGCAGGCGGCAGGGTGTCTATGCCCGATATTGATATTGACGTTCCTAAGTGTGGTCGTGAAGATATAATCGACTATATCAAGAAAAAATACGGCAAAGACAATGTAGCACAGATTATTACTTTCCAAACGCTGAAAGGAAGAGCTGCTCTTAAACGAGTTATGGCTGCTCGTGGAAACATTAGCTTTGATGAGCAAAATGCTATTACATCCCATCTACTAGATGAGTCAAAAATTGCTGACGAGCTGCAGGACATGAGAGATGAGCTTGGGACTTCGTCAGTTATTAGCTGGGCATTGGAAAATAAATCTGACAAACTAAAAGACTGGTGCTATGTTGATGACAATGGAAATTTACAAGGTAAGTTTGCAAGGATATTTGAGCAGGCAATAAGATTAGAAGATACTAAAATTATTCAATCTAAGCATGCGGCAGGAGTTGTAGTGTCTCCACAGCCGATATATGATGTGTGCCCTATGGTGTTAGACAGAGAAGAGAAAGATCTTCTAGCTGGCTTTGAAGGCCCTAGCTGCGAAGATGCTGGCCTTTTAAAATTAGATGTTCTTGGAATCAAGATGCTTGATAAGGTCATGGAGATTCCTAAAATACTTATGGGAGTATAATTATGAAAGAGGAAGAATACAAAGAAGCTCTAGCCTCTAATGAAAGAAAGTGGGAGTTTCGCTATGAACAACAATGGCGTAAACAAAAAGAGCTTGAAGAAACAGTATCAAAACTAAGAAAAAGAATTAGGGAATTAAAGAAGGAACTAGAGAGCGATGAATAACAGGTGGATCATAGTATTTGACTGGGAAACAGATGGCCCAAATCCAGAAACGTGCAATCCAGTGGAGCTTGCTGCTATACCAGTAAATCCAAGAACGCTAGAAATCAAAAAAGAGCAGGCGTTTAGGGCTACTATCAGACCAGATGGTATAGATAGCGAAGAATACTTCACAAAGGAAAGACAGGATACTATCGCTTGGCATGCCAAGCAAAGAGGTGTTGAAACCGAAGACATCGTTAAAGACTGGAAGAGCGGTCAGAGCGAAAAAGTTGTTTGGAAAAACTTTTGTAACTATTGTTCAAAGTATGAAGTTGATAAGAAGCCGGGACAGTGGTATACAGAGCCGATTCCTTCTGGGTATAATATCATAGGATTTGACTTGGTTATTGCGAATCGTCTTGCAGAAAAATATAAAACAAAATCACCCTTTTCTAAAGTAACTAAAATAGACATGATGGATATTCTGTTTATGTGGTTTGAAAACTTAGATGAACCTAGCAGTATGAAGCTAGATGCATTTAGAAAATTCTTGGGCATGAATGCAGCACAAGCTCACGAAGCTCTATCTGATACTATTGACGAAGCCGAATTGCTTGTTAAGTTTATGAAGTTTCACAGAAGACAATCAACTGTAGGTAAGTTCAAAGGAGCTTTTGCTAGATGAGAAGATACGACTGCGGGTGTGAGTTCCATGAAGGAGAAAACGGTCTAATATTTGACCCAGAGATCACATCTATACCACTGAACTGTTCTGCTACTTGGGACTTGATCTGCGAAGGAAACACTAAAGGTGTCTTTCAACTTGAGTCTCAGTTAGGTAGATCATTAGCTAAACAGACTAAGCCTAGAAACATGGAAGAGCTTTCCGACCTGATTGCAATTATGAGGCCCGGATGCTTGGAGGCTATGGTCAAGGGCAAAAGTCTCACAATGCACTATATTGACCGCAAGCATTTTCGTGAACCTGTAGAATATCTACATAGCTCTTTAGAACCCATTCTTAAAAGCACTCAGGGCATCTTGGTATATCAAGAGCAGGCTATTCTAATAGCTACAGAAATAGCTGGCTTCGACTTACAGGAAGCAGACATCTTAAGAAAGGCTATTGGTAAGAAGAAAGCTGATGTAATGGCTAAGGTCAAAAAGTCCTTTCTAGAAGGAACTGCCAATAAGGGAATCATCAGCAAAGAGCAAGCAGAGGAAATATTCAGCTGGATTGAGAAGTCCCAAAGGTATTCTTTTAATAAGTCGCATTCAGTTAGCTATGCGTACAATGCCTATTTGACAGCATACTGCAAAGCTCACTTCCCTCATGAGTTTTTTACAGCGTATCTTAAAAATGCGGTCGGTAAGCCGGATACATTTTGGGAAGTTAATGAGCTTGTGAATAATGCAAAAATTATGGGTATTGAGGTTCTACCTCCTAATATTATTCATATGAACGAGGAGTTTAAGTTAATAGGCAAGAATCCGACATATGGAATGACAAACATAAAGAATGTTGGGTCTTCAGTTTTTAGAAAGATGATGAAGCATGTAAAAGAAAATAATATAGACTTAGAAACATGCGATTGGGATTGTTTTCTTTTACTTGTATCTCCATTTGTAAACAAAAAAGCTTTTGAATCGTTAATACTAGCTGGGGTATTTGATTGTTTTAAAATGTCTCGCTCTAAGATGCAGCATCATTTTAATTTAATAAAAGAGTTCACAAAAAGGGAAACTGAGTGGCTCAAAAATTATAAAGAAAGCTATCCAGAGAAGACCGCAGTTGAGTGCATCGAGGCTATGATAGAGGCGTCTACTGTAAAGTCCAAAACTAGACCTATATTCAGACAGGCTAGAATTCCAGTTATAGAAGATCTGCTTACAACTTACGACAATCCGGGATATGATTTATACGATTCACCATCTTGGGTTTCGAAAGTAGAAGAAGAGCTTCTGGGAATTTCTCTAACTTGCAATAAGGTAGATGAGTATGATACTAGCAGAGCCAACTGTACATGTAAAGAATTTATTGATGGGTTCAATTCACAAAAGGGTATCGTTCTTGCTGTCAAGATAGACTCCGTTAGAGAGTGGACAATAAAAAAAGGTAAGGCTAAGGGTATGAAAATGGGTTTTGTCACCGTTAGTGATACTAGCTGCTCTTTAGATAGTGTTACAGCCTTCTCAGAGGAGTGGGAAAAATACAAGAAAATGCTACATGAGGGCAATACGGTACTTATGAGGGGAATGAAAGACAAGAATAGAGGAAGTTTTTTGATAAAAAAGGTAGAACAGCTAACAAGTTAGTTTGAGAGGAACTATAATAAGGAAAAGGGATGGATGATCTAATTGAAAAAAATATGGGATTGGTCGTTTCAGTCGTCAACTCATTTAAGCCTCAGAACCATACTGAGCGAGATGACTATATACAGGCCGGAAGAATAGGGCTATGGAAGGCTTTGAAAAAATATAATCCGGACAAAGGAACGGTTCTTTCTACATATGCTTGGAATCCTATTCGTTGGGAAATCATTAAAGAGATAAAAAGCGTAAAGAAAGGTAAAGGAACTTCCTTGAATATTGTTTCTCCGCCTTGGTATAAACCAAAAGATGAACTTTGGGAAGTTCTACCTACGACAATACTCTCAGATGAGGAAATCGACTTTTTACAGCTTAGAAAGATGGGATACAAGCTTGCTGAAATGGCAGATATATCTGGTAGAACAAATTCTTATGTTAAAAGAATATTTTATAAAGCTATAAGAAAAATAAGGGAAAACAATGCGTAAGAAAAAAGTTCTTTTTGTAACAGAATCACATCAAGTAGCATCAGGGTTTGGAACCTATGCTAAACAGGTACTTCCTAGGCTAAATGCTACGGGGAAATATGAGCTTGCAGAATTTGCCTCTTATAGTAGTATGGTGGAAGAACCAAATGTCGATTGGTTATTCTTTTCTAATATGCCTAAAACAGATAGAGACCACGAAATTTACAATCAGACTCCTGTAAATCATTTCGGACTTTGGAGATTTGACAATGTCGTTCTGAATTTTAAGCCGGATATAGTTCTTACCTATAGAGATCCTTGGATGGATCAGTGGATTGGAGATTCTGCTACAAGACCATATTTCCACTGGGTTTGGATGCCAACGGTAGACTCTGCACCACAAAAAACCAAATGGATTCAAAACTTCAGAAAGCCGGATGCTCTTCTAGCTTATTCTGAATATGGAGAAAAGGTGCTGCTGGAACAATCTAATAACAGACTTAATGTTGTTGGTTGTGCATCTCCAGCTATAGATCCAGAGGTTTACAAGCCAGTCGCCAGCAAAAGAACTCTAAGAAAAGAACTTGGCATTGATCCAGATATAAATATCTTTGGAACAGTAATGAGAAATCAAAGACGAAAATTATTTTTTGAGCTTATGAAGGCCTTCAAAATATTTCTCGAAAAAGCTCCAAAGGAAATAGCAGAAAAGACATTTCTATACCTGCACACGAGCTACCCTGAGAGGTCAGGATGGGACATAAGCTTAGGTATACAAGAGTTTGGACTGCAAGAAAAGGTCTTATCTACATATATATGCAGGGCGTGCAAAAAGTTTTCCTGTCTCAAATATCAAGACGCTATAACAACATGTCCTCATTGCAACCAAAGAGCTGCCGTGATGCCCAGCGTGGGGCTTGGCTTGGAAATACCAGACCTTGTAAAGGTATACAACATAATGGACCTATACGTGCAGTACGCTATATGTGAGGGCTTTGGGATGCCTCAAGTAGAGGCTGCAGCCTGTGGTGTTCCTATAGCTGCTGTAAACTACAGCGCTATGGAAGATGTTGTTAAATTTACAGGCGGTTATCCTATTGACTATAAGTTGTATCGAGAGCTTGAAGTTGGAGCAGATAGAGCAAGGCCAGATAATGAACATATGGCTAATATCCTCATAGATCATTTTTCTATGTCTGAAGAAGAAAAAAACAGGAAGATGATGCTGACTAGAGTCAATACTCTAAAAAGATATGATTGGGATCGAACTGCTAAGGTTTGGGAGGATTATATAGATAGCTATAGCCCAACAGGGGCTCAGAGCCAGTATGAAACCTTCCCTTATCAGCATGTCAATATACCGGACTCTATTCCTGAAGGGTTAACTCCAGAAGCTTTTGTAAGATGGTGCTACGCTGCGGTTTTGCAAGACCCAAAAGGAGCTTACTCCTATGAGGCAACAGAGCTCATACAGTCGATCTGTTTAGGCGCTCATGCTGAGACAATGGAAAGATTTGACGATAAGATTGCTTGGGACATTATAACCAGAAAAGCTAAGAACAAGCTTCTTGTTGAGCAGGTACGAACAGGAAGGCAACAAATGATTGTTGACGATTTTATAAAAGAGGCTTATCAAAGAAAAGAAAGAGTCTAAATGAATATTCTTTTTATAGGTCCCTACAGGCAAAGTGATGCTTGGGGAAAAACAAGTAGAGGTTTTATAAAAACTTTATTATCTCTTGAAGATTTTAGTGTTACCGCCAGACCAATATTTATGTCTGACCAACAGTCTGGATCTGTGGACGCAGATATACTTAGGTGTGAGTCTAATAAAAAAGACAGATATGATGTTTTAATACAGCATATGCTTCCTAATTTTATGGTCTATGATTCTAGATTTGAACAGGTTGTAGGAATAACTAGTTTCGAGACTGCTAACTGCAGAGCTTGGGATAATAATCTTAATCTATTAGATAAAATTTTTGTTACAACTGTGGCTGAGAAGAATGGGCTTTCAGCCAATCTAAAATCCAAAACATATAATATAGGAGCTGCTAAAGATAAAGCAGATAGCTCTGTAGACAAAACCTTTAGTCCTTTTACATTTTATAGCATAGGGGGAGGCTTGGAAAGTAGAAGTGGAATAAAAGACTCCTTATCTGCATACTGCACGGAGTTCAATATAAATGACAATGTAAAATTTGTCTTACAGGCTAACGATACACAAAGAGCCACAAACTTGATACAGCAGGTTTACTCCGATTTGGGCCTTTACTCATCCGATTATTACCCCGAGATACACATTGTTAATGACCCAGAAGGGCTACATGAAAATTGCAACTGCTTTGTGGATTGTTCATATTCTCTAGGTTTTGGCTACGAAAATTTAGCCGCGCTTTCCGCAGGCTCAACATCTATAGTTTTAAAGAACTCTGGAAAAGACGAGTATATTAATAAAGAAAACGGATTCACAGTAGAGTCTTTTGAAGAGATGGTCGCTTGTCCTGATAGACCTATGGCGGGAATTTTTACAGCAAAAGAAACATGCTTTAAGCCTATTATCAGTTCGATTAAAAAACAAATGAGAGATTGCTTTTCAAATAAGATTGACTATCTTGCTAAATCTAGAAAGTGTAAAGAATTAGCGCTGTCGATTAGCCATGAAGCAAGAGCTTCTAAGATCAAGGAGATACTATGCTCGTAACTTCAAACATTATAAACTCTGCTTTTAGAAAGCAGGGAGATAGACTAAAGTGCCTATGCGTATGTCGAGAAAATGAAAAGTATATATCTAGCTTGTCTGACATAAACTGTGATATATACATAATTGCAAAAGATGGAGTTTCTGGGTGGAAGACAACCGTATCAAAATTGCCAAACAATATATTTGTATTGACAAAAGACATATCTCAAATTAGCTCAACTGAGTTTGATTTTATAATGTGTCACGATAGATTGCACGAATTCGACCTCGCACACGCTATATCGCAGACATTGCATATACCTTTGCTGACAGTCGATCATGTCTCAAGTGCTATAAAACAAAAGCTGCCAATGGCATCAAAGATAGAAGCAGACACCCAACAATTTTTGTACCGGGTTGGAGATATTAATATATCAACTTCGAAAGCAATAAAAGACAGTTGGAGTAGTTCTACATACGGAATATCCATTGAGATTCCTCCTTTTGTAGAGCAGTATAGTAATACGGAAAAGACGAAATCCTTTGTTATTGACAATAATATACCGTCGCAGTATGCGTCACAATTGGAGCAGATAGTGTCTGGATCTGAGTGTGAGTTGAGATTTGGAGACAAAAATGAAATAGACATTTCTGCCTTTAAGTTTTATATTAATACTTGGAATAACATAGATAATAAGACGCTTGAAGCAATGTCTTTTGGTTGTATAACATTTTCTCCAAGAAGTGAAGAAACAGAGAGGGTTATAGAACATGGTGTAAATGGAATTCTTTATGATAATATAGAAGATCTTAAACAGTTAATGTCCGAAGCCGCTACAGGCAAGTATGACGAAATAGCAAAAGCTTCTATTGATTACATATCGAGCAACTATTCTAACAAAGTAGAGTACAATAAGAAGTGGAATCAAGTTCTTTCTTTCTTATCTAACTCCTTTTTTACAAGGAAATAAAAATGAAGAGTATTATTTATGTTGATGGTAAAAGCTCTCCTGCTATATTTGATAGCAATAATGAGTCTTTAAGAATAGTGAACGAGAAGGAGATTGACTCACTACCAGATGCTGTTTTTGAAGAGCTGGAAACTTTAGACGTTATAGAGTTCCTTGAGGACGATGAGCTACTTGCAAAGATTGTCGGAAAGCTTCGTCACGGAGGCAAATTAAAGATAAGCGGGAATGATGCGATACAGGTATTAACCGCTGCGTCTAGTGGCGCCTGTAGTCTAGAGGAGGCCAATAAGCTAATACTAAACGGTAGAAAGAGATTAATTTCAGTTCATGATTTAAAAAAGAAACTAACTTCCTTTGGCTTAAATATAACCTTAGTAGGTATAGTTGGAAGTAGATATACTTTGGAGGCACAAAGACAATGAGTGAAGAAACACCTGCAATATCACCCATGCACACACCATGCTTGGGATGTACGTTTATGACTAATGAGGAGCATAAACAAATAGGATGTCAAGTTGGTCGCATAGAAAAATACCGCGAGCAAGGAGCGGATGTAATTGATGTCTATGACGACAATGGAAATGAGTTCTTTGTGGTCAACGACAGGCTCTGCGTTTATAAAAGGGACAAGGAGTGGGCAAAGGGTATATCTAAGAAGAAAAGAGCTGAAGAGGTAAATAGAGAGCTAAAGCTGAAATATCATGCTATGGTTGTCTACGATTATGAGAATGATATAGATGACTTGTTTGAGACTCTGGACACATTAGAGAATCAAGATAATCCTCCTATTATAGTAACTATTATGAATAGGTGCACAAATGTTTTGCAAAAAGACATAGTAAGGCTAATAACGGCTAGGAACTACCAAAATATAGAATGGAGATTTCAAACATTCTTTGATAACGACGCAACCAATAGAGAGTGTATAGACTTAGTAATTGACAATACAAAATATGAATACAAAGTTTTGTTCTATGTGACATTTAAGTCGTCGTTTAAGGTTCCTGAGAGCTTTTCTGAAGATGTTCAAAAATATATAGTTGAAGATATGAACAACCTTGCTTATGCGTATTGCAACAAGGAAGAGAATGGTGAGCTCGTAAACATAAATATGCATCTAAAACATGCTGGTAACTCTTTCAATATCCCTATTGTTGAAAAGCTTAAGGAGTTTGAAGAAGGAGTGAAGCCCTACATACACAACATAGAAGATATTTGTCCTAGTATGAAAGTTTAGAATGAGCAATCGCCACACTAAAAAAATATTCCAAACTTTAAATAATGTCTCTGATATAGACGTTATGATACCTGTTGCTGGGCTAGGTAAAAGAATGAAGTCTTACGGACCGAAAGCTTTGATACCTATAAAGTATGGACAAAACATACTGCAGAGACAGCTAGGTATTATGGATGAGACATTAGTAAGTTATAATCTTATTTTAATATGTGGCTTTGAAGCAGAAAAGATGATAAGTTCTTCTCCTGCTGGCGCTATAAAGGTGGAAAATGAGTTATATGAAGATACCAATATTGCTAGAAGTGTTGCGATTGGTCTAAGATCTATACCTAACTGCAATAGGCTACTGCTTGTTAATGGAGACTTAGTCTTCTCTAAGAATGCAATTAGCTCTATAGACTATAGTAGATCTTCAATATTGGCATCTAATGACTACATGTCAGATAATGAAGTTGGATGTATTGTAAACTCAAGGGGCAATTTGGAGAATATGATGTATGACCTTCCAAAGAAGTGGGCTCAAATAGCCTACTTCCAAGATAAAGAATTGGATATGTTGAGGTCAATCGCATGCAATAGAAAAAATCGCAAGATGTTTATGTTTGAAATAATTAACAAGATTATTGAAGAAGGAGGGATCTTCAAATGTGTAGAAGACCCCTCTATTAGGATTGTTGATGTAGACACATCTAAAGATATAAAAAAAGCAAAGGATATTATATGAAGATAATTGTAGAGCAAGCTTTAGGTAGAATGGCTTTGGGTATTACTAGCTCTTTTGCTATGATACCAGACTGCCATGTAGCTTTTTGGGACTCTTCCACAAAAGCTTCGATGGATATGTTTGATGAGTTTAAGCCGGATTTAGTTTTTGCTTCATCCGACCAACTAAAAGACGAGGCATTTGCAATAGCTGTTTCTAGATATCCTAATTCAGTCGTGATATCTATTGGAGATGTTAATCAAAACCTTATAAATCCTATATTATCAATAAATAACACTAGCAAAAATGATATGCCCAATATAGAATTTGAAGGTGGTGTAATGTTAGGTAAAATTGGAAAACCTGAGTATGACGATTCCTTATATTCAGATGTTCTATGCCTAACAGAAGATATATTGCCTACAGAAGAAAACCAAAACGTTCTACATTTCTTAAGCTCTTCCTACAATACAAAAATACTTGGCCCCGTTCATTTCGACGTAACAAGTTATTTAGGTCTTGTCAACGACCAGCAAAGAGCAACCGCTTTAGCATCTACAAAAGTATTTGTTGATCTAGGTAGCGAGTCAAAGTATGATGCTCTTTGGCTAGGAAAGCATGTGGTGGAAGCATCTTCAAACATATCAAAACTAAAAACGGCTATAGATAAGGGTATTGAAGAAGGGGAAAATATAATTGGAAAGATAAGAGTAAAAAATAAAACCTACTTTGATTTGTGCGCACAGATATTATCATTTTTAGGAATGAACCAAGCAGCCTCATTCTTGATGAATAAAAAAGGAGAAGCTCTAGTATGATAGGATTTTTATTAAAACAAACATTTGACAACTCTATCTTGCCATATATTGAGAGCAATAAAGAGTGTTGTGTTTTTAGTATGGGATCTCCAACCTCAAATTTTAAGAAGCCATTTCTTCAGGCCTTAAGAGTATATGATTTCGATAAAACCATTGTTGCAACAGATATTACAACGGCAATGATGGCCTGTGATCTAATACTACCTAAGAAAAAGTACTTCTACATTACAGATCTTGAGTGGATGGGGCACAAGCCATTGATATATCAAGAACTGAGAGACATATATCTCAATGAAGAGCTAGACCTTATAGTCTCAAACGAAACCAATTATAGAATTATAAAGAACCTATTTAAAGAGCCGAAGTTTATTGTGAAGAACTGGGATTTTAGTGAGATAGAAAAATGAACGAAGAAAAATATCAGAATCTAACAGACACTCAGAAAAAAGCATATTTGAAAAAGTCTTATTACGATAAAAATATGAGCTGGATAGCCATATCTAAGGAGCTTTCTACATATCCAAATAAAGTTCGCAGAGAAGCCAAGAGGCTTGGTATAGATTCTAGAGACAAGAGTCAAGCTCAGAAGGTGGCTCTTGAACAAGGGAGGTCTGAACACCCAACAGAAGGAACTAATAGAAGCGAAGAAACCCGAATAAAAATTAGTGATGGTCAAGGCAAGGTCTGGGATAATCTTAGCGATAAAGAAAGGGCAAAAAGATCTAAATTAGGTAGAGAATCTTGGGATAAAAAGACAGATGCTCAAAAGAAAGATATTATTGCTAAAGGAAGTGACGCTATCAGAAGGGCGTCTAGAGAAGGGTCTAAATTAGAAAAATTTATACTTAGTGAGCTAACAAAGAGGAAATATAAGGTACAATTTCATAGAGAGCAGTGGCTTAAAAACCAGAATCTCGAAACAGACCTCTTTATAGAGGATCTAAGGACAGTAATAGAAGTAGATGGCCCTTCTCATTTTGAACCTGTTTGGGGTGAGGAGAACTTAATAAAGAATCAGCGGTCTGACTTAGAAAAAACAGGATTGGTATTGGAACAAGGACTTGTTTTGATTAGAATTAAACAGACTAAGAGGATCTCAAACAGATATATGAGAACTGTACTGAATGAGCTACTTGAGGTTATAGACAGGATTGAGAAAAAGTTTCCCGAGGAAAATAAGAGGTATATAGAAATATGAATAAGAAAAGCGATCTAGATCAAATTGTAATGGATGTAGAGGAAGAAATTGCTGAAGCTGAAGAAGGTTCTGAGGGTCAAGCAATTGGTCCTTATAATCCCGGATGGAGCGAATATGTTTTAGACCATCTTGACGATAGTGAGTTGCGAGATGGAAACCCTACAGTAGATGGCTTGCGTAGAGTTACCGAAAAGGTCTTTGGTGATATTCTTATGTCATCCAGTCACATCTATAATCATGATACTTCTCGTGGAGTATGCACAATTAAACATACTTTACAGATACGAAAGCACTCTACGGGCGATATAATAACTGTAGACGGATGTGTAGATGTTAATAGAAGTAATATTCCACACCCTTTCAACCAACACTTGGTTGCTACAGCAGATACTAGAGCTGAAGGTAAAGCTATCCGAAGAGCTCTGAAGATTAGAGTTGTTACCGCAGAAGAGATGCAAAACTCCGATGAGGACGATCTTCTCGCAGCTGAAGAGAATATCACAGACCAACAAATTCTAGCTATTAATCAGATGTGTAAGCGACTTGATGTTAATTTGGAAAAGGCTGTTAAGTCTTCTTGTGCTGGCGCTGAGTCAGTTCGAGCTGTTAGCAACCTACAGGGAAGAATGATTCTATCATCTCTGTCCGAATACCAACGTAACCCTTCAATCATCCCAGAGGATGTGTCAGGTTACGATTCAAACTGGCGTGAAACATTTGATACCGGAGGTAAATAACATGAGAGCAAGAGTTAGAGCGTCTAACGATTTATGGTTTGAAGCAGATGCTGAAACAGAAGAAGATCTATTCAAGCAAGTTGCTAGGATTCAAGAAGTTTTCCAGCATAACAGATGCGGAAAATGTTCTTCAGAGAATGTAAAGTTCATCTGCAGATTTGATAGTTCTGAAAATGACTGGCTTGAGGTTGTATGTCAAGACTGCAGAGCTAAGCTGATCTTTGGAAGAACCAAGAAGGGCGGTCAGATCTATCCTAAGATTAGATGGGATCAACTTTCTCAAAAGCAGCAAGAACAAAGAGCCAATGAAAAAGGATATTCTGAAAAGAATAGAGGGTATCTACCCGATAAAGGTTGGTTTGTATACAAGCCTCCAGCGTCCTAGAGGCCATCAGACATCTTGTTTTAAAAAAGGAAGGGGGTTTTATACCCCCTTTTTTTATTCATCCTCTTTGGACTTATCTTTTTTATAACTGAATATCTTGTTGAACCATTTTTTTCTGTCGGTGCAACCACATTCGCTATCGCCCATAATCTTATTGATTCTTTCGTCCGTTATTCCGAACTTCTTGAGAACTTTCTCTATTGTATCTCCAAGGCCTTTTGACATATCGTCGTCAAGAGAATAGCCTTCGCTTTCTATTTCTGCGATAGCCTCTTGTTCGTCGAGCTTTTCTTTATTTGGTTCTGCCACGAATATATTATCCTCCTGTTTAATTTTTGTCACACCATGAATTTTAGCAAAGTTTGCTCTAAATTTATGATCGTTTTGACATTTGTGAAATAAGTTTTTGGTCATAGGCCAATCAAATATAGGACAATGTCCTTCATATCTGCATTGACAGCCATCAAGTATATTTTTTGTTTCTTCCATAATTAAAATTCCTTTTAACTTATTGTTACTGTTCCTGTTACAGGATCTTGGTAGCCTCCACCTCCGGGTAATTCTATTTGACCATTATGCAGACACTCACAATCCCACGCACCTATTGTTCCACGATATGTTAATAAATCAACATTGTTGGTACATGTCCCTCCCAATAGATTAGGCCGAAATCTATGATAGTCACCAATTTCAAGCTTTGGCCCAGCTCCATCTGCATGTCCCCAGCAATTAGGAGAACATGCCCAGTTGTCCGCATCTCTAGAAGCACTCCAATTGTGATCATATGGTACAAAAACAATATCGAGCGCAAAATTGCAGACAGCGCATTCCTTCACTCCACTTGCGACTTGCCCCGGCCCTCCTGCTGCTCCACAACAACATAGACTAACAAGAACATCCATTCCGCTACAAGCGAAGGGATCTCCATAGGGGTCATCTCCTCCGGGACTGCCAGCGCTACACAACGTTCCTGAACCTACCCACTTTTCATATCTATGCTCCCTAATATCTATTGGCACGAAACCGTCAAGATCTTCCTTTGCATCTTCAGTAATATAACATCCTGCACTCATTCCTCCGTAACCACCTAGATTCACATATTGATTGTTATATCTACCGCTTCTACACGCCTCATACCCGATCTCTCCGTCTTGAAGAGATATACTAGCTGATACACTTCCAGATGCACCAACAAAGCTTATGTCTGCCGTTAGGCTATGCCCTCCTGATGGACAAGGACAACAAGTATAAGTTGCGCATGGGCTGTTAATGCCGGGATCGCTTTTAGAAAGATCCATAGCCGCTTTACATTCGCCTGAAGGACAACCTGAAATTGCCAGATTAGTCCCACCAATCGACCCGCACATACAACATTGATTACCACCACTTGGTCCTACTACTATAAAAGTATTAGGCATAAACATTCCTCCTTATATGTTTTCCGAACCTACAAATAATCCCTCTGGAGTGAAATACAGTCTCTTCATTTGAACTTCGAATCCTGAACCTACACAGGTTATTCCTCTAACAACCTCTACTGTAGTATTCGCTCCGCTACATGCTGTCTTGTCAAGAGAGATACTAATACTATTAGAGGAGGATGAGAGACTAAACCCAGCTCCAACACTGATTTCCTCAATTCTATTACTTCCTACTTGGCTTCCATTGCAGTCATTAAATTTAAGTTTGCTGTTTAGCTTGTAATCACACGCATTTGCATCAATGGTTTCTAATTCTAAACCTGAACCAACGGTGAGCGAGTCGAATATATTACCACCTATCGTAGGCTGAGGAGCCGATAGTGTAGCCGTACTACTGCTCACACCGAGTTTAAGACCATCGCCAACAATTATATTTTCAAAAGCCTTATAATCAGCTACCGTAGTAGCTCCGGGCTTACAACCATCCATTCCACCTTTAATTCTAAAGTTAGCATCAATATAATAGTCACAGTCTTCTTGTGTTCCTAGACCTTCATATGTTTCTCTAAGCTGCAGACCCGTTCCAAGCGAAATATTATCAAATATCTTACTACCGATCTTCTGTTGAGGCGCACTTATAGTAGCCGTAGCCTCATCGGTGCCAGCACTATAAGAAATTTTAAGACCGTCTCCGAGAACAATCTTATTGTACGGCTTAAAGTCAGTCTCTTCATAAGAACTTCCGGGCTTACATCCGGTCATACCGCCTTTAATAAGCATACTAGCATCAAGAGTATAATCGCAGTCTTCTTGTGTTCCTTCACCTAGATATACTTCTCTAAGTTGCAAGCCCGTTCCAAGTGTAATATCGTCAAATATCTTACTGCCGATCTTCTGTTGGGGTGCTTTTATCGTGTATTCGCAACCTGAAGTGCCTCTGGTTATTTGTAAACCATCACTGAAGTGAAGCAATTGAGCAGTTTCAGTGACAGCGCCATCGCCGCCTGCACTAATTTTTTCGGCTGTTCCCGGCTTGCATCCTGTCATTCCTCCCCTTATAGAGAAGATACTATTAAGTGTGATCTCACATGGTTTAGTTGCGTCATATTCTCCAGCCTTAAGACCAGTTCCAAAGGTAATTTTTTGATACCTGTCACTTGTCGGATTAGGAACTTGGCTATAAGCGTTAGTATTACAAGCAGCTGCATTAGCGAATAGAGGCGCAACAGATGCATCAACGCGGAACGTACCGCCTCCCATGTCATCAACTGAGAGTCCGGTTCCAAAAGACAAACAACTGAAGCCACTACAAGGCTCGCCATTTTTCCAGTGGAACTGAGGTGTACAGGAGTCCCCACCAAGGTCTTTAACACTACCGAATTTTCCTGAAACTGTTACATAATTACATCCAGACGCATGACCTTCCCAGAGAGTGAACTGATCCTCTGGAAATTTGATCTGTTCCCAGTCTATGATACAATCGGTAGTAGCGGTGCCTGTTGAAGTGGGGCCATTAGGCTGTATCATTATAGGAAGTCTTGTTCTTATTTCAAGTGCATTGCCTTGCTGAAAACCAAGAGCAGTTCTTTGAGCGTCGTTCATAGCGGTATCGACGCCCGTGATACCCTTACCCATAATAAGATTAAGATCAGTGAAAGTGCCTATTGCATTAATCGTGTCTGCGCACCCAGCAGCAGTTGAACTCATACATGTCCCGCTATGCCCTGCATATAAAGTCCCGCCGTTGCTGCCGCTTACATCAAGATACCAATCACAGTCTTGTCCTGCTTGAGTCCTGATTAATTGGAAACCAGTTCGAGGTATAATATTGCCAAACGCAATACCACTAAACAACCTTGTTCCCGGAGCCAAGTCTAATGAATATGTACAAGCATCTACTGAGGCTAGTTTGAGACCACTTCCTACGTTCAGTTTGGTATATGGCTTGTAGGTCGTTATTTCATCGCTGGTATCATGGCATCCCGTTCTTCCACCCTTGATGTACATACCAACGTTAATGTCATAGTCACAATACTCGCTTCGCTCACTTGGTATGATTTCAAATCCGGTTCCAAAATTAAGGGAATCAAATGGTCCTCCCGGAGTTGTGAAAAAACCACAACTATTAGCGCCCTTCAAGTGCGGTAAAACCCCTTGTATCTCATATTCACATTCAGCTGTGTTCTCGACCAACTTTAGCCCAGAGCCTACAAGCAGATTTCTATACCATTTCCAATCATTAACTGAATAATTGGTTCCGGGCTTACATCCGGTCATGCCGCCTTTGATTCTTGTTCTGGCATCTACATTTATATGGCAAGGATTAGTAGGGTCTACTTCCACCATTAAGCCTGATCTAAAATTAATGCCTGTAAAATACCCATTTATAGCGGGGTCTGTAGTAACACAAGCCGTACTTTGACGAGAAGACCAAGGAATGGAAGGTTGCGAACTTATCTGATAAGTGCACTCATCTATAAGGGTGTCTATTACAAGTCCTGTTCCAAAGACTAGATTTCTAAAGGGCTTATAGGTCGTTAAATCGGTTTTGGTTACATCATAATACTCGGCGCCATCGCTAGGACATCCTCTGTATCCTCCGCTAATTGTTGTTCTTGCGTCAACATGTATCTTACATGCATCTTCGGGATCTTGAGTAACTATCAATCCAGATCTAAAGTTAATTCCGGTAGCATAACCATCTATAGCAGGAAGATTGGTAACACACGCAGTGCCTTGTCTTGACTCCCATTTTATATTGCTAAAGGCATTTAGAGTATAAGTGCCCCCCATTCCATAACAATCTCCAGTTCCACTAAGCTGCAATCCTGATCCAAATTTCAGCAGGCTAAAGTTAAGAGGCGTGTCAAATGGAACGGTGCCACTAGGCTGACAGCTCCCAGAAACATCTGCAATCTGTGGGAACTTTCCTGATATTTCAACATAATCACATCCCTTGTGATTTCCTTTGTAGAGTTCAAACTGACAATCCGAGAATTTTATCTGTTCCCAACTGTCAACGCAGGATTCAGCAGATCCTCCTGCAAATCCAGTAGCACTGTTATATATAGGAAGTCTAACATCCATAGAAATTGCTTGTATGCTATTTCCTGTTCCATCATGCCCAGTTAAACCACAATGCCCACTAAACGGAGTATCGTAATTTACCGTTATATTAGAGCCTTTTATACCAGATCCAAATACAATAGTGTCTTGCGTCGTTATCTTTGAACTCTCATCAAGACAGCCATATGCTAAACTATCCATGCATGTGCCGCTCTCAAGATAACAAAGCTCTGAGCCCGAGCCTCCACTGCTGAGCATCGGGTAATATGTACAAGCTAAAGAGTCATAAAATGCAAAGAACTTTTCTCCAGAGGGTATTCCCTTGGCCCAAGTTGGATTGGTAAGTTCGATATGTCCGTCTCTATAAGGGTCTCCACCACTATCGTAGTAGGGGTTAGAAGGCGTAGCTATATCTAACGTTAGTAAATCGTCTCTGCTTCCTCCGGGTAAAATATCACCCCCTGTGTTATGAACCTGTATAATCTTATACTGTATAGGGGTTGTCCATACCCCTCTTGCCTTATCAAACCTTAAGTCAATCGGTCCAACTGGCCAAGTCTCAGGCTTTCTTAAGTGATGATCTAGGAAATAATTAGCTTCTCCCTCGTTTATAAAATTTCCTTGTTTAGCGGAACTTTCGACATCTCTCAGGTTTGGGATAGGTTTACCATTAAGATCATATCCCCAGCCATGAAGCAGTAGTGGACCTTTATGAGCCAGCGGTCTTATGTCTGAAGGGAAGCCTCCGCCTTCGACCTTGTATGCTTCCATAGACATTGGCCCTGCAGGAACCTGACCATGAACTATACTTATAACATTAGTATGGTTATTAGGGCCATTCTCGTCGTATTCATTGTGTTTTGGAGTGCCCACACTAGCGAATGGATCTAAGTAGTCTACACTAATTTTAACGCCACCATATCTAAGGCCGCTCTCTTTAAAGTCGTACCCATTAAGAGGAGGAAGTGCCATAGTAGGCTGATTTCTAGTGCCCGTGCAGGTGCCTCCTTTAGGGATAAACTCAGACTTATAATATGGCACCGTTTCTTGATCATGGTCTCCATGTGTTTTTGGGTGAACCGGCGTAAATAACGCATCGTCACTTACACCTCCCTGTCTAAGCCATCCACTAGAGTTTCCGAGACTAAGCTGTCTAGGCGAAATTTTAGAAACATTGTAAAGCTTTTGTGCGCTTGAAGGAATACCCGTAATACTTACCTGCCCTGCTGTGCCAACAGTCATGGTAGTTCCATTAGTGGCGTTTTGCTTAGACCTTTGCTTCATCTGCTTTCTAGCTAGAGCTGCTCTTTCATTTGCCTCTGCTAGAGCTTTTTGAAGTTTATTTCTTTCTCTTTGAATCTTTCTAATTTCTTGAGCTCTCTTACCCATCTTAGAAAGTCTATTGGCATTATATTTAGCAAACTTTCCAAAAGAAGGGGTAAAGGTGTTGAGTGTATAAACTGTTGTAAAACCATTTTCACCATAGTTTACAGTTATATTAGTAATATTAGGACCAAAGCTACCATTCCAAGGAACACTAACAACTCCATTGTAAGAATGATTGCCTCCACCAGCGCTAAAGCTGCTAGCTTGGATATTTATGAAATTCATTGTGTTCTGACTAGATCTCAACTCAGAACCGAGTCTTCTAGTTGGCGTTCCGGGGAAGTTAATAGATCCCCTTTCACCTTCCTGCATGTAGGTTACAGAATCTCTAATTTTTTCTGACATAGCGCTAATAGGAGCATTCATCAGATTATGATAGCCATCATACTCCCAAGGAACAAGCTGGTCGTCAGCTACAAAATGAACTTGTCCCGGAGGTCCTTTAAGAAACTTCGGCCCATACCTAACAGTGTTACTTCTCATTGGAAGAGCAACTTCATCTGGGGTTTTTCTTCTTACAGCAATAGCAAGCGTCCCATCCGTGCCTCTAGTTCCATCTGCATTAAATTGAAGTCCACCTTTAAGAACATTTAGATTTGCGCCACTAACACCTGAAGTTATAGCTGTTTCTATTAAGCCGCCAAAATTTGGATTGATACCACCTAAATCTTTTTCGAGACCACTCTCTATTACTGGGCTATCAAGTTTAAACAGAGCTGTAGCATATGCGCCATATTCAAGAGGCTTCTCATCAACAGCTCCTTTAAGATATACCGAAAGACCTCTGCCATCACTAGCATTGTGAGTTACAAATTCTCCCTGCTGCACGACAACCCCAGAACCTATTCCTGTTCCTATCTCATAAAACCTACAAAAAGGAGTAACTTTATTCGTCTCGTCTGCAAAAAACGATAGCTTTTCTCCGGGCTGACCCTCTGTACTACAAGGAAGTTTTAAGACATCAGTTGTTCCTTGAGCAGGCCATCCACCGTCATTAGTCGGGTTATCGCTATATATTATCTGACCGGAATCTGAATCGGTTCTATAACAAACATAAGGAAGCTGTACTAGAAATTGCTTACCATAGTAAGTTTCGGCCCAATCTACAATAAATTGATGAATCTTTTTAAGGTCTTCATTTCTATTATCTGTAGGGTCTTGATCTGGTTGAAAGGCTAAATTATAGCCTATCATATTTAACAAGGCTGCTGAGAGCGCATCTGCCCCAAGTCCCATTCCAGTAAAGTTTGGAAAATGAATATTCGGGCCTTGTATGTTTAAATTTCCTCTAACCCATTGACCAAATTCAGTTCCTGCTCCTTGATTGTATGCAATAGCATAGTTGAACCATTCATCAAATCCACCTATAGCCATCCTGATTTCTTTTTCATGGATTTCTATATAATGAGCACCATAAGAACCATATCCCGGAATAGAATCTCCTACTATAGGTACGGTCATGCTAGCAGCAAGAGGTCTGATATCTAAATATATCTTCCAGTCGCCTGCTTCTCTACCTGTTAAACTAGTATTGTCAGCGACTGTCAAGTTTTTAGCGGAGTCATATCCCCAGAACTGTATGATGCGTGATGAGGCTGCAGATTGCTGATATACAGTTTGTACATAGCCGCCATAAACAAAACCCTGAGAAGGTTCATTTCTAAGCTCTCTGCCAACATTCTTTGCAATAACATTATCGGTCGCTGCAACAAATGATTCTATTTCACCTAAAGATGGCTGTGTAGCTCTTTTAGCTACTCTAACTTTAATACATTTTTGACCTGTGCTGGTTACTAATAGTTCTATATAATAATCACATCCAGTTTCAGCACAAATCTGACTTACTAAATCCAAGACACTTATACTTGGGCCCGGTATTCTATAAAATGTTGGGGCAAATGGTATCTCTGAAAGGTCAACATAATAGTTGGCAACCGGACCATATCCTCCAGCTGCAGCAAGAGCAGAGTCATTGGTGTCTTGTGGACTAAATACCATACCATATGCGCCACCATCAGAGGCAACATCTGATACTCCATTGGGCGCCCTATAGCAAGCATACCCATAGGGAGAATATTTAGGGTCTGGGAAACCAGATAAAAGCCTTTGGATTGAGTTCCTTAAAAGTACATAAGGAGTTCCTTCGTTGTTATTGACTGCTCCCCCAAAGCCGTTGGCGGGAGAACCGAAATAGGCCCCATTTACTGCCGTCCAAGGACAGCTTGTTCCCTGAGATTCAAGCCATCCATAAGCATTTATGAGATTATAAACATCTCCTACTTCTCCTGCATAGTCACTAACAATAACCTCTAGATTGGATAAAATAATTCTAGGATCAACTATAGTCACTGTATAGACAGGGTTGGCACTGGCACTAGCATCCACTGTCCAAGCTTGAACAATTCCAGCGAACTCAAAGATGTCTGAAGAAGTGCCAGAGTTGCCTCCCATTCTAAAATAAACAGGAGTTCCAATAGTAGGTTTTATAAACCCCGGATCGGGAGCATGTGTTGTAATTCTTTGTCCGGGAAGTGGGTAATAAACTTTAGGGCCGGTGCAGTTATCTTCTACTAGAGTAACAGTTAGCGTAGACTGCTGTTCATTCCATCCTAAGCTGGTTGATACCGATTGGACACTAGCGCCTAAGAAAACAATTTGTTCTTTAGGGCCGTGTATACTTGCTGGTGAACACGTTTGCTTCTGTGACATATTTAGTCCTTAATTAACAGTCTGTATGAACCCAAGATATATTCCTTGTATATCTTCCTGCTATAGGATCATAAGTTTCAGAGTCGCTAGTAATATAGTATGTTTCATATGTATCCTCTATTCCTTGCTGTACCGAAGCTATAAATTGATCGTAAAATGTCTGTGGAGAGCCCGATGAAAGCTCTCCTGTACAAGCCTGAGCCGTATACAATGGAACGACAAATGCCTCTACTGTCAGGTCTGTTGTGGATGCTGTCTTTGTGCCAATATCCTGAAATAAAGGACCATTAGCCCTTCCTAATATTACATGGCTGGCAGTTACAGGGACAGCTTTTGACTTTGTTAAACTTATATTCTCAGCCAAAGCTTGTTCATTGCAAGGTGTTGGTCTATTGGAATATGTGAATGAGTATGTTACTGTTGCCTCACTAATATTATAGCCTACAGACTGACTAATTGGTTCTACTTGAAGGTCTAATAATGTGGTTGAATATGCAGGAACTTCTCTATAAATTTCAAGAGCTCTATTGTAAAACGTAGTTCCGCTTATTGTTCTACCTGAAGCTCCTGTCGCTGGTGTGCCGCCGCTACTCCTAAAGGCAGAAGCTGCAAGCCCCTCTTTAGCATGACCTATACCAACACCACCCTCGTCATATCTTTCTAGACCTTCAATTTCACCATCAACCGTAACTGTCACTATAGCACTCTCTCGACTGCCCTCCAAGTTTACATCATACTTGTCTATATATAACCCAGTTGTAATCCCTGATGCGGTATAGCCCGTAGGTCCAGCTAATGGTGTGCCTATATATGTGTCTGTAACAGAGGTATTTCCACCTGCAATGTTTAAGCCTATGTTTCTATCTACTAAAACGGCGGTTGACCCAACACCACTAATACCGCTACCGTCTACCTGACCACTGACGACGCTCGAATCGTACTTAAGAATGCCGAAGTCCGTTTCTCCTGATCTTGTGGGACTTGCCCCACCGGCTTGTCCAATATTCAAAAATGCATTTACTGCTCTGTCTATACCAGCCGCTGCTTCTTTAACCCCTCCTTCTTGAGCAGCAAAGCCCATCATTGTTTGAAGATTCTGCTGAACTTGAACTTGGAACCACACAGAGGTTTTCTCTATGCCTCCTCCGGTTAGAGAGGTGCTTGATCCTTTATCATAAATAGATACTGAATATTCTATATCTTTAGTTTGTAGTGTACCCGGCACCTTATCACTTCCAAAGGTGTATTTTGTAGTTCCGGAATACTCTGTTCCGCTTGTTGACGCTCCAATTGAAATGGAGTTTGGACAGAACATCTCTATGCTATAATCAACCCTTTGAGTCCACTGATCTGGGCTAGAAAAATCAATACTTTGAATTGTTACATTATTTGCATAAATTCCAACAACCTCTGGGCAACTACCTGATTCTCCTGACCCTGTAGCCATCGGTACAAAAGTGCCCTCAATGCAAGCAAGGTCTTTATTTACTGCTTGAGACAAGGCATTTTTAGCTTGAAAAGTTTTCCATATATTAGTAGTGCCGTCTGCATCACCATGTCCGGCTGGGCCGGTTCCACTGCCAAGTACACCAACTGTAGAAGGCAGTAGGCTGCCGTTTAACGTTAAGTTGAATCCTCCTCCAATGGTTGTTCCATCGTTGGTTCTAAATACCTCCCTGCTTATATCCAACATTGGACTGGGCTTAAACTCATAAAGACTACTAGTCTCGCCATCAGCGAAACCGTAAATCTGTAATCTAACTCCTGAATATGACATATTTCATTTCCTCCTTATAACCCAGTAGGTCCCATTCCATCATTATTTACCTTGTTTTCTAAAGCCTGAATTCTATCTCCAAATTTTCTAGCTATTGCTGAATCTATAGCAGCTTGAACAACCTTACCTATTTGATTCTGTACATCTGATGCCATAACTTTAACAGTAACCTCCGGAGTTTGAAGTGTAAGTTTTATTTCTTCTGGTATTTTAGGTATTAGATTTGCTGCTTCTTTCATTCCTTTTACAACTAGATCGAAGTTGCTAAATACTGTGCCGCCACCTTCAAAGATACCTCTTAAATTATCTATAGCTGCAATAAAGGCAGTTTCATCTGAAAGCAAAGGAGTAGTAGCCATAGCTTCCGGGTGAACACCTGCGCCTACTGTGCCAGAACCAAGACTCTCCAAAAGTTCGCTTACGAAGTCTGCTGGTCTAGGGCTTCGAAGCTCCATAGTCGTAGCTCCGCCGCTCTTTGAACCGGGATAGTCGGGGTGGGTTCCGGGGAAGAAGGGGAGAGTTGTAGCTCCTCCGGGCATAAAGGGTTTAAGTGCGCCCCCAATTCCAGCGCCAAGTCCGCCGGGCATAAAGGGTTTAATTCCACCTCCAAGGCCTCCCAAAAGTATCGACAAGGGATTAGGTGGGATTTTCGCTGGTTGAGGATCTCTTCCGAAAAAATCCTCTGCATTAATAGGAGGTTTATTGGGAAATGGCTTACGTCCTAGTGTCCCATCCCACGGAATGTAGTCTTCTGGAGGATCTGCGGGAAGAGGAATAGCTTGACCCGGTCCGGGCGAAGGGAACATTGGCCACGTCTGGTCGCCGCCTCCACCGCCTCCGGGTGGGGTTGGAGCGGTAACTGAACATGCTTTAACCATCAGACATGCATTCTTTAGGAATTGTATTATTTTTTCTGCTGCAGCAAGAGGTGTATCGGTAAGCTTAACCTTTCTTTGGTTAATTCCCATGTTCTTTGAAAGTTGATTTGCTAACTGTTGATTTGGAGCAGCTTGAGCTTGAGCTTGCTGTTTAGCCTGAGCTTTCTGTTTGGCTTTAGCTGGAGAGCTTTCGGGCCCTATACCAAGCCTTCTTTCCATATCTGCTATCGTTTTGCCTATAGCCTCACTTTGAGCTGATCTTCTATCAAAGTAACCACCTTCTTCAAATTCTCCTAAACCTTTCTTCTCTCTTGCAGCCTTAGCTCTTGCTAGTTGCGCGTCTATTTTTTCTTTATTGCGACGCATACGAGCTATTCTTTCTCTCATACCTTGTTAATTGCTTATACCTGTTGTGAACCCGCTTTGAGAGTCTCCCCTTACAGCATAATTGTAGATAGGATCTCCGGGTCTAGCAGGCATATCTTTTATAGACTGTAACCTTGCCTTGTTATCTTCCTCCGTTAGTTTTGATGAGGGTCCCGGTTGTCCAATCTGCATAATTTGACCTACAGGCTTACCGCTCAAGATAGCGTTTGTCGCAGCAGTGGCATTTCCAGCAGCAGCCGCCGCTTCAGCCTTTCTAGCTTCCTCTTGCGCTGCGTTAAACGCATCTTTCTCTCCGCTGGTAGTAGTGCGAGGGCCTCCTGTAGAAACCGGATCAACGTTTTGGTTTGCTGCTTGCATCGCCTCAAGTTCTGCAACCGTCATACCGAGCGCTGCTGCAGCTGCTTCTTTATCTTCTGGAGTTGGTTTGTATTGAAATCCAGTTACACCATCAGGACTTACACCCCCAGACGCGGGTCCAATTTTCGGAATCTCTACTTTTCCCCTCGGTATAAGCTGGGGATCTATATTCTGGAAGCCGCCCATGCCGCCGCCTCCAAATAAGGAGCCTAGTCCACCACCACCAAGGAAGCTTCCAAAGCCTTGTAAAGCAGGACCAACACTAGAAAGCAATGAATCAAATCCGGGATAACCTGATGACCCTGTTAGTTTGGCTCTTTTCGTTTCTAGTTCTAATATTTTTTCTTGAGCAGCCTTTATCGCCTCGGTATCTCCAGTTTCTTTTGCTCCTTCAAGGATAACTTTTTGTTTTTGTATCGCTTTATTCAACCTGTCAATAAGACTATTTCTAGTTTTCTCTTTTTGTAGGGCTATTCCAGCTTCCTCTGCAGCCGCACCAGCAGCAGCTTGACCTTGGCCCATAATTTCAAACGTACTTGAGAGGCCATCCCATATAGCTTGGCCAGTGTTTGCAATTCCATCCACAATAGGCTTAATTCCGGCAGCAAGACCTTCCGCTACAGTCCCAAAAATAGTGCCACCAAATGTGTCCTTAAATGCGTCTACAATCGGCTTGCCTATTCCAATTGCTGTATCTAATAGAGTACCTCCAAAGGTTTTAAGACCTTCCCAAGCATTCTTTAAATATTCTAAGAATTTATTAAGATCAATAGGGCCTCCAGCTCCACCGCCAGCACCGCCTCCAATACTAACTTCTTCGCCGGCTAAGAAAGCGATAAGTTTATCTATAGCTGCTGTAAAGCAATCGCAAAGGCCTCCGCCTCCTCCACCAAGCATACCTCCGAGCATGCCTCCTCGTCCGCCTCCCATTTGGAGTGCTCTGTTTCCACCGCCCGGAATTAAGTTAGGGTTAAAGCCAATAGGATTCATACCACCAAGAATGCCTAATCCACCTCCTAAGCCTCCTGCTCCAAGGTTGTGTTGTCCCATCATGCCGCCCATACCGCCCATTCCAATAGACTGTAAGAACTGCTTTAATGGAGTATTAAACATATGTTGGAAGCCAGCTGTTTGTCCTGCCATACCGCCCAATATAGCAGGTCCCATGCCAGACATTCCGGGTATGCCTCCCATTCCGGGCATAACCATTCCACCGCCCATCTTTCCTTGCAGTGGCATCATGTTGCCCATTCCGAGCATACCCATGATTGGACCCATCATTGGATTCTGAGCGCCAGCTTGAGGCTTGAACTTCTTAGGCTTCTCGTAGATTCCCATATCTTTAAGAAGTTTTATTTCTTGTTTCTTCTGTTTATCTTCATCCTGCAATAAAGACTTATACATCTTCATTGTTTCTTCTATTGCATCAGGAGCCATTCCAAACTTGGAAAGCATTCTTTCTATATTTGTTAAGAGTCTTGCTCCTCCAGACGTTCCAGCAGCAGCGTCTACTCCTCCAGATCTACCCGCAAGGTCGCTAAACTTCTGAAGGAGATTATTTAGTTGTTGACCTCTCTTAGAGTCTAAACCTCCTGTAATGCCGCCCAACCTGTTTTGGAACTCTTTATCGAGCTGCTCTCTAGGTGAAGATCCTCCTATTCCAAATGCCTGTTGTTGTATTGCTCCCTGAGCACCACCCATACCGTACAGCTTAGTAAAGTGATCTATTTGTTTTTGCTGTAGTTTCTGCATTATCTCGCCCATCATTGGGCTGTTGAGAATAGCCTGCATTCCATTACCACCGCTGAACTGATCCATCTGTTGCAGCATTTGCATAAATTCAATTGGGCCAGAAAGAGGACCCAGTTGATCTACAAGGGCCATCAGATCTTGCATGCTATTAATGCTAGAGACATTCATTCCTATGCCTCCACTAGTAAATCCAGCTCCAACTGGTCCTCCTGCTTGGAATTTAGGAAGTGTGCCCGTTGAGTTTATATAATCTAATCTTTGTTTTCCTAACTTAGCAACGGACTGCTTTTTAATAATATATTCTCCGCCTTCTGCTTCAAGCTTTATGCCACCCTGACTGTGTGATGGACCTGTTAAATAACCACCCAAAGAGGCCACTGCTCCAGCATTATCAGACGCCTGATCTTTGAAAGTTCTAGGTGAAGCATCGTCATTGGCTTTTTTCCCATTTTCTTGATCTCTAATTTCTTTAAGAACAGCTACAGCTTGTGATGTATTAGATGCGGTATCTAATTGAGCTTGAGTCTCTGTATTCAAATCCATAAGCAACTTATCTGCCGCCTCATCTTTACCCATCTTTCTAAGTTCTTGATAGACTCTGTTTACGTTGCCGCCTCTGCTCTCGTTGTTTTTCTGCTCTAATCTTTCCCTACCTACTCTTGCTTGAGCTTCTAGAAGGTCTCTTTTTTGAAGCCTTCCTCCACCTACTCTTTCTATACCAAACTGGTTCTTTTCTGCTGCTCTCGCTTTAGCAGCTGCTTCAGCAGTTATTCTTCCCATTTCAACTAGCTCGTCAAGAATTCTATCAAAAAGAACTCCTGTCTTATTGAGATCTTTGTCGCCACCCTCGGAATATGTGATCTGATCCAAGCGAGCTTTCCAAGCTTTGTCGCTAGCTAATGATTGTTTCTTAAGCCTTTCAAGATAGCCTTTCTCATAAGCTTCAAGACCCTGATCAAGTTTTGATTCGTCTATACGCTTGAAATCTATTTCTGTCCTCTCTCTTTCTGGTGTCTTCATAAGTCCCGCTTGGTTGACTTTATTTAACATATCTGTAGCGTTATCGAACTCACTCAGGTCCGCGCCGAAACCGGGAACTCCATAAGCGCCGAATATATTATCTAAAAGCTCAGGTATGCCCTTTGTATACTGTTGACCGGGAGCTCCGGTTCCTGCTGAAGCACTTCCTGTCAAACTAACACCTGTGAGTTCAGCGAGTTTTCTAACAGCGGAGGTGTCCAACGTGCCCGCATCATATTGTTCCATTAGCTGTGATTTTATCGTGTCGTCAATAGCATCGTCCATCGTAAATGGAACGGCCTCTGTCGTTTCCTTCCTTTTAACAGCAACTATTTTTCCGCGCTCATCTTCAGCATCTGTAGCCGCCTGTGCTGCCTTTTCATTTTCAACAGCTTCCTTATTTTGTATGTCCATCAAATCATTAGCTTTTTTACCAGCCTCTTCCAATCTGGTCTTAAAAGTTCCGAGCTCTGTATTTGCAAGATTTAAGGCAGCTTTATGGGCATCTATTGATTCAGTGTCCTTTTCTAAAGCTCCAATTTGTTTCTTTATTGCTTCTTCAACTCTAGAAGCTCTATCTTTTTGCTCCTGAACAACAGCGGCAGCTTGGTCCTGAGCTATCTGTTTAGCAGCCTCCATTATACCTTTAACAGTACTTCCCATTTGGGCACCAAACTCATCCATAGCCGGCTTGAACAATGCTGGGAAATCAACCTTGCTGAGATCTTCGAACGGTTTTCCTGCCGGAGCCATAGATTGACTAATGGCCTGCAATATTCCTTGCATTGGACCTTCTACAGCTAAGAATGAAGAAGATACCGCTTGATTGAATACTGCGGGAAATTCACTAGCAAATTTGGCGAAGAAGCCTTGCCTTGCAGATTCTATATCTTGCTCACTAGCGCCCTGACTTCTTAATATAGGGGCTATTTGAGAATCAAAATTAGACATCATAGCGTTAAACTCTTGCATGCTAAGAGTTCCGCCGGACATCGCTTTAGAGAAGCTTGCAAATGGAAGCATAATCTCTCTGAGCATCTGACCTCTTCTAATAGGATCGCTTTCACCCTCGACACGAGACATTTGATTCATGAAGTACTTAGCTTGTTGCTCAGCAGTCATTTGAGCTTTTTGTATGTCCGCAAGAGTTTGGTTAACCGCTTCTAATCTGCTGGTATCCTCTGTTAAAGCTTCAAGAGCCTTAGTTTCTCTTTCTATAGCTTTTTCATTTTCTACTAAACGATCTATAAGATCTCTTGTAGTAGCATCAAACCCTGCAAGTTCCCCTGATTCCAACTGGCTCTGAAGTTCAGCAGCATTTGTGTTCGGATCTGGTAGTCCTGCAGAACCTAGCTGAGACCTTAAGTTTGCATTTTCTTGTCTGAGATTTTCAACATTCTGCTGTTGCTGTGCAGCATTAAGGCTTGTTGCTCCTGATCCTATAGCAGACAACTTATCAAATAGGTTGCGATTTGCTCTTGCTATGTAGTCTGTATTGCTACTAAACCTTTCCATTGCCGAGTTTGTTCTTTGTATTATGTCTAGAGCCTTCAAGGAAGCATCTATTCTGCTTTGTTCTAACTTTATTGACTCATTTACAATACTAATAAGAGATTTTTGAGCATTGGTTATAGATGTATAGAAGCCTGCCAGTGCCGCTCTAGCCTTTTCCGAGGCTTCTCCAAAACGACTCATCAACCCTTGGAAGTCTTCTCCTTCTAAAGCACCTTTAAGAGTTATACTCTCTTGACCCTGTCTCCCAGCAGAAATATCCAATCCCGCTCTTAGTGAGCTTTGAATCGCTGGAGGAAGATCTTCAAAGATAACACCCAGTTTACCGAGCTCATCTTTCAATATAGTAAGGAGCTGTTCCCGAGTAGCTATCTGACCATCGTTAGCCTTTTCAGCAACTCTAGCAACATTTTGTAGAAGGTCTGGCAGTATTTGTTGAACTCTTATCATCTCAGACATGCCGCTTGTATTCATTCCACTCATATTTCCAACTCTTTGGATTCCGGAATCTATAGCTTCTTGCGTTGAGGTTTCTAAATTATCAAATGGATTGATCATACCCCTGTCGGATATTTGAATACCTCCGCCTCCTCCTGCCATAGTTTTAGCAGCAAACCCAGAAAGGTCATCAGCAGCCATCTTGAATCTACTGGAGGCCTCTTGGCCTGCCTTAGCAAGTCTTTCGATAGCTATAACAAACATATCTACTATTACAGTGCCTTTCTTGAGCACTCTATTCATCATCTCCTGACGCGCAGCCTGAGCTAGCATTTGAACATTGTTTTCGGTCTGAATCCTAACAAGATTTCCCATAATATCAAGAGTGTGGTTCATCTCATCATTGTTATGTCCGGTTACTTCTCGAAGTGCTCCAAAGTTATCTCTTAATTCCTCAATATTAGTCGGATCAAGACCTAAAGACATAGCTCCGCCAAATGTTGATTTGACGAGGTCGCTTTGTGCCTTCATTGAGTCTTGAAGTCCGACAAAAAGTTTCTGCTCCATAAACTTACTAAGTGCCTTGCCTTGCTTTCCTGTATCCTCCAGAACTCCCTGTAAAGCACGAAAACTAGCCTGCGCCTCATCAAGAGTTGGCTCTCCGGTATCAAGGACTGTTATTAGAGCAGCCATTTTGGGAAGTGTCTGGTTTCCAGACATGAAATCAGCTTGTCCTATGAAGCTCTCTACCATCTTGCCAAAGGCTTCATTCATCTTAGCTACAAATTCTTCGGTTAGAGCTTCAAGCTGTTTATTTGCAGTTTCAAGAGTGTCGGCTTGGCGACCACTTCCGGTAAAATCAAAGAAGTCGCCCATCTTTTCAACTGCAGCGCCTATAGTCGCTCCGATTCCAGCAAAAATAGCAACAGTCGGTGCGGCGAAGCCCCCTGTAAGAACCGTTGCAATAGTTCCTACTATAGCTCCTAACGCACCTCCCACCATAGCTCCCGTACCAGTCCCTTCAAGACCCGCTTTCCTTTCCATTCCCGCTGCTTCATACGAGAGGTTGGCAGCTGTAGCTTGATCTTTAAACACCTTGTCTATTCTGGTTGTTAAGGCATTTATTTGCCGAGAGCTCGCCCCAGAACCCACCTGAATAAATTTGTCTAGAGCTTCGGTAGCATTGTCAACAGATTTACCAAGTCTCTCAAAAGCTTCAAATTCAGCTTGTCTTGCAAGAGCTATATACCAATCACTTAAAGCCTTTGTAGCTGTATATAATCCTCCTATGAGAAGAGTCAATCCTGCCATCATTGGATTGAAGAGAGCTATTGCTCCGGCTATGCCGGCCACCCCAACCATACTGCCAGCAGCTTCAGAGGCGACGGCTGTTTTTGCTGCCGACGCTCCTCCGACATAACCTTCAACGCCTTCTACTCTACCTTTTACCTTTGAGCCGGCAAGCATCTCCCCTATTTCTCTTCCTACATACCCACCAATTAGAACTCCAGCGGTTGCTCCTAAAGTGGCGCCCATTGCGATTCCTATTTTAGGGGCCGCATTTAGAAGGCCCTGTTTGAGTGTTTTGAGACCTTCTTTAAAACTCTCTGACAAAAGACTTCCGCCAAGGGTTCCAGCTGCAGAACCAACTCCTGAACCAGCCGCATTGCCCATCACACCAGTCATAATGCCGCCAATCATGGTTTTGCCAAATGGAGCGGCTGCAGCAGCAGAACGACCAAGTGCTAAAGGCGCCGCTGATCCTGCGGCATTTGTCGCTGCCGTGCTATATTTACTAAAGGCTTGCATTGCACTACTTGTTGCAAGGCCATTAATAAGTGTCGGCAGCATCTTAAATGAAGCAATAACAGAAGGAAGCGCAGTACCCAGCATGACGATGCTCATAATAGCACCTTCCATAGTACTAAAGTCTAGCATCATAAGGGCAAAGGCTGTAGACATAGCTGCTTCACCAAGTGCCGACATCCCGCCCATAGCCCCTCTGTTAAGGCTAGTATTCGCAGGAGGTGGCATAGTCCCATATCTACCTTTTCCTCTTCTTACAACACCGCCAGCAGCATAGCGGTTCATTTCTCTTAAATTTCCATACCCTATAGACTGTGCAGAACTTTTATTTATTACAAACTCACCGGGCGTTAAGAGAGCGGGAACGGTGTCTGTTCCGGTTCCTCTGATAGAGCCTCCAGTATTAACACGCTGTGGATTGAATCTTGATTTGGGGTTCGCCATCTGATCTTTAACACCCTTTAGCTTACCCGTTTTGAATTCTTTTGCATACCCCTTTCCATAAGTGTCATCCTTCGGGACTTGCTTAGAGAAGCCTCCTGTTCCTCCTTCTCTAATCTCTGCGCCAATTCTCGCCATAATTGGAGTAGCTTCAGCAAGGAAGTCAGCAGCTTTTTGATTTTTAACTTTTGTTAAAAATGTTTTAATATTACCTGAAGTATATCTTGTTTTTGCATCAGTTGGAGGTTTTGTGAGACCTGTTCCAAAGTTTTGAGCTATAGAACCAAGTCCCGCAGGAAAGTCAAATGGTGCGTTTGCAGCGTCTCTATCTTTCTCGCTGTAAGGAGCTCCAGATCTGAGAAGAATCATCTCAAAAATATTGCCAATAATATTATCTATATTAGCATTTTCCATTATCGCTACTTGTTCTGGCTGGCTAAGACTCTCAGCCCTTGTATCACTCTGTAGGTGCTTAGAACCTTTATTCATGGCACTTATGACACTTTGATATATTTGCTCTTCAATAGATTCAGAAACTTCTGCCTCTAAACTTCTAGCCTTCAAAGAGAATAAAGTATCTTTTGCAGCTGTTGCTTGAACTTTCTTGTCTAGTTTTTTCGCTTCGGGATCACTGCTCAATCTCAATATGCGATAGTCTTTATTTTTTTCAAGCTCTTTTTTGATTTCTCCTTTGTTAAGACGCCCGACAATATCTTTGCCCATACCCATAGGGCTTAAGAATGCTCCCCCATATGTATCGGGTCCATCTCCCGCTATACCTGCCAACTGTGATTCAAATAATTTTTGTTCCTGTGGGGTGAGGACATCTACTTCCCTCATCATGCCCACTCCCTCTATGTCTGTTTTCCCTTGAAATTTTGGCCTCTTGCTGGTTCTCAGATCCTTTATAGTCCCATAACGGTTCCTTGTTCTGCGAACCTTTCCTCCGCCTGCATATCTATTCATGCTAGCCAGATTCTCAGCCCCTATAGCATTTGTAGATCCTTTGTTTATAACAAACTCTCCGGGAGTTAGCATTGCAGGAACAGTATCTCTATTGCCTCTTCCGGGAACTAAACCACCAGCAGAGAAGCCTCTTCTTGGCCCTCTTGCTGCTCCTCGCGGTGCCGCTGAGACAGCCTTCCCGAGCCTGTCCATTGCGGAGACAAGTCTTTTTGATGACTGAGTAAAGTTGTTCGTAATGGCTTTACTTAATGCATTGAGAGCGGTGTTGTTCTTGTTAAGTGATGCACTGTTAGTTGCTAGTGCGCTAGCGGAACTTGCAGCACCGGGAGAAGGTTTTCCTGCAACAACACCACCAACCCTTGCTCCTAAACCACCAGCTCCACCCATTCCTTTTGTAGAACCGAAGAAACCTTGACCAAACGCAAAAGCTCCTTTAGCTATTTTCATGGCAGCTAGTTGTGTTAGTAAAGGTAGAATGGGAGCGAGAGATTCCCCGAGAGTAATAAATGCATTGGCTGTATCTATAGCAAACTTTGCAAGATTCTGGAAAGTGCTTGAGTCTGCTATTTTACGAATAAAATCATCAAACCTAGCGCCTAGAATTTCAAATTGCTTGACTAAAGGTGTTAAGCCTTTTTTAACATCGCTGCCAAGACCTTCTATTGCACCTTGAGCTCCAACCGCAAGTGCTCGTTCAGCTTTTTGAAACTCTCTAATAGCAGGAATTAATTTACCCACCTGACGCATACCACCTAATTCTTCAGTGATCGCTGAGAGAGTAACCGCATCTCCCTTTTGCACAATCCTGTCTAGCTCTTTGGAGAGTACTCTAAAAGATTCATAAAGGCCGATAAACTTACCTTCTGTATTAGTAAGTTCTATTCCCAGACCTTTGAGCATATCTATTGTTCCACGGCGCTGCAATCTAGTAAAGATAGTTCTTAAACCAGTTGCAATCGTTTCTGCAGATTCACGAGTAGTAGATCTAACAGCAGTAAATACAGCATTGAACTCATTAAGGGATTGAATAGGATCTTTAAATTGACCGGCAGCTGTTGCAAAAACACCACCAGCACGCCTAACGGCTGCAATCAAGTCCTGAGACTCAACAGCAAACTTCTTAGATACCTTGTTCATAGAGCCGAGAACCTTTTCAGCATCAGAAGCTCTAATGCCAAACTGCGCGAGTGCTGCGATAAGACCTTCTGCAGTTTGCTCCATGTCTCCAAAAGTAGGAGCTAAGCTAGAGCGAGCGATAGCCTTCATAGAAGCCTCTACTTCTCTAATGCTTTGACCTGTCTGAGAGAAAAGTCTAGCTATATTAGCAAGCTCGTTAGCACTAATACCGAGTTCTTTAGAGGTTCCAGCGATAGCATTTCTTAAACCGCCAAGTTGCGTAGCTGTTCTGCCAGTAACCTGCTCAAGCTTTACCATTTCTCTTTGAAATTCAAGAGCATTTCCAGTTGCTTCTGCTATTGCACCTCCAAGCCTAAATACCGTAGCGGTCACAATGCCTGCTGCGGCAAAACGCTTGAATGTAAGTGCAGTTTCTCGACCGAGCATTTGCATGGCGCCAACAGCCTTTTGCGTCTGTGCTGTAGCGGCTCTAAGGTTTTGACTCAACTTTCCTGTTGCTGCTCCGGCTTTTGAGAAGCCACCGGCAGTAGCAGTAGTTGCGACTCCAACATTTTTCAAGCTTTTAGAGGTGGAGGCCGCTGATGCTTGAAGTTGCTTCATACCCTTATTGAGAGTTGTTATCTGACTAGACGCGCTAGAAACTTGTCCTGTCTGTAGATTTACAGGAACTGAAATACCAGCGAGCTGTTGCTTTATACTATTAGTAACAGCCTTGATATTTTTTGGGCCCTGCAGGATAACGTGGGCATTAATGTTAAAAGCCATATATGGTAAACCTTAAAAAAAAATGGCCATACCTATAGACAGAATCTAAAAGTATGACCACTTGTCCGTGTTTATTCTTCGGATGCTTCTTCAGCTTCCTCAGATTCTTCTTCTCCGGTCTCAGGCTCTTCTTCCTCTACTTCAGCCTTTGGAGCAGCTTTTTTTCGAGTAGTCTTAGCCTTCGTAGTTTTTCTCTTTCTAGGAGCTTTAGGTTTTTCTTCTTCTGCCTCAGCCTCTTCTTCAGGGTCTGCGGTTTCAGATACCTCTTCTTCCTCCTGTTCAGGTTCTTCTACGGGATCGCCATTATCATCTAAAAATGGGGAAAAATCAACATCGTATTGTCCTTCGTCGTCTACAGGTCTTCCTTCTGTATCAACAAATTCAAACTTTTCGTCGTCGATCCATTTTATCAGATTTCCAGTCTCATCAATATGCCTACCCTCTCTGTCAACCAGTCTTCCTTCTTTATCAACAAGTCTATTATTTTCATTAACAAACTTGAATCTTTGTAAAAACTGGTTTTCAGGCAACTGACTGTCTACATCTTCACTTCCTGATAATAGGTAGTAAAAATGTGATGCTCCAGCTGCTGCAACAGGGTCATCTTGATTGAGAAGGTAATCATCCAAACCATTCTCGAAATACGGCTCTCCGTTATCATTATACACCAAACATGAAGCAAATAGATAGTTAAATCTAGCGGCATCAGCTTTGCCTTCACATGTATTTGAATCTAGATCAGTTCGACTAGAAAGAAGTGTAACCATCTGCGTTCTGGCATCTGCCATTTCTAATGCGATCTTCTTCGCTCTAGACAACTTGATACCACCAGCTTTAAGCTTAAACTCTCCATCTAGAACCTTTTTCCTTAAAGATTGGTATTCTTCTTCTCGACTATCGCTCCAGAGCTTTCTTTTTCTAAGTTCTGATTCAAGCTGTTCTCGAAGCATATCTCCTCTTTGAAGGGCTTCGTTAAAGGCCTTGGATCTAATCTCATTGGCCTTTCTAATTTCTTCAACTTTAGGGCGACGAACAGCATATGTTTTGTCGTCAACTTCAAAAGTTCTTTTTTCTTTAGTGTTTTCTGCCATTTTATTACTCCTCGTTATTCCTGATAACAAAATTGGTTACATATCTATTCCAGCTCAATGTGTACTGAGCTATTTCGCTTTGGGCTCCTCTTAAATTAGAATTTCCCAAATCTAAAATTTTTGTTCTTATGTCATTCCATACTTCTCTAAACTCAGCTTCTTCTTCAGTAAGATCTCTATATGGAATTCCGTGTCCCCAAAGGTCTCCCAGATTTTCTTCTAGAATAGCTAAGGTTCCTATAGTTGTAGTATCGAATTTCTTTTTTAATATATTAAGTAGTCTCTTTTTAGATGAGTCTCTATATCTATCTTCAGAATTCTTTGATCTCGGTCTTTTTCGATAATCGTCACCCTCGAACTCTTTCATTCCTAATACCTCCTTATTTTCTTCTTCTATCTCTTGCCTGTGCTGCGGCTTGTCTATTTAGATCCATTTTAACGTCAAGCAAGTCTGATTCTTTTACCTCGCCTTGTCTTCGTATTTGTTTTATTCTTTGTCCGAGCCTTAAATTTTCTCCTTTATCATTAACGTCAAAAATTTCTTTTGCCTCATTAACATTGTTAGCCATTATGAACAGTTCATCACCCTCTTTGTCTGCAAGCTCGTCTATTCTCTTCTTCTTCTGTTCTTTCTCTCTCTTTCTACTTTCATAGATCATCCAACCGTCAAAACAATCATCGTCATTTATTACATTCTCATCTGGGCAGTCTGGATGTTGTTGTGCATTGTCATACATCTTACATACCGAAACCATTGCTCGTTGATACTGGTTAAGGTGTGAAGACGGTATAACAACAGCTTCTTCATTTCTAGGGCCGAAAAAATTTGCTGAGGGATTACCGAAAACATTTTGCTTGCTAACAACCCAGTAGCTTCTCCAAGGATCAGTTCTGGCAAGCTCCCTCATCTGCGTTTGGTCAATGCCGTCTGCTTGTCTTGCTGCGTAAGCTCTTTCCATTATCTGAGAATCAGAATTGAAATAGGAATTTTCCGTATAAATCCTATTTCCTTCCATGTCATATGTGCAAACAGCTGCTAGAAATTGATCCTTTACAGACTTCCTATACCACTCTAAAGTCATAGGAGCAATAGAATATTTCTTGGCTAATCCGTCATTCATAGCCTTCCTTATTCCTGCCAATTTCCTTCTTATTGAATCAGCTGCCTTTTTATCAAAAACAGTCTCAAACAACTCAACCTTCATGTCATCAATAGTTTTTTCTGACTCTTTGAAAGCCTCTTCATTTTCATAAGTCCAAATCCCCTTGTTGTGAAGATAGTCTGCAGCTTCTTGATCTGTTAATAACTGCTTAAATGAGGCTTCTAGTACAGCCTCGTAAGCTATCTCTTCAGCTAAAAGTATTTGATCCGGATTTGGATTTATTATCTTGTATCTACTTCTGCCAATTTTAAAAAAGGTAGATCCCGAAAGTAGTTTTGCGACTAATCGCTCTTTTTCATATTGTTCCATACTTATTGTAAAGAAAGTCTAGCTGCTTCATACAGACCATTAGAAACAGCAAACAGAGGTTCTTCTGCATGTTTAATTTCTGAAATAGGTACTGGGAAGCCTTCTGCTGTAAGCTCTCTTAATCTCTCCACAAATCCTAAAACTAGGGAGGTTCCACCAGCAATAACAATAGGCATTTCCATCGTTACGTTTGGCAACTGTTTCTTGGGTGTCTTTTCATATAGCTCTTTGAACTTCTCAACAACATAAGAAAGAAGAGATTCATAATAAATAGATATAGCTCTCTGGATTCCATTAGTTGAGTCATAAAGACTGAAATCTGCTTTTTCCTTTATAGAAGTAACAACATTGTGTGTCTCGTCCGTATGTTTAGCGGCGTGAGAATCAATCCAGTCTCCACCTCTACTTAGAGAAAATGCAAATACGGGCATTCCCATAAAAGAATATACTATATTGCACATACCGGCTCCAAAGCTCATTCCAATTCCAGTATACTGCGTATCTGCAAGCTCTGAATAAACTACAGCTAAACCTTCGGTCATAACATTGATATCTTTGTATCCTATTTCTGAGAATACACTATGTAAGATTTGCTTGTGATACTCAACGTCAAAATCTGCATCAATTGGTTCTGCTGGTACACAATAGTACAGAACATCATTCTTTGCTTTTGGTTTACCGGCTACTGCTTTAATAAGTTCGCTAACCATAAGATTAGATACTGGGTGTTTAGGATTTAGAACACCTTGAGACATAGGTCTTAAGCACTCTTGATGAAATAGGTTTGCAAACTTAAATGCATCGTCTCCTAAGACATATAGCTCACCGTCTACTTTTACATAGTGTGCTCCCGCATTTTTTAGCATGTTTTCACCGAATTGGTGTGCAGAGCCTTCTAGAAATTTAGATGGGTTTAATTTAAAGAAAGCGTCTCTGACCTTTCTAAACTTTTTATTTCCATCTTCATGTTCTGCACAAGAAATAAATCCTGTTCCAATATCTATCCCTACAGCTCTCCTGCTAGCTGATTTTGCATCTTTATTGCTCATTATTACCTCATCTACATTAGGGTGATAAGAGTATATTTCCTTACCATCAAAAGTGGAAACTTCCTCTTCCTTATTTATAATATTCCGCTCTATATATATTGTATCTTCAACAGGCGAAGGTTGTTCATTATTCGGCACACTTTGTGGCTGTATTTCAACAAAAGCTTGCCTATACCCAGACATTCTCTCAAGTCTTCTTGGGGTGTTCATAAACTTCCCCTATTCTAGAATTTCCAAAAGACGTTTCTATTTTTGGCATTTCGTAAAAGAACTCATCAGGACCATCCTTTTTTAAGACGGGAACATCATCCTTAGAAGAAAATGCCTTATGTTCCTTCCCTTCCTGTTCTTTTTTATGTTTTCCAAAGTCTGTATATTTCGAAAGGGTCTTAATAGTAAAAAATATTAGCCAAGAAAGGCCAGCTATTGAAACAAAGGCAATTGTAAGAATCTTTATCAAATAGTCTACTATATCCACTATCAATCCTTTTATTTTAAAGAGTCAGTAGATTCACTCGCCTAAATGCTTGCCAAGGCTATCGCTTCACTACTGACAAAAAGAGGGGCTAAGATAACCCAGCCCCTCAGTTTGAAAGTATAAACAAGTGAATTACTTGTTAATGCTAAGATAATCTTCGCGACTTGCCCACCAATTGGCTCCAGAAGCTGATCCACCGCTAGCGAGTTGATCTGCTGCATGAAGAACAGTGAAGTCATTGAAGGTGCTGTAACTGTAAGTAACAGTCGCATTACCACCACCGGCGTCTCCTCCTCCGTAGGATACAGAAGACAGCTTGTTTTTATTTCCAAGCCACAATCTTGTTCCTTCGCAGGTTGCAATACGAATAGTATTGTTAGACAGGTTAGTCGCTTCTTCGCAGAAGCTTCCGCCAGTACAGGAGTCAATAGCATTAATCAAGTCACCACTAGAAGCAGTAACTTCAATATCGCAAGTAACTTCAATTGGGAATGTCACAGGCCTTGCATAAGCAATCTTTGCGCCAAGTTCGAACAACTCTTCACGAGCCACGTCAACAGAGGCGGTAATAGATTGGATATGAGCAAAGTCTTTTGTACCACTGTTAGACATACCTTGAATTTCTCTTGGTAAAACAGTCTTGTCTGAGTTAGTAGCTTCAGCTCGAAGTTGAGCTGCAGAAGCTGCGTCAGCGCCTGTGGCAAATTGAATATTTTGTCTACGATTTACACCACCAGAACCGATTGGGGCATCTCCATTATCTGCAAATGCACCGGAAACAGCTGTTGGGTAGTAAGAAGCAGAACAATTGAGGGTACTAGAACTTTGTCCAGTTCCCCAGATCTTAGTATTACCAACGAGAGTAATATCTTCTGAGAAGTTATCGTCCACAGGGAAGTTATAAGCTACAGAAGAAATATAAAGACCTGACATTTCAACCCAAGCTTGAGCGCCACTACTGCTCTGGCCGGCAGATTCAATAGCTTCGTCCCAAATTCCAAGTTGAACGATTGTTTTAGTGTTTGAATCACATCTCTTAGCGAGCTGCGGGCCATTCGTTTGATCAGAAGTAGCAAGGCAATATAGGGGGATATAACCATCTAATACTTTGGACATCGTTACTTCGATATCAGGAGTGCCTTCGACATTTTCATAAATAGCCAACTGACCGAGTTCGAAAACTTGCTCTAAGTTGAAAGTAGTAGTGATACCACAAGACTGAACACCGTGTGCTGCAGTCTTTGTACCGCCTGTACCTGAACTATTTTTTCCGAAGGAAACCTGTTGAATAGCATAATAGACTCTATTATTAGCCATCTAAACATCTCCTAAAATAAATTTTTTTAAACTTTTCCACAACAACATACACCATTTGCTAAACTTAGTCTAAAACAACCTCTAAAGTTGCCCTTACAGTGCCTTCATGCAATCTTGCATCATAAGACTCCATTTCGGTTATAGACATATCAGTCATTCTAGCTAATAAATATCTGTATTGGGGAGTATTAACAACATTGTTATAATTAAGAGGTGATGCAACTTTCATTCCTCTATAATCTAAAGGATAAGCACCACTCTCAATTAGGGTATCTGTTTTGAAAAGCCATACTTGGCTATCTATTTGATAAGAAAGTATATCAACAAGCTGATTTCTCCACCATCTATTTTCACCCACAATATGAAAAACTATGTCTTGTTGAACAAATTGAGAAGTATCTCCAAGCTGGTAAGGCTTAAATCTTCTCCGTGGAACAGTTTCTAGAACAATCGCTGGCATTTGAACACGATGATTTGCCAATATCCCCCATGAACCAGAACCTGTTGAGGAGTAATATGCATCGTCTACTCTTAAAGAGTTATACTGAAGCTCATCCCACCAAGGGGCTTCATCTGCTACATACACCTGAACATTCCTATAACTATATTCAACTTTGACAGTGTCGCTTGTTGAAATAGGGTTGTCAAAAACAACTCTACCTAAAGGATAGTTATAATGATGTCCATATGTAGCATCTCCAGTTCCTTTAAGAACTCCGTTTACATAGACTCCGGAAATCTGTATAGGATCATGTCCTTCATAAGAAGAACCAGTCTCCCATACCCAATCTTTTCTAGCACCCTCCCAGACTTGACCGTTACTATAGGAAGGGTCATTTACCAATCTAAGTGTATCAAAAGTTCCTCCAAATGCTCCCGAAGTAGGCATTGTAACATTACTCCACCCACCTATACCGAGAAAGGCCCAATCTAAGAACCACTTCATATTGTTCTCTATCTCTGAGCTTAATAGAGTATTCCCAATATGGGAAACCTTATTAAATTTTGTATAGGGTTCGCAAGCCATTTAAAGAACCTTTGTTAACTCTTGTCTTATTATTGTTTCTATTTCTCCCTGAATTCCTTCTAGGGATCTTGTGGCAAAGTTGTCACTTTCAGTCCCCGCTAATTGTGCGGGAATTTTCCAACCGCCTCGTCTTTCAACCATAATGCCAAGTCCTGTTCTACTTCTAGCATTTCCTGTTGATCCGACTTTTTTATATTGATAGTCAGCGACTATAACTCCACTTCCCTTTGTAAGGAGCCAATCTAACCACCGTAAAGTTTTTTGTCCTCTAAAGCCAGAATAACTTAACTCTGCTTCTGCTAGTGATAAAACATCAGAATAATCATCCTGAATTATTCCTATTGATATCATACCTAACTTACCAGCTCCTGACTGACGAATAAAAGTAACTGAAATATTATTTGCCCATTGACTTATTACAGCATCCATTCTTTGAGCCGCGTCAGGCAAACCAAGTTCCCCTCTAAAGCCCGAGCCAACAATAGCTGCATACTCAGGGGAAGAAGTCAGTCTCTCAATTACCTTAGCTCTCAACCTTGTTTCTATCTGTGGAATAGCTCTAGAAGAAACAGAAATAAGCTTTTTGTCTATCTCTTTCTTTACATTGGCAAGGAATTTGCTATAAAATCCTTTCTCTAACTCTACACCTAATCTAAAACCATCAGCCATTACATAACCCTCTTCCAAGTGCATAAGACAAACTCACTATCGCCCCATCCAATTGGTTCAGGTTCCGCAACCCTTTGAAATCTATGATTTGAGTAAGCTGCTATGTCTGTAGCAACCTGTATTTCTTTTGCTCTTTTAATTTGTGGAGTAGCTTCTTTTTTGCCTATCGTTTGTATTAATCCATCTGGATTATTAACAGGGGTAGACATTTGAAGAAATTCTTTGTAATTAAAAATTACACCTAAGTTTATAGTCTCAGTTGATATAACAGGTCTCTTGCCTGCACTATTACAAATAGGACAAACCCCTCCAAAGGGAAAGGGTACTGGACCTCCATCCTGATATCTATTTGAGGATTTCTTTCCTATAGGATCATAGACACAATTATTACAGGCTTCCCACTTTGTCACACCATAATATAATGTGCAAGGAAGAGTTAATGCAGTATCTTCCAATAATGCGTCAATAGCATCATTAAAAAGATTCTTCATGTCGCTGGTTATAATACCAGCAAAAAAGTTTTTAGCCATTATTAGCAAGGTCCACAGGAAGCGGTGCAAGGAGCACAGCCAGTATTGTTATTAACAAAGTTTGAATTAATCTCTCCAGTAGTAGGGAGATTAGAAACATATGAATCAATTACATAATTAGATCCATACGAATCAGTCCCAGCAGCAATAGTAGACTGAACTAGAATAGTTCCTTCTTTATGCTCTGTTCCGGCGCCTTTTGGCTGAAAAATCATTACCATTTTATTGCCTTTCTAAATTAATATCCAAAACCGCCTCGGTTTCGGTGTGAATTTTGTGTATCTGCTTCGCCCATTGAACCTAACATAGAACGAGGATCGAATTTGTTCGAGGCAAAAGGAGACATAACAGCCCTTATAATCTTCTTGCCTTCATAACTAAAGTTGTATTGCTCTTTTAGTTCTTCAAATGATTTGCATGGGCCTTGAGTTAGTAGGGTTGCTAGGTGAGAACCATATGAAGATGTGTTCAATTGAGCAGGGCCAAGCCTTGCACTGACACCTTGAAGCAAAGCGGCAGTTCTAAAATTGCCTTCATCTGCCAAACATGCAGCTTTAAGAACCATGAAAGATATGAACTCATCTCCATCTGCTGGAGGAGATCCGGCTCCGGGATCTGGGGTTATAGTATAAGAAGCCACATTAATAGTATATGTTGTATTAAAGTTTATTTCTAGCGGTAAAAAATAAGCGCTAGTTATAAGTAGTTCTTCCAGCCTTTGAGTGGTATATCTAGTATCATTAATACCAGCATCATTTAGCATAGTTCTAAGCATCAGTAAACTTGTATTTTGCCAGCTCATATTATCTATCCGTAACGTAAAGAATGCCGTCGCCTTCAAGAACAGCGCTTGAAGATGTTGCTACTAAAACTTCTAGTTTGTAAGTATTGCCGGTTGTACCTCCTGCGACCCAGAAAGTAACAAGGCTATTTTTGCTGCTAACAGAAGAACTTTCAATTCCAGTACTTGATATAGTCAAGTCAGAGGCTGACCCATCTATTTTTTCGGAACTAATACTTGTTATACTGCTAACAGTTTCGCTTGTGTCAAGCAAATTATTAAACTCCATGCCGAACTTTCTAGTTTCGGATGGTTGTTTTACTAATCTTTGATTTGATAAAATTCCCATTTTTTTGCCTTTTTACACTTGTTCTATTATAGAGTACACCAATTAATTAGGCAGTGTCCATGTAGATCCGCCTACATCAACAGGTATTACCCAAATAAGCTTATCTCCATTATAAGCCTCCGAAAAACTCCAAGTAGTTCCTCTCTCTGGAACTGTCCATATGAATATCTTAGCCTCTTCTCCTCTTACTGTAGCGTTTGCCAAAATATCAACTACTGCATCAAGCCGGGCTGAGACACCTCCAATAGTCAGTGTTCCCTTTGAACTAAGTATAGCAGCGCCTTCTATTGACGAAGTAGCGCCCACACTAAGAGAACCCACAGACTCAATAGTAGCTATGGCTTCAATCAACGAAACTGCTTCAACATTAGATATTCCTAATGAAGAAAAAACATCTGCTGAAAATGGAGATATTGAAAACATCTAAGCTTTATACCCCTAGTTAATAAAAAGTAAAAGAGCAGCACCCGCTGAAACAGAGGCGGTTCTTGTCACTTGATGTGCGCCAATATCCCAATCTACATCTATGCCGTTTCTATCAAACTCAGTTATATCTATATTTGCTTCTGAGCCTAGATCTGTACCATTGCCAGCAGCATCGGATGTGCTTTTTATGAGCATATTACTTCCCGGAGTTTCAAAAGTATTTGCTGCCGTTTTACTAGTCTGTGCATTAGTTCCATATGTGCTCGCTGTTGAGTCGCTAGATAAGCAAAAGTCACAATCGGTTGATCCGCTGCCTCTTCGGAAATCTAAACTCGAAGAAGCCGGAGCACTACCAGCAGTGTTTTTAGAGTCTATGGCAATGCAATTTTTTATATTGATTGTGCCGGTGCTTCCCCAAAAATATCCACTCGCAACTTTGCTCGTA
>VTLG01000558.1_pt1 | contig 53151 bp, 61 predicted proteins | sample 4694571 | NCBI WGS metagenome assembly VTLG01 (sample SAMN12604809, study PRJNA352737) | marine metagenome | biome: ENVO:00000447; feature: ENVO:00000209|ENVO:00000569|ENVO:01000036; material: ENVO:00002151; isolation source: viral sequences binned using virsorter ... | reverse complement strand
GAAATGCACTCAATTAGGGAGTTTGTAGAAAAAGCATTTGAGGCCGCAGACCTAAAAGGCCACTGGGAAGGTGAAGGCTTAGACGAGAAATACGTCAAAAACGCCGGACCCCACAAATACACACTAGTTAAAATTAACCCAAAGTTTCATAGACCAGCCGAGGTAGAGCAACTAATGGGTGACCCAACCGAAGCTATTGAAGAATTAGGCTGGACCCCAGAGGGGAACTTTGATACACTTGTAGAAAAGATGGTGAAGCATGATATTAAAAACAAACAAAGAAAAGAGTCTTACAGACTACCATAGGTTAATCGTCAGTCAGTTCTGTGAGTTTGAGAAAGGTACTTATGGAGCCAAGCTGAATCAAGCGATAAAGGCTTACGCTGTTAACCCAGACCCAGAGTTTTGGGATTGGATGTTTATTAACTGCAATTTCAAAGTGCAGTGTCCATCATACTTTACCAGCGCTGAGGGGCTTGAGTTACTGCAGCGCAAAAAGAAACTAATGAAGATGAACCACAAAGAAGACTTGACTTCAGTGGAGATGTATGGTAAATTAGGTATAGATAAAAAAATTAATAAAAAGAAAAACCTTTTGGACTTTATAAGAGATGGCAAAAAAGAAAGCTAGTAGCGGACCAGCCATATCTCCTCAACAACAAATCCAAGCGTACCTTGAGCAAAACAAGGGCGATCACTATAACTTTGAAGAAGAAAGAACTTATAGTGTTTCTAGTGGAAGCTTGTTGCTTGACATCGAGATGGGCGGAGGAATCAAACCGGGAATCATACGCGCTTCAGGAGTATCTGAGGGCGGAAAGACTTCTTGCGCTCTTGCGTTTGCTCGTAATTTCCAAAAGATGGATAACGCAATGGTTATCTATATCAAATCAGAAGGTAGGCTTTCTGCCGAAATGATAGAAAGGTCAGGAGTAGACACAGATGAAAGTAAATGGTTCGTGTTTAAATGTAATGTTTATGAAACTGTTATTGATTTCATGCGGCAGATGGTTAAGGACAATCCCTCTGACACAAGATACATGTTTATTATTGATTCTATGGACGCTCTCGTTCCTAAGGGTGATTTAGAAAAAGGCGCGGATGAAGCGATTAAAGTTGCTGGGGGATCCCTACTAAGCTCAGACTTTTTGAAGCGAATGGCGTTAGGTCTAGCTACTAGAGGCCACATCTGCTATATGATTTCACAGGTTAGAACTAAAGTACAAATTAACCCGTACGAGAAAACTGACCCGCGTCTGACAAATGCATCCGGAGGCAACGCTATGCTGCACTACAGTGATTGGATTCTTGAGTTTCAACAAAGATGGAACAAGGATTTAATCACAACGCAACCAAGCGGTAAAGGAGATCAACTCGGCCACTGGTGCAGAATAATTTTCCGCAAGTCTACCAATGAAAAAACTGGCGTAGAAGTGCGTTATCCGATTAGATACGGAGCACAGTCAGGTAAAAGCGTTTGGGTTGAGTATGAAGTTGTAGACATGCTCCTAGCTTGGGACATGGCCAAAGCGAAAGGCGCTTGGGTTACTATTTCAGATGAGCTAATAGAAGAGGTACAGAAAGAAGCTGGTCTAGAACTTAAAAAGCAACATCAAGGCATGGATAACCTCCGTAAATATTTTGAAGAAAACAAAGATATAGGTAAGTTTTTGTTTAATAAATTTAGAGATGTCTTGAAAAAAGCTTGATTTAGTGTATATTATATATGTAGACTCTGGCGTTAAATAGAGTAAAAATAGGTGGGATCAAACACTCCCACTTCGTCAGGGTCTTTGATTTTTCTTCCTCTTTGTGCTAGATTTAGTGCGTGAGACTCTACAACATCAAAGGAAAGCTTCAGTCAAAATTAGTTGGTAAGTACTTAATTGATTGGAACAAGAAGTCTCGCTCTAAAATTCAATTCAAGGTAAAGCAATTCCTAAAGCATTATTGGGAAAACCACGTAGTTTACGAAGAGTTTCCGGTTTACGGTTCCCGCATGAAGGTGGACATATTAAATGCCACTAAGAAAATCGCCGTAGAAGTCAACGGCCGGCAGCATTCTAATTTTAATTCTTTTTTTCACAATAACTCTAGAGCCACCTACTTAGCCTCGATCAAAAGGGATGTTGAAAAGAGAGAATGGCTAGAGAAAAACGGGTATACCTTGATAGAAATAGAAGAGAATGAAGTAAATGAATTATCTGAAGAATTTATTGTAAAAAACGGAATAAAATTATTATAATTAGTGGGGAAATGTTAGAGTAAATGCCAAATTGCGCATCAAAATGTACGTATATAATACAGGCTTATTACAACTGTACTAAGGCTGGCTGGATCACCTATACTGCTACCCAAATGGGCTCAGGCGCCGGTGGCTACTATGAGAACTTGGGTGACGAGGGCGAATCATCGTATCCAGACACTTGGAACACCGCAACGCATCAAGGTAGATTAAAAGATAGCAGGGGAACCGGCAGGCACGCGATTTATACTACCTGCCCCGGAACCAAATGTTTGGCTTCAGGTACCAATACGTGGGTTTGTGATGAAGATAACAACTTTAATACTGGTGGAGCCTTCAAAGCTTCTGGCTCATGGATCGGTCGCCCAGTCTTGCAATCAGGTGGTTCAGATGAAACGACTGAAGCCAACGATTACATTGTTCCTTATGTTATTTACTATTTAAAAGAGCCGGATGGGGCTGATCTATCAAGCACTTTCTGTGAATCTTCCGACGGAGAGACCAACTGTGAATGTCCCGATTCTGCGAACGAGAATCCGTACAGTGGAGGTACGAGTCATTGGTCTGGCGGTAGCCTAACTAACAAATCACGCTGGTCACTGGCCGAAGAAATAGACGCAGATGGTACTTATGCTCCTTCAAATATATCCGACCCTAGCACCACTCCTTGCTGCACAACACAAACGGCCACAGCTAGCGCAACGGGCTCTCCCACGGCAACAGAATCTCCCACTGCAACAGCTTCGGCTACCGCATCGCCCACTGTATTAACGCTTACAGCTTCCGCTTCGTCGACGGCGACAGCCTCACTAACATTTTCACCTTCCGCTTCGCCGACAGCCTCCTCTTCAGCGACAGGTTCCCCTTCGGCGACGGCTACGCCCACGGCTTCAGATTTGTGTTGTATGGAAGACCCACCAAACGGCACCGAGTGGTGGACTGCAAAAACTTATACTGGTTCTCCATCCACCGGTCCTTGGCCTGATGATGAAGCGGTCGTTAGATACATAGATCCTGCGGACGAGAAAGAAAAAGGCTACAGATTTATTGATCAAAGCTCAAGGATTCAATATAATTCTAATCAAATTAGATTAGACCAAGACCCAAAAACTTCAGCTTATTGGGTTGAATGTATTTTATGCAACGGTACAACCACGCCAACAGAGTCACCGACCGGTAGTCCAACTTCATCTGCATCCCCGACTGCCTCAGCGTCATTAACTATCTCTGAATCGCCCTCTATGACCGCTAGCGATAGCCCCACGGCATCAGCCAGCGCCACAGAGGTAATATCAGAAACTGAATCTCCGACCGCTAGCCCTACGGCATCAGTCAGTACCACAGAGGTAGGTTCAGGAACTGAATCCCCTACTGCTACAGCTTCCGCTAGTGCTACAGAGATAATATCAGAAACTGAATCTCCCACTGCTAGCCCCACGGTATCAGCCAGCGCCACAGAGGTAATATCAGAAACTGAATCTCCCACCGCTAGCGCTAGCCCCACGGCTACCGTATCAGTGACGGCTACGGGATCTTTAGATACAGTACTATTATACGCCACGAACACTTCTCGACACGGTGAGGAAGACGATTTAGACCTTTGCCAAAGCAGTGCCACACTTCAAATCTCATACAATTTTGCGAACCTAGCTGGTATGACGGGATCAATTAATCCTACAGATTTAGTCGGGAAAACTTTATACACAGATGTCACAAATAACACTACTTCAGTCAATAACTTTGATGGGGTTATTTACGGATTAGGACGATCTGGCTGGTTTTATATATATTCAATCTCCAGTAGCGAAGGCGGATCGTACTCAGCGGGCGCTGTCCCAAGCGGCGCAGACTCAGATTATATTTGTTACGTTAATAGCTCTTCTGTTGTTACTGAAGTACATCAATGCAGTGACGCAGAAAGTCCAACAGCATCACCCACAGCCACATCTTTTGTTGATTATGTTCAAATAATAGGTTGGAGTTACGATAGCGGTGACGGAGGAGCAATAGCTTCGAAGCATGACGCCTGTGTTGCGCGCGAAAGAAATGAGGTAAGCGCAATAAGCACCTACAATGGGGGCATCATCTACCTGCAGCAGATTCCCGGTACCAGTACGCCACTAAATAAATTTTTGTACGATCAGGTGCGACTCATTAACACTGCAGATAACTTAGCCCTTAATGATGGCTGGTATCCACTTGTGGTCTCTTATGTTGATGGTAATTTCACTACCTACGGTTCCGTTAGTATTATAAAGTATGATGCTAGCTCCCAGAAGTTTACTGAAATAGTTGACTGCGCAGATGTAACAAGCTCAACAGCTTCGCCAACGGAAATGCATAGTCAAACTGACTCTCCGACAGCCTCGCCAACGGAAGAGATAAGTAAAAGCGAAAGTCCGACAGCCTCAATTTCACTAAGTGCGTCCGAGTCTCCCACAGCATCGATTAGCCCAACAAATTCACCTTCGATGACGAACTCACCGTCGATGACTGCGTCCCCAACCGCGACAGAGTCACCAACTGCATCTGAGTCTCCCACGGAAAGCGCGACGGCTAGCCCAACTGCAACTGCATTCGTACTAAAAGGCCCGACGGAATCAGCTACGTCTACAGCCTTACATAGTGAGACTAATACAGCTAGCCCCACAGCTACGCTTTCGGCCACCGAACTAACGTTCACAGCAACAAGTACCCAATTCTTACCTTCCGTAGATCCTTACGTTATTGTATGTTTTGTAGACGTAGACAAAGCGAGCGATCCGATGTCGGCCGCTCCAGAAGAAATATGTGCCTTCAGGCTTAAGGCTATAGACGCTTCTGGTAACTTAAATGCTCGCTTACCCATATATTGCGTTGGCAATAACAGAGTGTTTAAATTTAAAAAACAAGGAGGAGACAGAGAAAGGTGCTGGATTACCGCAAAAAGCAGCATAGTAGGCCCAGCTTGCCCGCTAGTATTTTGGAACAATACGGTTATTCCTGATATGTACCCCCTAGCAAATGAGATGCAGTTTGTTGTGGACACAACTAAAGTCACAAATACGTTATCTTGGGAAGATATAAGCGGTACACTACAACAAATAAGCGACTCCAATCAAAGCCATAAGTGCATGCGAGTTATACGCACCCGAGGCGTATCAAGATTTCACCAAAATATCGCAGCGGGACTTAATGAGAATTCAGTCTCTTTTGATTTTTATAAATTTGCAGATCAATACACTAATGGCACATTATATGATGATGCAGATGCTGCATTAGCCGGTGTGGTTGACGGAGGCTGGAGCGGCTGCGGAGAGGACAATTCAGACCCCTGTTTCGGCAACCCCGAAGACTGCTTAAACACGCTAAGCTCGGCAGAAGTTCTTCTTTCTTTATCAATGAAAGGCGGGCGCGTAGATAAAACCTTAAACATAGGATCACAGGGAGAGTTTACAACCCAAGACGAAGCACTTTTTGAAGAGTTAAATCTTAGCGGCGAAGTTATTACTTTTAAATTAATCAATAATAGTAGCCTACGTACGTCAAAAGTCAAAACGTACGATTATAAATTTACAACCACTGTAGAGCTTGGAGCAAACCAGAACCCAGATACCGAGAGAACCGCAAGCGAACCAAGTGGTGACAAAATTGAAGACAGCATATACGATATAAAGTCTGCCGCAGATGGCGCGGTAACCAACCCCTGCACCAATGGCTCAGTATCCCTTGGTCAAGAGGGGGCCCTCAAAGGCGTCCTGTCGGGCTTTGAGAAGGATACTGGCGCGTGCATAAATGATCCAACCGGCGGAGCAGTGGGCGGGGTAGTATTGCAAGAGTCAGAGATATCCATAAACTCAAAAGTAGACCCAGATACCGCAAAGGGAGACCGGTATAACCTACTTCAAGATATGTTCAAAGATAACAAAGTATCTTGGCAGCTTAAATTAGGAAATATAGACGGGTGGGATCCTAAAGATCAAGATTATAAAACAATTTTCAACGGTAGCACGATCAAAGGAAGCTTTAAACCTCTGAATTATAACTACCGTATACATGTAAAAGATAATCAAGACCAAACAGGCGACCGAGCTATTACCCCGGGAGCTAACTCGGTTATAGATCTCGATTATTCATCCGTCGCTTTAGTAAATGAAGTAGGACACTGTAGGCCAGATTATAAAATATTTTTCGGCCTGAAAAACTACTCTATTGGTCAATTATTTCTTACTCAAAATTCAACATTAGGCGGTTCCTGCTCGGCAAAAAATTACTGCTGGGAGCTTGATATTTTAAAAATGGACGGCAGTACAATCAAAGAAAGTAATTGGGACACGTTCTCTGCCAATGAAAAATCGGTCTTATTCGGTAACCATCTTAGGAAGAGCGGAGATGAAGACTCAAGGTTTGACGAGAACATAGCTATTCACAATTTTGGCAACAATGCTTATCTTAATGGTAATTCATTTGTAAACGTGAATTTGTCATGGTTTGCTGGAGACACAGACAATATAGGTCACAGTCAGGTATCAACATTCAGCAATGGCGAAAAGATTGGCAAGGGTGCGACAATACCGGGTACTTACACCTTAACGGGTTACATTACTGCCGTTAACAAGGTCGCCGGCGAATACGAACAAGCAAAGAATACTGACATCAACTATATTAAGGATAATTACATCAAAATCAAACTTAGCTGGTTTGTCCCCAGTGACACAATTAGGTCCAGATATGCCCAATATACAGCATTGGGGTATATTTAATGAAGTGTAATTTATTGTAATGTCAGGAGTACAAAATTCAACGTCTTTAACAGTCTCAAAGGGGGATTCTTCTTGGCTGGTAACATTCCAGAAAAGAAAACAAACAGGACTGAAACTGTACTATGCAGTAGTTATTAAAGAGTTTGCCTCTAATGTTCCAGAAATTAGAGTTGCCAATAGTGCTCAAATCAACTTAATGCCCGAGCACTCTACGGTCGGCAATTCCATGAAAAGTCACAACAAGATCAGGAGGTGGACTCCCGGTGGAACCGCAAGTACCGGAGGACCCATCGATCTTAACAGTAACGCACAAGGCCAAGGCTGGTGGTTTACTGATCCCTTTCCTGCCAATCAAACTCAGCCATTTAATTGGAAACACTGGACCAAGGGAATTTCAACCACGGATAATAACTCTTGGATTTTCATGAGGTTAGAAATACGCACCTACAGAGAAGGTGACGCCGATGGACCAGATGAAAACACTAGAACGGATGCAGGAGATGAAATATACTCGCTCGAAGTTACCGGAGAAAACCCGAGTTACTTTAAGTTAACTAAAACTTGTCAGTACCCAGAGTCTTCATACACAGGTAATTATCATATCAAATCTGCTGGTCAAGGGGGACCCATTAACGAGCCCGCCTACCCCTCCGTCGATCCCGCATATGGTACATACAAAAACCCCGACGACAGGGGCCCAACCTCAGGAGGAAAATTTCAGAAACGAGAAGGGGACCCGGGTGCTACGGATTTCTTAGAGACTATGGAGTGTCAGGATGGAGGTTCGTGTTATTACATAGCTTATCTACCAAAACACGGATCCGCTAATTACGGTAAGCCCACAACTGGTCAGTATGTAACTTTAAATTTATCCCCGAAAGGAGCAAGCCCCCTAAATATACGTGAGTGCTACATGGTGGGCCCAGAGATATCTCACGCAGATTGGCTAGACAGCCACAACACAGCAGCAAAGCCTTGGTCGGGGCAAAATAACGCGGACGCTAAAGATTACTGTTACACAAAGCAGGAGGTAGCGGATTGTGCGCCACACGCTCAGCTTGTTGATACCACTGATGGGGACTGGAAAAATTTAATAAGTGATGACTTTACATACTTTATAAAACCGGGCACCTACCAACAAAAATCTAGCACTAGCTGTAGAGATTGTGTTAAACCAGAAAAATATCTAAGATTTAGTAAAGAAGCACAGACTTTTGGTAGGCTTTTGGGAATGGATCGATTTGCTGAAACTTACTACGGCGGCGTAATGGCTACCTTTAACAGTTGGGATCCAAACTCAGATGGTGATTACGACCCTGATGAGATCATGTTCACTCAGAGCGTTACCGCCGCTTTTGTTGACAAGCAAGAGCACACTTTAGCTGACGAGGGCGCAACTGGTAGTATATCAACTGGCAAGCTTGGTTTAGATATATCTCAAGCTAGCGTCGACGAAGGCAAAAGAGTATTCTTGGATCGAACCAACATTTTTGCGGAGTTTGGAATAACCAGAGCAACAGCTTTTAACGTTCTCAAAACCATGAAGGCCGCTTTGCTGGTCTCTGCCGGAGCAAATAACGAAGCAGATACATTGGGCGCCATGAATTACCCCGCGTACTCTCCCGGCGTATCGGGGGGCAATGGCGCTAATGAGATCCAACCCGGCGGACAGCTAAGAGAAAGAAACCCAGCTGATCCTGAAACAACCATACAAAATCACTTGGGCGGATCAGCAACACAGTGGACACAAAAACAATACGAACAATTTCAAATGTTCGTTGAAAAAGTAGTTAATACTTCTGCGTCGGGAACAATAGGTATAGACGTAAATGAAATATTCAGTATGACTACTACCCTTAGCTTCAGTAAAACTGAAGGCGCTTCGCTAAACGATGCCCTTGGACAGAAAAACTGGGAGTCCACGAGTATGAGTTTGACTGGAGGCATATCTCTTAAGGGTTTATTTGATTTCTGGGTAGCTCCGGTTGGAAACGAAGTGGCGGGCAGCGATGAAGAAAGAGCTTTTGATGATAACTTTACCATGAGTCTCAGTTTAGGTAGCGTTTCTACATCTAAAATGACAGTAAGACAGTGGAAACTAAACACTCTACAAGATGGAAGCGTAGAAATTGATAAAACGGTTTGGGATGAACACGTCGGCGAAACTTTCACAGAAAATACGATAGGTGAGCTCACCGGAATGTCAATGAATTATTCAGCCACTTTCTTTAACGGCTGGAACTTGAATATAAGTAGTGGCTTATCTGCTACGCCCGGCGAACCGATTAGTATTTCTGATGTGTTCGACGATGAGATAGTTAAAAATGCCACCGTTACTTTAAGCGGTAATCCAAAATCTAAACTAAGGTGGACAGCTTCTTATGATCAAAACGGAGTGGCGCTTGGCATTGCTGGTCAAGTAGCGCTCATTAAAAGCGTAGATAAAGCCGCGTCTGGAGAAGACGCTAATGATGGTAACGGTCTTCCACGCAGAGCGTCAGGAACGCTTGGTCCTAATTTAATAGAGACGGGCATGGATATGGATATGTTTTTTGACATTGGGGCCGTTGTTACCGACGGGCCCAACGGAAGAGAGTTTGGCGTTAAGCATAGTATTAGCGGTCAAATAGCTGGCTTTAATTACGCAATAAATACTCAAGACGGAAGTGGTTCTATAGGTAAAACTTGGCAGCCTAAATTTGCCCAATCTTGGAAAAGGTTCTTCAGGGGTGAGGATGAAACCATTAGTTTGGATTTTAGTTTTAGGGCTGAAAAGGGGCCGGTTACAAACCCTTATTTTGGAATTAACCTTGGCGCAGATTTCATGTTTAGAAAAACAGTGGCTGAGTTTACCGATGTGATGGGTAAATTACAGTGGTTTACTCATATCACAGCGGGCGTACGAGTGGGAGGACCGCCTAGTGCGCAACTGCAGAGTCAAGGTGTAAATATGGGATTTGCTGCTATATCGGGGATCACTTGGAACAATAATATATTAGAGTGGTGTGGCTTACCTTTCAACATTCACCCCGGTTTCTCTACTGTAGCTGCGGCGAGTTTCCACTTTGGTGGGTATACAAGAACAGTTCGAGACGCCAGAGGAATACAAGCGGATGGCATACCCACTAAAAGCAATTTTGTTTTCACTTTCCACGTGGGTGGGGTATCTTGGAAACTAGCCGGAGTAAATAATTTTAGAAAGCATGTGAAGAGAAAGCACGACTCTATCTTTTCATTTTTGGGGCTAGGAAGTTGCCCAGCGCTAAAAAACCTAGGCCCTAAAGAGGACGTTTGGGAATACCTAATCAGAGTAGCGCCGATAGCTTCAATTGATAAGCTGACAGAAGCATCAAGAAGATGTGCGGACAAAAGAGACAAGATCTGGAATGATAAATACCAAGATATAGTAAACTTAAACGTAAATAACTTCCAACAAGGAACAGCAGCAACACCCGGCGGGCAATACGCAGACAAAAGTCCCGCAAAGTGTGATTGTGGATCAAAGGTGTACAGGTCGTATTGTGCGGAAAGAGATGAGGACAACAGATCGATATGCACAGAGAGGAAGACGGTAAAAGTATCTAACATCTACGGTTTAAAAGCGGGCGATGACGACCCTTGGGATGATGGCGCTAAAACAGTAACTTTTACCAGTTCGGATCCCAAGAAGCAAAAAGGTCAAGAGCTATACAAATTCATATACCAAAACGGGATTGTCCCACCGAGAAGAGTACTTATAAACGGCGTAAACCAAGACAACCCTGCGTACTGGAAAGCAGATACGTGGCCATGTTTAGTTACTCACGCTCAAGCGACAGAGCTAGTTAATGAATGGATGAGGGTAAATCATGACCCTAATTGGGATAGGTGTGAATGTTTAAAAACAGAGTTTCACAAATTAACTCATGATAAATACTACGATTCACCTTGGGATAACCACTTCGGTTACGACATAGCAACATGGGAGCCAGAGCTTACAGGTAGCGGAGGAAACGGGGAAGACGAAATTAGAGGCTACATAACCATAGGCCTAGAGCAATTAGACAATTTGGTTCTAAATTGGTTCATGAAAGGTAAAGATCCTACCGGAGACGGTAATGCTAAAGAGTTTGCCGATGACCTTGAGAATTTATTTAATAGTGTTTTAGCTCAGGCAGGCTACGATTCGGGGGACATAAGTCGCATCGTTAAAGACGAAATCCAAGAGCATTGGAGACCGAGTGACTTCTGGGGTGGATGGACCTTCGGCGGCATTGTTAAAACCATTGTCAATACTCTTAAAGTTTGGGAGTGGGTAAATCTCTGTAAGTGGGCTGGGGACGCTTTACAAGCCCCCTTTAAATTGATTAGTAAAATAGGCGGTAGCAATTCTCACAATCCCCTGTACGCTGCCGCTAGCGTATGTGGTATGGGAGAAAACTTAAACACAGATGACTGTTATAATTACTATTTAAAGTTCGAGCACTACAGGGAAAAATATGCAAACATAATATCGCATTATTACGACGTAACGCAGTTTGCTAAGACTTTTTACGTACGAAGTGTAGCTAATTACTGGGATGACATCAACCCAAATACGACGAGCAACGCTCTTCCATACGGATCCAATCAACTTTCGACCGCGCCAAATAATAGCGCCGGGTGTGTGTCGGCTGGAGGGCGAACCTCAGCCCTAACAAACCCCGACGTAGAAAAGCTTATTCAAGCGATACAAATCATGGAAGGAAAACCACTGACTTGGTTTAGCGGTAACGAATACAATCCAGAGGCTCCATTGAGGGGCATCACTGACGCCGATGGACTTGTAGAGAAAGGTCCAAGTAGGGGTCGAATAATAAACTCTAAACAGTTTGGTCAAGAATCTTACGATTACTTGGCTGGTACAGCAGCTTGGAATAGTTTAAATGTAGATATTCTCGCCGGAAGCTCTTCGGCCTGTAAGCGAGGCTATTTCGATGGGACAGAATCTGATCTAGCGGCTTGGGGTGTAGACGTAGAGCCGGAACCTCCACTCACTGCAACAAACACCTATCAGTCCCACTACTTTACAGCCGTAAAAGAATGTAAAACCGGTAATACCTGCTTCAACGCTCTTGGCAATCCAGATCCAGATTGTTCACCTTGTACTTATAGCAGTAAAGGCGTAACCGGTAAAACTAATTACAAACATTTAAAATACTGGGCAGACCATCTAAAGAACAGCACCAGAACCAACAACAGCGCCATAAGTACTCATGTAATAGAGAAGCTTAGTCACCCGAATGCTGCAGACGACGGTGCCGCAGCAAAAGAGTTTTGGGATTCAACCACAGCTAGGCAAGATCTTTTATCCAAATACGGCACCTTAAAAACGAGCCTTCAGGGATTCTTTCCGCTGGCAGACGGTGATTTAAACAGTGTAAAGGCAGCGACTAACGCTCTTGCGGCTTTTTCTAAAGCTATTGACGATTACCAATTATCATCAACCCCTTCGAGAGCCAAGCATACGATAGCCGTAAGTGACAATTACCCACCAGCCTACGGCGCAGCAGGTTTTTCTTATTACTACTACGATACTTTAGACAACGAGTGGGAAAGGGGCGCATACAAAAACTTACTTAAGGTTAGGGAGATGGCTTCCAATTATATTAGGGCTGTAATTAAAAAATTCATGTGCGAAAAGTATTTTTATATCTGGCACCATTACTATTACAGCACTCAGGGCAATAATAATTCTAATCGTAAAATATACATTGTCGATGAACAAATCGCCGGTGGCGCCGCTAGCAGCCATCTGGCTTATATTGGCGCCGGAGATGACTTTTTCCAAGCTACTCCCTCAATACACGGCGGCACGAGTTACAAAAAAGATGGCGCAGATAAAGGAACTTTATTTATAAATTCAGACGTAAGTTTCGCATTACTAGGCATGCTCAACAAGATGGGCTTAGTTCAGTACGCTAATAATGACAAGAGCGCTGCGGCATCATACGCTGATGCGGACATTATGCGTATACCATCATTAAATTGGTTGCTTCAAGGAGGCAAATTCAGTTGGTCGACCATGGAAAAAACAGTAAATCTTTCGGGTGCGGAGACAGGCACTTGGGGAGACTCGAATCTCGCCGCCGCTTTCGTAAGTAGATTCCTAGACCGAGGTCAAGACTCTGCGTCAGTCAGAAGCGCTATGGATTACACCGGAGATAAAGGTCGTGTAACCCAACCCAATGCCAATCGCTATAGGTTTAACAATGGTACTTTAATAGTTGGAAGCACCACCTCGAGCGGACTCCCCGGCGCGCCTTGGAATTCGGGGATTCCAGAAGCTCCCATATCGGGTGCTACACCGTGGTGGGATAAGCTTAACACCAACCTTAACGGCACCGGCTTACCCGGTGCGGGGGCTCGATTCATGAGATCATTCGGGAGCTTCTATTATCACTTGTTACAATCAGCGGAAAACGCGGGCTTTAAAGGAGGCAGTAACTATAGTGCCTGTGATTATCTAGAATTCCTTGATGAAGATCTCGGTGTTCGTCTTGGTAGGGGCACCATTGCCACCCTCACGGTACCAAACACCAATGAGTGGATTTCTAAGTTTATTTACGGTCTAGACGGACAAGGTTCCTCAATAAACCACCCTCACTTTATATTATCTACGATCTTAGGGTTAAGGGGTGGGAATCTTAAAGAACCTTTACCACCCAGTTTTGAACCCATGTAGAGATTCTTGCTTGACTTTGACCCGGAAAAATGCGATAGTTATGCATGGCTAAACAGATATTCTCTCACCAAGTTGAGAAACACACACTGGGTGGGTTATTACAATACCCACAGATTTTTCCAGACATAGACCCCTTCGTAACCGAGAAGGATTTCTATCAGGATGTTCATTCTACTATTTATTCAGTAGCAAAACAGTCCCTACTTAACCAAGAAAAAATAGATAAAGTATTAATCGCTAATAAAATTAAAAATCTTGGTATAAGTTTTAAAGATGAAATTAATATTTTTGATTATGTAGAGGATTTGTTCTTTACTCAGATAACAGAAGAGGCAGCAATGGAGTCTGCCAGAGAGTTATCTAAACTTCGTATGTGTCGTGAGATTCACGGAACATTCAATGAAGGACAAAGGTATATTGAGGATAATCTAAATGATGGTGTTGACGAAATTATTGCTAATTGCGATAAAATATATGGAGATAAACTCGAAAGCTTTTCTTTTGGACATGAGCCTGTTGATATCTTCGAATCCTTGGAAGATGTAGTAGAAGAGCGAGGCAACAATCCGTCCGAAGAAAACGGGTTTACCACTCCATATCCAGAATTTAACAGACTTTTCGGTGGACTTTTGCCCGGAAACATATATTCAATTATCTCTCGCCCCGGCGAAGGTAAAACCACATGGATCAATGACATGTGCGCCAAGAGTGCGGAGATTAATGGATGCCCAGCGTTAGTGCTTGACACTGAGATGAGTACAGAAGAGATTCAGTTCCGTACAGCCTCGGCCGTTTCAGGCGTACCTCTGTGGTACATCCAAACTGGTAACTGGCGGCAGAATCCAGAGATGATAGAAAAAGTGCGAGCGGCTTGGAGTGAGATGAAGGGTCGTTCTTACTATCACTACCCCGTTGGCAACATGAATGTTGATGAGGTATGCTCTGTGATTCGCCGCTGGTACTACTCTAAGGTCGGCAGGGGTAATCCATGCATTATCGCTTACGATTACATCAAGCTCACAGGCGAAAAAGTTGGAGCGAACTGGGCAGAGTACCAAGCTATTGGTGGTAAGATCGATAAGCTTAAGAAAATCGCAGAAGAAATCAATGCGCCCATTGTCACAGCTATGCAGCAGAATCGTAGTGGCGAACACATCAATAAAAAAGCGTCCAACATCGTCGATGACTCTTCTACTGCCGCGCAGTCAGATCGCCTTCAGTGGTTTGCGAGCTTTGTGGGTATCTTCAGGCGCAAGGTGCAAGACGAAATTGCTATGGATTCGGAAGAGTTTGGAACACACAAGCTGGTACCGTTAAAGACACGCTTTCAAGGCAAAGATGCAGAGGGCCACCAAAACATCATGCGTCGCACGATGGTGGAGAACCTCGGGGGCAGAGAGGTGAGGTCTCAAAGATGGGTTCCTAATTACATTAATTTTGATGTCAAGAACTTTGGCGTTGAAGAAAAGGGTTCACTGCGTCATATCATTGAGCGCGAGAACGAGATGTACCAGATCGACGATCTAAATAATAATGATGGAGAGTTGTTATGAATAGCGAATACATAAGAGAGGTATTGAGCGATCTGGGCTATACCCTCAGAGATTACGGAGGCTACTTTAGAACGCGCCCCCTGTATCGTGACTCAGATAACGATGTAATTCTTTCGATTAATAAGGACACAGGAAGATGGAAAGACTTTAAGGAAGGAATATCTGGCGGTCTAGAAGATTTAGTTAAATTAACATTAGATTGTAACATAGAAGACGCCAGAAAGTTCCTGCAATCAAAAGGCTCAGACAGACCAACAGCAATAGTAAAGCCAGAGGTAAAACAAAGAAAAACATTAAATGATGAGTTTCTAAATAATTTAATTAAAAATAATAAATATTGGAATGACCGTGGTATTTCTGACGAAACACTAGATGAGTTCGGCGGTGGCGTATGCGAGTCTGGCAAAATGCTAGACAGGTACGTATTCCCAATCTACAGTGACAGGAACAGGTTGATTGGCGTATCGGGCAGAGACCTTAACAATGACGAGTGGACAAAGCGTCCAAAATGGAAGCATATTGGCGATAAAACTGCATGGACTTACCCCACACAAGTTAACGAAGAAATCTTAAGGCAATCAAAGCAAGTAATATTATTAGAGAGCATTGGTGACATGCTTGCGCTTTGGGAGCAAGGCATTAAAAATACTTTGGTTACCTTTGGTTTAGATGTAAACACAGCTATACTAAATAAGCTCTTGCGTTTAGACCCAAATGATGTTATTGTTTCTTTTAACAATGATAGTGAAAGCAATAACGCCGGTAACTTGGCCGCACAGAAAGCTAAAAAGAAACTTCGAAAATACTTCGACGAAGAGCAAGTCAAAATCTCGCTCCCGTCGAAAAACGACTTCGGAGAAATGAGTTCAGCGCAAATTTCTGAGTGGTATACTAAGCTATAATTTATGCCCCGTAAAAAGAAAAACAAGGTCTTTTTGTCTGCGTCCAGAATGAAGACCATGGAGACCTGCAGTTGGCTCTACTGGTGCAAGTACCACCTAAAGCTACCAGACAAGACTAATGATGGTGCCCTGCGCGGTAGCATTTGCCACTTGATTCTCGAGCTACTACTTAAACCTCGGCACAAGAAGCATTACGATGCGATCATGGAGTCGAAGGATATTGCCTCTAGCGTTCCAGTAAACCGAACCGTAATTAAGTTCCTCAAAGCCAATGACGCTTGGAGTGACGAGAACTATGAACTGTGCAACAAGATGATATATGTAGCACTGAACTATGATTACTTCGGGGGTGAGGGTGGACACATAGATAAGCCCGAAGAAGAATTTAAAATAGAAAATAAGAAACCCAAGTACAATATTTATGGTTTTATTGATAAACCTGTACAGTATAAAGACAAGGGGCTTCTTAAAATTGTTGATTATAAAACAAGTAAAGCTAAATTTAAAGGTGATGAATTAGAAACTAACATACAAGCAATGATGTATTCATTAGCGGCCAAAAAGCTGTGGCCGAAGCTGAAGCGTCGTGTAGTGCAGTTTCTATTTCTCAAGTTTCCACGCTCGCCTGCTCAAGAACTAGAGTACACAGATGAGCAACTCAAAGGTTTTGAATATTACTTAGAAAGAGTCAACAAGATAGTCGAAGAGTTTGATGAAAAGGCAGCGAATTCAGATTACGCTACGAACAATGGACATCAGTGGCTGTGCGGCCCTGCCAAAAGCGGCTGGATTTGCCCTTTTCACAAACCCTTTGATTATTACAGTCTTTTAGACAAGGATGGAAAGCAAGTAAAAAGCTCTTATCAAAATGACTTTGAACCGGAAGACGGGCAGACGGTTGAAAAACGTCATTACGAAGGCTGCCCAGCGAAGAACTGTCAAGCGAAAAATAATTCACAAGATGATGATCCTTTTCTTGACTTTTAATCAGAAATACCATAAACTAGAATCATGAGCGAGGTAGTGCCATTATTTAAATCTCACTACAGTCTGGGTCGTAGTATCCTCACGTTGGATAAAGTAGACTCCAGCATTGAGAACGGTCCAGATTCCATTGTAGACATCTGCGCCAAGAACGACTTGGGTAGAGTTACACTGCTAGACGATAACATGAGCGGTTTTCTTGAGGCTTACCTGAACTCCCAAGAGGCTGGACTACAGTTGAACTTTGGTTTGCGACTAAGGATTCTTGACGACTGTGAGGATAAGAGTGAGGGTTCATTAGGCAAGACCTGCAAGTATGTAATCTTCGCCAAGAATGAGGAAGGGTACAAGAGGTTGATCAAGATTTATAGTCATGCAGCTAGGATTGGTTTTTATTATTTTCCTCGCATTGACTTCAAGTCCCTTAAGCAGTATTGGTCTAATAAAGACTTAAAGTTCTGCGTTCCGTTTTATGACTCTTTTGTGTTTAGGAATTGCTTAGAGTATTCCAGTTGCGTACCCGAATTAGATTACGTTGAACCGACGTTCTTTGTGGAGGATAATGGGTTACCTTTCGATAACATGGTAGCAAAGAGGGTAGAGAAGTTCTGTGAAGGTAAGTATCCAACGCAGAAGGTTAAGAGTATCTTCTATAAAGATGAAAAAGATTTTAAGTCGTACCTGACGTTCAGGTGCATTAACAACAGAACCACACTGGACAAGCCAAACTTTGAGCATATGTGCAGTGATAAATTCAGTTTTGAAAGTTGGAAAAATGGTACCGTTTAATTTTAAAAAAGTAGAGAAGACTTGGGGGCACGAAATATGGCTCGCAAATAACGCAGAAGAAGATTACTGTGGTAAAATCTTATACATCAAGAAAGGATACCACTCTTCAATGCACTATCACGAAGAGAAACATGAGACATTTTATGTGTTAGAGGGAACGCTCAGGGTAGACATGTTACGAGACAAAGAAAAAGCTGACGCGTGCCCCTTCACAATGACATGCAAGCAGGGTGAGAGCATGGAGATGGAGAGAGGTCAAGCACACATGCTAATGGCTACAGAGGGGGATGTTACATTGATTGAAATAAGCAAGTTCCACAGGGACGAAGACAGTCACAGGCTTTATAGATAATATGGATGATCATTTAATTAGATTTAATAAGGATAAGACGCTGGTTTTTATTGACTGCGAAACAGAGAACCTATGCTTACACCACAGTCATAACCTACCTTGGCAGATTGCCATGATCAAGTCTGTGAATGGCAAGAAGGTAGACGAGAAGAATTTTATCGTCAAGTACGATAGGGAGTTGCACGTAGGAGAAATGGCCGCGAGGATTACTAGGTTTAGTCCCACATCTCACGCGAAGAACGCAGTGCCCTTTGAGCAGATTTTTCCCACGGTTCAAGACTGGCTGGATAATGCTGATTACGTTCTGGGACACAACATCTTGGGCTTTGATATGTATTTAATTAAGTCCATGTATGAGAGTCAAGGTCTTAGCTATCAACACTTGATGGAGAAAACTCTGGATACCATGTGCCTCGTTAGAGGTATCAAAATGAACCTAGAGCACAAGCCCGAATCTGAGACAGTATTGGAATACCAGTACAAACTACTGCACACTAGAAAAAAGGGTCTTAAAACGAATCTTCAGGCCGTTAGTAAGGAGTACGGAATAGAGCATAACTATGAGATGTTACACGATGCGATTGTTGACTTAGAGTTAAACCTGAAGTTGTGGAATAAAATGATTTACCAATTAAGCATATGAGTGATTTTTATACAGATTTTAAAGAGTTAGATTTAGAGCTTCACGGTGTTCGCTTACCATCGTTTGAGATAGAGAAAGAAATCAAGAGGGAGTTAAAGGTTAGTGAGGATCTGAATAATTATGATTTTCTTAGAAAGATCTGCTTGGACGGATTTAATAAGTTAGACCTCAAGAAGGGAACAAAGGAGCACGACGAGTACGTAGAGCGCGCGCGTTACGAGCTTAAAATCCTCAAGGAGTTAGGGTTTATTGATTATGTACTTTTGGTTTGGGATGTTATTAATTACTGCCATCGTAGCGATATACCAACAGGCTTAGGTCGTGGGTCGGCAGCGGGTAGCCTAGTGTTGTTTCTGATCGGGGTCACTAAAATTGATCCAGTAAAGTATGGATTATACTTTGAGAGGTTCGTATCAAAGATTCGAGCCAAGAAGAAGGTGGTTGATGGGATCACTTACCTTGACGGCTCCCTAATGTGTGACGTGGATTTAGACATCTGCTATTATAAGCGGGGTCAGGTACTAAAATACCTCGAAGAGAAGTTCGAGGGTAGCACCAGCAAAATCTTAACGCTCAACACCCTGAGCACGAAACTGCTTATCAAAGAGTGCGGAAAAATCGTTGGAGAAAAGCCAGAGTCGGAAATGAATGAGGTCACAGCCATGATTCCCAAGATGTTTGGTGTCGTGAAAGAATTGACTGAGGCGTATGACGAAGTCGAGAAGTTCAAGAACTGGTGTGATGACAACGAAGAGATTTACAACATCGCGTTAAAGTTGAGAGGCTTAGTAAAAAATAAAGGGGTGCATCCGTCAGGAATGCTACTGTCTTACCACAAGATGAATGAGTCTTGTCCGACAGAGCTTTCTTCTGACAAAGACCCAGTATCGTCTTACGACATGAATTGGTCCTCACTCTTTAACGTGAAGTTGGATTTGCTTGGTTTGCGAGGCGTGTCCGTAGCAGACGACGTTTGCAAACAGGTGGGTATCAAGTTGACAGATATCAATTTGAATCACCCTACCATTTACCAAAACTTGCAAGACTTGCAGACTGCACATGGACTGTTTCAGATCGAGGCTGACCTAGCTCATAGGGTAACCCAGACAGTCAAGCCTAGGAACCTAGAGGAGCTTAGTGGCGTATTAGCACTTGCTCGCCCCGGAGCTATGTCCTACATGGATCAGTATTCAGCTTATACCAATCACGATGTGTACGACCCCATTCACCCGTTCTTTGATGACATCCTTAAAGAGACCGGCGGTGTTGCGCTGTACCAAGAGCAGTTGATGAAGATGGCGCACAAGGTTGGGTTCACACTTGATGAAGCTGAAATTTTGCGTCGTATTGTTGGCAAGAAAAAGGTCGCAGAAGTACGCAAGTGGAAGAAGAAGATTAAAGACAAGGTAAAAGAAAATAATTTAGACAAGGAAGTCGGTGACATTCTATGGAAAGTGCTAGAGGATTCAGCAAACTATTCATTCAATAAAGCTCACTCGATTGCTTACGCCGCCTTGGCAGCAATCACCGTGTATCTCAAGTTTAATTACCCCAAGGAGTTCTTCCTGAGCCTGTTAAAGATGACAAGGCACGAGCCGGACCCGACAAGCGAGATTACAAAGATTCAACGTGAACTCGCAGCCTTTGGTATTGAGCTACTTCCACCGCACCTAACAAAGTCCGAGATGGATTTCTCGATCGAGGGTGAGGACATTCGTTACGGGTTATTATCAATTAAGGGTATCAGCGACAAGAGTATAGAAAAATTGGCAGCTTTTAGAAATAAATACGCTAATAAGTTTGAGACCTTTCAAGCAGCGAAACAAGCAGGACTAAATATCGGTGTTCTCTCGGCCTTGATACAAGCAGGAGCACTCCAAGGATTCACACAATCGCGCTCTAAGGTCGTTTATGAGGCTCAGGTGTGGAATATACTTACAGAGAGAGAAAAGAAGCATGTGATGCGGTTTGCGGACGAATATGAGTATGATCTAGTGGCTATTATCAAGAAGCTTATTGGGTTCAAAGGTGACAACGGAAAAGATGTAATCAAGGAGAGCAGAGTAGCCACCATCAAGAAGAAGTCCGAACCTTACAAGAACATTTATGAACTTAATAGTCGATCAGAAACGTTCGCCAACTGGTATTATGAAAGAAAGTTACTAGGATACAGTCACTGTGTAAGACTTAAAACTATTTTTGATGAGAAAAGAGCGGGGCTTCAGTACGTTGAGGACGTCAACGCATTGCGCCTCAATCAGCGCCCAGTATTTATAGGGGTCGTGGAGGACATAATAAATAGAACTTCCAAAAATGGCAATAAGTACATGAAGGCATCGATCTCAGACGAGACGGGAATCATTGATTGCTTGATGTTTAATGATAACATTAAAGAGTGTGAGACAATGAACAATGGTTTACCAGAGAAGGGCAACATCGTTATCATTAAAGGTAACAAAAAAGAGGATGCAGTATTTGCAAACCTGATGGCAATACAAGATAACAAGGTATACACCAAGCTATCAGAGTTAAAAAATAGTTGACAAAAATAGTAAGAAAGGTATATTTATTTTATGATTCAATTTTATAAACCAAACCCGAAGAATACGGGGTCAGCATGTTCATTCTGGTCGAACTATGACGGAAGCATTATGGCCTCCTTAATTAAACAGGCTAGCTGGGATGGTAACGCTAAAAAAGGTTCTTTCGCCAAGAATAAGGATAACCCTAATAAGAGAGTTATCGTTAAGCTAAACCCCACTGAAGTTGGTGGACTTATCGATAGTATTGAAACCAATAGAGAGTTTTCTAATTACCACACCAGTCAAAACCAAACGCTACAAATTAAATTTACTCCGTACCTGAGGAACGGTGACCAAGTTGGATATTCATTCTCTGTTTTTAAACAGGATAAAACAGACTCAACGAATAAGGTGTCTTACGTTATTGGTTTCACTTTTCCAGAGGCCAGATATCTAAAAGAGTTTTTAATTTATGTGCTCCGCAAGATTTTTGAAAAAGAAAACGAGAAGCACCAAAAGCAGCAGAAGGAAAAAATTAAAGAAGTCATGAAGCAGAAGCGCGAGCAAGAGAAGGCTCAGACTCAAGAAGTAAGCAGCGGCGATTCGGAAGAGGATTTGTGGTAGGATGACTCAAAAAAAGAAAGTACTATACCACAGTGATTTCTCACTTTTGAGAACTGGCTTCGGTAAAGTAGCTAGACTAGTTTTATCTTATCTTTATAAAACTGGTAAGTATGACATAGTACACTACTGTTGCGGCCTTGGCGATCAAAATGATTCATACCAAAAGGTTCCGTGGAAAAACGTCGGCGCCATGCCAAGTGATCCATCGCAAATAGAAAACATAAAAAGAGACCCCAAGCTTACCCAGCTTGCTAGTTACGGAGCCATGACAATAGATGACGTTATGGCTAGAGAAAAGCCAGATATTTATATCGGAGTGCAAGATATCTGGGGCGTAGAGTTTGCTACCAAAAAACCGTGGTGGACTAACGATAATATGGCTATTTGGACTACGCTGGATTCATTACCAATTCTACCCATGGCCGTATCAACAGCCGAGTCTGTAAAAAACTTTTGGTGCTGGAGTGATTTTGCCACTGAAGGCTTGAATAAATTAGGACACGACCACGTTAAGACTTTGCGAGGACCACTGGACCATAATAACTTTCATAAGCTGTCCACCAAAGATAAGCGTAGACTTAAAAAGCGAGCGCAAATAAATAACGACACTTTTGTAATCGGTTTTGTATTTAGAAATCAATTAAGAAAGTCCGTGCCCAATTTGCTAGAAGGCTATAAATTATTTCTAGAGAACAACCCTGAGGCTAAAGGCGAAAAAAGCAAACTACTTTTGCATACAAATTTTTCAGAAGGCTGGGATATCCAAAAGCTATCCAAAGAGTATGGAATAACCAATAGAGAAATACTAACGACCTACGTTTGTGGCGAATGTGGAGCGTACGGCGTACATCATTTTTCTGGCCAAAGCGGCACTTGCCCTAAGTGCCACAAGAAAGACAGCTATAAAACTACGGGTATTCAAGGGGGCGTAAGTGAAGAGCAACTAAATGAAGTATACAACTTGATGGACGTGTACTGCCACCCATTTACTTCGGGTGGACAGGAGATACCCATTCAGGAAGCGAAGTTAACAGAACTAATTACACTAGTAACTAACTATAGTTGCGGTGTAGACTCATGTAAGGAGGAGGCAGCCTCACTACCACTAGATTGGTCTGAATATAGAGAGCACGGAACCGAATTTATTAAAGCCTCAACAGATCCCAAGTCTATAGCAGAGCAGCTAGAAAAAGTCTACAAAATGTCCGAAGACGAAAAAAACGACTTAGGCAAAAGAGGCAGGGACTGGGTCATAAATAACTTTTCTGTAACTAAAGTTTGCAAGCAACTGGAAGACTTTATAGATAACTGTAAAGTACTGGACAAAGAAAAGGTTTACTCCGAAAACAATAAGTCTAACAATCCTAACGCACAAATAGACCTCACGCTACCGAATGAAAAGCTGGTTGTCTCCCTGTATAAGTCTGTACTAGATATGGAAGTCAACGAGTCAGACCAAGGTTATCAGTATTGGATGAAGGAGTTGTCTAAGGGTGTACCGAGAGAAACGGTCGTCAAGTTTTTTAGAAGCACTGCGACAAAGGAGCTATCCAAATCAAAAACTATCGAAGATATGATAGACAAAGACGACGGAGGAAAAAGAATTCTATACGTTATCCCCCAAAAAGACGCAGATGTTTTCTTATCAACCAGCTTATTTAAGTCTGCCTCAGAGCTATACCCAGAGCACAAACTATACGTAGCTACTTTAGATAACCTAAAAAGTTTGATAGAGCCTAACCCCTACGTTTACAAGGTTATAGATTTCTTACCAGAAATGAATGATCCGTATAACTTAGAAGGCTACAATAATAGATCATCAAATAATCCAGATAAGAAAAAATTGTTTGATGTGGTATTATTAAGTAATATTACTAGTCAGTTGTTACCATCTTATACTAGGAATGGGTTGGATAAAATTTCTTTTGACTTAAAAAGCCAATAGTGTATATTATATAATATGAGTGACCAAGAAAACAAAGGCAGCGTAATTCATAATATAAACGATATGGATCAGTTTGCTCAGTTTCTATCGAGTTCGGGATTCTTCATGATGGACCCCCTGCTCAGTCATTTTTATGATAATTACATGGGGATCAATAAAGGCTGCTCCTGCGGCAAGAAGAAAAAAATTGAAGCAACTAAAGCTATATACATGAGAATGGATGATATTGCCTTCGGAACTAAACAGGCAATGAGAGCTTCATTGGAAGTTAATGAAGTTAACATCAAAGACGGAGAAACTTTAATTACCTCCTTCTAGTGTGACACTCAGTCACAATAATTACAGCGTCACACAAGAGACAGCATGTCTCTAATCACCAGAAATACCCCCTTTTTATGGGGTTTTTTGTTGGCATGCCAAGTGCTTTACTTATAGCACTATGAGATATACATTAACTAACAGATTATTCGATGACTTTTTCGGCAGTCTTGATTACGATTACCAAGAGCGCGATGAAGATTATAACATTGAACTTAACTTAGCTGGCGTAGACAAAAAGAATATTGATGTGTCGGTAGACGGAGATGTTCTAAAAATAAAGGTCGAGCAAGATAATAAAAATTATTTTAAATCATATCGAGTACCATCAAAAGCAGATAAGAGCAGCATCCTTGCTAGGTACGAAAACGGGATGCTTTATATCAAATTCACAAAGAAGGAGGAAGAAAAAAGTAAAAAAATTGTAGTGAATTAGTTTGACTTGACTCTAGATACGTGGTATTATATTCTCAACATATGAAAAAGAAAACAACAGAAACTAACGACAGCCAGTTCACAACTGTTAAAACCGGGTACGCCCGAATTGCGGTGCTTTTGCTCGCAATTAACTTTTGCTTGACTGGTTACGTCGTGTACAGTATGACGAATACAATGCAATCCCAAATTGACACAGTCACAGGGGGGCAAACCGAGGAAACAACCACCACCACCGAAGATGATCCTCAAGCTGATCAGGCTAAAGAGTAAATAATATAAATATAATCCTCATGCCCACCATGTTAATTCGTGGTGGGTTTTTTAGTGTAAATATATATGTGGATCGCACTGTAAGCACTTTGGTTAATGAGTTAATGCATCAAGCAAACGACTTAGACTGCAGCTTAAACTTCAAAAGGGTAGAGGATGAGGGTTATGTCATCAGTAATGAAGAAGGGGCGAGGGTTGTGGCTGTAGGTATCTTCAATATGCCCAATGAATACGAGGAAGACGAGGCGGTAGTGGGCGCCTTTACTATTAACGTTAAAGCCTACAAATGGGCGGATGCCGAGGGCTTCAGCTTAGATGATATGATAGATGAAGAGAACTTGCAGGGTAGAATATTTAACCTCATCGGTGTAGACAGAGTTCTGCATTTTTTATGCGATAAGAAATAATTTGCTTTTTTCTCATATTTGATATATTTTAATTAATATGTCAATGGACTTTGTTTACGACCTTAAAGAGAAGCTCGAAGAGCAAAAAATAGAGTATGCCCTTTGTATTATGAAGCCCATTAAAAATGGAGATACTAAGGTAGAGCTTTTTTACCATATAGAAAATGATGAGTCTTTCGAGTCCATGTGTGAGGCTTTCGGTATAGCTTGTGGTCAAGAGCCGGGAGACAATGTAGACATTGAGTTTGATTCACATGACGAGGATAACACTCCGGAACCGACTCCTCCTTCGAATGAGTGAAATTGTATCTTTAAATGATAACGGATGGTGCAGGCAAGAAAAAGTACACGATTCTACACCGAGTAACGCTGCTGGTAAAATCAACTTGCACAGGCAGCCCATTTTTTCTAGTCATAGAAGCGGCTGGGCGCACGCCGTAAACGCTCTAGAGCCTTTGCACAGTGATAGCGGTGTATATTTCGACGGTTTTTTAGAAAAAAATTTTGCGTGGGAGAGGCACAGCGCCATTAAAACCGAGAAGGTTCCGTATCGACACCCTTGGGTAGGTTTTTTTCACAACCCGATGGGTATACCAGAATGGTTTTTTTCGCAGTATAGTTTAGAAAAAATTATACAGCAAGACGAATTTCAGGAGAGCCTCGCCGAATGCTTGGGAATATATACTTTATCGAAAGGTCTAGCTCAAGATTTATCTAAATATCTTAAGGTTCCGACTGACAATTTAATACACCCAACCGAAATCCCCGAGGCGAGATTTGATTTTGATAAATTTATAGACAATACAGAAAAAAAGGTAGTTACTGTGGGCTGGTGGCTGAGAAAGTTGAATTCTATATACGCATTACCGCTAGAAGAAAAATCTGGCTACAGAAAGGTGAGATTGTTAACTTACACAGCGAAGCACCCCCAAAAAGTTATTGATCAATTAGTGGTTAAGGAGAGACACGAGGAAAATTTATTTATGGACGGGTCTATAGCCTTAGAATACGAGAGCAATACGTTAGATATGCCGAGACTTAATGACGATGAATATGACAATCTTCTATCGGAGAATGTAGTTTTCTTAGACCTGTATAGCTCCAGTGCCAATAATGCAGTGATTGAATGTATTGCTAGAGGCACACCCTTGTTAATTAACAAATTACCCTCCACAATAGAATACTTGGGTGAAGATTATCCATTTTATTTTGATGACTTGGATGAGGCGGCACACAAAGCTCAAGATATTTCCTTAATTGAGAAAACGCACAACTACTTGACTACTTGCGAAACTAGAAGTAAATTATCTAAAGAGTATTTTCGAAGATCTTTGGAAAAAAGTGAAATATATAGAAGCTTATGAAGATAAAAATTTTTTACCATCTTTTCACGGAGAATTATTGGAAAGAAATTTTTCAATCTCATCTGCAATCGATTGTTGAGTCTAAACTTTATGATTCAATAGAGGTAATGAAAGTCTATGTAATTTGGAAAGAAAAAGGAGATTTACAAAAAGCCGTTGACATGTGTCGCGCTTATAAAAAAATAAAAGTTTACAATAGAAATTTTCATAAAGACCCACCATTTGGAATAAGTCGCACAGTACATAAAGTGGGCTTAAAGTTTACGAAAAAAGAAGGTGGAGGGGAACGTTTTGAAATACAGCTATCAGAAGCAGAAACTATTTTAAAAATCGCTGATGACGCTAAAAAAAATCAAAACGAAGAAGTAAAATATTTATACCTGCACTCTAAAGGGGCATCTTCTCAATGTATATCCAGACAAACAAACAAGAGGTATGATGAAGTTAGAAATGATGAAATGACACCTCAAACAAAAAACACCCTAAGTGTAGTAAAAGAATTTGTTTTAGATTGGGAATGGTGTGTTCAAAAACTGAAAACCCACAACTGGATTGGGCCAAAAAAAGGAGAACGATTCGCCCCAGTATACGGCACATCAATTAACATGTGGTGGGTAAATTCATCTCTTTTAAGACAATTTAATATGCAACAATTTTTAAAATGGCAAAGAGAAGAACTAGACAGGCAAGGCAAAACACCGAGGGTAAGTAAAACAATTTTGTATAATGATTTAGGGCAAGAGTCTGGAGTCTTGTACGCCCCCATAGAAAGACACGCTTTTACATTCTTCCCATATAAAATCGAACAAAGTTTAATAAATGCGAAAGGGGCTAGGTTATGAAAAGGTGGGAAATAATTAATTACCTCATTGAAACTTCTGAAGCTAGGGAGTATTTAGAAATTGGTTGGGGGAAGGGTATAAACTTTAAAAAGATTTTTTGCTCTTCAAAAACCGTAGTTGAGCCACGCGAGAAATTTTTAACCGCCGAATTTTTACCATCAGGGGCGAAAGTATTTAAAGGAACATCTGACGAATTTTTTGAACAAAATATAAAAAATTTTGATATTGTTTTTATTGATGGTTTGCATCGAGACTATCAAGTTAGAAGGGACATTCTTAACTCTTTAAAATTTTTAAATGAAAATGGGTATATAATATGTCACGATATTAACCCGGCAAGAGAAGAGGTACAAAGGCCCGAAGGAAGCCCACCAGAAATAAATAGCTGGACGGGTGATTGCTGGAAAGCGTGGGTGAAGTTTAGGCAAGAAAGACCTGACTTAAAAATGTTTGTGGTTGATACTGATTCAGGATGTGGAGTCATTACCAAGGGTTTTCAATCCACGATAAACATTAACAAAGATTATAATAATTTATGTTGGGAAGATTTAGAGAAGCATCGAGTAGAGTGGTTGAACTTAATTCAGAAAAAGGATTTTCACAATGCGTTGTAAAGAATTTAATATTTTATTTATAGATATTTGCAAAAACGCTGGAACTTCTATCTCTAGGGGATTTAGAAAAAACTTTCCAAAAGTCTCCGCTAAAGGCAGACATCATAGCGTAAGAAATTTTACTGCAGAAGGGTTCGATCCTGAAGATGGCTCATTTTGGAAAGCTACTTGTGATCCTGTAACAGAGGAAGACTTAAACACTTACAGAACGTTTGCAGTAATAAGAAATCCATACGATAGACTAGTATCTTTATATCTTTGGGGCGGTTATAAAAAACATTCTTTTGAGCTTTTCATAAAAAAAATAAAAAATGAAGAGTACACAGAATTTAACAAGCATAGATACAGAACCCAATTAGAGTGGATCAGCGACTACAATAACGACATTAGAGTTCAGAAGTTATTAAGGTACGAAAATTTAGATGAAGATTTTTATAACCTACTAAAGGAATGGGATGTCCCACAATACAAATTGGGAAAAGAAAACACAGCCGAAGACCGCAGTGGAAAAAAGCGGGAACATTATAGACACTATTATAATCCCGTAAGTAAAAAAATTGCGGAAGAGCTTTACAAGGAAGATTTAAAATATTTTAATTATGAGTTTTAATTTGTCGATAGTTAGTTGCATTAAAAGCTACTCTTCCAGAGAGTTGCTCGAATGGTTTTTATGGCACAAATTTATTGGCGTTGACCATTTTTATATTTTTGACGATGATGGAGAAGTTAAAGTTGAAAACGCCTTAGAAAAGTATAAGAATGACATTACTTTAATCAACAAATTAAATTTTGAAAAAAAAATTACACCCATAGGATTAAAGAAAAGCGCTTCATCGAACGATGTTCAAATAATTTCTCGGCTTGGATATAAACCCTCAATGTACGCGGACATATACAATGAATATAAAAACAAGTCAGATTGGATGGCCTTCATTGACGACGACGAATTTATCTTTCCACTAAGGGATAAGTCTATAAAAAAATATTTATCAGAAGTTGAAAAAGAAAAAAGTTTAGTTTTACAGTGGAGGAATTTTTCCCCAAGCGGAAAAGCGAAAACCCCAACGGGAGGAGTAATTTTTGATCATTATAAAAGTCACAATCAAGGTACAACAATTAAAACAATTATAAATTGTAAAAAAGTAAATTCTATTTTCAAAAAGAATCATTTTTTAACTGACAGTGGCGTAGACGCTAACTATAATCGAGTTGAGTTAAATTCCTCTCAATTAAATTACGTAGTAGACAGTCCTTATTTTGTCTTAAATCATTATTGCGTGAAGAGTTTTGAAGACGCAATATCTAAACTACACAGAAGATACGAAGATGACGCTTTTAATCCCAATAGTTTAGAGGTGGCGACTCAAAGATTATTAAAACAGATTATCGGATTCTCTAATGAAGGGGCATATAATTGTCGCTTTAACTTTTCCAAGAACTTAAAAAGAGCTTATTATGATTATAAATCACAAATATAAATTTATTTTTATTCACGTGCCTAAGTGCGCAGGTACATCAATAAAACGAGCCCTGTATCCGTATAGCGATGAGTTTGACCAATTCCTTGGCGGACATCCAGATGTGCCAGATAGTCAAGGCGGAGTGCATAAGCACAGTACGGCGCTAGAACTCAAACATTTTGCTACGATAGAAAGATGGGACAGTTATTTTACTTTTTCTTTTGTAAGAAACCCGCTTGCGAGAATGGTGTCATTGTATAATTGGTGGAATCAGACCAAGGGGAACTTTGACCCCAAGACTAAAGAGGAAATTTCTAAGTTGTCTTTTAAGGAATTTGTTTTTTCTAATCATACGGGCTCAAGCCAGCTAGAGTTCTTGTCCTCCAAGAGCAGTAAGGATACTTTTGTTGCGGGGAAGAACAGGATTGAGCTAGACTTCATAGGTAAGCAAGAGACCCTGTATAAGGATTTCGCTTATCTCTGTGGACTATTCGATCTTCCTAATTTAAACCTAGAAAAACACAACGTTTCTAACCAAGATAATAAGTCCTTTAGAGATTATTACGATGATGAATCTTCTAGAGAAATTAAAAGAAAGTTTAGTGAGGACTTCGAATTTTTTAATTACGGGTGATGAAAATAGGAATTATAGGTAACGGGTATGTGGGAGGAGCAACAGCGCTTCTTAAGAATAGAAATGTTGACGTATTGGTATACGACATCGACGGCGAAAAGTGTAAACCCAGAGGTCTAGAGCTTAACGGTCTACTAGAATGTGCATTCGTTTTTATTTGTTTGCCAACACCTATGGACGCAGAGGGAAAATGTTCTATAGAATTGGTGTCCAAAGCCGCGGGAGATCTAACAGCGGCCGGATACAGCGCAGAAAGAATAGTCGTTAAGTCTACCGTGCCCGTGGGAACCTGCAGGGATTTAGGCGTTATGTTTATGCCCGAGTTTTTAACCGAACAAAATTGGCAGCACGACTTTCTTTCGCAGAAGAACTGGATACTAGGAACCAACGTAAGAAATGATAAAATAAGGGACGAGCTTTATTCTATCTTTGATTCCGCTTGGCACGACGGAGTGTTAGTTCACAGACCGCACATGACTTTCTCCACAACAGAAGAGGCAGAGCTAACGAAGTATGTTAGAAATACGTTTCTAGCAACGAAAGTGTCATACTTTAATGAGGTGGAGGAGTTTTGTAGAGTTTCTAATATTAGTTACAGAAAAGTCAGAGAATTAACCCTCTATGACGAGCGTATAGGTGATAGCCACACTTCAGTTCCCGGGCCAGACGGTAAAAGGGGCTTCGGTGGTACATGTTTTCCTAAAGACGTATCCTCTTTTTTGCATCAAATTTTAGATAAGGGCTTGGTATCTTATATAATAAATGCGGCAAGAAGCAGAAACATAGACGTTGACAGAAAACAAAAAGATTGGGAAAACGATATAGGAAGGGCAGTACTAAAATGAATAAAATACAATATTCTACAGAAAAATACGATTTCGCTTGCTTACTCAGGGATTGGCTAGAAGTAGAGCAGCTTAAGAAGTTACATAGTCATAAGAAATATGAACTTTTCTCCAGAGAGAAGGATCAGTCCAGCAAATGGCATAAAACTTTTTATGAAAAAGTAAGAAATGATAACTCTTTCTTTGAGTTGTACGAGAGATTTCTGGTTGATGTAGTAAAGCCGAGGTACGGTGAAGAAATAGTGTACCAAAGAATCCCCACGTTCAGAGTGCATTTATCCGGCAACATTGCGGTCGGAGAATATCACAAAGATAAGTTTTACAGAAAAAAAGAGTGGGCAGAGTTAGTTAAGGAGACAAATTATTATTTACCATTCACTGACACAAATGAAAGTAATACTATCTGGTCAGAAAGTGAAGAGGATAAAGAAGATTTTGCCCCCATGCTCCTAAAATATGGAGAGTGTATGGAGTGGGATGGCTCGAACTTAATGCATGGCAACAAGGTTAACGACTCAGATGAAACCAGAGTCAGCGTAGACTTTAGAGTAATGCCCAGAAGTATATATGTTGACAGCACGCACACCTCGATCAATACCAAAATCCCATTCCGAATTGGTGGGTACTACGAAGTCATTTAGTGAACAAAAAAGATGAAAAGCGATTAAAGGATTTTTATAAACGTTTACAAGAGGAAGAAAAAACGTTTATTGGATATCCCGTAAATTGCGCCTTCGATTATTCTGACTTGTTCAACCTTTTATCTATACCTCTAAATAATGTAGGAGACCCGTTCTGTTCTAGCTATTACGGCTTAGACTCAAGAGAGTTTGAGCGTGAAGTATTAGACTGGTTTGCTAAGTTGCATAAAGCACCCAAAGATAATTATTGGGGTTATGTTACCAATGGCGGAACTGAGGGTAATTTATATGGTCTTTACTTAGCTAGAGAACTTTACCCCAAGGGTGTAGTATATTACTCTCAAGACACTCATTACAGCGTAAGTAAAAATATACGAGTTCTTAATATGGAGAACGTAATGATAAAATCTAGAAGAAACGGCGAGATGGATTACCAAGATTTAGAACAGATGATGTCTACTTGGCGCAGCGCACCACCCATTATCTTTGCTAACATGGGAACGACGATGCGCGAAGGGTTTGATAATATATGCGAAATTAAAAAGGTTCTTAAAAACTTGGCGATACCAGAGTATTACATACATGTTGATGCTGCTCTGGGTGGAATGACGCTGCCCTTTATAGATGATGCGCCGCCATTTGATTTTACTACTGGGGTTCAAAGTGTTTCTATCAGTGGGCATAAACTTATAGGCTCCCCTATTCCTTGTGGAATAGTTCTCGCATTAAAAAGTAACGTGGGAAGAGTGTCGAGAGCCGTAGAGTACGTTGGCTCTCTAGATAGCACCATTAGTGGTTCAAGAAATGGATTCACACCCATTGTGCTCTGGTACGCCATTAAGAGATACGGATTCAATGGCTTTAAAAAAATAATTAGACACTGCGTTAGAACGGCGGAGTATGCAACCAGAAAAATGAACGAAGCGGGGTTAAGAGCGTGGAAAAACGACCATGCAATTACAGTGGTTTTTCCCAGACCAAAAGAAAGACTGGTAAAGAAGTGGAAGCTGGCGGTCCAAGACGATATAGCACACATTATTTGTATGCCTCAAGTAACAAAGCAAACGGTGGATGAAATTATAAATGATTTAGTAAATAATTAAATCTGTAATATCTTTTACAGGTACAATTCCGTGCCAAGATATCTCCCTGTTATCACCAATAACATACACATGATCCTTAGGAACTAGTCCTACATCCATATTGGTATTAAAAAACAACCATTCTTCTTTGGGTTTAAGTTTCCTATCTTCTTCTGACTCTGTGTAAAAAATAATATCCCCTCTACCAAAGGGGTCGGGCTTATGCTTGTCATCAATATAAATTTTGCCATGCTTAATGTTAACGTATTCTCCCTCTAGACCGATAACGCGTTTGCTAAGTTTTTCGAACCACTCGGTTTGAATAATCACCTCATCGTATCTTCTGGGGCTCCAATGTTTTAAAGTGCCAGTCCTTTGTACAACCAGTAACTCTTTATCTTGGAACGTAGGAAGCATACTGTTCCCCACGTTATAAACAAATCCATATTTCCACCCAAAAAAGCAATACCAAGTAAAAAGCATTAAAATCGCTAAAATTGAAGCGCTTCTGAGGGGGCTTTGTGACAAATATTCTTTGAGTTTTGACATGCCCTGAGTATAATTATAGCATATTAGACGGCAAAAGTGTATATAATAATAGACATAATTCGACCTCTCCACGAGAGGTCTTTTTTATCATGAAAAGAAGAACTAGATCAAAGAAGAAGGCCCCTCTGAGTTTATGGGGTAAAATTAAGGGCGGGGTAAGCTCACTATGGTCATGGACCAAGGACCGTCTTAGTGGTGTGTGGGAGTACCTCAACGACAACGAGTTTATGGACGGAGTATTAGCAGTCCTTCTCGGTGGAGCCCTGATCGCTGGATGCCTAGAGCCTTGGGTAATTATTGGCTGGGGATCCTTACTGTGGGGAGCCAAAAGAGTTTATGATATTGTAAAATACTAAACCGAGACATCTTTACACAATAAAAAATAATTAAGCGGGGCCTTGCGCCCCGCTTTTGGTGTAAATATAAGTATGGATATGCAACTGCTCTTCAATATTGCGATCGGCATTTTAAGCACGCTTGCCGGTTGGTTCTTTAAGGTGATGTACGACCAAATCAGAGACATCGAGTCAGAAGTAAATGACATGGAAGATAAACATGACGTAGATCACAGATTAGTTACAGATAAAATAAACAACCTCGCCCTCTCCTTACCAGAAAAATACGTAAACAAAGAAGACTTCGGTAATTTAGTTAAAGTTATGCATCACAGATTCGACCGACTCGAAGAAAAAATTGATGACATGAAAAATGGAAGAAGCTAACCCCAAATACACTGTTTGCTGTAACGGTATATTCGTTGAAATTTACGACGCCAAGCCTGAAGATAATTTTTGGGGCAATCATAGAATTTATATTTACGATGGACTAAGTGATTTGTCCGACGTTGAAAGAGATAAGATTCTCGACTATTTGTACGAAGAAGGATTCATTGATGATAGACGAACAAACTGTCAGATTATTCGGGGCGAAGATTTTCTTTAATTGATTTAATTTGACCTAATAAGTTAGGTGTATTTTCGCACCGAATGTATGGAGTTGTAATAGTGAGGGGGTAATTATTCTCAGTGTCTAACCTTACCCCTTCCACTCTCCATTCTGGCACAACAATATCATCTATAAAATCAAACCAACCCTTGCGTGTTAAAAAATGATAATAGTAATCTACAGTTTCTTTTTTTGATTCCAAAACAACATCATAATTTATTTCTTTTTTAGCCATCATTGTAAGAAAGCGAAAGTATAAACCTTCTGAGGGAGGATCAGAACTTAACTTAGATGTAATAATCAAATTCATTAAGTATATTTACACTAATAAGTAAATAAAAATTTAACTTGCATGTAACATACTATTATAATATATTTAATAAGAGAGTTATGAAAACTTTATTCGCTACCATCCTCGGTCTCACCATTGTAACGTCATCGTTCGCAGCTGAGAAGAAACTGTCCACAGCAGATCATTTACAAAATGTTTCTGTTACAATTAGGTCAGAAGGTCAATTCTCCAATGGCGAAGGCTCTGGAGTTATTTTTAGTAGAAAAGACAAGGATGGTAATTTAGTAAATCTGGTGTGGACTGCCGCACACGTTATTGACAACCTAAGATCAACAAGAGAAGTCCTTGTGGGAGGAACAAAGAAAACCATCGTAGAGTTTAAAGACCCAATGGTTGTAAAAGAGATTAGGCAGAACGGAAGAACAGTTGGTAGACTGCAGATGGACGCGGAGGTATTAAAGTATTCTGATGCAGATGACGGTCATGATCTAGCGCTATTAAAAGTAAGAAAATTTAATTTTGTCACGGACACAGTTACTTTTTACTTAGATAAAGAGATTCCAAAGTTAGGTACGGACCTTTTGCATGTAGGTTCCCTCCTCGGCCAAATGGGTGCGAATAGTATGACCGATGGTATTTACTCTCAGCATGGCAGATTAATTAAGTCATTGAATAAGTTCGTGTTTGACCAAACAACCTGCACGGCCTTCCCCGGATCGTCCGGCGGCGGTGTGTATTTAAAATCTGATGCCAGATACGTTGGCATGCTGGTCAGAGGCGCTGGAGAAGGATTTAATCTTATTGTACCCGTGCGTAGACTGCAGGATTATTGCGAAAAACATAAGATCATGTGGGCCTTAGACCCCAAAGTAGCCATGCCTTCAGACGACGATCTTAAGGCTATGCCAATTGAGCATGCGCCTAAAGAGAAGGCCGAGGACACAGCAGAGGAAGCTGCTGCAAAGAAGATGTTTCCCTATATGCTTAGAGTAACTTACCCCAAAATGCTAATTTTAGAGAGAAAGCCTTTAGAATAATTGTGGGGACATCCCGAGGGTGGAGGAAACGTGGCGAGACTTAGGTTTCGCTGCGTTTTTTTTCTTTAATTCTTGAAATATGTGTATATAATATTAGTAGCATGAAAAATAATAAAGAAATCGAAGTGGACTTTACTGATCAAATTAAGGCCATGCTAGAGAGCGAAGCAGGAGCTCTTGATAGAGTGGGTAATTATGTATTTACTAATAAGCAGGCCGCGGCAGATAAAGCCAAAGAAATCGGTTTCGTTAGTGATAATGGTATTGGTCTATTTCACGCTCTTCAATACAGGGACATGGTAGTTTTTATGCCCGGAAAAAATTCCAAAGATTTTCATAACTGGTATTGGGAAGCTCACTCTTCTGAGCAGTAATGATTCTTCCGCACGACGCAGACAAGTCGAGCAAACCCAAGGACGCTAAAGCTTTTGGAGCTTTTGTTATTCTTTTTCTTCTTGCCTTAGGATTGGTAATCGTGTATATTTAATACATGGGAGCGTACTGGTTTCGATTTAGGGCCTTACGCAAGATTGCAAGTAGAGGATGATGGTTGGCCTCTTTAAAAATCTATCTAGGAAATTCAACTGCCGATAACATTGTTGATATGGCTCCTTCACTGGCCGAAGCTGACGCGATTCTCGCTAAGTATGGCTGGGCTGAAGAAGCTGCTGTAGCCGCGTAGGCTACCCGTCCTACTCTGGATGCTCGTTAAGGAGCTAGGGCGTCGATAGCGAGCAAAAAAACTAGGAAGGGTGAGGAGTCTAGTATAAATAAAGTGCCTCCAACCTCGCGTAGGCCGTTTGTCGGTGACACGCCAAGCGAGTAAATAGCACCGACTAAACTTGTAGCATATCTGAGCAGATGGTTTTAAAGACGCGGGTTCGACTCCCGCCGCTTCCACCAATTTATTTTTGACTTCTTATTTTTTTCGTGTTAATTTACTTTTGTGAGTAAATGCTTAGTAACAGGAGGATGCGGCTTTATTGGGGGCCATATTGTTGATAAATTAGTTTCACTTGGGCACGAAGTTGTTGTTGTTGACAATTATTCCGCCGAGTGTAATGACGATTTCCACCACAACCCCAAGGCCGAGTATCACAATGTTGACATTAATGATTATCACAAACTTTTACGTTGCCTTCAGGACGTAGAGTACGTTTTCCATTTAGCTGCCCAAGCCAGAATTATGGTGTGCATGCAGTCTCCCAAAGAGTGTGGGCAGACGAATTTTATGGGTACTTATAACGTCCTAGAAGCCTCTAGAATCTCTCAGGTTAAAAGGGTGGTATATTCCTCGACTTCATCGGCGTATGGCCTTAGAAACGATCCTCCGCTCAAAGAGAGCATGCCTAGAGACTGTCTCAATCCGTACTCCGTAACCAAGGTTGCAGCGGAAGATTTGGTTAAAATGTACTATACGCTTTGGAATTTGGAAGGTGTTATTTTCAGGTATTTTAATGTCTATGGAGAGCGTCAGCCGACAAAGGGGCAGTACGCTCCAGTTATCGGGCTTTTTCAAAAGCAAAAAGCAGCAGGAGAATCAATGACAGTAGTGGGAGACGGAGAGCAAAGAAGAGATTACACTCACGTTTCAGACGTTGTCGGTGCGAATATTGCCGCAGCTTTCACCGACAATAGTCAAGCTCTAGGTGAAGTAATTAATGTCGGCACCGGCAGAAATCACAGCGTAAATCAACTAACAGAACTGATAGGTGGAGAGCGTGAATATATACCAGAAAGACCCGGAGAAGCAAGAGAAACTTTAGCGGACATAACCAAGCTGCGAGAAATGCTGGGTTATGAACCGAAGGTAAAATTAGAAGATTGGATTAAAGAAAATGAATAAAATATTTGTCAACATAGCCGCTTACAGAGATCCGGAACTAATTCCGACGATAAAAGACATGATTGAGAAAGCCCAAAACAAAAAGCGGCTTTCTATTGGTATTTGCTGGCAGTACTCAGATGATGAGCCAGAAAATTTAGGTGAAGACAAAGATCCCCTGTTTGAAGGAGTGAGGGTTAGATATATTAGAATACCGCACAAAGACAGTGGGGGTATGAATTGGGCCAGAAAATTAGCTCATGGATTTTGGACTAAGGATTATAATTATTACTTGCAAATTGACTCTCACATGAGGTTCGTTGATAATTGGGATAATGAACTACTCAAAATGATACCCAAGTGCGACTCAGACAATCCAGTTATATCTCAAAGATGCTTTCCTTACTACCCAGAAACAGGAGAGTTTAAAAACATTAGGGGAACCACTTACCTTCATGGTAAAAAATTTAGAGATAACGGAGTGCTTGCTATCTCAGCAGGTCATTATGATTCAGAGAAGAGAAAGATAAATAAGCCGCTACCAGCGTCATTTATTTCTGGACACTTCATGTTTGCTAGATCATCCCTAATTAAGCAAATGCCCTATGACGAAGACATAGCGGTTATTGCCACGGGAGACGAACCGCTTCTGAGCATTAAAGCTTTCACTAGGGGTTGGGATATTTTTATGCCCCACAAGCCAGTGTTGTATCATCATTTTTACAGAAATAGTCATCCCAAAGCTCACAATGACCTAAAAGATAAAGAAAAGTCCAATCATTGGAAAAAGCTAGCAGAACTCGGAGTGATTAGAAGCAATAAAATCATGTACGATAAAGAGACTGGCCCCTACGGACTAGGAACCAACAGAACGCTTGAGCAGTTCGGAGAGTACGCTGGTATAGATTTTAAAAATAGAAAGATTATAGAAGAAAGAAGAGTTAAGGAGGTCTTCGGAGGCTCAGATAAGAAGCCAGAAAAGCAACCCAAGATAGAAGCTCCGCGAGAAAGTAACAGCAGAAAAATATTTGTTCAAATAGCTAGCTACAGGGATCCAGACTTAGAAAATACAATAAGAGATATGATTCTAAAGGCTGAGCGCCCAGATAAACTAATCATCGGTGTCTGTGATCAGTACGGCCCAGAAAATAAACACTTACCTGAGTTTGATCAGGACAACTTTAGGGTCATAAGAACTCCCTTTTACATAAGCGAGGGCTTGGGTTGGGCACGCGCTCAAATTCAAAAGTTATATTTTGATGACGCTGAATACACAATGCAATTAGATTCGCACATGAGATTTACTCAGGACTGGGATGGTAAGTTAATCAATATGATGAAAAAGACCAAGTCTGAGAAGCCGATTATCTCGCACTACTGTCCGGGATTTTCAACTAAAGACCTAGCGAACCAAGAATACCTCAAGAAAAAATCTTTATTAAAGATGTATTGCTTACGGTTTAATAAAACCGGAACGGTATCATTTAGATCCAATTACGTGCCCAAAGAAAAAAGACTCGGGAATCCAATACCATCTATGCTAGTGTCTGGTCATTTTTATTTCACTCTAGCTAAGCATATCAGAGAGTACAGTTACGACCCTAATTTATATTTTGCTGGGGACGAAATTAGTCTAGCGACTAGGTCTTGGACTAGAGGGTGGGATATATTTAATCCAAGCGAGCATGTGGTGTGGCACAATTACACAAGAGAGGAAAGGGTCTGCCATTGGTCGGATCAAAAGGTAGGTTATGGAGAGTTGCATAAACAAAGCTTAAAAAGGCTAAGAGAAATGCTACACGGAGAAGGAGAGGGTAACAAAGTAGGCAAGTACGGATTGGGTGAAGAAAGATCTCTCGAAGACTTTGAAAGAATTTCGGGAATAAATTTTGAAGAAAGGACGCTCGCTCAAAATGCCGTAGAAGGAGTCTTTGACGTGGATGTATGAACGTAGACAAGGTGTCCATTGTTTTTATATGCCTTAGGGAGTATAATCTTTTTTTTGATAGATTTTACGACTCTTGTGAAAAACTATTTCTCAGAGGAATTCCCAAACAGTATTACGTAATAACGGATCACGGGCCAGATTTTTTGGGAGACAAAGATAATGTAACATACTGTCAGGTTAGAACGCCCAAGCGTGTAGACGATAACGGTAAAAGAAGAGTAGATAAGAGGGCAATTAAATTAAACAAGTTTACTTACATAGATAATTATTGGAGCCAAATAAGAGAGAGCGACTATATATTTTATTTTGATGCAGACTCAGTTATTCGTAGAACCATAAGGCAAGAGGATGTAATAGATCCCGACAAGTCAATAGTGGGCGTAGTGCATGGCTTCGGATCAGTCCGAAACGGCACGGGCAGAAAAGGAAATAGGTTTGAAGATGACCCCGCATCTTCAGCTTACGTTGATCCAGACAAATATGACACCACCACTTATTACCAAAGCTGTTTGTGGGGCGGCAAACCGAATGACGTAAGAGCAATGGTGGACGACGTAAAGTATTGGATAGAAAAAGATCTAGACATAGGTCATAAAAATAAATATAATATCTGTGATGAAGTTTATGTAAATAAATACTTTGCTTTAAATAAGAGCGCCCTACATGAACTAGACGGAAGGTACTCTTGCCCCTCCGAAGGTATAGCGTTTAGAAAAGGTAGAGATTACATAAGCTCTAAAGAAGTTATGGTGTCTCATGAGTGCGCGGCACAGAATAATACTTACAGAAAATTTATGAACAGCGACAAACAAAATAAACCCATAGCTTTTCATTTTAATGGTAAATCAATAAGCAAGTACGAGGAGTCATCACTGAAGAGGCTGGAAAAACTACTGGATAAAAATATTCCTAAAAACAATGCTTCTGAGAATGTACAGTTATTTACTTTTGACGACAAATTAGACAACCCATTCTTGATTGACTGCTGCAAGAAGCTAGGTTTAGACTTGATAAATCTAGCTACCCCAGAAAAGATAGCGTTCTTAAAAGAGGCTTATCCAGTAAAGGACTTCATGCCGTCAGAAAGGTTTACGCTTTTATTTAAAATCTTATCCCTTTATCACTATTTTAAAAGTAACGCTTCCAATAAAAAATATTACTGTCTCATGGATCAAAGTGATATCTATTTAACGGATAGATTTACTGAGGAAAAACTGGAGATTTTTAAACATAAAAAATGCAATATACTATACAACGCTGAAACTAGGTGTATGTATTGGCCCATGATATTTAGAAGGGACGAAAGGTATCCTGATTTTAGAAAGTATTTTATTAATTATGGAGATGTCAAAGTTTTCGAACAGAAGACTTACGGTAATGATTGCTATGAAAGCAACGGTCATAAACTATGCTTTCTTAACGGCGGGGCAGTATTGGGAGAAACAGATTACTTTGTGGACTTGATTGATAAATATTTATTGTTTATTAAAGAATTTATAAACACCAACGAGCAAACCATGTTACATCATTTTCATTTTTGTTATTATCCAGACATTCAAATAGATCATAAGTGTGAAATTTTTCAATGCATGGGGCCAAATAAAATTGATTTTAAAATCTAAAATGAGCTATTGCTTTACATTTTTATCGTGTGGAGAAAGACACAATAAGTCTTTACTTAACAAACTAAAAGGTAATCCTATTTTTAAAGGGAAAGATATAGTAGTAACATCCGACCAACCAGACTCATTTAAACAGCACGCAGAAACGTTTAGTGCGCCAGAAGATTTCATGTTAAAAAATGTCAATGGCGCAGGTAGAGATTGGTTTAATTTTAACTTGAAAAGGGAAGCTATAAGAAATGCGGCGGAGCTAGGCTATAGTAAAATATTCTATGTAGATTCCGACATTGAAATGAAGGAGTGGAAAGAAGATTTCTTTATTAGAAGCGAAAAGGGGGCGTTCTTTAGGAGATTAATTAAAAGGAGCCAGCACGCCAATAAATATCATTTTTATGACAAGATTTTTAGGTTAAGTAACTGGAGAATGTATAGGCCGGTCAGTGAAAAAATTATGTATTTTCATGAGGATTTAGATAAAATAAAAAAATTTACTGAGACTTGGGAGCACTTAGATTTAATTTCGAGAGGTAGAATAAATCCGCCGACAGAGGGGCACGAAATAAGAATATCCTGCAGGGTAAACGATATAAATGTCTCCACCTACAAACCAGACCCCTTTAAGCAGGCGGGGGGAAGTATATTTAAAGATAGAGTATTCGTATGATAGATCTACATAATAAATTTTTTGATACGCACCCCTTCTTTATCCACTCCAATGGTAGTAGAAGAAAAAACCCGCAGGGGAATCAGTTTCGCTCGGACGTAATAGATTATACGCGCAAGACTCCATTTAATGGCGGTGGGGGTATGAGAGACACGGTTTATTTCACCTGTAACTCCAGAGTACAGGAGTTCGGCACGTTAGAAGAAACTTTAAGATACTTTAAAGTACCATACATAGTCAAGGGGCACGGGACGCAAGCATGGAGGAACACCATGAAAGCTCCGCTACTGGTAGACTACATTAATCAGGCGGATACAGAATACACCATGGGAATTGACTGCTATGATGTTTGTTTGATTAAGGACGCTAATGAATTAGTTGATATCTTTGAAAGAGATTTCGATTGCGATATGGTCTTTAACGGAGAATTAATTTCTTATCCGCCTAACGATGATTTAGCAAAATTTGAAAGGTCTCGTTACGGCAACGATAGTCCGTTCTGTTATTTAAATTCTGGAGTCTGGATAGCAAGAACTAAGTTCCTAAAAGAAGTGGCGCAGGATATATTAAGCTTTAGATCTAGAAACAGGAGAAGCGATCAAATAGTATATAGATATTTACATCAGAAATATTACCCGAGAATTCAATTAGATAAATATTGCAAACTTTTTCAGGTCACCTGCAACAGCAGCAGTCCGTACCTAAAAGACAGAAAGTATGACCCGACTAACGCATATACAATTAATATTAATAAAATTACAGATGTAAGCTATGAATTAGTTTTAGACAAAGAATTGTGATCGTTAACTAGTTTTAATATTTTTTCTCTATTATCATCATTGAGATTAATTTGATACTTCATACCCCTAACGCCCACTTCTCCGTGACATATCACCTCTTCTGGATATATAATTCTTAAATTTCTTTCGCAAGCGTTATGTAAGTCCCAACCCTTGGGGAATTTGTTATATTTATTTACTTTTACAGCCTCCAGTTGGTCCTCAGACTTAAAAGTTTCGCAATCCCCTCCCGGGTGGTGCTCTGCTGGAGGTATAATTTCAATTAAAAGAGTTTTACTGTCGCACCAATAACTATTTATCCAATCTGTACCTGTGGGCCCGATAATTATTTCGCTCTCGGCATACATTTCTATTTGTTTTTCTATCGGTACGTGAGATCCATTTTGCCAGTGAACGTATTCATATTCATTAGTTTCGCACCAAGCTTTCAGCCGAGCCTCTAGGTCTAAATCATTTATATACCTATTTGTATAATCTTTACCCTTAACGTAGGGGTGTTCAATTTTATTGCTTCTTGATGAGACGTCAATTCTTGGAACGTATAATAATCTTTTTTTCTTTTGCGGCTTAAAGTTAAGTTTGTTAAAGCAATAGTCTCGAAATGGATCGACCATCCATTTTACGTATGAATTAAATCTTTCATCTCTTACATTTGTCCAGCCTCGGCCACTTTTAATTTTCTTCCAGATATGTGGTGTATATTTCATAACTCTTTCGCCGCAGTGCTCGTCCCACTCCGGTGTTAGTGGAAAGGGTAACTTACCGACAGGTCCAAATTTAATGTTAGAAAAGATTTTTTGTGTGAAATCCATAAAAGCGGGCTGAAACGGGTAAGCTTCTCTCCTGTAAATTTTAACAGTCCACTCTGGATTATCTAACATTTTAGCCTTTCTCATGTAAGTAAAGATATACATTAGGGCGTCCCTCATAAAGTGCCCGTACTGACCGTGATATCTACGTTGATATACTGACTGTGGCCTGAAAAACCAAATGTTTTTATTGGAAGACATATGTTATATTATATTTGCTTTTTCTTTGGATTTATAATATATTATATATATGAGAGTTAAGAAAGATAAGGCATATGTAGTTGTCTCAGCCGAAAAAGGGAGAGTACAAGGAGCTTTCCCATTCACAAAAGAAGGAAAGCTTAAAGCTGAACAATATTTAACTAAAATTTCTAAAAAAGAAAAGGGCAAAAAGTTTAAGGTAAAAGTCTTATGACCCCCGATGAACTCAAGAAACAGTCTCAGATAATCGACGAAAGTGTCTCTTTCATCGAGGCGAAGACGGAAGAAATTTGGAGTAAATTCGAAGAGATAGATGGGTGCTCGACTAATGAGTGCAACGAGCAAAGGGATAAACTTAAAGAAGAGATGAACGATTATATAAATAAATTAAAAAATGAAGAAAAAATGATTGACCAGTTCGAGGAAATGTTGCATAATACTGGTAACAAATGAACACGCTTTTTAAAACTCGCACTTATCTTGTGGGACATATGCAGTACGCTAGTGGCAGAGACTGGCGAGAATATGTAGAACAAGAACTTCGCCCGCTTGGAATTAGAATTTTTAATCCTTACAAAAAGCCTTTTGTAAAAGACGTAGAGGAGGACGAGGAAGCACGTCACAAAACTCTGGAAGACATGGCCAAGGGTTATTACAACGACGTAGCAGAGCGCATGAGAACTATACGCAGCTACGATCTCAACCTTGTGGATAGAAGTGATTTTATTATTGCGCACCTAGTTCCCGAAGTGGCAAGTTGGGGGAGCGCAGAGGAAATAGTAACAGCGGTAAGAATGAAAAAGCCGATCTTTATCAGCATGGAGGGAGGCAAAGAAGCAACGCCACTTTGGATGATGGGAATGGTTCCGCATCATTATATTTATGATTCAGTTGAAGATATCATCAGTATGATTAAAGATATCGATGACGGCAAAAAAGAAATTGACAGTGATCGCTGGAGATTACTAAGGGAAGATCTAAGGTAAGTCATGCAAAGATACGATATCATTAATGCTTTAGCTCAAAAAAATAATGCTAAAAATTACCTAGAGATTGGAGTCTCTAGGGGTAGAAATTTTGTCAGAGTAAATATTGAAAACAAAATTGGTGTAGACCCAAGCCCAAACGGGGGCATGGGCAGGGAGAACGTAACCCACGTTATGACTTCGGACGAGTTCTTTGATGGTAACACTGAAGAATTTGATATTATTTTTGTAGATGGATTACATTTAAATGAGCAAGTATACAAAGACATAACTAATTCTCTGGGGGCACTTGCTGAGGGTGGTTATATAGTGTGTCACGACATGAATCCAGACACTGAAGAAATTCAGTTTAGAGACAGCAGCGTCGTCAAAGGCAATCGCTGGGCTGGTGACTGCTGGAGAGCTTGGGTTCGATTAAGACAAGAGCGCTCAGATTTAGATATGTATGTCGTAGATTCAGACGAAGGGTGCGGCGTAATTTCTAAAGCGTTCCCCTATTATCGCGGCTTAGAAAAGCTTGCAATAGATTCGGAAATATCGTATAAAGAATTAGAAGCTAATAGAAAAGAATGGTTAAACCTAATCACCATTGAGGACTTTAAGAAAAAACTATGAACAAAAAACTATATGATATGCTAAAGAGTTCCGCCGAGGCAGATTTAGCCAAAGCAGAGCTTACTATAGAACTACTTAGTGACAAGGCCGTGGGGATCGGGGATCACTCTACTGGAGATTTCTACAAGAACGCGGAAGAGGCACTAGCATTAGCTACGGATGCTCTAGACAGATTGGCAACACTGAAGCGGTATGAATAATGGCTGGTAAAGGAGACAAACCAAGAAGCTGTTTTAGTAAACGCTTTAAAGATAATTATGACGAAATCGATTGGGGAAGAGGAAAGAGTAAAAGAAATCGTAAAAGAAACGCTAGATGCTTTCTCGACAACAAGCCTAGAGTACGAAAACAACAGGGAGATTGTTGCGGAAACGATTGCGAGGGACATTGTGAATGAAGGCAAAGTACTCAAAAGATTACGATAAATATTTAGAGTACGATTTCGACAATAGGGTATCCTATGACGAAGACACGGACTCAATGTATCTTTACGTTGCCCCACCGCAGGGAACAGTTGGAACGGTGATGGTATACAATGATGGTAAAAGTATGGTTACTATTGACACGGATGAAGTCAATACGCAGGTCGGCATAGAAATTTTGGGCGTCACAAGACTAATGAAAAAGTTTAACACCAAAAATGAAAAAAAATAAAAAAAAGCGATTTTTTCCCGAAGAGGAAGTCGAACAAGAAGTGGACGATATATATGCTCCTCAGAAGCGGTATCAAAAAACGAAGAAGGGTAAGAAGGCGGCGCTTAAAGCCCGTAAGGCTTACGATAACCGTGATCCAGAGAGACGTAGGAGACAGAAGCGCGAATACATGAAACGTAAACGCGCAGAGAAGAAGGCGGCTCTGAGAGACATGTACTAATTTGGACAAGTAGCTCAACTGGATAGAGCATCGGTCTTCTAAACCGAGGGTTCTGGGTTCAAGTCCCAGCTTGTCTACCATTTAAAATGAAATATATTACAGACGACATAGTTAAAGATTTGCTAGAGAACAAGTGGCTCCAGATCGCAGAGGTTATCGAGGAGGCTTTTCTCGATGACACGGCAGACATGGTACCCAAAGTTTACCTCAATGGTACTGGCGGAGACTTTAGAGCAATGCCAGCCGCATTTAAAACTTATGCAGGAGTCAAATGGATCGGCGTATTTCCCGAGAATCGACAGATTCCGAAGCGCACCATAAATGGTACCTTCGTTCTAAGTGACAGAGAAACTGGGGTACCGTTAATGGCTATGGATTGCGCCACGCTTACGGCTTATAGAACAGCAGTAACTTCAGCTATCGCCGCGAAGTATTGCGCTCCAGACGCGGAAGAGTTTGCAATAATTGGTTGCGGGATACAAGGGAGGTATCATATCGAAGCCTACGAAGCGATCTGCTGTAACCACATGAAGTTAAGCATAGAGCTTTACGATACCAACGAAAGCCCCATGAACCAAATGTTTAATTGGCTCGGTAGAGAAAACCTTTGCCATGCTTGGGGTAGAAATAAGTCAGTGAAACAGGCTGTCGAACACGCCGATGTTATTACCACGCTTACGCCCTCGACTGAGGGCTACCTAGATATACTTGATCTTAAAAGTAATTGTCATGTAAATGCGGTCGGTGCAGACGCCGTGGGCAAGCGCGAATTAATGACTAATGTTATTGACGGCGCTGCCAATATTATATGTGATGACCCAATGCAAGCCTTGCACTCTGGAGAATTACAATACAACGAGTGGCCGCACCTAGACGTTAACTCAATGCAGCATCTTATTAAAAATCATAAGGCTATGCAACTATATAAGGGTGTATCTATATTTGATTCTACAGGCGTAGCAATCGAGGATATTGCCATCGCAGAATTAGTCTACAGATTGAGTCACAAATGAAAATACTTAAACTTTTAACAAAGCCACTAATCTGGATAAAAGACTTCCAAGAGAATGCCGTACTGTATCTTACAAAAAAGGCGGACAAAAAGATCGGCGCGAGTGATCGTAACAGATTTAAAGATTGGAAGTTGAAACAACCAGTATGGAAACAACTCTTAATAGAGCTACCAATATACATATTGATATTTTGGTTATTGAATTTATTATTTAACCAAATGGGATATAAAATAACCCCTTGGTAAAAAATGATTAAAAATATTCTATCAGCAATTCTCATTATCATTCTTGTTGTTATTGGCATTACCGTCTTAATACCAGCCTTACCCGTTATAGCCGCTATTATTTATTTCGCGTTCGTGTTGATATGGAGCCTGATAACAGGAGAATCTATTTGGGGTGAATACGGCCCGTTCTGGTAAAATGTTTAAAAGACTTTGGTTAATTTGGTCAAGGACGGTAGATCATCGCATTGGCAAAACTGACGATGACGCCCCAGATATCCCCATCCTAAAGAACAAGGATGCAAATATATCTTTAGCAATTAGAAGTGTAATTATTATAATAAATATAATCACTTGCTTTTTTATTATCGCAAATGTAATACGACACTGGTGACATGAAGATACTATATCCATTGGCTAAACGGTTCATAGCAGGACATGATTTTGAGTCGGCCAAGCCAGTGATACAGAAGATGATAGATGATGGGTATGAAGTTTCAGTAGATTACATAGGCGAAAACAGCAGCACTTACCTTCAATGCAGAAAAGCTTACAAACAATATCTTCAAATAATTAGAGAGCTTCAAGATTGTAACTTAGATATATCCATAAAGCCCTCGCAGCTTGGGTTAAATATTCACCCTTACTTATCTTATATATTTTTAAATAATTTAGCTCGAAAAGCTGCTAGACTCGGTCACACCATACGTTTAGACATGGAGGACTCGTCCGTAACAGAATTAACGCGCAACTTAGCAATTTCCCTGCACGAAAAGCACGGTAATGTGGGGGTAGCAATTCAAGCTAACTTATTTAGAACTGTAAAAGATTTAGATATATTGATTAAAAAAGGGGTGTCGGTTAGACTAGTCAAGGGTGCGTACAAAGAAAGTGAAGACATATCTTACCAGACTTTGGAGCAAGTGCGTAGCTCATTTTACGCCCACGCAGCCCATTTATACTCAGAAAGGGCCAGCAAACCTGCAATAGCTACGCATGATGAAGACTTATTGGACGATATAAATGAACTTATACCTAATTCTAATGAGTTTTTTGACTACGAATTCCTGTACGGAATACGTAGAGACGTACAAAAAAAGTGTAAATTAGAGGGAAAGAGAGTTAGAATATATATACCCTTTGGTACACATTGGTTACCTTATACTATTAGACGGCTAAAGGAGTGGAAAAACTTAAAGTTTGTAATAAAAAACATTTTCAAAGAATGGTTTAAATAATATGATTAATGTCAACATGAACACCTTTACCAAGTGGTTCCTGCTTAATGCGGTAATGCTCACCGCTATTTTCTTTGCGGAAACCAAAGATGCAATCTCAACAATGGTTAGTAATGATTTGTCTTACATTTCAATTGTAATCATGCTACTTTATGTTGTGGTTTCTGGTTTTGTTGGCAGACTGTGTTATCTTTCGGATAAAATGAGCGAGGATAACCCAGACAAAAGAAAAAAGGAGACTGAATTTTTAACCAAGAGGAGTGAGGTAGGTTGGTTTGCGGCAGAACACTTCTTTTCTCTCGGTTTACTAGGTACGATTGTCGGACTAATATTTGCTACCCAAGGCAGCTTGGATTCAAATTTACCAGTTAGCGAAATCGTAGCTGGATTAAAGTCGGGTTTAAACACGGCTTTTTATACAACAGTTTGCGGTATAGTTTTTAGCTTGCCGCTACAAATGCAATTAATGATATTAAAATTCAAATTAGATACAAATGAAAAGAGATAACAAAATAGAAGTTGATTTCACGGATCAAATAATTAAAGCCAAAGAGGGTAAAACATTAAATAAACCCTTCAGAACGCCTAAGGGGCCAAAGAAGTTTTCGGTCTACGTTAAGAATGAAAAAGGCAACGTGGTGAAAGTTAACTTCGGTGATCCGAACATGGAAATTAAACGCGATGATCCCGATCGCAGAAAAAGCTTTAGAGCTAGACACAACTGTGACAGCCCCGGCCCCAAATGGAAGGCTCGCTACTGGTCGTGCAGGCAATGGCGCGGAGGCAAAAAGGTTGAAGCCGAACTGACTGAAGCTATGAAGCCCTCGTTTGACATTAAAGTCTCCGAAGAGCCTCAAGAGTGGGACGGAGAGACCTTTGTTGAAGAAAGAGATTTACTATTAACTTGGCCCGCTCTGGCAGAAGTAGAAGAAATCTTCGAGTGTGACGATTGGGACTGTGAAGAGTGCGAAGCTAAGAGAGGTCTGTGGGATAACATTCGCCGCAAGAAAAAACGCATGGGAGATAAGTATCGTCCAGCGAAACCCGGAGACAAAGATCGTCCGGATGAAAAGTCTTGGAAGAAAGCTCAGAAGCCCAAAAAGAAAAAATAATGCGTAAGTTCTTTTCATTTAGACCCTTTATCGACGTGCTGTTTTGTTGCTTGTTGATGTTGGTCGCAATTCTTTTTCTCCTCAAAACTGAGGAGCAGAAGACGAAGTCCAGACCGCCTAACGTAATTTACGAGGTCGTGCTCACTTGGGATGGTGAGAGCAATGACGATCTAGACCTTTACGTTAAGGCGGCTTCTGGACATATTGCGTGTTTCAACAGGCGTGAAGGCGGTCAAGGGAGTTTGATTAGTTTAGATCATGATGCATTAGGTAAAAGTAGAAACAACAGCTTGGCCAACGGTCAAGAAGGAACTGTTGTAAGTTACAATGAAGAAGTAACTTCATTTCGCGGCGTAACTGCTGGAGAAAACGTAGTAACAGTTCATGTATACAGCAAAAAAGATGATGGACCCACAGAAGCCACAATTAAATTAATTAAAATTAAGCCTTACAAAGAAGTTGTTGTTAAGAAAAAAGTATTTACCACCACAGGTCAAGAATTAACAGCTTTTCGCTTTACAACGGATCGGAATGGTAATATAATGGATGTTAACGAGTTGCCAGCTAACCTCGTTAACCCATTAGAATGATTTACTTATTATACGGTCAACCAGCTTCGGGCAAAACAGTTCTCGGTAGGATGCTTGCGGCATCCTTGTTAACCACTTATCACATTGACGGTGATGAGTTTAGAGCTTTATTCTCAAATAAGGATTACGGCAAACAGGGTCGGTCATTTAATATTAGAAGTGCCAACGCGGTAGCGACCTACTTAAATAAAACTCAGGAGGATGACGTAGTCCTTAGCTTAGTTAATCCCTATCAGTACCTCAGAGATGAGTTAAAGGCAAATAATACTGGACAGGTACTCGAAATTCTGCTAACTTCTAGTAGAAACTTGAGAAAAGAATATCACGTTAAAGACTTTGAAGTGGGCACTCCCAAAATCACAATAAATACAGACAGACCCGCAGAGAGCAGTTTTGAAAGCTTAAAGGCTTGCATCGCAAAAAAAGATTATTATTCATGAGACTATTATTGCTATTATTATTAATAATATTTACTGGATGCAAGACCTATTACGCACCGAATGGCAAGGCTTTCCCTAGGGGCTGGGGCAAACCGCCAGAAATACAGACAAAAGACTACCGCCCACTACCTTACGGTTACGGACATGGCAGCAGCACACTTTATCATTGGATAGAACAAAATAAAAATGAATAGAAGAAATTTTATCGCACTGGGAACAACTGGACTAGCTGGAGCTAGCTTGGTAGACGTTTTAGCCGCAAATAACACTTGGAAAGAGTCTAAAGAGGGCAAGGCTAAGAATGTAATTGTAATATACATGTCAGGAGGTATGGCGCACCAAGAGTCCTTTGATCCTAAATACCTTGCTCCCAAAGAGTATCGTGGTCCGTTGGGTACGGTTAAAACTAATACTGGCGAGAGATTTTCTGAGAATTTAAAACACACTGCTAAAGTCGCTGACAAAATGACAGTGATTCGTTCCATGACTCACGGCGAAGCCGCACACGAGCGTGGAACTCACAGTATGATCACGGGGTGGCGTCCCTCTCCTGCTATCACATATCCTTCAATCGGCAGCGTTGTTGCGAAGGAGTTGGGTAGCCGTAAGGACTTGCCGCCCTACGTGGCAATTCCAACCCCGTTCCGTAGTACGGGATCGGGTTATTTAAGTTTTAAGCATGGGCCATTTGGGCTAGGCTCAAACCCAGAAAGCCCGAACTTCTCAGTTAGAGATCTGAGTCTACCAAGTGGTTTAACTGCCGAAAGATTTGCTTCTAGAAAAAATATGCGCTCTATTGTTGACGATTACTTTTCCAAGCTGGAAAGAAACGATCAGCTAGACGCCATGGATTCTTTCTACCTAAAAGCGTACGACATGATTAGCTCCCCAGAGGCTAGGTCAGCCTTTGAATTACACAAGGAGCCACAAAAGCTAAGGGAGACTTACGGTTTAAATTCGGCTGGACAAAGACTTCTGATGGCTCGCAGACTCGTTGAGTCTGGAGTTAGATTCGTTGCCCTTACTTATGGTGGATTTGATCATCACACTAACATTGAGACTAATATAAATCGTCAGCTTGAGCCTTTTGATAAGGCTTACGCAACTTTGATTAATGATTTATCTGACCGCGGCATGCTAGATGAAACTTTAGTTATTGTAACTACTGAGTTTGGTAGAACGCCAAAAATAAACAGCAACGCTGGTCGTGACCATTGGCCGCAGGTATTTAGCATCGCTATGGCCGGTGGCGGCGTCAAGGGCGGCTACGTTCACGGTACTTCAGACCCAACAGGTTCTTTCCCAGAAGATGATCCGTTCACTGTTGATAACTATGCTGCAACAATTTATAACTTGATTGGTATTGATCCAAATAGAGAGCTAATGGCAGATGGTGGTAGACCTATTAGAATTGTAAATCAAAATGTTATTGAACCAGATATATTAAAATGAAATTAATTATTTTATTGTTAACTAGCTTTGCTGCTTTCGGGCAGTTAGCTAGGCCAACCTACAACCCATTCAACAATGGAGCAATGCCTTTCTACGGCAGCAATCAGTTAATGATGCCGAATCAAGGTTTTCAGTTCCCAAATAACACAAATCATCCTCTGAATTTTCACAGGCCAAATAACTTTCAGCGACCGCAACAATTCTTTCCGCAGGGTCAGCCTCAATATTTTCCACAGCAAAATAACTGGCAACAGCCGCAGCAACAACAGCCTCAAGTGCAACCGCAACAACCCGCCCCGTTACCAACGCCCTTGTTTACTCGCAGATTTCATTTAAACAACGGCTACCTATTTGGCAGACCCACTTTGCATTACGATCCAAAGAGTGGTAAATTACAACCGTGGGTTAGAAAAAATTTAAGATAAAAAATGAAAGAATATAGAGAACCTTGGGAAATTATAGCTATTATAGCTTCAGGATATTTAGGGGTATGGTCAATCCATTGCGTAATTACAGTTATGGAATACGGACTTCTAATTGCGAATAACAAAGAACAATTTAACTTGGGAGACTGCCTCCAGATACTCTCACTAGCATAATGGCAACAAAAGAAGATAAATACGAAGACAATGTAAAGGGTAGGTTTTATGTTGATACGGAATGTATTGACTGCAATCTTTGCCGCGAACTAGCACCAGATAATTTTACTGATCACGAAGATGGATATTCTTACGTTTATAAGCAGCCAGAAAATCAAGGAGAAGCAGACGCCTGCTTAGACGCTATGGAAAATTGTCCGGTAGAAGCAATAGGCGACGATGGATGATAAAGCCAAACAGAGATGAGATCATTGCAATAACCATTATGGTTTCAGCCGCTATTGGTTTTGTCTTGGGAGTTTTATCAACGCAACAAAAGATAGCAGATAAAGATAAAGACATAGATGAGCTTATAGAAATAGTAGAAACGCAAGAGCACTTAATTAATAAATTATTA
>VTLG01016204.1_pt1 | contig 53153 bp, 68 predicted proteins | sample 4694571 | NCBI WGS metagenome assembly VTLG01 (sample SAMN12604809, study PRJNA352737) | marine metagenome | biome: ENVO:00000447; feature: ENVO:00000209|ENVO:00000569|ENVO:01000036; material: ENVO:00002151; isolation source: viral sequences binned using virsorter ... | reverse complement strand
GCAAAGTATTCCATTGGATCGTTCTAACCCTGAAGACGTAGATACTCACGCACAGGATCATGCCTATGATGCTTTGCGTTATTTAATTATGTCAAGACCTAAAGTAAATGATCCTTTAGCTCAAATGAGACATATGAGAATGGAACAAGCTTATACGCCAGTAGATAAGGAGTTTGGATATTAAAAGAGTAAAATACAATAATGGCTCTACCGTTATACAAAATCAATATGGTAATATTAATATGTTATCAGGTAAATGGAATGTAGGAACACAAAACCCTAAATATAATATATCAGCTAGGGGTAAATTAAATACTGTAAAAGATGTTACTGCATCTTTTAAAGGAAATAGAACTACAGCTTCTGTTTCGAGTAATTTAAAAGGGGATACTTCTGCAAATTGGAGAAGACAATTACGAGGAAATTCTTCTATATCTGCTAATATAAAAAGACCTAAAGGTGGTAGTACTTATTATGGTATTACATATCAAAAACGAATATAAAAAAATTGTTAAACAACGCTTAAAGTTGGAACAACAACGTAAAGAAATTGAACAGCAATACGAATTAATTAAAAAACTAATAGGAGATTAATATGGCAAATCCAGTCGTAGATATTAGAAATACAGGAAGGGATTCCGCTACAGTAGGCGATGTTCGCGCATTGGCTGATAACGTAGTAACTTCTTGGACTTCTACAACCACAGGTACTATTGCAGTAACTGATGATACTAACACAGATGTTTCATTCACTCAACCAGCAGATACGATTATTCGTAGTTTGATTGCTATTCCAGCAGGTAACATTGTTACAGCAGGTGGTAGTGGTAATGATGTAGACTTTTCACTAGGTACCTCTTCTGGTGGTACTCAAATTATTGCAACCGAAGCTATTCTAGATGATGGTGGTTCAGCAGTCACATGGTCTGCTAATGCACCACTTTACATCATTCAGAACTCACATGGACACGCAGCTAATCAGTTTGTTAGTACTTCTACTACTGCTGGTGTTGTAGGTGGCCCTGCTACTTCTGAAGCTATTGTAATTGCAGCAACGCTCTATACAGCATCTGCAAGAACTCTATATGCAAGACTTACTCCAATCGGAGCAGACCTAGCGACAGCAGCTACGACTGTTACGTTCTTGGTTGAATTCTTACACCTTGGCGTATTACCTGACTAGTAAATAAATGGCAGAAGAAACAAATACTCTAACATCTAACGAACTGTACTTTGAAAAGGTCGAGGACGAGCATGGCTTGGAATTGACCTTGGAAGAGAATCTTCGTAACAACTTTGTAGGTCTACTAAAGAATCGCTACGAAAATGCTCAGAGAGCTAGGGAACTAGATGAAAAGAGATGGATTACTTCTTATCATAACTATAGGGGGATCTATCCAAAGAATGTACGATTTAGAGAGTCAGAAAAGTCAAGAGTATTCGTTAAGATTACAAAGACCAAAGTACTCGCTGCGTTTGGTCAGTTGGTCGATGTTATTTTCGGAGCAGGTAAATTTCCTATAGGGATCAGTGAAACTAAAGTACCTGAAGGAATAGCAGAACATGCTCACTTAGATACTAATAATCCGACTCCAGATTTAGAAACGACTTCTCCTGAAGAACAAGAAGAAATGGACATAGAAGAAGGGAAAGCTGAGAATCCTTATGACGTAGGATTTGTAGGTGATGGTAAAGTACTTAAACCCGGAGCAACTTATGGAACAGGAAAATTTGAAGAACAATTCCTCGATAAAGAAGGAGAGAACAAAGGTATGTTGCGGGAGGGGTTGTCACCAATCCCACAAATCCTTGAACTCAATCCAGCAGAACGATCAGCAAGAAGGATGGAGAAATTAATACATGATCAGATTGAAGAATCCAATGGAGCTAGTGAGATACGCAATGCTTTGTTTGAGTCTGCTTTATTCGGCACAGGTATTGTAAAAGGGCCTTTTAACTTTAATAAAACTTTAAGTAGGTGGGATGAAGATGAAGAAGGTACTAGGGCGTATAAGCCTATTGATGTTCGTGTTCCTCGCATTGAGTTCGTTAGCATATGGGACTTTTTTCCAGATCCAAATGCAACAAATGTATCTGAAGCCGAGTATATATTTCATAGACACAAGTTCAATAGGACACAACTTCGGTCATTAGGTAAGATGCCATACTTCGACAAAGAAGCCATTAGATCTTCTTTGCGTATGGGGCCTAACTATGATGAAACAGATTACGAACAGGAATTAAAAGATGACCATCGTTCTCAGGACTATGGGGCAGGACAATATGAAGTCCTAGAGTATTGGGGAGTAATGGATGCAGAGTATGCTCGTCAAGTTGGAATGGATTTGCCAGATGAAGTAGATGACCTAGATGAAGTTCAAGTAAATGCTTGGATTTGTAACGGTAATCTCCTACGAGCAGTAGTCAATCCTTTCACTCCCTTTAGAGTACCATATCATTCTTTTCCTTATGAAAGAAATCCCTATAGCTTCTTTGGCATAGGTGTTGCAGAGAACATGGATGATAGTCAAAAGATTATGAATGGTCATGCTAGAATGGCTATTGATAATCTTGCACTCTCTGGATCATTAGTCTTTGACGTAGATGAAACCTCTCTAGTAGGTGGTCAAAGCATGGAGATATATCCCGGCAAAGTCTTTAGAAGACAAGCTGGTATGCCCGGAACAGCTATTAATGGTTTAAAGTTTCCTAATACATCTAATGAAAATATGATGATGTTTGATCGATTTAGACAGCTAGCAGATGAACAAACAGGTATTCCTAGCTATTCTCATGGTCAAACAGGTGTACAAAGTATGACAAGGACTGCTTCTGGTATGTCTATGCTACTAGGAGCAGCATCACTTAATATTAAAACAGTGATAAAGAACTTGGATGATTTCCTTCTCAAACCACTAGGAGAGTCTTATTTCCAGTGGAATATGCAATTCCTAGAAGGTAAACTAGGAATAGAAGGTGATCTAGAAGTTAAAGCAACAGGCACTAACAGCCTGATGCAAAAAGAAGTACGAAGTCAGCGACTCACAACATTCTTACAAACTGTACAGAATCCTGCTGTTGCTCCCTTTGTTAAAATTAATAAGCTCATTAGCGAGTTGGCTTATAGTCTGGAATTAGATCCTGATGAATTGATGAATGATCCAGATGAAGCTGCACTGATGGCACAGATAATAGGAATGCAAAATAATGTTGGACAAGCAACTGGCCCGGAAGCTGGCCCCACTGGTCAACAACCCGGAGCTATGGGAGGCCCTCAAGGAACTCCTCAACAACCACCGCAACTTGGAGACACAGGTACTGGTGGCGGCAACATCGGAACAGGAAATGTACCGCAGTCAGGGGAAGCTGCGTTTTCTGGCACACCTAGACTCGTTGAAGGAGCAGGTTAAGGAATCTATAGGGAGAAAAGATGGCTAAAGTAACGAACAAAGCTGTAGGTCGAAAACCAACACCAGAAGAAAAGGAAGGATTGTTATCTAGAACTACAGTGGTGTACACTGATGAAAATGGTGAAGTAATTGGTTCTAAAGAAACAACTACTCAAGTAGCTTCTGATAAGATCCCTCCTAAAATGACTAAAAAACAACGTGATGAAAAAGTAAAGTTATTTATGGACAAAGCAAAAGAATCAGATACTTTTTATGATTTTAATAATACAGGTGGTCTTATGTCAAGAGAAAATTATCAAGAAGGACAACTAGTAGGAGCAGAAGAAGAAACTGCGCCAGTAGATACTTATCCTAATATACCACCAGAAGAAATGGAAGAAGCAGAAGCTTCTCAATTACCAGATGAAGAAATGGAAGGAAACTATTTAGATTTCATAATAGATGAATCTTTAGTAGAAGAAGAACAAACATATTTAATGAATGCTTTAGAAGCAGATCCACAGCTTAGTGTCATATTTGACAAAGTGATAGAGACTGCTTCTGAGTTTTCTGGGGCTGGAGAAGTAATAGGCCCCGGAACAGGAGTATCAGACTCAATACCTGCACGATTGTCAGATGGAGAGTTTGTTATGACGAGAAAAGCTACCGATGCTATAGGCCCTGATAATCTGCAAATGTTAATGGACGATGCAGAAATGGCTTATGACTATGACGGTGGCAGGGAACTACAGATGGCTTTTGGAGGAGTTGTAGAAAGAGATGAAGATGACATTGAAGATACAAAAGATTCTCTCTCCCAAACTGACGAAGAAATTCGTAAAGTTATGATCGGCTCTAACAGAATGCCAAGTGTACGATAAGGCCACCCCTAACATAGGCCCCTTATCATTTTAACTTAACGGCTACCTTGAAGTAAAGTCAAGCCCCTAATCTAATTATTCAGGCCAGAATGAATTAGTATGGCTACCTTGCTAAGAAGACTCAAGCCCCGGACGGAGAACAAATATGTCAGAAGTAGTAGAAAATATAGAAGAACCAACAGCAAATCCATACAATGCTAAAAAGTCTTGGCATAAGGCTGATAGACCTGAAACGGATAATGCTGATTCTCTTTTTTATGAATCTAAACAGGCTACCCTTGATGAAGAGGCCCCTGAAGAAGAAGAAGAAGTAGCAAAACCAAAAAAGAGAGCTAATTATAAAAAGCGTTACGATGATTTGAAGAAACATTACGATGATAGGGTTTCTCAATTTAAACAAAGAGAACAAGAACTAGAGGCTCAAGCTAGATCAGTACAGCCCAGTTATGAAGCTCCTAAGTCTTTAGAAGATTTAGAAAGGTTTAGAAATGAGTATCCTGATTTGTATGATACTGTAGAGTCTGTAGCACATTTAAGAAGTGAACAACAAGTAGAAGAACTTAGAGGTCAATTATCAGCTATTCAACAACGAGAAGCTGAAATATTGAAACGAGAAGCAGAGACTACATTGCGAGATCGTCACCCTGATTTTGAAGAGATTAGAGGTGATGAACAATTTCACGAATGGGCTGAAGGACAACCTACGCAGATACAAGATTGGATTTATAATAATCCTGATAATGTATCGTTAGCATCTAAAGCGATTGATTTATATAAATTAGAAACTGGTAAATCTTCTGTTACTACTAGGACAAGACGTTCTCCACAACGACAGCCTGTAACAAGGGAATCGGCAGCAGATATTGTGTCAACTAAAACAACACAAATTGACTCTGCCCAACCTAAGATATGGACTGAAAGGGAAATTGCTGCTATGTCTATAGATGAGTATGATAAATTTGAAAATGAAATTAATCAAGCTGTATCCGAAGGCAGAGTAGTTAAAACTTAAATTGTCTTTTTTTTAATGGAGAAGTAATATGGCTTATAATCAATCAGATCAGTACTTTGAACCAAGTACAGACACCGATGCTAACTTTGCCAACTCCACAAGCGGTCAAAATAATTCATTTTTCTTACCTGCTGTTTACTCGAAGAAGGTACTTAACTTCTTCCGTAAAGCTTCAGTAGCAGAAGCAATCACTAATACTGATTATGCTGGTGAGATTGCCGCTTTTGGAGATAGTGTAAAGATCATCAAAGAACCTACGATTACTGTTTATCAGTATGAAAGGGGAGCAGATGTAACTCAAACGAAACTAACCGACCAAGAGTTGACTCTTGTTGTCGATACTGCTAACGCATTCAAATTCAAAGTCGATGACATTGAATCAAATATGTCACACGTAAACTGGCGTGAGACTGCTGCATCTTCTGCTGCTTATGCACTGAAAGATGCTTTTGACGAAGGCGTTATAGCAACAATGTTCTCAGGAGTTTCAGCTTCTAGCCCTAATCATGTTTTGGGTTCTGATAGTGCAACTGACCTTGCTGCTGGAACCTTTGATGGTACTGGTAACTTGGATATCGGTTTTGCATCAGGTGAGCATGACCCTATTGATGTATTGTCTCACATGGCAAGACTGCTAGATGAACAAAACGTACCTGAAGATGGACGTTGGTTCCTAGCGAATCCTGAGTTTTACGAAGTACTTGTTCAAAGTTCTTCTAAACTCTTGTCAGTAGACTACAACGCTGGTCAAGGATCAATCCGAAATGGATTGGTAAGCTCTGGTAAACTACGTGGTTTTGATATGTACAAGACTAACAATATTGCTAGCACATCTAATGCTGCTGGTAAAGTTATTGCTGGTCATATGTCTTCCACAGCTACTGCTCAGACTATCACTAGCTCAGAAGTGCTACGTGATCCTGACAGCTTTGGTGACATTGTACGTGGACTTCATGTATATGGAGCTAAGGTACTACGTGGTGAAGCACTAGTTTCTGCCTTCTATGGTATTGACTAGAACTTAACTCAGGTGCGGGGGCTGTAATGGCCCCCAAGCCTTTTACATAGGAGATTAATAAATTGCCTCAACTTGGAACAGATGAAAAACCGTTTGTTATGAGTACTGGAACTATAGCCAGCAAAAAAAGCAGATTTCGTAAAAAATTTGATAAGAAGGCTTACGATTTTAATTATGATAGAATATTTAACAAAGCTTCTAAAGATAAAAAAGAAATAAAAGAATATAACACTGAGTTAGAAGCTTGTAGAGCAAAGAGTAAAACATTTTCAATGGATCAGGAGTAAACACATGCCAGTAGTAGATGGAAAAAAGTATCCTTATACTAAAGAAGGTAAAGCAGCAGCAGCAAAAGCTAGAAAAGGATATGCTAAAGGTGGTAAATCTGAAGCAATGCCTAAAGCAAAACCCTGTTAAATTAAATGGCTACTTATCTTAATCTAACAAACGAACTCCTACGTGAGATGAATGAAGTAGAATTGACTGCTTCTAATTTTGGATCTGCTGTAGGTATTCAACAACACGCTAAAGACTGTATTAACAGAGGTTATCTTGATATAGTCAACGAAGAACCTCAATGGCCTTTTTTAGCAACTGCTGAAAGTGGAGCTACTGATCCTATGTATGGTAATGTCTATGTAGAGACTGTAGCTAACCAGCGTTGGTACGAGCTAAAAGAATCTAGTTCTTCTATGACAAGCGACTATGGTTATATAGATTGGGATAATTTCTTAGTAACAACAGTAGGAGTAAGTGGTGAATCTTCTCCTTATACGATTAGAAATTTAAGATATATAGATACTGAAGCTTGGAAAGATTATTTTCGTATTAGTGAAAATAAAGACGATGCAGAAGATGCTAATGGAGGTACTCCTGCTAGAGTCACAAGAAGTCCTGATGGACGTAAGTTTGGAGTAAGTCCTATTCCAGATCAAGTATATCGTATATGGTTTACTGCATTTGATTTACCTACTGAATTATCAGCACATGGAGATACTACAGTATTTCCTAATATTTATAATTCAGTATTAATGGCTAGAGCTAGATATTACTTACATCAATTTAAAGAAAATCCTCAGTCTTCTGCTTTTGCATTAGAAGATTATAAGAGAGGATTAAGATTAATGAAACTTAATTTAATGGAGCCTAATCCGGGTACTGTTAAAGATGATCGTATGAGGTTTGTTTAATGTCCCAACCGTTTGGTATATCTTGCAAAGGTGGACTTAATACTAATCTTAATCAATTAGAATTATTAGGACAACCCGGATATGCAGTATCTTTAACTAATTTTGAAGTAGACCCTGATGGTGGATATAGGCGTATTAATGGCTATAGTGCGTTTGGAGGAGGATCTGCTGCTAGACCTAATAGTTCAAATTCTATACTAGGTCTTCAGGTTTATGCAGATGGTGTAATAGCTTGTTCAGGCACTAATGTATACTTTAGCCAAACAGGTACAAGTTGGGTACAAATAAATAGAGCTAGTGTATCTGGATCAGGGGATAACTATAGTACCTTTACAGGAAGATCAGCAGCAGCTAGGACTTCTCAAGGACAAGCTACTTTTGCTATTTATGAAGGTACATCAGATTATGGTGAAGTAATTATAACAGATGCAGGATCAGGTGTTAAGCCAATGTACTTTAAGATGACAAGTACAGATGCTGATTTGAGTAATAGAACTTATTTCTGTAAAGAAATTACAGTAAGTGGTACAGAATATCCTAAGTACTGTGTGATACATGATAAGCACTTAGTAGTAGCAGGAGCAGCTACATCTCCTAATACTATTTATTATAGTGGAACAAGTGATATAGATGACTTTACAAGTACTGGATCAGGTAGTATAGTATTAGATGATAAGGTTGTAGGACTAAAGAGTTTCCGTGATGACTTAATTATATTTTGTACTAATTCAATTTATAAGTTACAGAATATAAATAACTCTTCAACTATTACTGTCGTTCCTATTACTAAGAACGTAGGATGTATGGATGGAGCATCTATTCAGGAAATTGCAGGTGACTTGGTATTCCTAAGTCCTGATGGATTAAGAACCATTGCGGGTACAACAAGAATTGGTGACGTTGAGCTTGGCTCTGTTAGTAGAGCCATACAATCTATTGTAGGAAACATAGCAGCAGAGATAGATGATTTTGTAATCAGTAGTGCAGTATTAAGAAGTAAATCTCAGTATCGTTTATTTTATTCTAAATCTGATGCATCTACTGCATCCTCTAAAGGAATTATAGGAACTATTACTCCTAATGGATTTGAATGGTCAGAGACTGAAGGAATACAAGCACATGCTCTTGCTTCTGGATTAGATAAAGATGGATTAGAAAAATCTTATCATGGTGATAAAGATGGCTATGTATATAATCATGATAATGGAAATTCTTTTAATCCAGCAGGAACAGAAACAAATATAAGTGCTAGATACGAGACACCCTTTTTAGATTTTGGAGATGCAGGAACTAGGAAGACAATTAACTATGCAAAGATTTCAGTGACTCCAGAAGGTCAATGTCAGCCTACGCTAAGAATGAGATATAATTATGGTGATACTACAATACCACAACCACCAAATTATATACTAGATCAAATTCAAGAACCAGCTATGTTTGGTTCTTCTAAATTTAATGCGGTTGTATTCGGAGCTTCTAATGATCCGCTAGTAAGACAGGCTGTTCAAGGAAGTGGAGATACTTGTAATTTCAGAATTTATAGTATTGATACAAATGCACCCTATGCAATTAATGGTATATACGCAGACTATAGACCGTCAGGAAGGAGATAATAAATGGCTCAAAGCTATACTAGACAAAGTACATTCGTAGATGGAGATACCATAACCGCAGCGTTATTTAATGACGAATATAATCAACTTGAAAATGCGTTTACTTATTCTTCTTCCAGTGCATCAACTACAGGACACAGGCACGATGGTACTGCTGGACATGGTGGTAATGTTCATACGATTGGTGACTTAGATTTTCTTAATAAAATTGTAGCAGATAGTACTAACAATCGTTGGGGTTTCTTTGTAGAAGTTTCTAGTTCAGCAGTAGAGCAAATAAGAATACAGGACGGAGCTATTGTACCTGTCACAGATAATGATATTGATCTAGGTACAAGCTCATTAGAATTTAAAGATCTTTTTATAGATGGTACTGCACACGTAGATACACTTGACGTAGATGCAAATGGAACAGTAGCAGGAACCTTTGGAGTTACTGGAGCTACTACACTATCTAGCACTCTAGCAGTCACAGGAGCCGTTACAGGCTCTAGTACGATTCAGGGTACAACTATCACAGCGACTACTGCTTTTGTCCCTGACGCTTCAGATGGAGCCGCTCTAGGTACATCTTCATTAGAGTTTAGTGATCTATTCCTAGCAGATGGAGCAGTCGTAAACTTTGGAGATGATCAGGACGTAACTCTTACCCATGTAGCTGATACAGGACTACTTCTTAATAGCACAATGGCTCTACAGTTTAATGATGCTTCTCAGTACATCAATGCTCCTAGTGCTACAGTTCTTGATATTAACGCAACAGATGAAATAGAATTAAATGCTACGTTAGTCGATATTAATGCTAACGTAGAAGTTTCAGGAACATTAACCGTAGCAGGTGCAGTAGACTTTGGAGATGCTGCACTAAGTAACGTAGGTGCTGTACAGCTAGACAGTATTGCAGGTGATGGGGATACTAATACTTCTATAACCTTTAGTGGCTCTGATGTCATCACAATAGCTACAGGAGGATCAAATAGATTAACAATAGGTGATGGAGCATTATCTCCTTCTACAGATAATGAAATAGATTTAGGTACAAGTTCTTTAGAGTTTAAGGATGCTTATTTTGATGGTACTGTAACTACAGATGCTTTAGTAGCGGATACTGCTGACATTAACGGTGGTACAGTAGATGGAGCAACTATCGGTGCTAATTCAGCTACTACGATTGTTGGTACAACTATCACAGCTAATACAGCCTTTGTACCTGATGCATCTGATGGTGCTGCACTAGGAACAAGTTCTTTAGAATTCAGTGATCTCTTTTTAGCTGACGGAGCAGTTATAAACTTTGGAGATGACCAAGATGTATCTCTTACGCACGTTGCAGATACTGGACTATTATTATCCAGTACAGATCAATTACAGTTTGGAGATAGTGGAACTTATATTCATCAATCAGCAGATGGAGTTCTAGACCTAGTATCAGATACTGAAATAGAACTTACTGCTACTACTATTGATATTAATGGTGCTGTCGCAATGGACGGTGCTATGACAGGTGGTACGAATATTACAATTTCTGGTGAGCTAGATGCAGCGACACTGGATATTTCTGGTAATGCCGACATTGATGGAACCTTAGAAGCTGATGCCATTACAGTAGATGGAACAACTTTAGCAGAGTATATAGCAGATACAGCAGGAGCTATGTTCTCTAGTAATACTGAAAGTGGTATTACAGTAACCTATCAGGATGGAGATAATACAGTTGACCTTGCAGTAGATGCAGCACAGACAGGTATTACTTCATTACTTGCTACAGATATTAAGATTGGTGAGGATGATCAGACCAAGATAGACTTTGAAACTGCTGATGAGATTCACTTCTATGCATCTAATGCTGAACAAGTTTATGTAGCTGATGGAATATTTGGCCCTCAGACAGATAGTGATGTAGATTTAGGTTCTACTTCAGTAAGGTGGAAGGATGCTTTTGTAGACTCTATAACTGTTACTGGTGAAGTGGATGGAGCCAGTTTAGATATATCAGGTGATGCTGATATTGATGGAACTTTGGAGGCAGACGCGATTACAGTAGACGGTACAGCTCTTAATGAGTACATAGCCGATACTGTGGGAGCTATGGTCACTTCAAATTCAGAAAGCGGTATTACAGTAACTTATCAGGATGGAGATAACACACTAGATTTTTCTGTTACTGGAGCAAGTGTAACTAATATTGCAGATGCTGACAGTGATACGAAGATCCAAGTTGAAGAGTCTAGTGATGAAGATACTATCAGGATGGATATAGCTGGTACTGAAGTACTGACACTGACTAATAGTGCTATGACTTTGAAAGGCACTACACCTACTTTTACGATAGGTGATGCTGGAGCAGAAGATACCAAGATAGTTTTCGATGGGAACGCACAAGATTTTTATATAGGTTTAGACGATTCAGCAGATGATCTGATTATTGGATTGGGCAGCACAGTAGGAACAACTCCCATCATTTCTGTTGATGAGAACAAAGACGTAGCTATCCCTGATGGTGGCTTAACAATTACCGTTTCTGATAATACAGATAATTTATCTCTTGTAAGTACCGATGCTGATGCAAACTCTGGCCCTAACTTACGTCTTTATAGAAACTCTTCTAGTCCAGCAGATAACGATGCTTTAGGTTTTGTTGAATGGGAAGGTAGGAATGATAATTCTCAAGATGTCATATATGGACAAATAGGTTATTACGCAACAGATGTAAGTGATGGTACAGAAGATTCTAATTTATATATAAATACAATAGTTGGTGGAACTGTAAGAAATAGAATTAACGCTTACAATAATGAAGTTGTTATTAATGAAGAAAGTATTGATAGTGATTTCCGTGTTGAATCTGATAACAAACAATATGCGTTGTTTGTGGATGGAGGTAATGACATTATAGGAATAGGAACTTCAGTTCCATCTAGTTATAACGCAAATGCTGATAATGTAGTTATTTATGATGCCGGCGGTCATGTTGGTATAACTTTAGCTGGTGGTACGGATGACTACGGAAATATTTATTTTGCCCAAGGTACAAGTGGCTCAGATGCGTACAGAGGCTATATTCAATATGGACATTCTGCTACAAGTGATACTAGTTATAGGGATGTGATGGTTTTTGGTACAGCAACGCTTGAAAGGATGCGTATTGACAGCACAGGCGTTGTTAGACTGAAAGCTGGGCCAACTTCTTACTCCACTTCAAGCTCAGAAGATTCTTTTATTTACCACGACAACAGCGGCTCAACCGCACTGAAACTTGGATCAAACTATGAAGCGGCTGCTGCTGCGACTCACATTATGAATCGCACCACGACAATTGCATCATTTTTGGGTTCGGGAAGAGTTGGAATTGGTACTACTGGGCCACGATCAGTATTAGATGTTGTTGGGGATCATGCGGCTGGTTATATCATAACTGCTCAGAATGATGGTAATAACGTCAACAGATACGGTATAAAAATTGTAGTTGGATCTGATGATAGTTCTGGAACTAGTTATTTATTAGATTTTTTTGATGGAGATGCTACTAATGTAGGAGCTGTGACTAATGCAGGAGGTACGGTTTCTTATGGGGCGTTTACAGCCCACCACCCTTGTGTAATTCCTGACGAAGATAATAACGAAGATTCAACAGAACCTGCCTATCCATATGGAACATTATTAGAAACTACTTCTTTAAGTTATTTAAAAAACAGTAATGGTTCAGATACTGAAAGAGGAATTATATATAACGTACAAAAATCATCAGGAGCTTATTCAAGAAAAGTATTAGGAGCCTATGGCAATTCTATGAATCAAGGGCCACAAAATGAAACAAATAAACATCAAGTTTTAATATTAGGTGACGGACATATTCTTTGTAATAACGAAAAAGGAAATATTTCTGTAGGTGATGGAATCTGTACATCTACAACGGCTGGTATAGGTATGAAAGCAGACAAGATGGCAATGATTATAGGTATTGCTCAAGAAGACGTAACCTTTTCAGGAAGTGAAACAAAGTTAGTGGCTGTTCAATATGGTCTTCAGCAATTCACACCTTGGACTGATTAAAGGAGAAAATATAAATGGCAGCAACATGGAGTATTTTGAATTTAGATAGACAAGTATCACTCGACGGAAAAGACGACGTAGTGACTGCCATCCATTGGCAGGTTGTCGATTCTGAAACAGTGGGATCGGGGAATGATGCGGTGACACATACGGGTAGAGCTTATGGTGTGAATGGATTGGATACATCTGATCTTTCGTCTTTTACCGCTTATTCTAATGTAACCAAAGAAAACGCAATCGCTTGGGCTAAGGCGGCGATGGGCGATGATCTTGTTACTCAGCACGAAAAGTCAGTAGCTGACCAGATAACAAAATCAAAAACACCTTCAACAGGCACAGGAGTACCTTGGTAATGGAACTAATAGTAGACATATTCAACATAGTAACCGCAGCAGTCGCATTGGCTTCAGCAGTTGCAGCAGTAACCCCTACACCTAAAGATGATGAATGGGTTGCAAAGGCTTATAAATTTTTAGACATGATCGCATTGAACGTAGGGTTAGCAAAGGACAAAGGAGAGTAAGTAGATGGCATTAGACACTGAGGCTGTAAAGTCAGGAGTAGATGTAATAGCAGTATCCGCAACAGCTTCAGCACTAATGGGATGGCTACCTCCTTTAGCTGCTCTAGCAACATTAATATGGACAAGTATCCGTATTTATGAAACTAGGACTGTAAGGAGTTTATTTAAGAATGAAGAAAAAGAAGAATAAGACACAACGAGAAAAGATGTGGAAATGGATGAGGGTAACTTTAGGACAAAAGAAACCTGTTAAAAAGGTTAAATGTAAAAAGGAAACATAAATGAGTAAAGCACGACAATCTGCAAGGCAAAGACATAATTGGACTCGTATTGATATGCGTGAAGGTGGTCGTATAGGTTTTAGAGGGGCTAAAGCTGGTTCAGGGGCTAAAGCTGGTTCAGGGGCTAAAGCATCTCAACCAGATGGCTTTGACAAAAACGCCAGAACAAAAGAGTTAATGAAGACAGAAAATCTTCCATTTAATATCGCTTCTAGAATAGCTGGACAGGAGCAAATTCGTTATAGAGAGGCTCAAAAAAATATCGAAAGACAAGGTAATAATCGTGGTGGTCGTATAGGTTTTTCAGATGTTAGTGGGGCTGAAGGTGAAGCTCAACGCAAAGAACGAGAAAAGAACATCCTACAGCGTCTATTTGGTGGCTTACGAAAAGGGTTTACAAATGAAGCTGGTCGTACAAGAAGACAACTAAGAAGAGAGGCTAGGCGAGAAGCTCGCGGAACAAGTGGTGTAGGATGGTACCCCGGCAAGGTTGTTAAAGATTGGGCATCAGGTAAACAGCCTGTTCGTAGATGGTTAAAAGATAATGTAATTGATCAACCTTTTATACCCGGAGGAGAACGAGGCCCATTAAGAGAAATTGGAAAAGGACTTGGATGGGATGGTAAGAGATTTCAAGATTGGAGAGAAAATAGGAATACACCTTTTCAAGATTGGAGAGAGAATAGGAATACACCTTTTCAAGATTGGAACGAGAATAGGAATAAACCATTTCAAGAGTGGAGAGAAAATAGGGATACACCTTTTCAAGATTGGAATGAGAACAGACCTAAATTAAGTGACAGACCTAACTATGATCGTGTAATGAATATACTTAGTTATCTAAATCCTGTAGGTCAGAAATGGTTAGGAAGGTCTAGTAGAACTGGAGAAAATACTGGTGGTCGTGTTAATGCACGTACAGGGTTATATAATACTGGTAGAGGTAGAGAGCTAGATGCTATTATGTCTAATAAACGACAATTTGATGACGCTTCTACTAAAAACCAAGGAACTCTAACACAAACAAGAGTAGATCAATCTCAGTCAACTACACCTTCTGGTGATGCAGATGCTCGATTATCTACTTTAAATAGAGCGCAACAAAAAGAAGCAGTGCTACAAAGAGGAGAAGACTTGGGAAGAGTCGAACCTACTACTACGTCTGGTGTAAAAACTTCACAACCAGCTAATCGTGTTAGACCTGAATCAGCTAGAGCGCAAATGCAAACTCAGTCTGCTACTCCTTCTGGTCAAGAAACACAAGAAGGTGCAGGTGAAACTGAAACTCAGAGAACTTTTACCACACCTAGCGGTGAAGAAGTAGAATTTTGGGACGGTGTATCAAAGCCAACTAGAGCTATGTTTCCTAAAGGAGAACAAGGAGATTTGGCGTATGCTGCTGCGTTAGGTACGTGGAGTCGTAATAATCCAGAAGGAGGTGATGATGATAATACTGGTGGTGGTGATACTGATGCTCTAGTAATGCCTGATCCAACAGATCCTCAACAACAATTACTAGATCAAGCATCAACAGATCCTAAACTTGAGAATGTTGACGCTGTTAAAACAGATGCTACTATTCTAACTGGTGACGAGGATATACAAAAAATAACTGATCCTACAGATGTGACTCCAGCAGATGACATAACGGCTACAGATTTAACCGCTAAGACAGGTACTGCTGAAGAAGGAGAACTTACTGACACTAAAGATACTGTAACTTATGATGCAACTAAAGCAGCAGGATTAGATCCAACACAAGCTCAAACAGGAACTGTAGATAAAGATGTAGAAGCTGGTCAGGCTATCATGACTAAAGAAGCAGAAGCGGCTGAAAGAGATGCAGAACAAGAAGCAGCAGCTAAAGCACAAAAACAAGATTATGAAATATCAGATGATGCTTTTGTTAGTGATGTTACATTTAGAGAAGGTGTTGTAGTAACAGATACAGATCCTGCTGAACAGCAACAACGTCAAGTTCAGCTAGGTATGCCAGCACCAGATGGTGAAGCTGCTCAAATAATAAACAAGTATGGATTTGGTAATTCTAAAAAGCCTCCTAGAATAGTAACAGGAGCAAAAGCTAAACAACAAGCTGCTGCTCAGTTAGCCGCTGACCACGATTTAGATCCTGAAGTAGCAAATCAAATCATGGAAGATGTAGAAGGGTTTGATGTAGAAGGTCAAAGTCAAGAGTCTTTAGGTGCAGTAGCTGCATTACCTAAAGAAGCACTAGTCTCTACTCAAATAGAGAACTTAGTGGCAGGTATGGAAGATGGTAAGCCTCCTGTATGGGCTAGACCAGCAGTAGCAGCAGTAGAACAGATGATGGCTGCTAGAGGTTTATCTGCCTCTACAGTAGGAAGAGATGCACTCTTTAACTCTATTATTCAGAGTGCAATGCCTATCGCACAATCTAATGCTACAGCACTACAGCAAAGAGCAGCACAGAATCTTTCTAATGAGCAACAGGCTCTTATACAAGACAGAGATATTGCTGCACGTTTCTTAGAAAAGAATGCAGAGTTTAAACAACAGATGAACATTGCAAATCTTAGCAATGATCAACAGATGAGACTTGCTAATTTAACTTCTAGGAATCAGAACGAATCTGAAAACTTGAGTGCTAGACAACAGACTGAAATGGCTAATCTTAACGCTAGGCTACAAACTAATTTAACATCAGCGAAGATTGCTGAAAGTATGGGAGTAGCGCAACTAAGTGTAGATCAGCAAAGAGCAATGCAAAATGCTGGTATGGTTGCTAATGTTGACATGACTAAATTTAATGCAGCACAGCAAATAGAACTGACTAATAGTAAGTTTATGCAAACTATGACTATGGCAGATCTTGACAATAGGCAGCAAGCAGCACTACAGAATGCTACACTACAAGCACAGATGGATATGACAAATGCAAGTGAACGTACTAAAGCATCTGTAGCTAATGCTCAAAACTATCTACAGATGAATCTAACTAATGTTAATAATAAACAACAAGCAACAATAACAGATCAGCAGATGAAGCAGCAAAGATTATTATCTGATCAAGCAGCAGAGAATACAGCAAAACAGTTTAATGCTAAATCAGAGAATCAGAATAATCAGTTCATGGTAAGCATGGCTAATCAAATGGAACAGTTTAATAAAGCACAAATTAATGCTATGGAACAGTTTAACGTAGGTGAAGAGAATAGAATGGCTGCTACAGAAGCTGATCAGAAGTTAAGGGCTGATTCATTTAATGCAGAACAAGTTAATCGAATCAGACAATTTGACGCAGAGCTAGACTTTAGAGCAGACTCTTGGAATGCTCAGAATGCTCAAGCTATCCAACAGTCTAATATAGAGTGGAGAAGAAAGGCTAATACTATTGATACGGCTGCTCAGAATGCTGTTAATGCTACTAATGCTCAGATGCAGTTTGGCATGACACAACAAGCTCAGTCTGCTTTGTGGCAGCAGTTAAGAGATGCAGCACATTTCAGTCATCAGGATTCACAATCTGCATGGGATCGTAAGATGAATATTGCAAACTCTGCAATGGGTAACGAGACTCTTATGACTCATAGAGATTTTCAAGAAGAGCAGCAAAAGATTTGGGATTTGATTGACAGTATTATGGATTCTCTGCCTCCGGGTAGTATCGCTCCTATGAATACTAATGCTGAACCAGATGACGAAGCTTAATAAACAAGAAAGGGGATTTAATTAATGGGATTTTTTAAAAAACTAGGCAGGAAGATGAGAGGATTCTTTAAGAGAATTGGTAAAGGTATCAAGAAAGGAGTCCAAAAGTTTGGTAAGTTCATGGGTAAGATTGGTATCCTTGGACAGATTGCTATGATGTTTATTCTTCCAGCAATAGGAGGGCTGATGTTAAGGGGCTTAGGCTCTTTAACTGGATTGAGTGGTGCTACTGCTGTATCTGCGGGTGGAACAGGAGCTACTGCTGCTGCTACTAGTGCGGCTGCTTCTTCTGTTGCTGCTGGAGCATCTACTGCTGCTGCTACCGCTGCTGCACAATCTGCTGCTATGGGGACTGTTGGAGGTTTTACAGCGGCTGCTGCCGGTAGTAGTTCTGTAATAGCTAAAGGTGTAGCGTGGACTTTAAAGACTGCTCAAGGGTTTGCTAATAGTCCACTACTTAAACCATTTAAAACTGTAACAGACGCAGTTAATGGTTTCATGAAGAATACTGTTGGCTATGTAGGGAGCAAAGTTGGCTTGGGTAATGTAGGAAAAGCAGGAGGAGATTGGGCTAACTTTTTTGATCAAGCACCTGATAATTTTTGGGGTAAAGGATCTAACTCTGTATTAGGGAGGGTAGGAGAATCTGTTACGAATAATTGGGATGCTTTTGTAGGAGATATGCAAGAAGGAAATATATTAATGGGAGGAGATACTTCTCTTCAAAGGGCTTGGGATGCAGGAAAAGCTTTTGAAGATCCTATATCTCCTTTAAATAGACCGCCTCTAGGAGAAAGTTTTAGAAAGGCATGGGGTAATAATATTGATCCTTCTAATGAGCTTGTTAGTCCTGATGTAGTAGCTGACTACGATGATTTTGTCAGTGCTAGTGCTGTAGAAGGAGGACTAGATGTTTCTTCTACAGGAGTAGAAAAACAAAGTTTGATGGGTAGAGCAGGAGAAGGTATTCAAGATGCATTATGGGAGGGTGAAGATTCTCTTTTACAAAATTTAAGACCTAGAAATATGTTAGCAAAAGTAGGAACTTCTATATTAGAAGCACCCGGAAAAATGGTAGAATCTGCTCCACAACAGATGCTGATGCAGTCTGTGATGGGCGGCGGTGGCGGTGGTGGCCCTTATTGGGGTTCTACTGCTGGCCCTGCTTCTACTCCGGGTAGAGATAGAGCAGAACAATTTGCTTATGCAAATGCGATGGCTACTGCTGGTGCATCTTCTCAATATTTTGGTTCAGACTATGACATATTTACCGCAGTACAAAATGAAACAAATCCTTATGGTACTGATATGGGAGGAACGTGGGGAAATTATATGTCAAGACAATTAGCAGCTTAAACATAAAGGAATAATTCATTATGGCAGAAGTAGATTTTAATCAACAACAACAGCAACAACCACAACAAGATATTGGAACTATGATTCAAGAAAAGGCTATGCGCTTTGAGCGTCCTATTCCGGGTCAATCATTAACTCAAGATCCTGATAGTCCATTGCCTTATGAGAAGCCTCCTCAGTACACAGATAGGAATGACGCATTAGAATATTTCTTTGCAAAATTTGTCGATGAGGACAATTATCCTAAGATCATGGAGTTGATTGCTATACCATTCCCAATTATGGACATTGTAAAGATTTACCTTACTGAAGCTTTTGAAGAAGGAGTCATTAATCCTGATATGGTCATGCTTCTGGCAGAGCCACTAGCCTATATGTTAATGGCCCTAGCAGAAAGAGCAGACATAGATTTTATAATCGAAAGAGCAGAAGAAGGTGAAGAAGAAGAAGGTGAAGAAGGAGGAGAACAAAGAAGTTTAGGTGTATTAGATAATGCACTAGGTAGAATGGATACTGTCCAGAAAGATGAAGATTTTCCAGAAGATATAGAGCAGCGCATACAGCAGCAAGAAGCACCACAATCATTACTAGGAGCAAGATAAATGGCTAATGGAGGATGGGGAGGATTAGGTAAGGCTTGGGGTCAGTCGATGGCTATGGATCGTAGGCGAGAAGAAAAAGAAAGAAAGAAAGATAGGCGTAATATGTGGATGATGCAACTAGTAGGTGCGCCTGTTGCAAAAGGAATAACAGAAGGTGTTGCTGGCTTAATTAATGAACCTTTTAAAGAGCCTGTTCTTGATTTTTTTAGTAGTGAGGAATCTCTAAAACAAGGTCTTGTTTCTAAAGATTCAAAAATAAAAGAAATGCTTTCTCGTCTTTCATTAAAAGATAAAGATATCTATACATCAGGAACAACTGGTACAAGTTATCATAAAAAACCACTTCACGAAGCAGGAAAGGCAGAGGTGGATGCAAAGTTTATGAAATTATATGGGCCTGAATATAAAAAATTAGCTTCTTATTCTGCCGCTTTAGCAGATTTAGATACTGCTACAACTAATATGGGGAGAGAACAATTTAGACAACATGAGTTAGCTCTTTCAGCAGCAAGAGGAGCAAAAAGTCAAGCTCAGAAAGACAGAGCATTACGAGAATATAATCCTTATTCTAAGAATTGGGGACAAGCTGGTATAAGACAAGTAAAAAGATGGGCAAAAGGCCAAAGTTTTGAAGATTATGAAAAACAAAGAATAGATCAGTATGCTAAAGCAGCAGGATTAGATGATGTCACATATAATGAATTAATTACTACTTTAAAAGATGGAGTACATATCCAAGATGATGATATTAGCAGAACTGTAGATGCAATATTAACTTCACATTTAGGCTTAGAAGTAAAATTAAAAGATGGGACAGTAACACGGCAGGGTAATGATGCACAAATGCGTGATTGGGCAAACTTCCAGAAAGGTATCGAAGAATGGAAGTTGTATAGTTCAATGGGAGAAGGTAAGCTTACAACTTTGTTAGAACAAACAGCATGGACTAACGCAGCATCTAAACTCAGTGAAAGCCAGCTTAGTGCTAGAAAAATGCCACGTTCATTATATAATTTAGAAATAACAAATTTATTAGCAGAATCTGTTAAATCTTTAACTAAAGATGAATCTACACGTTTACTAGATAATATTCAAATAAATGAAGATTACAAAAGAAGAGAAACTCTTTATAGAAATTTAAGAGCAGGTGAAATAGGAACGCAATCAGCACTTCCTTTCTCCACAGGTCAACGGTTTGATAAATTACCTACCGCAGATAAAACTAGAATTGCTGACGAATGGAACATAGCTATGCAATCTACTTTGACTGCTGCACAAGAAATTGTACAAGCCGATTATTATGAACAATTAAGACTTCCTCCTAACAAAAGAAGTCAATACTTTAAAAATATTTTTGAAAGTGTAGTTCCTAACGAAAGAAGATATCATTTTTTAACAGAAATAAATCGAGTACAGAATTATTTACTAGATTATAATTTACAAGAAGTACCTATGATACCAGAAGGAAGTGAACTAGAAAAAGAAGGCAGAAGTTATCCTGAGATTGAACGAACTGCTTTGATATTAAAAAGTGTAGATGTACTAAAACAACAAGGTTTAGAACAAAGACAAAGAGAAATAAACGACTCCACTCAAATATACACAGATAATACAGAGAATAGTGTTGTTTCAATAAGAAAGACATTAAATGATACAAACAAACCAACTAAAATATTTAACGCTATTTCTAAAACTCAAGATGCTGCTTTGTTAAAACGAAAAAGTTGGTTACAACTAGAAGACGATTATAGAAGTGGTACTTACAGCATGGATGAACTTCAAACTAGGTTATCTAATCAGGAGCAAGCATTAGCTAAGTTTGAAGATATGACTTATGATCCTGATATGAAAAATTGGCAGTACCCTAAAGGATCAGTATTTGAAAAGATTCAAAGTGGTGTTATATATGATCGTGGATTAGATGGTGAAGTAAATCGTGCTGTTGGGCCTAGATCAGAGTTTGAAGAACTTATTGGAGGGCCTTATAAAGAAAGCCAAGCAAGATTAAAATCTCAAAGATCTATTGAAAGTAGTTTACAAGCTTTGCAAAATAAAGTATCAGATTTACCGGGATTTTTTGAAAAATCTACTAGAGCGCAACGGCAGCAGCGAGATCTGTTTAGAGCTATAGGGAGTGACGGTTATAAAGAATTGGCTCTTGACATAAATGCTTCTACTTTTTTAACTTCAGAGTTTAACAGATTAGGCGCAGAACAATTTGTTAATAGTTATGTAGATAATGATGGTGCGCTTCTTATGGATAAAATTAGCGAAGCTAGAAAAGTAATAAAAACAGAGCCTTGGGTTAATAGGTATCCTCCTGTTGAGGATTCGTTTGCTCCTGAATCTTCTGAAGAAGAAGAAGTACTTACACCTGATATTGAACCAGAAGCAGAACTAAACAGACCTCCGCTAGGTGAAAGTTTTCGAGAAGCGTGGTCAGAAGAGGGATATACTCCTACTGAAACAGTTGCAGAGGTTGTAGATGCTGCTGCAAGTATAGTATTTAGTGAACCAGAAAAGAAAAAAATATTAACTGAGAAAGAACCTTTTATACCTGAGATGTATCCTGATGCTTCTCCTTCTGATAAACGTCCTTCTTTAATTGCTGAAAGAAAAACTCCTGTTGAAGTAAACGATACTCAAAAACTAGCTAAGGCTTTAACAGAGAAAGGAATTCAAATAGATGAAATAGTTACTCCTTTTGAATTTAGAATGAATACTCCTTTAAGTGTGCAGAATTTTTTGAAAGTTTTAAAAATAGACGATCCTTTTAATCCAGATTTAGGGGAAGCAGCTTCTTCTGCTGTTAAAAGATATACTTCTTTAGTAGAGTCTAAGGCTAATACTAAAGAACCTTGGGTTAATAGGTATCCTCCTGTTGAAGATTCTTTTGCTCCTGATAATACGTTACTTTCTACTCCAGAAAAACAAGCACAAAGAAATGAAAGTAAATTGCAAAGCTTAATAGGTGGAAAAAATCAAACTCCTACTCAAGCCTTGAGTACATTAAAACGTATTTTCCCAAATGATTCTAACGGTACAGAATTTATAAAAGAGATTGCAATCGTTGAATCTAATATGGGAACTGACGAAGGTATATACGAAGATCAAGGAGGTAGTCCTAGTGACATTGGTATGTTACAAATTAATCCTGTAGGATACAACACTGTTATGGAAAGATTGACTGCAAAACGAGGAGATAAAATTCCAATGGGAATCCAGTCAGCCATACCTAAAGTTAAGAAAGAATTAGGAATTGATTTGAGAAATGTAAAATTTGAAGATCTAACAAATAATACATTAAATGCTATCTTTGGAAGATTGTATTTATTCACAATTACAGATAAGAAAATACCTACTACATTAGAAGGTAGAGCTAAGTATTGGAAAGATTTCTACAACTCTAATCATCCACTTGCTAAAGGTAAGCCTTCTAGATTTGTTGAGGCTGTAAAATATTATAGGAATAAATAATGACTGAGGAAGAATATAAAGAGTATGTAAAAGACGGAGGTAGCGGATCTTACGAAGTAGATCTAGAATCTGTAGACACTGCTAAAAAATTAGCTTATGGAGCAGAGCAAGAAAGATTTATTTTACCTCTTCTTGCTACTCATGCAGAAGCAGCTTATGATCATGTATTTACTGAAGACATGACTTATGGTGAATCTTTACGTAGTCAAGAAGATGAAAGACAACTAGAAATACTTAAAAAGTTCCCTGAAATGCAAGGTGTCAGAGTGGAAGATGAAGACGGTGCAATTTTTGCTGGTAGAATAGGTAGTGCTTTTGTTGATCCTGTTTCTTGGTTAATCCCTTGGACTAAATTAGGTAAAGCTGCAACTCTAACTGGAACAGCAGTTAAATCTGGATTGTGGGGAGGAGCTATTACAGGAGCAGAGTCTGCTGCTAGAGAAACTGCTATGTATGGTGTTGAAGGTGCAAGTGGCACAGTTATTGCAGCATCTACTGCTATTGGTGCGATTGCTCCTGCTGCTCTAGGTGCTGTTTCTTACAAGTTGTTTCCAAAACAATTTCAAGATGAAATAGCAGATGCACAAACTAATCCAGATAAGCTCAAGGCAGCAGTAATTGAAGAAGATATAGCTCCTAATTTAAAACCTGATGAAATAGCAGACGTAGAAAGAGTAACAGAAAGTGTAGTCTCTCCTAGTACCGTAGCTGAAGCATCAAAAGGATTTGCAAATATTAACAAAGAACTTGAAGTTACTAATATTTTAGCTAATGCTATTAAACTACACAAAGAAGTTTATATTAAGAATTTTCCAAAAGATTCTCCGTATAGAAAAAAATTCAATCAGAAAATAAAAAATTTAGAAGCTAGGAAAAAAACATTAGAAAGTAAAACTATACGAAGCACTCTAGAAGAATACCTACCTGAAAAAGCTAAGTCTACTATTGAAATTTTAGAAAAGTTAAAGTCTGAAGGAAAGCTAACAAATAAAATAATGACTACTGTGTTGCATGAAGCTACTCGTCCTATCGTTGGTGGTATAGGAGGGTTAGCTTATGGCGGTATTCTTGGAGATGAATACGATGATACTATTTTATTTTCATCTATAACTGCTGGAGCTACTTTAGGATTTTTAAGTAGACGTTTAGAAACAAGTAAATTATTAACAGATGTAGATATGAAGACAGGTAATTTAATTCTACAAGATTCTGCTTTTAGTAATTTTAGATCTAATATGAAAATATTAACTGCTGGAACTACGTCTACTAGATTAGAAGCTTTCGGCGGCTGGAATAAAGTAATAGGTAGTATGTTGTTTAGTAAATTTGGATCTGCTACAGATTCAGTAGAAGCAATCACACTACGAAATCAATCTAACTTTCTAGGTAAACATGCAGAAATACTAGGAGATTCATTTGATGATGAATCAGTAAATAGAGTAGTTGGTGAAGTAATGCGTGGCTATACAAAACTAGAAGATTTAAAAATAGGTTATTCAGGGTTGACTAAAGAGTATGCTCCTTTAATTCAAGAACAGATTGATGAAATAAAAAGAATTACTCCTGAACTAACTAAGCTAGTTGACGATACAGCTAATAGAATGGCTGAAGTAGGAATAAAGTTTAATAAGATAGATAATTATGGACTACCTCAGTTATGGGATTTAAATTTAATTGAAAAAGATTCGGCTAAATTTATAGAAGATCTAACTGAAGCTATTAAAATACAAAAGGCAAACGGAGGTAAAGGTTTAGTTGCTAAGACTTTTTTAAATAGATTAACAGGGGTACAGAGCGTATCTAAAACTCCTTACAAACATTCTAGAAATGTATTTGAGTACAATAATAAAACAGATAAAATTACTTTTAGAAAGAGTGCAGATTTTTTTGAAAATAACAGAGAGTTAATTGATTTAGAAGCTACTAAATATATGGCTGAAAGAGGGTGGATTGATATAAATGCAGGGAGAGCGGTAGGTAACTATGGTTTAAACTCTATTAAAGTTGCAGATTTTGCAGAAACATTCGGCCCTAACGGAGAAGTTATTAATGAAGCACTGGCTCAAATAAAAAAATCTTTTGATAAAAGACCAGAGTTAAGAGATAGACAAGAGCGGTATAGAGATGCGCTTACTGATTCTATTGAAGGTTATTGGGGTGTCTATGGTGCTAGCACTGGAAACAAAGGTGCAAATAACTTCATGCGTCTTGCTACTAGTTTAGCTAATATGAGCTATTTGACTACGGTAACTATTGCTAATATGGGTGATTTGTTACAGCCATTTATCAATAGTGGATTTGGTACAGCCGCTAAAACATTAGCCACACGTACAGTTAGCCCAAGCAGTCGTAAGTTTTCTAAACTTTCTCATTTTAAATATGATCAAAGTTGGGAAAGAGAATACAGCGCAATGATTACAAAGAATGTAAATCCTTTTAATAGAAAAAAAGATTTTATAGAGTGGTCGAATCAACTGTTCTTTAGAGCTATTGGCCTACAAAGTATTACAGGAGTAGCTAGGAACTTTGCTTACGATGTTGGAGTAAACAACGCATTTAAAATGGCAAAGAAAGCTACACCTAATTCTGAAAAGGCTTTGTTGAGAATGGAACAACTAGGGCTGAGTATAGAAGAATTAAATCTAATAAAAAAATATGACAATATAGTAGATGCATTTGAATCTGAAGAAGTAGGCCAGATACTAGATAAAGCAGGGAGAAAATCAGCAGACAGAGATGCTATTATACCTACTGTAGGAAACAGATTACTATTTACTCAAACAGCAAACCCTTATATTAGACCGCTTGGTCAATTTCTTTCTTGGGCGCAAGCTAAATCAGCACAAACTAATGCTTTAATTAAGAGAGTAGAAGATGGTGATATGAAATTAGCTTTAACTTCTTTGGCTACTGTTCCTTTATATATGGGTGTACAAACTTTAAAAGAGTGGGCTAATCCAGAATTTAGAGCAGGGGAAAAACCTTTAACTATAGAAGATGATTGGGTAGAAGGCTTAGGAAAAGGTTTAGCTTTATCAGGTAACTACAGTAATTGGGCTATAGATAAATTTATAGGTGCTGTTCGTAGCATGAACTACGGAGAAGGTGCATTAGAATCTGCATCTCCTGCTGTTAGTTTCTTAGTTGACGTAGGATATAATCTTCCTAAAGATGCTTGGAAAGATTTAGCAGCAGGTGATACTGAAGGAGCTATAAGAGAAGTAGGTGAAAGAGTTCCTGTAGTTAGTATAGCAGCTAATATAGCTGAAAGAGTATTAGATGCTCCTATAATAATAGACAGAGAAGAAAGAAATACAGGAGGAGTACTAGGAGAAGAAGTTCCTAATACAACTCAAGAGCCAGAAGAGCGTGTGGATAAAATGACAGGAGTTCCTTATGATGTGCAAGCTGGAGGATCTAATGTAGATATACAAGAAAGATCTTCTAGTTTATTAGGAATATTACAAAAGAGACAAAGAGAAAAGTTTTCAATAGGGAGTACTGTAGGATCTATACTAGTTAGAAAAGGATTACCTGCAATCAAAGAAGGAGTTGAAGAAGTTACTGAAACTGTATCTGATTTTATAGAAACTGTTGTTCCTAGAAAATATATAGATCTTTCAGAAACTGTTAAGCCTGTAGAAAAAGCTAAAAATAATCACGATTTATATGGTGTAACTGAAGCAGAAATTAAAGATTGGAGAGCAACAAAACAAGCAAGAAAAGAGCCTGAAGATATAGAACAAAAAAAGATAGTAAGAAGTTTAGCAGATGAATCTATTCCTATAGAACAAAGACGAGTTAGAATTCAAAATTATTTAGAAGGTAAAGATGTTGAAGGGAATATTGTTTCTTCTCCAGTTGTACGAGAATGGGATGCTCAATCTGTAGAAGATTTAGTTAAAAATTTACCTAGTAATAAAGATATTGTTATATCAACAGCAGCTAAAGTAGAGTCTAAAAATAAATTTATAATAGGAGTAAACGATAATTTAGAAACAGGTGATTTAATTGCCTTTAGATTAGATATACCTGCTTACAGGAGTTATGATATTTGGACATTAACTGCTCATAAACCTAAGAAAAATCTTCAGTGGTTTGATCGTATTGAAAAAGCATCTGAAGTTTTAGGTTATGGTAGAACAGGTCGTATGACTGATGTTGTTTTTTCTGGTGGAAATCCTGAAACAATTTTTAAAATAGCTTCAGGTTATGCACCTAAATCTCCACTAGCTACTATGCAAGGTAAGTGGGTTGAACATGATTCAATTTCTTTAGCTCAAGAAGCACTAGATCTTGTTAAAGATCCTAACTCAGGATGGACTCAGATTGGGTTTAATCCAAAGAATTTTTCTAATTTTTATGAAAGAAAAACTTTAAAGCCTATAATAGGAGCAAGTGAAATTATTCAAATAGGAGGATTTTTAATAGCAAAAGATATTAAACATCCACCTGCAAATTTTAGGCCAGTTTTTACAACAGAAAAAGATATAAAATATAGAGATGGATTTAAAATAAAAGCAGGAACTAAAATTCCTTTTCAAAGTGGCGGTCTTTTAAATAGATTAAAAAGAAAAGGAAATCAATATAGAGATGGAGAATTAAAATCTCAACGAGGATTCTTAGGCCCTATTAAAAATCTTAGAGATGGTAAAACTATGACTGAAGTAAGTATAGGTGTTCAGATAGATGGAAAAGAAACATTAATTCCTTCTATGGTTCCTACTTTAAATGCTAAAGATGTTGAAGTATTACAAAATTTAAATATAGGTAAAGATCAAATACCTCGTAGTATAGCTATTAAAGCTAAAGATCATGCTATGCAAAGAATGAATAAAGGATTAAGTCCTTTCTATCAAGATGGTGAAGATAGTCCTTTTCCATTTAAAGGTATTAGATTAAATAGTGGTGGATTACTCAGTAGATTAAAAAGGAACGTAGCATAATGTCTTACAAATATTTTACAGCAGACGAACTTAAATGCCAGCACTGTGAAGAAGAAGGTATCGATGGGTACTTCATGGCTAAAATAGATAACCTTAGAGAGGAGCTAGGCTTTGCATTCCCTGTCACTAGTGGCTACCGTTGCCCTGACCACCCCATAGAAGCTCGTAAAAAGGCTCCGGGGGCGCATACGACAGGTAAGGCTATAGATATAGGGGTTAGCGGAAACGAGGCTTATGTCTTGATTGAGGCCGCTATACGCGATAACTTCACAGGGATAGGGATTAACCAGAAAGGAGATGGTAGGTTCATACACTTAGATATTATACCTCATTCATCTAGTTCTCCTCGTCCTTGGATCTGGAGTTACTAATGGTGTTATACACTGAAGTATTATTAAATATGCTTTATTCTATTTATATTAAACATCAGGTTCAGGTTGGTACAGCTTTGATGTCAATAGAAGATTTTAGATTAATGTTTGAAGAACAACAGGACGCTATTGGAAAGCTTCTACATGAGGATCAAATGGAAGTAGAGGTACAGGAGCAAGCAAAGGGGGTGACATGGCACTAGGTATAGGAGCTATCGTACAATCAGTAGCAGGGCTAGGTCAAACTTGGCTAGAGGGTAAGGTTGCTAAGACTAAAGCTAAGGCAGAAGCTGAAGCAGCAGTCATGGTTAAACAAGCAGAGAGTGTAGCAGATTGGGAAACAGCTATGGCTAGATCCTCCTCACAATCTTGGAAGGATGAATGGCTAACAATATTATTTAGCATACCACTAGTATTAGCATTCATACCTGCTACAGTACCTTATGTTGAAGAAGGCTTTAGGGTACTACAGAATATGCCTGAGTGGTATCATTATGCATTAAGTGTTATTGTGGCTGCATCATTTGGAGTTAGGTCTGTAATAGGCATAATGAATAAGAAGAAGCAGTAATGGTTTTTGAATCCATTGCCGCTGTTACCGCAGGATTAAGTGCTATTAATTCTTTATTTAATCAAGCGAAAGAAGCACAGGGTAACTTCCAAGGTATAATGAATGGTCTAACTAGTTTTCAAGATGGTTTACAAAGATATGAAATAGAGAAGAGAGCTAGTTTAGTTAAACCTTTAACGCCACAAGAAGCTATGAAGGTAGCTATGGCTAAACAACAGATCGATAGGTACAATAAAGAACTGCATAACATGTGTATTATGAGTCGAGAAGGGCAGACTTTATGGGAAAATTATCAACAAGCCTTACATGATTCAAAGGAACGACATAAGGCTCAAGTAAAAGCTATAATTGTTGCGAGAAAGAAAAGACAAGAACTTATTAAAACTATTATAAACGTAAGCTTAATAAGTTTTATAGGAGTAATTATAGCAGGAATTGTAATAGCTCTTGTTATCGCAATTTTTACATGACAACAACACTAGCATTTATGTTAGTGGTTATCATTAATGGTAACACACTAGATGGGGATGGATGGTACTTTAGAAATGTGTATCGTTGTAATCAATTCGCTCATGCAGTAGAGCATGGCAATGTTAATTACTACGATAAAAGAGGAAGGCAACACAATATCTCAGCGTACTGTGTGCCTGTAACGGTTCCCAAGACTACTCAGTTTTGGGATTAATTTTAACTTAACAAATGGAGGTAATAAGATTTACATACGATGATACAATTTATACTTGTTATTATTTTAAACTCTGTACCACAATCAATTCAAGTATTCAACACTAGAGAACAGTGCTTCCTTATAGCAGATGTTATTCAACAGTCAGAAAATGTAGAAAGCTATTGTGTACCAATGAGTATTAAAACAGTGACTAGACAAACGAACGAAATTATAGGATAAAATATGATTATGGAAGATTTTTTTGGTGTCCCTGAGATGCCTGAAACCAGTGTTCTCAAGACTAATGCAGATGTAGTGTCTCACATAGCAGAAGCTATATCGAGTACAGCAGATTTAGAATTATCCAAAGGCATGTTTGAATTGCTTAATAAACATTCTGATGTTGTTTTAGAAACAAGCCAAAAAATAATGTGTAAATATAAAATGCACTTGCAGTCAGTTAAATAATGATTGAGGCAACCTCACCAGTAATACCTGTGGGTACATGGGCTAAACATAACTCAGTAGAAGTTGTTACAACTGATAAAACTCACGGCAAAGAACATAGACTACAGACAGTTTTTAGGACTGTATACTACGAGTTTGCTGACGGAAGGGTACAACTAAAAAACTATACATCTCAAAATTCTACGATCTCTTTAATAGCTTAGAGATTGAAGTTCCTTTTCTAGGTATTCATGGAGGGTTCCTAGTTTGACTAGGCCCTCCTTGATTATTTTATTTACAAGGATTCTTTCTTCTTCTTCTTTAAAAATGTTTGCTATTTCCGATTCAGGTAAACCACTAAGTTCAGTAACCAAATTTCCTTTTGTATCTACTAGTATTTGAAATGATAATATATTACCTTCTTTATTTTTTTTCATTGTATAATCTCCACAAAATTAACTGCTTCTACGCTACCTCTTAATCCTGCTTTCATGTAGGACGTTGCTCTACCTTCAAAGAAGTTTTGATGTTCGACACCAAGTACATCGTCAAGCCAAGTAAGTGGATTCTCCTTAACACCATAGTTAGGTTTAAGTCCTAACTGGAGTAATCTTCTATCTGCTATGTATCGTATGTAAGACTGCATCTCTTTCTTAGTTAAGCCTTGTATGTCTCCCATCTGGAATACAAGGTTAAGGAATCTATCTTCTAAATCTACCATGCTTCTACAGGCTTGATATATTTCTTTCTTAAAATTATCTGTCCATATTTCTATATTCTCTTGTATGTATTCTCTAAATAGTTGTGTCATTGCTTCTACATGTAATGACTCATCACGTATGCTATATGTTATTATTTGTCCCATGCCTTTCATCTTACCGAACCTTGGGAAGTTTAATAATATTATAAAGCTGCTGAATAGTTGAAGACCTTCAGTGAATGCTGAGTAAACTGCCAAGGCTTTCGCTACAGAATCTTTATCCTTTGCAGATACCTTGATGTTCTTTATGTACTCATGCTTATCAGCCATAGCTTCGTACTCAGAGAAAGCTTTATATTCAACCTCTGGCATACCAACTGTATCAAGTAGTAAACTGTATGCATGTTGATGTATAGACTCCATGTTATTAAAAGCACCCATCATCATACGAGCTTCAGGCTTTTTGAATATCCGCATGTATCTATCTACATATCCAGTGCTAACGTCTACATCTGATTGAGTGAACAGTCTGAAGATTTGAGTAAGTAAATTCTTTTCTTTATCACTTAGGTTCTGCCAATCTTGTACATCGTTATGTAAAGGTACATCCTCTGGGAACCAGTGCATCTGATTCTGCTGTACATAATAATCAAACATCCAAGGATGATCAAATGGTTTATAATAATCTCTAGTCCCTGTTAAACTCAACGTATTACTCCTTAAAATAAAATAGAAATATTAGAGGCGTTTTTCTACCCCTTATGATTGTACCTCTAAGCTCTGAAAACGCCTGAAAAAGCTGAAATATGCTCCCACAGGGGGTGTTTCAGACCTATTTGGACACACTTCTTGCTCTTGTGTCTAGCTCATCTAAAGACATACCATAATGCTCTATAATGTTCAAAGGCAGAGAAGCTGGCATAGGTCTTACTGGATATAGAGGACAATTCTTAGCGGTACATAGTGCAACTTGTTGCTTCCACGTACCGACGCAATGTGAATCAAATATACATTCTTTACATTTAGTTCCTATTGCTTTAGTTAATTTAGTTAAGCTGAATTCTTCCATGTCTTAAACACCATAATCAGCTTTATAGTTTACAACTGTCTCTAGTTTTTCTTGTGCATTAGCCAAGGCAGCTACTAAATCATCCATATCTTTCATGATATCAGGATGATCAGCTACTCCTACTCCATTATTTAAATAGTTTTGTAAGTTAGCTTGTATAACTTCTATATCTGCCTCATACTTTTTCTTTAATGCATTTAAATATATACTCATGTTAAAGTCTCCTCGTATTTTTCATGTAACCAATCATTATATTCTTTACAGTATTTAGGAAATGACATATGATCAGATAAGATAGTATTATTTTCATCACAATAATCTAACCACATCCGAACACAAAAACTATGGAAGCTGCTCACCGTTTCATTTTATTTGTAGCCATTAAGCCATACGCTGTTAGCTTATTAAAACTTTCTTTCCAGCTTAAAGAAGACCTCATTATCTCTTCATAGGAAACAAATTGTTTTGTTTCACTCACATAGTATTTAGCATCTTGAAAACTCATATTAACGCTCCTAATTTATTATTAATTTCAAACAGAAGATAAACAACAAAACCTAAACCTACTGCCAGTATTGTATGATACCATATCCATCTGACTTTGTAAATCCTTAATTCTAATCTTCGTTCATCTTCTACCATCTTGTAATATCCTAACATATCTTTTAATTTAGATTCAAATACTTTATCCTTCATACTAAATAACACTCACATAACATCCTAGTTCCTATCTGTTCACATACTTCTATTTGTTTTTTTGGAACACATTGAACATTTTCAGGTGACATGTAATCCCATCTTGAAGGGCCTTGATGACTAGAACAAGAAGTTATAAATAATATCATTAATATTAAACTAACCTTCACAACTAAGGCACTCCATATCCTCTAGGTTTATACGTGGTATCCTTATGTTTACATTCTCTGTTGATCTAGCTGCATCTGATCTTAGATAATAAAGAGACTTGAGCTTATTAGCTCCAGCCCAATGTACACTATTAACATAATCAAGATAAAGATCATGGACTTCTTGCGATTCAGTAGCCTTTGGAAAGGTGAAGAAGAGATTGACGCTTTGGCTTTGACAGATGTAGGGTTGTCTTTGATGGGCATGTTCTATTATCCATAGTTGATTTAATTCAGGTGCTGTTTTAAATATCTCCTTCTCTTCTTCAGATAGTTCATTAAGATGTTGAACAGAGCCTTCATTAGCTGCAATATCCTTCCACGTATCTTCATTGTTTAATCCTTTCTTTTTGAGAAGGGCCTCCAAGTATTTGTTCTTAACTTTGTACGAGCCTGTGAGAGTTTTGTGCGTAAATACGTTGGCCCTTTGTGGCTCGATACTAGGACTAGTTCCACCACATATAATGCTACTGCTAGCGTTAGGAGCAATAGCAAGTAAATGACTATTCCTCCTACCACTCCCAACCATATCAGGAGCTTCCCCACGTTCTTCAGCCAAGCGAGTACTAGCAACCATAGCTCTTTCTTTGATGTAGGAGAATGCTCTGTGATTGAAACTTGTGGCATACATACTCTCAAAGAGAATTCCATTGCGCTGTAAGTAACTGCAAAAGCCCATCGTCCCAAGGCCAATTGCGCGTTCTCTATATGCTGAATAAGCGGCTTTTGTAAAACCTTTGTTAGATTCTTTAACATAATTTCTAAACCTCTCATAGTTTGCGTTGTATTTTCCCATTGCTTTAGTGTCTACTGAATGCTCGATGAAATGTTCTAGTACATTATCCAACATAGTAATCATGTCATCAATGAAACTATCTGAATCTTTCCACTCGTCAAAGTATTCTAAATTAACTGAGCTTAGGCAGCATACAGCAGTACGTTCTTCATCAGTGGGTAATGTTATCTCTGAGCAAAGATTACTCTGAAGCACCTTTAATCCTAGATCCTTTTGTTCTTGAGGTAGGGCTTCGTTACAACGATCAATATTAACAATATAAGGTTCGCCTGTCTCTGCTCTAGTGTTTATTATCTGCCACCAAAGATCCCTTGCGGGTATAATCTTAATTGCTTCATTTGATTTAGGATCTATGAGTCTCCACTCAGTATTATCTTGTACTGCTTTTAAGAACCTATCATTTATAGTAACTGCATTGTGTAAATTTAAACACTTACGATTAAGATCTCCTCCAGTAGTCTTTCTCATGTTAATAAATTCTTCTACTTCTGGATGAGATATATCCATGTAAGCTGCATATGATCCTCGTCTTGTTACCCCTTGATTAAAGGCTAACATCTGAGAATCTACGACATGCATGAATGGGATAGAACCAGTAGACTTACTGCCGTTAGAAGTACTAACACCATTGCTCCGTACACTAGACCAGCACCCACCGATGCCACCACCTCCGCTTGCCAGCCATATGTTTTCGTCATAATGCTCAGATAAACCAACCCTTGAATCAGGCACAGTATTAAGAAAGCAGCTAATAGGAAGGCCACGCGAGGTTCCTGCGTTACTAAGAATAGGAGTGCTAAACCCAAACCAATGATCACTTGCGTAGTTATAAAGTCTTTGTGCAAGATCGAAATCAGTAGTTCCTTTATAAGTCGCACAATATGTAGCGGCCCTAGCAAAAGCTTCTTGAGCATATTCTTCATCTCCCCAAAAGTATCTGTCTTTTAAAGTATCTAAAGAAAAATTACTTAATTCTTTTTCTTTATCATAATCTATTTCAATACCTAGATAATATTTCTTTCCTACTTTATCTGTGTTTTTTGTTGTCATCTACATATTCCCTTTTTCTCTGATGTTTGTTTTTTGCTTTTCTTTTCTTATCAAACTTTTCTTTACGTTCAGCTTTACGATCCCAAGACACCTTCATTCTCCTTTAAAAAATTAAGCAGCCTATTCTCATACCATTCAGCCTTTTGTAAGTCTTCGATAGGCTTACCCTTGTAACGCATCCTCCATCTATACTTCATAGAATTTCCACGCAGGTAGCCAATGTATTCATCTGGTGTAAGCATAGCTTCTATAGCATCGATACACTCTACTGATCCTGTGTTGTAGTGTGTAGGATTGTTGACGTTATCTTTAATCTGGTTAGCTACATTTGCTATGTGATCTATTACATGATTAAACTTTTTATTATTTTCTGATATATCTGTTTCCATTTTAGTATCTAAAGCATTTAAACTTTCTTGATCTGTCATACCTTCTTTGTTGTAATTGTTAGGATCTTTCATTGCTTGAATCCTTCTACGATTATAAGCGTCCCATTCTTGTGACGATACATTATCTATACTCATGTCGTTCTCCATGTTAAAACTCTTGCCATTCAGTTGGAAATGATTCAGCACTAAACCATTTGAAATCATGTGAGTTTGCCCACTCTGCATGAGATCTCTTAGTGCCATCCTTTCTTCTCTTAGATCCGGGCATAGGGGCAGATGGATTAAGAAAAATAAATACTAACTCAACATCTTCAGGCAACATCTTAGCTGCCCATACATACTTGTTATGTTCTTGAAAGTCCCAGAACCTACCCTTGGCTTCTACAATAATAATCTTGTCACCTATCTGCTTGAAGAAATCAGGATAGTATGTATGCTCTATGATATAAGGATATTTTTTTCCATGATGTTCCCATCCTTTAAGGACAGTATCATGTAATGTTTTCTCCCACTTAGAATCATAGTCAGTAGGTTTATCTTTCTCAACAGGTCTTTTTACTCTAGGTTTTCTCGCTGCCATGTTTAAAATATATGTCTAGAAGAAGCTTCCTGTTGAAGATTCATTGCAGCAATCTCTAAGTCTTGTAGAGTTACTTCATCTAAATCTATATCAGGGTTTTTCTTGTACATTTTCTTTAGCTCTTTACGAATCCATCTAGGAGTAAAAGGTACACACCGTACACCATAGTTCAGTGAAGTGTGGATGTCTCTGTCAGGCATGAACTGCATAATGTTCTTGGTGTTTACCTGTTTCATCTCTTCATCACTAACTAAAGTGCCTAGCCATTCTACCAGAAGTCGCTCCGTTTGTCTAGTTATTTTTTTAAAAACTTGTGTCCTACTCATACTAATCTTAATGACACCTCCTCTACTTTTGGTTCAGCTACTACCCTAGTAAAATACTTTAAACCATTTGAATATTTAAATACTCTTAATCCTTGACCATTGTTAGCATCTGACCAACACTTGTTCTTGTGTGAGCAGTAGACGCAACCAGTAGCAAGTTTAAGATTCCCTTTAACTCCTTCTGCTACAGGAACATAACACCTGTCAGGAGGAGTGTCCGTTTCTAGATGTTCCCTGATATGTTGTATCCTAGTTTTAACATTAGGTTTCTCTAAGTCTCCCGGCCTGAATAAAGTAAGTTCTCCTGACTCTTTATTCATAGCAAGGAATCCTCCGTTGCTTGTACCCTCTGCCTCTTCGTACCCTGCAAGCTGAGACATATATCCAAATGGATCATCTCTAGATAGCGTACCTTCTTTGAACTTCTTAAAGGCAAAGCCTGAAGTAGTTTTAATATCCACTACCTCACCATCTATAACACAATCCATATGACCTACGATACCATCAACCTCTACTTCCTTTTGTTCACTAGTTACCTCATGCCCTGCTAGTTTAGTTAGTAGTAGAACTACTTCCTCTAGCATATGACCATAGAGAAACTTGATGAATACTTGTGGTTGAGAGCGATTAAAGACAGGCAGATCTTCCTTAACATCATACCATAACTGCCTCATAGGACGGCCTATGTTGCTCATACGCAGCCCTTTAGCCTCCTTGTAGGGGGTAGACCAGTGCCTGAGAACGTCCTTCATACGCTCTCCAAAGTCCTCTATGGCTTCGTCTGAGATGTCTAAGTCTTTTTGTTCACAAAGACAGGACAGGGTTTCGTATATGTCTTCTACTAAAGTGTCTAATGTTTTCATTTTCTATGATCCACAAATCTGCATTTTCTAGTTTCGGAATTGTAGTGCAAGTACTGCACACCTAATTTCTTTTGAGTCATTGTCTTAGCAGATAGTCTCCCATCTTTATAAGACTTAACATCAATTAAAATGATTTCACCGTTAGGTTTCATGGCAACAATATCTACAGGCCCTGTGCAACCTGAGTTCTTAAAGACATGATAGCCCTTGTCCCATAACCAAGTAATTGCATAGTGTTCTGCCATGTCTCCAACTCTATTAGGTTCATGTTTAGGTTTCATGCTAGCTCCTTTTTAGTTTTTAAGTACTTAGTGACAAAATGTTCTATGCCACCAGATTTATAAGTTGCTTTAGGCTCATCTTCTTTAGAGTAAGGAGTCCATAATCCTTCTCCAATTACATATTTATATTTTCTATCTGTATGGTTGTAAACATATAACTCATTAGGATTGTCAGCTTGTATAAACTTTATATCTTGCGTATTTAAAAAAGAACTAACACTGTCTAATGTTTCTTTTATTTCAGGTAACTCAGAATTAAAGAATCTATTTACAAAATCAGCAATGCCTTTTGATCTGAAGTGTACAGAAGGATAGCCTCCCTGAACGTATGGTGACCATCTACCAGTGGTGTAATAGTATGAATAAGCTTTATCATTTTTTTTGTAAACCCATAGCATACTTCCCCCTTCTTTAAGTTCGTACTCTATTCCTTTAGAATCTAAGTACTCCATACAATATTCAGCAGACTGTTCTGTTTCGTGCCTAAATAAAGTAGATCCTGAACCATCCTCACCATCATAAGCCCAGTTGTATTCTTCATCAGTGTGTTTCTGACCAGTTTCGTCCAACATTATATTCTCCATCAAGAGGACAGTTTAATTTAAACAAAGCACCTGCATCTATGATAGCTTGTACTCCGCGCTTCCCTACTTCATCAGCCTGATCTTCTCGTACCTCTACCTGCCATTCATCATGGACGTTGGCAACGCATCGTGCATCCAAGTCCCTTATGTAGTATACGAATAGTACCAAAGCTTTCTTCATTACAATAGCCCCTGCTCCTTGTAGTAAAGTATTTAAAGCAGAGTGTTCAGATCTAACATGTAACTTCCTACCATCTAATCCTTTTAAGTATCCTCTGTCTGCTGCTCTTGCAACTTTATTTTTAAGAGATCTAAATGATGGGAGATTATCAAGGAAATGTTCTCTAGTTCTTTTTGCATTCGCTGCGCCTCCTCCAAGAATTGTAGAGAGTTTTTTATCTCCTGCTCCATAACATAAGGCGTATATGAAAGTCTTAGCCTGATTTCTTGATTCAAGTCCTGCAAGTTTTTGATTAGCGGTGTGTATATCGCCGTTAATAATTTCATTTGTGTACTCCTCATCGTTCATGTAATGTGCAAGCATCCTTAGTTCTAGACCTGACGCATCTATACCTACTAACTTATAGCCATCAGGTACAACCCAACAAGACCTGCACTCTTTACCATATGGAGAAGAAGAGTTTGGAACTTGGGCCATGTTAGGATCACGATGAGTCATCCGTCCTGTGACTGCCCCATTAGGTATCACAAAACCATGTACTCTCTCATCCTCTTCTACTGCCTTAGTCCAAGACTCTATCTGAGATATCCTCTTCTGGTGAAGCAGATAATTATTAATAAGATCAGCTTCAGGTATATCTCTTACCTCGCTTAAAGTCTTCTCATTAACAATAGGTCTACCATTCACAGTATACTCAGAAGGTTTCCATCCAAAATCCTGAAGGTACTCTCCTATCTGTACTCTTGAATTTAGATTAAACTCTATCGTACTAACTCTAGGTACAGGAGGACACTTAGTTAGACATCCTCCTGCTAGGTTAAGATTGTTCCTCAATATATTATACTCAGATTCAGTAAGCCTAGCACCCTTACCACTGCCAGCGGAGTTGATGTCAGATGTTTTACTTACCTTACCTGCCTTAGTCAATCGAGGATACAAATCTATTTTATCTATCTTAGGTTTAAAGACAGACTTAACCTGCATCTCTACCTTCTTAGCATTGGATCTTAACTTAGCCATGAGCATCTCTGCTCCTTTTAAATCAAATAAGAAACCATGCTTCTCTTGATCCTTTAAGATCTTAGCTACGCTATGTTCCAAGGCTAAGGAATCTTTAGAGAATCCCTTCGACTCTTCTCGTAACGCATAGAAGATCTTTTCATTCAACTCCACATCTCGTATGCAATACTCAAGCATCTCACTAGTATAGGTAGAGAACTCTTTAAACTCTATTTTATCTAGGTTAAGCTTAGTACCCCATACACCTAAGCCATGTCCTCCTTCTCTGGAGGGATTGAATAGTCTAGATAACACAAGAGTATCTATTATCTCCTTTCCCTCTGCCAAGTTAGGACGATCATAAAGCTCCTCTATTACAGGAATATCAAAGCCTATGATGTTATGGCCTACCAAGTGTGTAGCTCTCTCAAGCAGTTGAATACCTTCCTCTATCTGCTTAGGGCCAAAGGTATACAATTGTTCTGAGTCCAGATCTTTAGCTACCAAGCACCACACTTTAGTAGCTTTCAGATCGTCAGTCTCTATATCAAATAGGATCTTCATAGTTATTCAAATTCCAAGTTGATTTCACCGTCTTCACTGTCTGAATTAGAAAGCTCATCACCTGCTAATTCTGATAGCCTACCTGTCTCGTTGTCATACAAGAGATGAGTAGCTACCCCAACGTCACCAGTGTATCTAGATTTAAGTATCCTTACCTTAGTAGTACTCGCCTCTATAGGATCATCTGATTGTTGGTTCCTTTCAAGTGACAAGATCGCATCAGATATCTGAGCAATAGACTGACTGCCCCTGATGTGGCTCACGCTAGTCTCTACGCCATTCTCATGGCCTCTGTTACCATCTATACGTCTGAGGTGAGAGACTAGTATAAGACCTACTCCTGTCTCTTCTACGAGGGATCTGAGTCTGGTCATAATAGAATCGATAGACCTCCTCTCATCTCCTTCTACGCTAGAGGATACCATCATATGCAAGTGATCTAGTACTACCCATCTACAGTTACAACCTATAATCATGAACCGTAGCTTGCTAAAGATAGCATCAATATCATTTGCTCCAAAGTGAGCATGTATCCACACTCTATCTTTGTTCTCTCCTTTGAACACTGTATTAAAATAATCAGTCAACTCTTCTTCAGTATACTGATTACGAATACGATCAATATGTAACTTAGCATCTGCTTCTATAGATACAATCCCATCCATAGTTCTCTCTTCATTTTCCTCAAGAGCTATGATGCCTACGTTATCATTAGTGTGGTTTATGATCCAGTGCTCTAACTCCCTAGTGACAGATGATTTACCTAAGCCAGTACCTCCAGTAAGTAAAACAAGTTCACCTTGTCTTAGTCCTTCTAGCTTAGTGTTCAATCCTTCCCAAGGGTAAGGGATAGACTCCTTCTTCTCACGATTAATGAATTTGTTTAAGTTTTCTGAGACATTAACTACACCACTAGGCGTATATGTTTTAGCTTCCCACCAGTACTTAACAAATCCTGCTTGTTGATGTTTTATTAACATCTCATTAGCATCTTTAAAACCTTCTGGCAAAGACATGATCTTAGCCTTACTAGGTTTAAGTAATCTAGCAGCTCTCTTAGAAGCTTCTCGACCTGCCTTGTCTGAATCAAAACAGATGATCACATTATCAAATGATTCCAAGAACTCTATTGAATTTTTGATATCTCTTTCTGCTGACTGTGCGCCACTACGAATAGAAACAACAGGCCATTTAGATCCTAACATTTCATAAGCAGCCATTGCATCACATTCACCTTCTACTACTGTGATGTACTTGCCGCCATTCCTGAATAGCTGTTCTCCAAATAGACCTGCTTCTTTTAGATTACCTTTGGAATAGAAATCCTTAGATGTTACTACCCTAGTCTTGGTTCCTATTACTTCCATCTCAGAGTAGTAAGGATAGATATGTTTATTTATCTTACCATCCGTCCCTCTTGTGGAGCGTACTCCAAACTTGGTAGCAGTAGCTTTACTGATACCCCTATCATCTAGACTATAGAAATCTCCTTCTTGTTCAAAATTAATTGGTTCACTGTTGTTGGTAACAAGACTCACTGGCGGTTGCGCTGAATCTTTGTCCATTACATTATACTCCTGTTGACTGAATGATTTGCCACAAGAAAAGCAGTAAGCCCTTCCGTCTTCATCGACACAAAGGGCATCACTACTTGGACAACTTGGGCAAGGAAGATGAAGCTTAATAAAAGCCATCTGTTATCTCCTATCTAGTTGCTTTCAGGTGTAGGTATCTTAGCCTCCTCGTCTAAGTTATCCTTTATGATTGAATTGTATTGAGCTTGAGCTGCTCGCAAGTGGCCTAACTCAAGTTCAACTTTACGAAGATCGTTCTGTTGTAACTGAGCCAACATCATGAAGGCTTGCTGCCCTTCTTGATTAAGCTTGGATACATCATAGTCCACATCTTCATTACGATACACCGCTTTAGGTTCTGCTGTTGCTGCTGGTGTAGTTGCTTCTTCTTCAGCCATTTTAAAATGCTACCTCCTCTGGTTGTAGTTTAGGCGGGGTTGATCCCTCTGATCTTTCTATCAGATCAACTATCTGTACTGCTTGAAGTAGAGGGCGAGACACCTTCACTTTATCTCCATAGCTGTACTGTGACCACTGGACATTGATAGTAGAACCGTTGCCTATCTGTACATCTGGCATAGGATTCTTATCCATGTCTACAATAAGAGGAGGATCTTTCTTATCCCCTGTCCCTTTGTTCATGGCCCAATTAGCAAACTTGATAACTGGATCAGGCGTAAAGTTCTTTGACCCTGCGTCATGTAAAAAGAAATCACTGATTCCTATACTCTTGAAGGCGGCAAAGATCTCATCTGATACTGCTAGATTTAACTCATAGAAGTGATCAGTTTGATTGTAGTTAGGGTGTGGAACTTGCAAGTGTGCAAAGTAACATTGACCTGTCACTATCGAGGGTGGTCTATCCATATGTATAGTCTCCTAGTCTTTTGGATTTAAAAATTAAACTTCAATTGCTCTGCATTATACCACATCATGAAAGGAATGTAAACATCTGAATAGAAATTTAATTCAATTCCTTCTCCGGGTACAACTTCAAAGTCACCATTAGGCTTACGCTTAACAGATTCAATTAGCATCTTATCTTTATACATCATTGTAATAAATTTAGATGCGGTAAAACTATTATACTGATGCTCAGTCATAGTATAAGTTTTCATGTGTACTAACTCCCCACTAGATAATCTAAGAACAGAGGGAACTGGTCAGCCACTACTGTATTTATTTCAGCAAGGATATCCTCATCATCAAACTCATACCGTATAAAACGTGCAAACTTATAGAACACTTTCTGATTTGGTCTAGCACTGTAGTTATGTGACCAGTGCATAGCCCAAGCATCGTCAAGCGCAATCATGAACTCTGCATTAGGATCGGTGTCGCTCATTATTCCTCCCTAGTTACTATTGAAGATGCCATACCAAGTGGTCTAGTCATGACTGAGTTACCATCATCAAGTACCCTTGTAAATCCATTACATTCAAGGCTTTCTTCTTTGATACCAAGATACTCATCAATGCTTTCACCTTTTTTATCTTCTTCAAAAAAAGGAAAACCTACTACAACATAACCACCGCCATCATGATGTATCTCATACTCATCTACAGGGTAAGTATTTAACCACTTCAGAAATTCTTTTCTAGTCACTTAATCTCTCCCTACTATTTCAACAACAGATCCGAAATGCTTCTCAAATATATCAAGAAGATGATCGTAATCACCAGCTTTCATTTCGTCTGTGATTGCTTTGACATCCAATTCAAGTTGCTTTGCAAAACTCCTTGCGTATCCTAATAGTGCAAATGCATTACCGTCTGACCCTGTTATATCTATCTGCCTCACTTAACATTCTCCTTAAATTTTCTCGCTTGTTTTTGTCTAGGACAACTTATGTATTCGTTGTCCTGCATACCTAGTAGCCGCGACTCTACCATGCATCGACCCCTCTTGATACAATATCCCCTCATGCTCCGCTGACTAAAGGATCGAGCGGAGGGTTTTCTTGGGACTAACCTTTGTCCATCGTACTTCTCCTTATTATATTAATCACTTAACATTCTCCTCAATCAAATCCAGTAGCTGTTTAGCTGTGTTGTCACCACGTTCTGTCATGTCTCGCAAGTATTGTAGAAGCATATATTTAAGTTCATTATTCACTTTATATTCTCCTCGTATTCAATCACAAGTTTCCATCTAAAACTAGATGGGATTATACCACGATCAACTAAGAAGTCAAGCACCATCTCATCTATCGGGCCTTCTTCAGATGGCGTTGCGTCTTTGTTGTCAAGAGTTATTTGTTTCATGTATTAAGATCCTCATGTTCAAGAGTTAATGAAGCAGTAATGACTCCTTCAGTATGATCAACATACAAAGACTTCACATCATTATAAAGCTTAATAATATTACTAGCATAAGCCTGTTCCTCTGCGTCACTCTGATGTATTTGATAAGGTATCTTAATTAAAGCAAGTACCTCTTCTTCTCTACCCTTTACACCATGATCAGCAACTACTTTTATTTTATGTGTATCCATTGAAAGCCTCCTCCATGAGTGGATCTATTTGAAAGGCATATGCCCAATGACCATCAGATAAACTAACAACGTACTCCCTTGGTCTAGCATGAAAGGACTCCCAACTAATAGTATCTATATACTTATCAGTTCCTTCATCCTCGTTCCGCTGTATATTTGTTACCTTTGCTATCTCAGGACTACCTCTGCCCCAACACCCTCTATGTACAACCTTGTCACCTACACTAAGATCCATTTATTCAACCTCCTCATTATTCATAGATAGTTTAAAGCTACCTAGTAACTCTAGTGGTGCATTATTACTATCACCAATAAAGAAAGTGAATTCATGTTCAATGATCTCCTTCTTCCTAGTATGCTCAAAAACTGTTAGTTCAATATACTCCTGTGAGTTTTCATTACTATCATAAAGATTTTTCTTCTCCATCTTAATATTGTTTACATGATGAATGTTACCATGATCTACAGATATTTTAATACTCATTAGCTTTGCCTCGTTAAATAGTTTTAATAAGTTGAGCAGTTTAATATCATGCTCAGGATAGCGACATCAGTTATGCGGCTAGCATCTCCTTAGCTGCTGAACGAACAGACTCTTCTCTGTTGACCCTAGCAGAGATGATGTTGTTCTTAGCAGTCTTCCTTTGAATAGGCATGTGAGTACTCCAGTGAGTCATGGCATTGTAAGCAGCCCAATGAGTCCTGCCTAATGTCTTGATCTCTTGCTTGTACTGTCCCCATAAGTACATCAGGCTCTGATTCCTAGATACTTCAGAGTAATTCTCTTTATCATTAATCAGATCTTGTACAGATACAGACATACTGGTAGTCAAAGGAACCTTACACTTGGCAGCTAAAGCAAAGACATTAAACGCTTCCCTGTCAGAGATATCATACCTAGTCCAACGCTTCCATCGCTCTCCTTCTGCACGATAATCCTCTAATGCTTTCTGTAACTTCCTTTGAGCATGAGTGATATCAAAGCTAGGCGTATGCTTTGCCTTGTACATGCTGAAGTTCTCCACGAAAGCCTGAGTATTAGTACAGATAATTCTAATAGCACCTATCTGTAATACAGTAGGCCAGATCCCATTGAAAGAAGTCCTACCAGATATCTGGAACTGACTCTCATCTCCATTAGCTACCTCGATAGTGTACTCTGGTAGTGTCATAGATATGTATCCTAATGCACCATCTGGAGTTACATCAGATCTAACCTTGACACCATTACAGTCCACACCTGAGTTCTTCAGCACGTTGGTCATACACCTATATAGATCAGAGTACTGACCTCCTTCAATACTGTAGGAATTCTGACCTACAATATTAACAGCAGCACCTCCACCTACACGGTGTATTCCTTTCCTGCTTGGATCACTTTGTAATCCTCCAGATGGATCTGTATAGAACACAGGTCTTTCTTCCATTTTTACATCTACTATATCTGGTGTTTCAATTAGATCAAGTGGATGTTGAACTGTGCGGTACTTAGTTATATCAACTACATGTGTATTCATGTTGTGTTTTCCTTATGTAAAGTATAGTAATATCTTTTCTACTTAATAAATTCAGCAATAGGGTAGCATACTAATGTTACAGAATTATGACACCCTAAAAATAAATTCATTTAATTACCTGTAGAACAGATGGTTTCCGATTGTGACTTTGTGTTTCAACTGATATGCCCAATCAGGTTCAACATAATCAGCGTGATACCATAAACTACCCTCCGTTATATCAAGTCTACTATTTGAATTTAGTAAACGGTTAGCGATCACCATTGAATCCATCCACGTAACAGAATCAGTAGGTGTATCTGATTTACCATCACAATACCAACTGAACTGGCATCTGTTTCTCCTTGTCCCACCATCATGCACTACTTCACAGATAGTGTTGGGAAATAGACCGTTGTTTCTCCTGTTAATAACAACGTGTCCAACGGCTAGTCTCCCTGCTAGTGGTTGATTACCTGCCTCGAAATAAATATTCCTAGCTAGGCAAAATATTTCTTCGTTCTCATCTGATGCATACGCACCAAAGGAAGCTAGTAGGAATATTAAAAATACTATAAACATCAAAAGGTTACAGCGTATATCTCTTTTCATTTCGTAAGTATCCTCCTTCTTTTGTAAGGCTCTATAACAAGAAACTTATAACAAGCTGCACATAGAGGGCGTTCATAATTACTCTTATAAACTACCGCTACCTTGTTACAATTAGGTTCTGAACATTCCATTCATATCCTCCTCGCCATCATCGAACTCGTTAGGAATCTCCACCCCTAAGACCACATCCTTCTCATCGAACACGCCAATGTCCTCGATGCTATCCGTAGTAGACCTAGAAAAAGTCTCTACGTCATCGTTCAAAAAAGAATCCAAGTCAAACTCGTTATCATTTGGATTAGTCATAGTATTTAACTCCTCGTTAGTTAGTTTGTTTGTTTTATTTAATTAACCTACTGCGATTAGTTTAGATTTAAACTTACTCGCCCTAGATCCATGTACAGTGATAGCAATGCTTTGTTTCTGTCCATTACACAAACCACACGCATCACACTGTAACCCTTCTGATTCACTAAGACATTCTATTTCACTATCGAACATCATATCCCCATCCATAGCTACTCTAAATGTCTTAGCTCCCATGCTTTGATACTTCAATGCTTGCTTTGGTGTATCTGCTGACACCATGCACAAGTTTAAGAATCTCTTGTCAAAATTCTTATGTCTTATTTGATGAACATATCCTGTGTGTCCTCGTCCCATGCTGGTAACTTTCTCTGCTACTTCGTAGGGCATAGCAGATGGATCACCATAAGCACCAAGTCTAACCATGCGTCCTAAGAAATGTATATTATCCGCAACATAATCTATTTGTGGATATAGCCCACGTTTATATGCTTTGTATATTGCTAATGGTGCTTGTCCTATATTCACATAGCAAGCGCCGCCTGAGTTATGCCTATGAGGACAGTTACCACATATACTAGAATCTTCTCCCTTCTTTGATGCTGACACTGGATCTATGTCTGATCTAATAATCCATGTCTGAATCATGGGGCCAGTTTTTCTATTGCTGGTAGACAACGTAGCTATCACAACTATTGGTTTACCATCTAGAATACTTGGCCCCTCGTATAAGATAAAGCCTTTAGGTTTAGGCTTTACTTTTATTTTAAATAGCTTACCGCTACTTAATCTTTTCATCTACTCATCCTCCCAAATAGGTTTTGTATCTCCCATGCAGAATACTTCTAGGATAGACTTCTGTTCACCTGTCTCACCATTAGTGAGTATTTCTTTCTCACCACATGGACGACAGAATTCAATCCAATCATCACCTAAAATTAGATGGTTAGTACCTGTTACAGGTCTTCTAGTGTCACATATTCCACAATGATTAGCCATTACACTTCTCCGTGATTAGTTTTCTTTCCAGATATTCAAAAGCTTTGAAGCTTACCTCTTCTCTACTACAAATCCTCAACAACTCACTAGTCCTTTCCTTTACAGATAACCTAGCAAGCATTTCTTTCGTGCCATATAGACAATCGTATTCAACTTGGATTCTTCCAAGAGTTATTGCTGACTCTGATAACATTACACTTCTCCATTTTGTTTCAATAATCTATCCACTCTTCGTTCAGTATCTTCCCTCTGATCTCGTAAGATAGTTTCTCTCAACCGTCTTTCAAATTCAAAGAAAGACATATTCAAAAACTCCCTACCACTATCCTTGTCATGGATAATATTTGCATCTAGAAACCAATGCAAGTGATCATGTGGGTGTTCAGGCCGTAGCTTTTTCCAATCCATTTTCGTTCTCCAATTAAATCCTATAATCCTTCCAATCCTTCCACTCGTAATGTGCCATCATGAATGGAACTGGTGAGAATATTACACTAATTAAAATCATTAGTCCACCAATAGTTGTATCAAACCAATCACCTTGCACTGAATTGATATTGTATATCATGTAGCCAGATAGTCCCATGAATACTGCCATTGCCTCCATGAATAAAAACAATAGCACTATCTTAGTTATCTTCCAGATCATTCTTTTTCTCCTAGATAATGATTGTACACTTCTCTTAAACCAGCAGCATCTTTTACAAGCGCATTATACCTATAACTTTTTCGATCATAGTCTTCCTGCATGTCTGCCCTTGTAAAAGTAGGAAACTTCTCATGTCTAATTGCATTGTCATAAATTGCTTTTTTTGCTTCCCAAGCTATTTCGTATCGATCATTTTTGCATTGCTCTAATGCTGCAAAAATATTTTCCCATTGAAGTTTTGTCATTCACTTTTCTCCAGTTGTTTCTTTGCGTTTTCTATCTCTCGTATTGGTAATTCTTCTTCTAATTCTAATACTGAATTAAAATATTTCTCTTCCATTTTCAATGCTTTTTGATGATCTTTCTCGCGGTCTGAATCTTCTGCTAGGTATCCTTGATCTACCCAATAGTCCACTAATCTCATTGCTTTAGCCCATCTTTGTATCATAGGTTGATGCGTTGGATTAATGGCGTGAATACTTTTAACAGTAGATAAATATTCTTCTTTATGCATCTTTTCCCTCTCTTATTTCTTCTGCCCATTTATCCAACAACTCCTGAGTTTCTTCAGGTGTGAGGACGTTGATGACCTCGACAACTTCTTCTGCCCATTTATCCAACGTTTCTCTGCGTTTAATTTTTGCTTCTCTAATCTTTTCCTCCACTATTTCTAGTGTACTTGTTTTCTTTTCGTAATAGAGTCTATCAGAAAATTCTCTATCAAAATCCCTTGCCTTTGGATCTAATATTCTTTTCATTTTTCTCCCGTCATATTGGTTTTATTTATACGCTCAAACATAGAACTAATGAGCAGTCCCACCTACGCCTCTTGTGGCCGGAGTTAGCATCACACTTTCGTTGTACGAATACACGCACTCATGCAATGTTACTGCTCAATAATTCTAAGTTTTTAAATAGGTACTAATGGATTAGATTGGTTTTTGTTTGTTGGTTGGTTGTTATGCTGCTATCGCTTCGATTTCTGCCTTTAATCTTGCAACCATTTTTTCTTCTGCGCTTGTCATGGTTTTAAGGTTGCCGTCATTATCTGCCTTAGTGATCGAAGATATCGCTCCTTTTAAAATCCTAAGAGCGATTTTTTCTTTAGCCACTCCCGCATTATCAAAGTTATACCAACGCGAATCGCCTGTCGGTATCGTTGCCTTGATTGCATCATCTGCCTTATTCTTTTTAACAGTGAATCCGGCATTATCTTTTTGCTCTTTAAAAACCACATTAGCATTGGCTTTTATATACTCTTTCAAAGTATTGCTACGAATCGAGCGCATTTCAACAGAAGCATTAACAAGGCGAGCAATTCTAGACGTATCTCCATTGTTGGAATATGTCGCAATAGCTGCTCTCGTTAAATCTTCAATATCATCACGTAGCGTTGACTCTCTTCTTTTTACTGAATTGAGTTTGTTAGTGAATTGTTTATCGTTCATTTTCATTTTGTATTCTCCCATAGAATAATCAAATTGTTTTAATTAGTACCTATTTAAAAAATTAGAATAAAAATAAAGAGAACGCGATCAAACTAAGAAATTATTCACACCTAAAAATTAGGATTAGAACAATTCAACAGAGTTATTATTTCACGTTCTCTCGATTTAAATTTTTTGTTAGATGATAACTTATAAGCTATCGATATCTAGCACCTAAACAATTTAGGCTCCCTCTAATACTTTCGTATGGGGCAATTGAAAAGAACAGAGCTAATTATTATTCAGCATTTACATAAGCACTAAACATCGTGTTAAAACTGACAAATCCCTCAAGATTTGACTACACTACTTTTCGACCGCTCAAAGCGTACGTGTTTCTTGTTACTGTCTTAATTAAATAAGTTAATCTCCCATGAGAAACAGATGTAAACCCCTAGCAATATCAGGTGTTCTAGCTAGCCACGCTATCGATTCGTAAGGGACGGGTTGCCGGATTCCGCGCCAATCGCTCAAAATCCTATCTTATACGTTACCCGCCTGTCGTCTAGCCAACCGCTAGAATCCCTCTGAACCGCTCCTAATTTTGCCTGTTTATCGTGCTGTAGTAAGGAGATCACTTGTTGCACCATTCCCTTGGGAACAGAAACACCATACCAGAATTTAAGATGCTTGCAAGTAAATAAAACAAATAAAGTGAAAATAAATATAAATAAATAGCTTGACATTTGAAAAAGAGCAGAAAATAACCTAAAAGGTTACAATTTTAGGAAATCAAATAGGCGCGAGAAGCCCTCTAGAATGCTCTAGATTAGACGTTTAATTTTCACGATGCATCATAAGCGGAAAATTTTCGTGCTGTGACGAGGCTTGTGGAGCCTCTGAGAGGATTTTTTGGTTAGACCAAATTAGACCAAATGGTAAATATTGGGAATAGGTAGACACGAGGCAAGTATTTGAAAGATTAGGAATACTGTAGAAATAATGAAGAGATTATGAAGCATTAGAAACTATTAAAAATAGTGTAAATCTTGATCGAGTCTACCTAGTAGGGCGCGATAAATATTAGAAATATTGTAAATATTAATAAGAGTGAGAATGATTCGTATTTACATCCGCGATTAATATTATTAATATTAACAATATTGAGAATGATTCGTATTCTTAAATGCGAATGAGAATGATTATCAATATTATTACTATTTAGAATAGAGGGTAGGCAGGAGGCCAGCCCCCTCCCACCACCACAAAACACAATAAGATATATTTTTACCTATTTTTCAATTGTCAATCTTGGGAATATTAAGCAGGGGTGGGGTAGGTATGAGAAGGTGTGGTGTTAAATATTAAGAATATATGCGCTCACATTAATAATAGTTAAAACCCGATGTCTTATCTAGAATTTTTTAGCCATAACCCGTTACTATTATTAGTGTAGTGTTATCCTAATCTAGTGTTATCCTAATCTAGTGTTATCCTAATCTAGTGTTATCCTAATCTAGTGTTATCCTAATCTAGTGTTATCCTAATCTAGTGTTATATTAATATATTAATAGGTATTATACAGCTAAATCTTCACTTTGTCAAGTAAAATATGTAAATTATGTAAATAAAGCTTGACAAAACCTCAAATTAACCCTATAATAGATAACAATTTAGTTTATGTGTAGTGTAATAAGGATATTTTAAGTGGCTCATATTTCAAATTATTTACCTAAAGGTATACGACCACAGAGTAAAGATCGTGAACTAACAGATAAGCAGCAGAAATTTCTGGATAACCTAATAGAAACAGGAGGTGATCCTAAATTAGCAGCGAAGCTAGCAGGATATGCCGAAGGCAGTCATCATCAAGTCATAAAAGCATTACAGCAAGAAGTGATTGAGCTGGCCTCTCGTATCCTAGCTGAGTCTGCACCCAAGGCTGCTATGAAGCTAGTACACGTAATGAACTCTGACGAGGCGATACCACAGGTAAATACTAAACTACAAGCTGCTCAGACGATCCTAGATAGAGTAGGTGTATCTAAAACGGATAGGTTAGATGTTAATCATAACCTAGACGATAGTGCTGGAAGTTTATTCATATTACCAGCAAAGGGAGAGGTGATTGAAGGCACTGTTGAAAATAGAATTTCCCAAGACTAAGGATAAGGTGAGGGGTTCTATCCCCTATGGATACAAGCTAGTAGAGGATGGATCTAGATCACTAGAGCTAATACCAGAACATATTGAAATATTAGCCAAGATGATCAATGGTCTAATTGATAAGACAGTAGCTTCACTAAGAGAAGCAAAGGAGATCATAGAATCTGAACTAGATGGTGTGACGATATCTCACCAGACTATACAGAAATATTTAAAGCAGGAAAAGATAGCAAGAGGTTTAGAAGATCCTGATAAACCTAAGAGGCCATACAACTATCATAGCTCAGTAAAGGCTAAGATATCTGCTCAGAAGTCTTTAAAGGATAAGAAGAAGAAAGAACAGACCTTAGAAAGAAAGCTACAAACTGTTAAGAAAAGTATACAGCGTCAGAAGAGTATTCAAAGTAAACTAGATGAACCTTCTGATCAAGAAACAAGAGAAGGTAAAGTAGTTTCCCTAGATCAAATAGAGGAACATTTACCAGAAGTAGTACAGGAAGAAGCGAAACAGTCTGTGATATTCTCCCCTAATGAAGGGCCACAGACTGATTTCCTAGCCGCTCCAGAGACAGATGTACTCTACGGAGGAGCAGCAGGAGGTGGTAAATCTTATGCGATGTTAGTAGATCCGCTAAGATATTGCCACAAGCCAGTGCATAGAGCATTAATATTAAGACGCTCTATGCCAGAGTTAAGAGAATTGATTGACAAGTCTAGGGAATTATATCCTAAAGCTTTTCCGGGTTCTAAGTTTAGAGAAGTAGAAAAGATATGGAACTTTCCTAGTGGAGCAAAGGTTGAATTTGGATTCCTAGAAAGGGATGCAGATGTGTACCGTTATCAGGGACAAGCGTATTCTTGGATTGGCTTTGACGAGATCACTCACCTACCAACAGAATTTGGGTGGAACTATTTAGCATCTCGTCTAAGGACTACTGATCCTAGTATTGTCCCTTACCTACGTTGTACAGCTAACCCCGGAGGGGTAGGCGCACATTGGGTTAAGAAACGATATGTTGATCCTAACGAACCTAATGAATCGTTTACAGGGGAAGATGGACTAAGCCGAAAGTTTATTCCTGCTAGATTACAAGACAATCCGTTTTTATCAAAGGATGGTCGATACGAGCAGATGTTAAAAGCTTTACCAGATGTGCAACGTAGGCAGTTATTAGAAGGTAATTGGGAGATTACAGAAGGAGCAGCCTTTACTGAGTTTGATCCATCTGTACATACCATACCTCCTTTCCAGATTCCTATAGGTTGGGAACGAGTGAAAGGTATTGACTACGGTTATGCTTCTGAATCATCCTGTGTATGGGGAGCTATAGATCCTTCTGATAAGACTCTTATTATTTATCGAGAGTTGTATCAAAAGAATCTAACAGGAGTGGATTTAGCACAGCTAATTACTCAAATGGAGATACAAGATCCATTCTCTGTTGCAGGTGTACTTGACACAGCAGCATGGAATAGAACAGGAACAACAGGCCCTACAGTAGGTGAAACGCTTGTAAGAGCGGGACATAAGTTACGAAGGGCTGATAAAAATAGAATTCAAGGAAAGATCCAGATCCATGAATACTTGAAAGTGCAACAAAGCGGAAGGCCACGAATACAAATATTTAATACTTGTCCTAATCTGATACGTGAACTACAAAGTATTCCATTAGATCGTTCTAACCCTGAAGACGTAGATACTCACGCACAGGATCATGCTTATGATGCTTTGCGTTATTTAATTATGTCAAGACCTAAAGTAAATGATCCTTTAGCTCAAATGAGACATATGAGAATGGAACAAGCTTATAGACCTGTGGATGCAGAATTTGGCTATTAATAAAAAAATTGTTAAACAACGCCTCAAATTAGAAGAACAAAGAAAAGAGCTTGACAAGCAGTATGAACAAATTAAAAAACTAATAGGAGATTAATATGGCAAATCCAGTCGTAGATATTAGAAATACAGGAAGGGATTCCGCTACAGTAGGCGATGTTCGCGCATTGGCTGATAATGTGGTAACTTCTTGGACTTCTACAACCACAGGTACTATTG